>Ga0070695_100000998_pt1 | contig 15412 bp, 14 predicted proteins | sample KBSK1252metaG_FD_65471 | JGI IMG/M metagenome (GOLD analysis project Ga0070695, IMG submission 65471) | Corn, switchgrass and miscanthus rhizosphere microbial communities from Kellogg Biological Station, Michigan, USA - KBS K1-25-2 metaG | ecosystem: Host-associated > Plants > Roots >...
CGCAACTCTTCCAGCGGCTCGCCGTGGCCGGGAAGGCGTTTGTCCACCAGCTCGTAATAGGTCTGCGGCGTGTCGAGAAGCTCGATGCCGCTGGCGCGCAATGCATCCACGGTCCGGTAGATGTCGGAAGTGTGCAGCGCAATGTGCTGGATGCCTTCGCCGTGATAGGCGTCGAGGTATTCCTGGATCTGCGAGCGGTCGTCGGCAGACTCGTTGATCGGGATGCGGATGCGGCCGCAGGGGCTCGTCATGGCCTTCGATTTCAGCCCGGTGAGCTGGCCTTCGATGTCGAAATAACGGATCTCGCGGAAATTGAACAGCCGCTCGTAGAACTCGGCCCATTCCGCCATGCGGCCGCGATGCACGTTGTGCGTCAGGTGATCGACGTGCGTCAGCCCGGCGCCCGCCGGCGCCGGCGCCTCGCGCCGCCAGAATGCTTCGAACCCCGCGAGCGGCCGGAAGTCGACGTCGTAGATGGTGTTGCCGTACGCGTTCTCGGGATAGCGGTCGACCAGATAGATGAGCGAGTCGCCGATCCCCTTGATGGCCGGGATGTTGAGCTCGCCTGGTCCCGCTTGGCCGGCGACGCCCCAGGCGCCGCGCTCGATCAGCTTGTCGTAGGCGGCTGCTGCATCGCGCACGCGAAACGCCATGGCGCAGACGCTCGGGCCATGGCGCCGCGCGAAATTCTGCGCGAAGGAGCGCGGCTCGGCATTCAGAATGAAGTTGATGCCGCCCTGCTTGTAGAGCGCGACGTCCTTATGGCGGTGGCGTGCGACGCGCTGGAATCCCAGCCGCTCGAACAGCGCGCCGAGCGCCTTCGGATCGCTCGCCGCATACTCGACGAATTCGAATCCGTCGGTCTCGACCGGGTTGTCCCACGCGTCTTGCCGTCGCTCCGCCATGGCGCCTCCGCCGCTATTCAATTGTATGATGCCGCCCCTATGCCACGGGTTCCGCTCGCCGACTTCGAGCCCCAGCTTGCGAAGCGGCTCGCCGAGCTGTGGGGCACGCCGCCGAACCTCTATCGGGCGCTTGCCAACCATCCGGCGCTCGTCGCCGCGTGGACCGAATTCTCGCGCATGCTGCGCTACGACACGCGTACGCCGCGCGCGCTGCGCGAGCTCGTGATCCTGCGCGGCGCGCAACTGATGCGCTCGGAATACGAATGGGCCCAGCACCTGCCGATGGCGAGAAAGAGCGGCGTGCGCGAGGCACAGATCCAGGCACTTGCGGATTGGCGCACATCGCGCGAATTCGACGAGCGGGAAAAGGCCGCGCTCGAGCTCGCGGAGGCCGTCACCGCCGGCCGCGTGAGCGATGAGGCGCATGCCCGCGTCACGCGTTACTTCGATCAGCATGATTACGTCGAGCTCGCGGCGGTGGCCGCGTTCTACGCCATGGTCGGTCGCATGCTCGATGCGATGGGCGTGCCGCTCGATGAGGATGTGCGCGACTACCACCCGAAGTTGAAGTGAGCGAGGCTCGCTCGTACCGCTATTACGAGTTCGTAATGGCGGCGTTCGTCACGGTGCTGATCTGCTCGAACCTGATCGGCCCGGCGAAGATCGTTCAGGTCGATAGCTGGCCCGCGTTCGGCGCCGGCATCATCTTCTTCCCGATCTCCTACGTGTTCGGCGACGTGCTGACCGAGGTATACGGCTACGCGCGGGCGCGTCGCGTCATCTGGGCCGGCTTCGGCGGTTTGGCGTTCGCGTCGATCATGGCGTCGGTCGTGGTGGCGCTGCCGCCGGCCCCGTTCTGGAAGAACCAGGACGCCTATGAAATCGCTTTCGGCACCACCTGGCGCATCGCGCTCGCTTCGATGTTCGCCTACTTTTGCGGTGAGTTTGCCAACTCCTATGTACTGGCGAAGATGAAAATCCTTACCGCCGGGCGCTGGCTCTGGACGCGCACCATCGGCTCCACCATCGTCGGCGAGGCGGTCGATTCGGCGCTGTTTTATCCGCTTGCGTTTTACAACTCCGGCCTGATGCCCAATGAGGTGCTGCCCGCGATCATGCTGGCACAATTCGTCGGCAAGGTCGGCGTCGAGGTGGTCTTTACGCCGGTGACCTACAAGGTCGTGGGCTTTCTGAAACGCGCGGAGCAGGAGGATTACTACGACCGCAACACCGACTTCAGTCCTTTCCGGCTGAAGGTTTAACGGGCTGGGTGCGATAGGCGGCGAGCACGCGCCGAAGCTCGGTACGTTCATCGCTGGGCACATCGTCGAGGAGGAAGCGCTCGCCCGAGCGCACGAAGTACTGCGCGCCGAGGGGGCCGTCCAAGTCCCACATGACCAGGCGCCGCTCGCCGATGGCGATCTCGCGCACGACGCGCTTCGCGGCGTACTCGGCAAAGACGCGACGGAATTCGCTCTCACCCACGCGGTCGCGGTAGGCGCGCAGCAGCTCGGCTCGTTGTTCGGGCGCATTGGACAGCGCCGCGGCGGCCTCGATCTCGCCGGCCGCGAGGTGCAAGAGAATCCGCTCGGCCGTCGGACGCGCGCTCTCGGCAACATCGACGACTTCGCGGTATGCGGGCAGCTCGCGCGGCGGGGCGGCGGCGCAGCCGGCGAACCCGGCGAACAGCGCCGAGATAATGACGACCCTGACGCCGAAGCTCACGCCGCGGCGCGCGCGGGTCGCTGGCTGTCGAAGCGGCTGAGGAGCTCGGCGTGTTTTTTTCGCGCGGCGTCGAGGTTACGCGTCTTGATATGGCCAAAGCCGCGAATTTCCTCGGGCAGCGAAGCGATCTGCACCGCGAGCGCATGATTCTCCGCCGAGAGCTTGGCGAGCAGGCGCTCAACGGTAGCTTCGTATTCGCTGATCAGCGCGCGCTCGGTGCGACGCTCCGCGGTGTAGCCGAAGATGTCGAGCGCCGTGCCGCGCAGGCCGCGCAGCGACTTGAGCACGCGGAATACGGGCAGCATCCAGCCGCCGAAGCGCATCTTGCGCGGCTCGCCGGTGGCCGGATCCTTGCGGGCGAGCAAAGGCGGCGAGAGGTGGAAGACCAGCTTGTAGTCGCCCTCGAACATGTGGCCGATCTTGCGCTCGAGCGCGCCGTCGGCGTGCAGCCGCGCCACCTCGTACTCATCCTTGTAGGCCATGAGCTTGGCGTAGTAACGCGCCACGGCCTCCGTTAGCTTGGTCGAGTTGAGCTCGCGTTCGCGTGAACGGACGCGTTCGACCAGAGCTCGGTACTTGGCGGCGTAGCCGGCGTTCTGGTAGGCGGTGAGGAGCTGCACCCGGCGCTCGATCAGCTCGTCGACGTTGCGCGACAGATGCTCGCCGAGCGCGATCACTTCGGCCGGCTGCGCGAGGCGCTCGACGCGCTCGCTGTCGACGGCGGCGCGGCGGCCCCAGAGGAAGCTCTGCTTGTTGAAGTCGACGGCGACGCCGTTCAGCTCGATCGCGCGCTCAAGCGACGCCCCGGACACCGGCAGCCAGCCGCGCTGGTAGGCAAAGCCGAGGAGGAACATGTTGGTGGCGATGGCGTCGCCCATCAGGCCGCTGGCGAGCTCGCTGGCGGCGACGAAATCCACCGCGCTCTTGCCGCAAGCGTCGACGATGTCGTGGCGCAGGTCGCTGCCGGGAAGCTGCCAGTCCGGGTTGCGCACGAAGTCGGCGGTCGGCGTCACCGACGCGTTGATCACCGCCCGCGTGTGCCCGGGCGCCATCTTGGCGATCGCTTCAGCGCTCGCGCTGACCACGAGATCGCCGCCGATGACCAGGTTCGCGCCGCCGGTATCGATGCGCGTCGCGGTCAGCGCTTCGGGCTGGGCGGCGAGCTGCACATGCGACATGACCGCGCCGTACTTCTGCGCAAGTCCCGACATGTCGAGCACCGAGACGCCTTTGCCTTCGAGGTGCGCAGCCATGCCGAGGATCTGGCCGATGGTGATGACGCCGGTGCCGCCGATGCCGGTGACCAGCACGCCATAGGGCTGCTCGAGCGACGCGGCCGACGGCTCGGACAGCGCGGGGAAATCGGCGCCGCTTTTCGCGGCCGAGCGGCCTTTGCGCAGCTTGCCGCCTTCCACGGTGACGAAGCTTGGGCAGAAACCCTTGAGGCAGGAGAAATCCTTATTGCACGAGCTTTGGTTAATGGCGCGCTTCCTGCCGAACTCGGTCTCGAGCGGCTCGACCGACAGGCAGTTCGATTTCACGCTGCAATCGCCGCAGCCCTCGCACACCATCTCGTTGATCACGACGCGCATCGCCGGATCAGGGTATTCGTTGCGCTTGCGGCGGCGGCGCTTCTCGGAAGCGCAGGTCTGGTCGTAGATCAGCGCCGAGACGCCTGGAGTTTCGCGCAGCTCCTTTTGCACGGCGTCGAGTTCGTCGCGGTGGCGGATGGTGACGCCCGGCGCCCAGTTCGTGCCGTGCGGATATTTCTGCGGCTCGTCGGTGACGACCACGATCGGCTTCACGCCTTCGGCCGCAATCTGGCGCGAAATGATCGCCGGATCGAGCGGCCCGTCGTGGCGCTGGCCGCCGGTCATCGCCACCGCGTCGTTGTAGAGGATCTTGTAGGTCATGTTGACCTTCGCCGCGACGGCAGCGCGGATCGCGAGCAGACCCGAGTGGAAATAGGTGCCGTCGCCGAGGTTGGCGAAGATGTGCTTCTCGTCGGTGAACGGCGCCTGGCCGATCCACGGCACGCCTTCCGCGCCCATGTGCGTAAAGGTGGAGGTGTTGCGGTCCATCCAAACCGCCATGAAGTGGCAGCCGATGCCGGCGACGGCGCGGCTGCCTTCGGGCACGCGCGTCGAAGTGTTGTGCGGGCAGCCGGAGCAGAAATACGGCTGGCGCACGGCGGTCACGCGCGGGCGCGAGAGCGCCTTCTCCTTGAAGTCCAAAAAAGCGAGGCGCTCGCGGAATTGGCTGCCGAGCGGCGCCGTCATGCCGAGCTTCTCGAGGCGCTGAGCAATCGCTCGCGCCACCATCGCCGGCGAATGCTCGTAATGCGCGGGCAGCAGCCAGCTGCCGGCAGGCTGGCCGCCGCTTCGGCTCCACTCGCCGCTGTCGTCGAACTTTCCGACCACGCGCGGCGCGCGCACGCCTTCCTTCCAGTTGTAGAGCTCTTCCTTGATCTGGTACTCGATGACTTGGCGCTTCTCCTCGACCACGAGGATCTCTTCCAAACCTTCGGCAAAGCGGCGCGCGCCCTGGGGCTCGAGCGGCCAGGAAAGCGCGACTTTGTAAACCCGCAGGCCAATGTCGCGCGCCACGCGCTCGTCGATGCCGAGATCGGCAAGCGCGCGCATCACATCCCCGTATGACTTGCCAGTGGTGATGATGCCCAGGCGCGGGCGCGGCGAGTCCCAGATCAGCCGGTCGAGGCGGTTGGCGCGCGCGTAGGCGATCGCTGCGTAGACCTTGTAGTCGAGGATGCGCGCTTCCTGCTCGAGGATGCCGTCGGGCCAGCGGATGTTGAGGCCGCCGGGCGTCATGGCGAAATCGGTCGGCAGCTTTACCTCGACACGGCCGGGATCGACGATCACGGAGGAGCCCGACTCGACCACATCGGTGACGCACTTGAAGGCGATCCAGCAGCCCGAGTAGCGGCTCATCGCGAAGCCGTGCAGGCCGAGGTCGAGATAGTCCTGGACGTTCGCCGGATTCAGCACCGGGATAAGGCAGGCTTTGAAGATGTGCTCGGACTGATGCGGCAACGTCGAAGACTTGGCGGCGTGGTCGTCGCCCGCGAGCGCGAGCACGCCGCCGTACTTGGAGGTGCCGGCGGCGTTCGCGTGCTTGAAGACGTCGCCGCAGCGGTCGACGCCCGGGCCTTTGCCGTACCACATCGAGAAGATGCCGTCGTAACGCGCCTTCGGGAACAGGTTGAGCTGCTGCGTGCCCCAGATCGCGGTCGCAGCGAGGTCCTCGTTGACCCCGGGTTGGAACCGAACGTGGTGGCTCTCGAGATGCGTGCGCGCGCGCCAGAGCGCCTGGTCGAGCCCGCCGAGCGGCGACCCGCGATAACCCGACACGAACCCCGCGGTATTGATGCCGGCGCGCATGTCGCGCTCGCGCTGCAGCATCAGCAGGCGAATCAGGGCCTGGGTGCCGGTGAGGAAAACGCGGCCGCGCTCTAGCGTGTACTTGTCTTCCAGGGAAGCCGAAGCGAGGGCAACGTGATCAACAGGGGCGTTCATCGAGCTCGTCCACAAAAATTGTGTTCATGTGGTGCGCCAGCGAGGGTAACCGCGGCGTCGGGAACGCGCAGGATTGTGTCCCGCGCGGCCAGCGGAGACTAACACACTGTCAGGCGGAGGCCCGGGCCCGGATGCGCGGTTTCGGCTGCGCGGCCGGACGGTCCCAATAAGGCGTTGGTGCGAAGGACTGTGCGAGGAATTCGATGAACACGCGCGTTTTCGCCGGCAGCAGACGGCGATGGGGATAGACCGCGTAGATCGCAACGTCCGATTGGAAGTCGTACTCCGGCAGCAGCGCGACCAGCGCGCCGTCGGCAAGCTGGCGGTAGACGTCCCAGGTCGATTTGAGCGCGATGCCAAGCCCCGCGAGCGCCCATTCGCGTAACACCTCCCAGTGGTCGCAGGCGTAGCGGCCTTGCACACGCACCGAGCCGCGATGGCCCTCCGTAGTCCGGTACTCCCAGTTCGAGCTGAAATCGCGTGTGATGAGACAGTTGTGCTTTGCCAGATCTTCCGGCGTGCGGGGCGTGCCATGCATCGCGAGATACGACGGGCTGGCGCACACCACGCGGCGGTTGGGCGCGAGGCGGCGGGCGGCCAGTGAAGAGTCGGGCAGTTCCGCGATGCACACGCCGACATCAAAGCCTTCGGCCATCACATCGACCCTGCGGTCGGAGAGGCCCAGCGCAAGCTGCACGCGTGGATAGAGCGCGGCAAATTCGGGAATCAGCGGGGCGACGTGCTGATGGCCAAATGAAGCGGGCAGCGCCACCTTCAACACGCCCTGCGGCTCAACGCGGCCGGCGGATACTTCGGCGTCTGCTTCAGCAATCTCGGCGAGAACGCGGGTACAGGCATCGTAGTAGCGGGTACCCTCCACCGTAAGGTTCAGGGCCCTGGTCGTGCGGTTGACGAGACGCACGCCCAGTCGCGCCTCCAATGCCGCGAGGCGCCGGCTCACCAGCGCCGGCGAGAGGCCGAGCTCGCGTGCGGCCGCGGACAGGCTGCCAGCTGCAACCACCCTCGAAAACACGGCCATCTCCTGCAAGGTGTCTGCCATCTTTGCAAAAACCGCAAAAGTGTTTTGCTATGAGAGGCGATTCTATGCAACCGGAAGAAAGCTGGTATAGTTGCTGCGTCGCAGCACCCGTCGGATCCTCCTCCTCCTCTTTCCGCCGGGATGCGCTGGGGGCAGCCCGCAAGGGCTGCCCCTTTTATTTCTGGCCTCCTAACGCGCTTGTCGCGCATAAGGAAGCTTCTGTCAGGCCGCGGGGCGCTCCTTGGGAGGGCCACGTATACTGCCCGCGTCCTCACATAACAACTACTAAGAGGCCGCGATGCAGGCCCCTGCCACCGCGACGAAGGTACGTCTAGGGGACGTCCTCGTCGCACAGAAGCTGATCTCCCGCGAGCAGCTGAGTATCGCCCTTGAGCAGCAGAAGCGCTCCGGGCGTCGCCTCGGGCGCGTACTCGTCGACCAGGGGTTTTGCAACGACGAGCAGATCGCCGAGGCGCTCGCCCGGCAGCTCAACATCCCCTACGTCAACCTCAAGTTCTACAACCTGAACAGCGACGTAGTGCGGCGTCTGTCGGAATCCCAGGCGCGCCGCTTCCGCGCGATCGTGCTCGAGGACCGGCGCAGCAAATACCTCGTAGGTCTGGCCGATCCGTCGGATCTGTTTGCCGCGGACGAGGTGCAGCGCTCGCTGAAGCGCGACATCGAGGTGGCGGCGGTGAGCGAGGACCAGGTCCTCATCACCATCGACCGCATGTACCGGCGCACCGAGGAAATCAGCGGGCTTGCGAAAGCGGTCGAGCGCGACATCGGTGACGCCTACGTTGACTTCGGCGCGCTTGCCGCGGCGGCCGGATTGGAGGACGCACCGGTCGTCAAGCTGCTGCAGACCGTGTTCGAGGATGCAGTCGCTGCGAATGCGTCAGACGTGCATATTGAGCCGCAGGAGCGAAATGTACGGATTCGTTTCCGCATCGACGGCGTGCTGCAGGTGCAGACCGATGTCGACGCGAAGATCGGGCCGGCGCTGGTGTTGCGCGTGAAGCTGATGGGAGGCCTCGACATCTCGGAGAAGCGCCGCCCGCAGGACGGGCGCTTCAACGTGCTGGTGCGCGAGCAGCAGGTGGACGTGCGGCTCTCCACCATGCCGGTGCAGTACGGCGAATCGGTGGTGATGCGCCTCTTGAACCGCAAGGCGAAGCTGCTGTCGCTCGACGGACTTGGCATGCCGACGGAGATGCTCACGCGCTTCCGCCGGCTGCTGCAGCGCACGAACGGCATGGTCCTGGTCACTGGGCCGACCGGCAGCGGCAAAACGACCACGCTTTACGCCGCGCTCGCAGAGATCAACTCGACGGAGAAAAAAATCATCACGGTGGAGGACCCCGTCGAATACAAGCTCCCGGGCATCAACCAGGTGCAGGTGAACGACAGGATCGACCTCAGCTTTTCGGTGGTGCTGCGCTCGGCTCTGCGACAGGACCCGGACATCATCCTCGTCGGCGAAATGCGCGACCAGGAGACGGCGCAGATCGGACTACGCGCCGCGCTCACCGGCCACTTGGTGCTCTCGACCTTGCACACCAAGGATGCGGCGACCACGCCGATCCGCCTCATCGACATGGGCGCGCCTTATTACATGGTGGGTACGTCGATCCATGCCGTGCTCGCGCAGCGCCTGGTGCGGCTGAACTGCGAAAGTTGCATGGAGGATGAAGTGGCGGACGCCGCGCAGCTCAGCTGGCTCGCGCGCGAGTACGCGACGCCCATCGCGGGGCGCAGCTTCCGCCGCGGCCGCGGCTGCTCGCGTTGCAACGGCACCGGTCTGTTGGGCCGCACCGGCATCTACGAGATGCTGGAAACGACGCCCGAGATGGTGGCCGCGATCAACCAGAACCGCACCGACGAGTTCGGCGCGCTCGCCGAGCAGGCGCTGCGCGGCCGCTCTCTCAAGCACCAGGCGCTGGAACTCGCCGTCGCCGGGCGCGCGCCGCTTGCCGAAGTGATCCGCGTGGCGAGCGAGCTGGGCGACTGATGGCGGTCTACGCCTACCGCGGGCGCAATCCTCGCGGCGAGCTCGTCCAGGGACGCCTGGAGGGCGCCGATACCGGCGCCGTGGCCGATCACTTGGTGAATACCGGCATCACGCCGATCGACATCCAGGTCGTATCCGGCAGCGCGGCACCCGCGGCCAACGCCGCTCCCGGCGGCGCAAGCCGTTTTCTCGAGGCGCAGATCACGTTGGTCGATCTGATGCTGTTCTCGCGGCAGATGTACACGCTGATCAAGGCGGGTGTGCCGATGCTGCGCGCGCTGGGCGGGTTGCAGGAGTCGCTCACCAACCCGCGCCTCAAGTCCGTGGTCGCCGACCTGCGCGCAAGCCTCGACGCCGGGCGCGAGCTTTCCGCGGCCATGCGCCGGCACACTGGGGTGTTCAGTCCTTTCTATGTGAGTCTCGTCCGCGTCGGCGAGACCACCGGCCAGCTGGAAGCGGTGTTCCTGCGCCTCTACGAGCACCTGGAGTTCGAAAAAGAGGTGCGCGACCGCATCAAGTCAGCGCTGCGCTACCCTGCCTTCGTGGTCGTGGCGATGGCGCTCGCGCTCGCCATCATCAATATCGTGGTCATTCCGGCGTTCTCGAAAGTGTTCGCGAGCTACCACGCCGAGCTGCCCTTGGTGACGCGCATCGTCATCGGTTTTTCGGACTTCACCGTCAGCTATTGGCCTGTGATGCTGATCGCGGTGGCCGGCGCGGCGGTGGCGTTCGTGTTCTGGAAGGCGACAGCGAAAGGCAAGTACCAATGGGACCGCGTCAAGCTCCGCCTGCCGATCGGTGGGAAGATCATCTTCAAGGCGACGCTCGCCCGCTTCGCACGTAGCCTTGCGCTCGCGTTGAAGAGTGGCGTTCCGGTGGTGCAAGCGCTCAGCACGGTAGCCAGTGTGGTCGAAAACGACTTCATTGCGCAGCGCATCGAGCAGATGCGCGACGGCGTGGAGCGCGGCGAAAGCGTGCTGCGCACGGCGGCGGTGGCAGGCATCTTTACGCCGGTGGTGATGCAGATGATCGCGGTGGGCGACGAGACCGGCGAACTTGATGACCTGATGCAGGAAGTGGCCGAGCTCTACGAGCGCGAGGTCGAATACGAGGTGAAGACGCTGGCGGCGCAGATCGAGCCGATTCTGATCGTCTTCCTCGGCATCATGGTTCTCATCCTGGCACTCGCCGTGTTCCTGCCGATGTGGGATCTCGCGCAGGTGGCTCGCAGACGCTGATGCGCAATCGCGGCTTTACGCTGATTGAGCTCTTGATCGTCATCTCGATCGTGGCGGTTTTGTTCGGCGTCGGCCTCGAGCGGCTGCTCAGGTACCAGGAAATGGGAGAGCGCGCCGCCGTCGAGCAAAACGTCGCCGCGATCAATGTCGCGCTCAACATGAAATTCGCTGCCTACGTCGTGCGCGGCCGGCCTGCCGCGATCCAGAGCGAGGTCGGCAAGAATCCCGTCGGCCTGCTTGCGCGTTCGCCGGAAAATTACCTCGGCGAGCTGTTCTCTCCGGACATCAAGAGCCTGCCGCGCGGCAGCTGGTACTTCGACCTCTCAAATGGCGACCTCGTGTACCTGCCAAACCGGCGCCGCTACCTTTCTTCGGGCGACGGCCCGCCGGAGGCGCTGCGCTTCCGGGTCGTCCTCGCGCCGGTGCGCAATGAGCCGGGCGAGCCTCACGAGCTGCCCCAGCCGTTCATCGCGGCAAACCCGCCGTTCAAGTGGGTGATCGATTGAGAGACGTAAACCATGGCGCCGGCCGCACAAAAAACATTATTTATTTGCTTGCGAAGCAGGGGATGTTGATGCAGTATCCGCGGCACAACTTCAAGTTTCAGCCGTAAATATGGGGAGTATATGAAGAAAATCGCCGGATTCACGATCATCGAGCTGGTGGTGGTGATAACCATCTTGGGCATCCTGGCGGCAGTTGCCCTGCCCAAATTCTTCGACATTACTAGCGACGCTGCGAACGCCGCGGCCAAAGGCGTTGCCGGAGCGGTGGCCTCGGGCACCGCGCTCAATTACGGCACGCGCCTCGTTAAAGGCACCGGCATCTGCGCCGCCGGTGGAACGCCGTGTCTCAGAACGGCTCCCGCCACCGAGTGGTGCGATCCGGCGATCCTGGGCCTCGTAATCACGGGTGGCGCAGCGCAGCTCGCGACCGTGACAGTCGGCGGCTCGTTCCAGCCGGCAACTACCGGTGCTACGGGGAACTGCACCTTTACGAGCACGAGCGGCGGCGTCGCACAAAGTGGCACGGTCATTGGTGTGGTCGACTAAAAACAGGCATCGCAAACAGGGAGCGGCGTATGAAGAACACTAGGGGATTTACGATCATCGAGTTGGTCACGGTAATTGCCATTCTTGGAATTCTGGCGGCGGTTGCGCTGCCGAAATTCTTCGATGTCACCGCAGACGCCGCTAACGCTGCGGCGAAAGGCACGGCCGGAGCACTGGCGTCCGGTTCTGCCATCAATTACGGCGCGCGGCTGGCGAAGGGAATCGGAGTTTGTGCGGCCGGCGGCACTCCCTGCTACAAGGGCCCGACGACGGAATGGTGCAGCAGCGCGATATTGGGCAACCTCATTACCGGAGGGATGCCGGCGGGCTTCACCATTGGCGGAACGTTCGTTCCCGGCGCTGCCGGCACCGGACTCACCGGGACGTGCACCGTGACAAGCACGAGCGGTGGCGTCGCTCAGAACGCGACCATCATCGCCGTTGTCGACTGACGCGAGCACGGGCCGTGCCGCATTAGTTAAGCCGTCGACCCAAATGAAGTGCCAGGAAAAGGAGCCAGCAGGCTCCTTTTTTTGTCGCCGTCGTCGCGGTGGCTTCACGGTCATGGAACTCGTCACCGTGATCATCATCGCTGGCGTACTTGCCGCGGTCGCGATCCCGCGTTTCAGCCGCAGTATGTTCGACGATGCGCAACTCTATGACGAGACGCTCGCCGCGCTGCACTACGCGCAGCGCACCGCCATGGCCTACCAGCGCACGGTGTGCGTCACGTTTACTGGCGGCAATCAACTAAGCCTCACGTATGCCTCCGCGTACGGCTCAGCCACGTGCAACACGGCCCTGGTCCCGCCCGGCGGCAACAGCGCGACCTACGTGGTCAATGCGCCCGGTTCGGCGACCTACACGGCTGCCGCCAACTTGAAGTTCGATCTCGTGGGCCGCCCGAGCGCGGGGCAGACGATCACCCTGAGCAGCGGCAGGACGATCGTCGTTGAGAGCGAAACTGGCTATGCGCGCTAAATTGATCCGGCGCGCGGTCGGCATGACGCTGATCGAAATCATCATTGCCATCGTCGTGGTCGGCATTGCGCTCGCCGCCATCATGTCGGTGTTCGTCGTCACCACACAGCACAGCGCCGACCCGATGGCGCGCGTGCAGGCGCAGATCCTCGCCGAGGGCTACCTCGACGAGGTGCTGCTGAAGAAGTTCTACGACACGACGACGAGCCGAGTGTGCCCGGGCGGCGCGGCCTCGCACGCCGCCTATGTCTGCGGTTACAACGGCCTGTCGGAAACGCCTATCGCCGGGTACGTCGCGAGTGTGGCCGTCACCTCGGTCGGCGTGACGCTGAACGGCCTGAATAACGCGAGCGTGATCCGCGTCCTGCAAGTCGACGTCACCGTGACCGGGCCCGGCAGCACATCGATCACGCTGACCGGATTTCGCACCAATTACGAATGCAACGCAGCGGGGGATCCGGGATGCGTGCCGCTGTGACACGCTGCCGCGGCTTTACCCTCATCGAGATGGTGGTCGCCATCATCGTGCTCGGTATCGTCGGCACGACCTTTGGCCTCTTTATCGTGCCGGCCATCACCGCAAATCAGGCGGTGGAGCGACGTGCCGCGCTCATCGATTCCGCCGAGATCGCGGTGCGCCGCATGGCGCGCGACATCCGCATCGCGCTGCCAAACAGCGTGCGTGTCTCGTACGTTGCCGGGACCGGCTTCGCCATCGAAATGATTCCGACGGTCGATGGCGGGCGCTACTGCTTAGGCGGCGACGCCAACTGTGCCGGAGCTGCGCAGTTGCTCAGCATCGGCAGCTCGGACACCGATTTCGACATCCTCGGCTGCTTTCATAACGCGACTTTCACCGGCGCAACCTTCCCCAGCACTGCTTTCCGTCTGGTGCTGGGCGACTCGACCGGCGCGGTCTACTCCGCAGCGGGCACCAACGCGGTTGTCACTCCGACGAGCACCAGCATTACGCTCTCCACGGTGAATGGCGGCGGCGCCGGCAGCGGAGCTTGCGGCAATTCCTCCGGAGCCAATACGTCGTATCGCCACCACATTGCGCTCTCGGCGGGCCAGACATTTCCCAACAGCAGCAGTCGGCGGCGCGTGTTCATCATCCAGACGCCGGTGACGTACATCTGCAATAAGGCAGCCGGCACCCTCATCCGGTATTACAACTATCCGATCTCGAGCACCGCGCCGACACCGACGTCGCCCCCGGCCGGCGCGACTGCCGCCGTTGTGACCGACAAAATCGACGCGACGAACGCCAATCCCTGCGTCGTGACGACACTGACGCCGGATGTCCAGGCGCAGGGCTACGTCAAATTGAGTCTGGTCGTCGCGAATGCGGGCGAGACAGTGCAGCTCAACCACGAGACCCAGCTCGACAACAGCCAATGAAAAGGCGCCGTTCCATCGGCATGGCACTGATGAGCGCGATTTTCCTGATCGTCGTCCTGATCGGGCTCGGGGTGGCGATGATGAATCTGTCCAACGCCGAGCACGACACGGCGTCGAAGGCGATTCTTGCTGCCAAGGTGTACTACGGCGCGAAGGCCGGAATCGATTGGGGCATTCAACAAGCCATCGCGGCTGGAGCGGCGTGCACCGGTGTGCCGACAAACTTCAATCTCACGCAGGGCTCGCTCAGCGGAGTCGCGCTGACGGTAACGTGTACCGCCGCACCGCAAGGCGCCAGCACCTGCGGCTCCGCCGGCACGTCGCTTTGCCAAACGTATTACCTGACCAGCGCAGCCACCACCGGCACGCTCGGCACAGTGAACTACGCGGAGCGGCACATCGAAGCCACGGTGTCCAACATTCCATGATCGGCATGCCCGGTACCCTTCGACTCCTGGTTGTCTCTTGCATACTGACAGCCAGTGGCTCGGCGCTCGCCGTAACCTGCACATCGTTGGTGAGCACGGCATGGAACCTCCCCGCTACGTGGTCGGGATGCCTCGGCGGCAACGGCACTCCCGCAAATACGCCCGGCACCAATGACACGGTCATCGTTACCAACGGCAACACCGTTACGATTCCTGCCGGTTTCGCCGCAAACGCGGCCAGCCTTCAGGTGGGCGACACGAGCAACGCCGCTGCCACGCTCACGCTCAGCGCCGCGACTTCGTCGCTAACCGTAGCAGGCGCGGTGACGATTCTGAACGCCAACAACAATGCCACCGTTGCGCTGAACGTCAATGCGGGTACCGTCTCCATGGGAAGCCTCACCATGGACAACACCAACAAGCCTAGCCGGGCAGTCCAGCTCAACATCACTACCGGTACGGCGACCGTGACGGGGGACCTGGCATTCACCGGTGCGAACGCGTTCGAACAGATCATTTTCAGCGGCAGTGGCACGCTGAACGTCGGCGGCAATTTCCCCACCGCAGCGATCACTTTCACTCCTTCGACAGGAACGGTGAACTACAACGGTGCGGGGGCCCAAAGCATCGGGACGTACGCCTACAACAATCTCAGCGTGACGAAGAGCACCGGCACGGCAACTCTTGCCGGCAACACCAGCGTGGCCGGCAACCTCAGCGTCACCTGTCCCGCGGTATGCACGAACGGCACGCTCGATCTTTCGACATTCACTGCAAACCGCACTGCAGTCGGCGGAACGCTCTCGGTGGGCGCCGGCGCAACGCTCAGCATCGGCGGCACCAACAGCTTTCCGGCCAACTACACGACTCATACGCTTAATGCGACGAGCATCGTCAACTATGCCGGTGCCGCTCAGACGGTCACCGCGGAAAGCTATGGCACGTTGATATTGAGCGGCTCGGGCACGAAGACGATGCCGGGGGCGGCGTTTACGGTCGCAACCGATTTTCTGATGCAGGGCACCGCGGCCGCCACTTCGGGCAACACCATTTCCGTGGGGCGTGACTTCACCATGTCAGGCACCGCCAGTTTTACCGC
>Ga0070695_100000999_pt1 | contig 15394 bp, 12 predicted proteins | sample KBSK1252metaG_FD_65471 | JGI IMG/M metagenome (GOLD analysis project Ga0070695, IMG submission 65471) | Corn, switchgrass and miscanthus rhizosphere microbial communities from Kellogg Biological Station, Michigan, USA - KBS K1-25-2 metaG | ecosystem: Host-associated > Plants > Roots >...
GGCGCGGGCGCATTGGCGCACCGATGAGTACCGCCTGTTCGGGAGCGGCGAGCCGCGGCGCTGGCTCGACGAGGCCGGTATCGCCCGCGTCGGCTATCGCAAGTTGCGCGAGCTTTATCGCAGGGCGGTGGCGGCATAAACCGGGACGACCGCGCCGGGCGCCGCCTCAGCGATGGCGCCCCCTTTGGCGCCTTGTCAGTCCGGTGCCGGCAAACATCGCTCGGCAATGCCGGCTTTGAGGTCCTCGATGCCCTTGCGCACGGACGCCTGCAGCGCCCAAACGTCGCCCTGCCAGGCAAGGAAATCAAAGCCCCGCCCGGCGCAGTCGAGCCCCGAGTCGAGGTCAGTTACCAGCCGGCCCAGCGCCTTGCCGTGGCGCTTGGCCGCCGCCGTTACACGCTCGACCGCGGCCGTGAACTTCCGGTGCGTGAACTCGCCCGGGATGCCCAGCGAGCAGGAGAGATCGAAATGGCCAATCCATAGGCAGTCGACGCCCGCCACGGCCGCGATGTCTTCAGCATTGTCGGCCCCGGCCGCGGTTTCGATCTGGACGAACAGGCAGTTGCGCTCGTTCAGACGTTGCAGCTTCTCCGCGACGGCACCCCCGGTATAGTTGTCGTGCGCCAAGCCGACGCCAACCCCGCGTTTGCCGTCAGGATAATATTTCACATACGACACGAGTTCCTGCGCCTCGCGGGCATCGTTGACGAGCGGCACCATGATGCCCTCTGCACCCATATCGGCGTAGCGCGCCAGGTGATGGTAGGATTTCGAGGGTACGCGGAAAATAGCCGGCAGCTCGGCCGCCTCGAAGTAGCGCACACAGCTCTTGACAATGTCGGTGGAGAAACCCGAGTGCTCCGTATCGAACAGCACAAAGTCGCAGCCCGCACCCTTGAGAATGTGCCCGATGCCGGGCGTAGCAAATTCGACGACGAAATGCCCGAACTTGTAGGCCTTGTCCTGACACAGGCGTCTCAGCGTTGGCGCCGTCATCGCTCTCTCGTCTGCAAGTTGGCCGATGCGAGGGGCCTTTTCTAGCGCGGGGCAGGCGACTTTGACAGCGGCCCGGCATTTTCGGGCCAGGGCCTCGTGCGCGATCGCAGTCGAGCATTTGCGGCGAGACCCCGCTGTTGCCTCCCCTTCGGATTTTTGTGGCTGGATCGGCGGGCTTTGCCGCCGGGCGGCGAGCCTTGCCGGCTCGGCGGGCCAGGGCATGGGCCAGGGCATGGGCATGGGCATGGGCATGGGCGCGGGCAATGGGGCCCAGCGCTGGCTCGACCGGCAAGACCTCAGGCGGCCACCGGGGAGGCTTTCGGCAAGCGGGCCAACATGCACAGCGGCAACCAAGCCGCGGCCGCCAGCGTATAGAGCAGCCAGGCGTTGGTGTAGCCGATCAAGATCGACTGGCGCGCGATCTCGCCCGACAGCTTGGCAAGGCCTGCCGTGCTGTCGACGCTCCAGGCCCCCATCACCCACGGCAGCTCGAGGACGCGATTATAAGGGGAGATGGCTTCCACCATGCGCGCATAATTCGCCGACTGGGAGCGGACGATCTCGGCCACCGCGATGGAAATGAACAGGCTCGAGCCGAAATTTCGCAGCAGGTGGAACATCGACATGGCCTCGGCCCGGTACTTCGGCGACAGCGTCCAAAAGGTGATGACGGTCAGCGGCACCCAGGACACCCCGATCGACATGCCCTGCAGCGTGTTGCACAGCAACAGCGCGGTCATGCCCACATTGAGGTCGAAGCTCATCAGCCACAGGCCCGTCGACATCTGCAACAGGGCGCCGATCGACAGGCTGATGCGGGGATCGAGACGACCCATCGGCATGGCAAGCAAAAAGCCGACCGCCGAGCCGAGCCCGCGCCAGCCGATGATTTCGCCGATTGCCGATTCGGGATAGCCGGCATGCTGCTGTAGCAGCGGCGGCAGCAAGACAATGATGGCGAAGTTAAGCATGCCAAATAGGGTGACCAGCCCCAAGCCCAGCGCATAGTTGCGGTCGGCGAGCAAGCGCAAGCGGACGAAGGGTCGATCGCTGGTGAGGCTGTGCACACAGAAAAAGTAAAGCATGAGGCCGGCGCCGATGCTGGCCAGCACGATCTCGATGCTATCGAACCAGTCGAGCCGCTGACCGCGCGAGAACACAAGCTGGGCGGCCGCGATGCCGGAGGAAAGGCTGATGAAGCCGAGCCAATCCAGATGCGCTTGCGTCTTGCGATCTTCCCGCGGGAGCGCCAACCAGCAACCGACGATGGCGGCCATGGCAACCGGCAAAATCATCCAGAACCCCCAGCGCCACCCGAGCGTCTCGGCGATCTGGCCGGCGAACATGGGCCCGAGCGATGGCCCGACCATGTTGGCCATACCGTAGACCGAGATCACGGTGCTGTGCTGACGGCGCGGGAAGCTGTCGAACAGCACGGTTTGCCCGAGAGGCACGAGCGGCGCGCCGGCCGCACCCTGGGCAATGCGCCAAAAGATCAGCTCCTCGAGCGAGTTGGAGGCACCACACATGAAAGTGGCGAAGGTGAAGAAGAGCGCGCTCCAGATCATCACGCGTCGTTGACCGAAGCGATCGGCCAGCCAACCCGTGGCTGGGGTCGCCACCGCCGTGGCGACTATATTGAACGTCATTACCCAAGAGATCTCGTCCTGGGTTGCCGACAGCGCCCCCTGCAACTGCGGCAGCAGGGCGGAAGATATCAGCACCGATCCTGAGTAGATCGTATTGCTCAACATCACCGTGACGAGGATCAAAATCCGCTGCGCCAGCGTCAGCCGATAGACCGCATCCTCGTTCATGCGCGACCCGACCGTCGTCTTGACAAATGCACCCGCTGATATAGTAACCTAGGTTACTAATTTGCGCCAGGCCTGGTATGACGTCGGACGATCAGCATTTCATCGGCTACACGATTACCGATGTGGGGCGCCTATTGCGCACGGTATTCGAGCGGCGCGTGCGCGGCTTCGGATTGACGCGGGCGCAGTGGCTGATCATTGCGCGCCTACATCGGCGCCCGGGGCTGAGCCAAAGCGAAATCGCCGATCTGCTCGAGATCGAGAAGGCGCCGGCGGGGCGGCTGATCGAGCGCATGGAAGCCAAGAACTGGCTGCAACGCCGCAGCGATGCCAAGGACAAGCGCGTCAATCGGCTCTACCTGACGAACAAGGCCAATCGTCTGCACGCAGCGATTTGGCCGATCGCGGAGGCCACCGTCGAGGCTGCCTTAGGCGATCTGTCGGCGGAAGAACGCCGACGACTGTCGGAGCTGATGGCACGCGTCAAGATGACCCTGCTGGCCCTGGCCGAACGCGATCCGGTGCGCGGCGAGAAGGCGGCGGGCGACGCCGAAGCAGAGGAGCTGCGGGCGCTGTGAGCCGGCTTTTGCATCGCCGATATGTGCGGCCCCTATTGCTTGGCGTGGTGCCTTCCCTGGTGGTGCTGGCCGCGCTCCTATTTTGGCTCTGGGGCGGGCGCTACGTCAGCACCGAGAACGCTTACGTCAAAGCTGACATCGCGCAGATATCCGCCGAGGTCAGCGGTCGTGTGCTTGAGGTGCATGTGGAGGATCATGCCGAAGTCAAGGTCGGCGATTTGCTGCTCACGCTAGACGACGAGCCCTTCCGGGTCGCCTTGAGCAAGGCCGACGCCGAGCTCGATAGCATGCGCGAGCAGGTACGCACGCTCATGGCGTCCTGGCACGAAGCCCAGAGCGAGCTGCGCGAGGCGGAAAGCAAGGTCGCCTACTGGAACGCACAACTCGCGCGGCAGAAGACCTTGAGCGAGAGGGGCATCGTCGCCTCGAGCAAGTTCGAGGAGGTCGAGAGCAACGCCACGGCAGCCGAGGATCGTGTGGCCATCATGCGTCGTAGACTTGACCGCGTGGCCGCGCAACTGGGCGGCGACCCGGCGCGTGCCGAGGACGACCACCCGATGGTGAGACAAAAACGGGCCGAGCGGGAACGGGCGGCGTTGGATTTGGCGCACACCATCATCCGCGCGCCCTTGGGCGGCACCGCGGTCAACGTGCGGTTGCAGCGCGGCGAGCAGATCAAGGCGGCCACCCCGCTCTTCGCCCTGGTCGCCGATACGCGGCCGTGGGTGGAAGCCAACTTCAAGGAAACCGAGTTGACGCACGTGCGAAAGGGACAGGTGGCACTGGTCGTGCTCGACATTTATCCCGACGTGGTTTGGCAGGCCGAGATCGAAAGCATCAGCCCGGCGACCGGCGCCGAATTTGCCGTGTTGCCCCCGCAGAACGCCTCGGGCAATTGGGTAAAGGTGGTGCAGCGGCTGCCGGTGCGGCTGCGATTGCTGCCGCAACCCGGCGAGCCGCCGCTGCGCGCCGGCATGACTGCTAGCGTGCGGGTCGATACCGAGCGCCAGAGCCGGCTCAGCCGGCTGATCGGGGGCTGGTCCGCCTTCGCAACCAGCGGCAACTAATCGCCGGTCAGTTCCGGCTAAATCCCTCCAGCTCGGCCACGGCCCAATCGAGCGTTTTTGCCATCGGCTCGCCCTTCATCATGCGCACCACCATCTTGGAGGGCAGCGCCTGCGTGTAGATTTGCTGGGCAACGCCGGGTGGCGCCGGCGCGAACGGCACGATCGAGACCTGATCGCCTTTGTTAGGGTAATGCGACAGGGTGCCTTTGGGCGGGACCTGCTCGTCCCAGGTTTTGAAATCATTGAATTTGACGAATGGCGGCAGATCGTAGCCCTGGCCGCCCTCGACCAGTTTGGCCGCCGCTTCGCGCGTCGAGACGTGCTGCAACAGCGCCTTGGCCGCCGACTTGTTTTTGGAAAAGTTCCAAATCCCCTGGAAGCGCGGCAAGACCGAGACGAACCGGCCTTTGGGTCCCTTCGGCATGGCGTGCGTCCAGAGTTTTTCGGCCACCTGCGGGGCATCGCGCTTGGCCACTGCCCAGGCGCTGGGCGGGTTGAAGATCAAGGCACCCTTGCCTGCGACCAGCCACTTGTTGTTGGAGGCATTGTCCCAGGCGCTGACATCGGGGGGCAGGAACGCCGACAGGCGATTGAGGTATTCGAGCGCTTGGCGCATTGGGTCCGACTTCGCCGTGATCTCGCCCTTCTCGTTGACGAGTTCGGCGCCAAACGCGCGAAAAAAGGCGCCGAGCCAGTCGACGCTGTCCGTCGTCACGCCGAGCGGCAGCCCGAACGGATAGCCCGCCTTGTGACACTTCTCGGCGGCGAGCAGGAATTTATCCCAGGTCCAGTCCTCGACCGCCTTGCTCGGCTCGCCGCCGGCAGGAAACATCGACAAGAGGTCGATGCCCGCGTGCTCCTTCATCAGGTCAACGCGGCTGCACCCCGTCAAGCACAAGGTGCCGCGAATACCCGGCACCACCACCCACTTTCCCTTGGGTTTGGCCAGGTATTCAATGGCCGGACTGACAGGTCCGTTGCGGCTCAGCACCTCCTGCATAACGTCGTCGACGGGCTCGAGCGACGCCTCGTAGTGGGGTGGCTCCCAGGCGGAGAAGTCCATGATGTCGTGGCCGGACTTTGCCAACGCCTCCGCCGCAATCGTCAAGTAAAGCTTGTTACCCTGGGTCGAGAGGTAGTCGATCTGCAGGTTGACCTTCTCCTTGTCGGCCCAGGCCTGGCAAATTTCCGTCATCGCCGTGTTGCCACCCGGCACCCAGTGGTCCCACAGGGCGAGACTGAGGCTGCCGGCGGCACCCGCCGTACGCACGAACGGTGCGGCAACCAGCGACATCGCCGCCGCCGCCGTGCCCACGAATTGACGACGCGAAATTTGGCGCTTGGCCATCAGGCACCTCCCAGATTGCGTCGGAGCCTGAGCGAGGCAAATCGGCAACCTGCCCAGCGCCGCGTGGCTTTACGTGGCCGAATGCTAATCGAGACGCCTGCCCCGCGCCAGCCCATCGCGCTCGCCCGCAGCCGTTAGCCCAAGGGTTCAATCGATCCCAATTAGCCCAGGGCCCGGCGAACGGTGGCGAGGCGACCCTGCCACCAGCTGCGCTGGCTTAAGGTTCCAGTTTGCAACAGCGCAAACCCCGGTGCCTGACATCGGACGTTTTCGGCGGCCCGCGCGGATTGGGCCGGTCACGCCCAGACGAGCGCTCCGGTTGGCGCGCAAGGGCCGTGGGGCGAGGCAGGCGCGTTGGGATCGTCCTAGACCAAGCCGGCGGCGGCCAGCTTGGCTCGGATCGCCTCGCGCTCGAAGGGTTTCAGGACATAGTCGTCCGCCCCGCTGCTCAGCGCTAGGGCGATGTCGCGAGCATTGTTCTCGGTGGCGCAATAAATGACGAGCGGCTTGCCACCGTTGGGCATGCCACGCAAGGTCGCCAGAAATTCGACGCTGCCCATGGTCGGCATCTGCCAATCGAGCAGAATCGCGTCAGGCATGGCCGCCTCGCAGGCCTCGAGGGCGGCCTGGCCGCTCTCGGCCTCGCGGCTGTCGAACTTGAAACTTTGGAAGATATGCCGGGCAACTTTTCTGACGACGTCGGAATCATCGACCACGAGGCAGGTCTTCATGGAGTGCCACCGGGTTCCTTTGCCGTCGACCATGCGCCGCATGTTGAGCGCTGGCGTTGGCGCGCTTTGCGCAAACCTGAAGGCAAGAGATTAACTTTGTGTTGCCGGCCAATTACCTTGTCAGCCGGTCGGCCTGGCCGCCAACAGGATATCGCCGCCGTCCCGGCTGATACCGAGACGCATGCGCGCGGAGGCCGCCAGTCGCCAGGTGAAGTAGGCCTGGATCGACATGGCATCGAGCGGCGGCGATTGTCCGCCGGCGACATAGTCCACGAGATATTGCGGCGGCCGAGCACCGGTGCCGCGACAGCGCAGCTGGAAGCTTGGATGTTCCATCGTGCCCTGAATGAGCACTTCGATTTCGCCACCGCGCGGCAATGCTGTAATGGCACTGGCGATCAGATTAAGCAGGAGCTTGACCCGATCCTTGGCCATCGCTCCGGGCTTGGCGCGCCAGGTCAGCTTGTGCTTGCCCTTGCTCAACAGGCCCCGCGAGATCTGCTCGGCGGTGGCAAGATCGATCTGCGCCCCGGCCGAGCCGGCCGCGCCGAAGGCGAAGCGGGCGAACTGCAAGCGCGCCGAGGCCTGCTCGGTGACGTTGCGGATCACGTCCATGGCGTAGGTCTTCGCCTCGGCATCGTCATCCTCGTCCAGGATCTCCAGGCCGTTGTATATGGCGCCGACGGGACCGATCACGTCGTGGCAAATCTTGCTGGAAATCAAAGCTGCCAGCTCAAGATCAGTCGGTTCGGCGCCCTGGGCCATTGCGAAACCTCGGTCTCGTTGCAGATGAGGCGGCCCAGCGGCAGACAAAACGCACACTGCTACGCTGGCCTCGGGAACCGCTTGCGCATAGGCGTTGCTGTGATACATGCTTTGCCGCCTACCTGCCAGGGCAGTCACACGTAGGCGGCCCGGGTATTGTTTTTTCGTCACTACGCGTGCTGGCTCGCGCCGAGGACGCTCCCGTTGGCGCGCTCCTAAGGCGCCTGCTTTTGGTCGAGACGGCGCATGGATGCCAAGGAGGCGAAATCGCTCGCGGAAGGCCTACTCGGTGTCGTGCTCAGCGCTGCCCGGGTTGAGATGTCCCACTTCGGAACCGGGCTTGCGGTCGAGACCAAAGCCGATCGAAGCCCCGTGACCATTGCCGATCGTGCCGCGGAGGAGATTATTGTGCGAGGCTTGCAGCGCCTGGTCCCTGGCGTGCCCGTCATCGCCGAAGAATCGGTCGCACACGGCAGCCTCCCCGCAACGTCCCATCGCTTCTTTCTCGTCGATCCCCTCGACGGCACCAAGGGGTTCATCAAGGGCAGACCCGAATTTACGATCAACATCGCCTTGATCGAAGCGGCGCAGCCGATGTTTGGCCTGCTTTACGCGCCCGCGTTGGCCGATTTCTACCTGACGTTGGGCCCAAATCAGGCGGTCAATGCCAGGCTTGACCCCCAGGCAAGCGTGCGCTCGCTGGCGGAGGTGGAGCTCAAGCCGATCCGCAGCCGCCTCGCCAATCCTCGGGCCCTCGTAGTCCTCACCAGTCAATCCCATCTCAATCGAGCCACCGAGGACTTTCTCAACCGCTACCAGGTGAGCCGACAAACGGCGCTCGCCTCGTCCTTAAAATTTGGTTGGCTGGCCAAGGGAGAGGCGGACCTTTATCCCCGCACGAGCGCGACCAGCGAATGGGATACGGCGGCGGGTCACGCGCTGCTGACGGCGGCCGGGGGATCGGTGACGACCCTCGCGGGGGACCCGCTGCTTTACGGCAAGGCAATGGCCAAGTTCATCAATCCAAATTTTGTGGCCTGGGGGCGCCTGCCCCCGGCACCGACGGGCTAAGGTCAAGGCCGCCGCAAACCTCGGCGCGGGCAGTGCAAAAGGCCATGGATAACCGGTTATTGGCCATACTTTCGTAACACTTTGCGACAATTCTTAAGCTCGCGCGCGCTTTGCGTTGGCCCCTTCCGGCCGTTCGGACTTTCGCGATAGGCACCCCCCATGAGATCACTGCTGCGGAGACGTGGTGCGCTGGCGCTCACTGCCGGACTATTGGTGGGATTGCCCACGCTGGTCGTAGCGAACCGCAGCCCGGCGCAAGAGGCCTTGCCTTGGGCGCGCAGCACCACCCAGCCGCGTTATGAGGAGCCCGGCGGCGCACCAACGCAAGCGACGCGCCCCAACGACGCCTATTCCCCGCGCGCTGCCGCGCCGAGGGCGCAGGGCGAGGGCGATGCCTACCGGCCCCCACGCGTGGACAGCTACCAAAGTGGCGGCAGTTATCCACCGCCCCCAGCCTATGGACAACCTCCGGGCTACGGGCAGCCTCCAGCCTCCGGCCAACCTCCAGCCTACGGCCAACCTCCAGCCTACGGGCAGCCGAACTATGCCGGTCCCCCGGGCCAAGGCTATGGCCAGTCCTACGCAGGGGCGCCGCCACAAGGTTATGGGCAGCCCTACACGCCCGCGCCGGGCGGCTACGAGGACCCCTCGGACCGTGGGTATGGTTCGCCCGCACCGCCCAACGACCGGCGTTATGGCGGCTACGACGACGGCCCGTCGGATACCTATTCCTCACGCGAAATCCTGCACACCGGGCATAGTTTCTTCGGCTCGGTCAGCAAGGGAATGGCGAACGTGGTCGAATACGCCTTTAAGAATCAAGGCCGGCCCAACGGCTACATTCTGGGCCAGGAGGCCGGCGGCGCCTTCGTTGCAGGCCTGCGCTACGGGGAGGGCGTTCTTTATACGCGCGACGCCGGCACCCACCGTGTTTACTGGCAAGGGCCCTCGATTGGCTACGATGCGGGCGCGGAAGGCTCCAAGGTCATGATCTTGGTCTACAATTTGCGCGATCCAGGGGACATTTATCAGCGTTTCGGCGGGGTCGACGGGTCGGCCTACTTCGTGGGCGGCGTCGGCGTCACTTTCCAAAAGAGCGGCGATATCGTCATGGCTCCGATTCGGTCAGGCGTCGGCTTGAGACTGGGCGCCAACGTGGGCTACCTGAAATACACCCCCCGACCGACCTGGAACCCGTTCTAACCAGAGGGGCGAGCGCCAACTCCGCGCCACAGGGCGGGCGTGACGGCGGGGCGCAGGGCGCCTAGTATCAGGCACGCAACTCCCGCCGGCCCACGGCAAACCACAAGGGTTGGGGCCAGGTGCGGGGGTTGCGCCTAGTGTAGTCGTTGTGGCCACACCTCGGCCGGCCAAAGGAAAAGGGCTTGATTTCCATCCAATCCGCCATGCTTGTGGCTTTGGGCTTCCTGGCGGCCAGCCTGCTTGGACTGCTTTTGGCGTCGGCCTTCTGGGGCAGGGCCGTGCGCCTGACGACAGCGCGCATCAAGCAGTCCTTGCCGGTGAGCGAACAGGAAATTCAGGCCGATCGCGACCGGCTGCGGGCCGAGTATGCAATCAAAGTCCACAAGCTCGAAACCCACCTTGAACAAGCCAAGCTTGCCCGCGCGCGCCAGCTCGTCGAACTCAATCGGCGCGATGCCAGCATCTCGACGCTGGAAACCAACATCGGCGCGCTCAGAGCCGAGTTGGAAGAGCACCAAAATGCCAGGCACGTGCTCGAGCAAACGATTGCCGACCGGCTACCCAAGGTGGAGGCACGCCTGGCGGAAGCCAAGCGCCTCATCTTCAGTCGCGAGCGTGAGATTGATGAGCTTTTGGAAAATGCCAAGCGCCACAAGCTCGCCCTCGAAGAGGCAGCCTCCATCAACGCCCAGCAGACCTCGCAGATCGATCGGCTAACGAGCGCGGTCGCCGCCCGCGGCGCGCGCAGCAAGCAAGCGGGCGAAGCGGGGGGTGAAGCGGAGGTCGCGCTCCGCAGCGAGCTTGAGGCGTTGCGCGCAAAAACCCGCGACCAGGCCAACGTGATCGATCGCCTGCAACGCAGCGCCAGCGCGCCGCAGGCCGTCTCCTCCGCCAACAGGTCCGCCAGCGCAAATTCCGCTGAGGCCACCGCCAGCCGCTCGCAGGAGGTGCTGGCCCAGGCCGAAGCCGCGCTCGCATCCGCGCGCTCCGGCGCGGCGGAGACCGACAAGGGCGGCGCGCACGAACAGGAGCTGGCCGCACTCAAGGGCAAAATCGACGACCAGGCCGGCGAAATCAGCCGCCTGAAGGCGGCTCTGGCGGCCTTCGAGGGCCAGGAGGGGATGGAGGGTGGCTCGAAGGAGAGTCGCGCCGCGCTCAAGGCACGCCTAAGTTCGGCGCAAGCACAGGCCGATCATCAGTCGGCCATGGTCGGCAGGTTGCGGGCCGAGCTTGCCGCCGTCAACGAGCGGCTCGCCCGCCAGGCGGCTCACTTTATGGACGAGATGCGCCGGCTTGGAGCCGGCACCCTCCCCGTCGCCACGCAACCGCGCGCCGCGAGCGCCCGCTCCGATCGCCGGCCGTTGGCGGAGCGCGTGGCCCAAGTCCGATCCGCGACGCCGAGCCCGCGCGGTAGCGCCAAAGAGGCCGACGCGTCCGGGCCTGGCACGCTCGACAGCGCGCCTACTCCACCGCTCAACGGCGGGGAGGTGGTCCGCCCAAGCCAGGCGCCGGCAGCCTCTGCCGCAGAAATGCCCAAAGGGGGCGACATACCTGAGGAGCGCCGCCGGCTTAGATTGCTCGATCGCATCACCAGCTTGGCCAAGGAGTAGGCCAAGACGGTGGGCGAAGCCCCCTCTCCTGCTGAGGGGATCAGCAACCTGAGCCAGCACGCGGACCGGCCGGCGGGAGGCGGGACCAGGCAACCAGACGGGATTGGGCAAACACAGTTGCAGCGTAGAGGCTAAAATGTCGAGTTTACCTGCGTTAGCCATTGACAATACCGCTCCCCAGCTGCCTCCCCAACCTCTGCGCCTCAGCGATGCGGAAAAAATCGCTGCCGACCGCCTCGATACCACCCCCATCAGCTCCCTTAAGGCGGCCCTGGCGGGCGTCACTGCCAACGACGCCTCCCCAACGACCGGACCACGCCTTGTTGAGCGCATAGACGCGGCTGCCAAACTCGCCGCGGACGCCACCGCCGCCGCCGAAGCGGTCGAGACCCTGAAGCGCCTGTTGCAGGCGCAGCTCGCCGCACGCCACCCATCGGCCGACCCCGCGTCGATTGTCCCGCTCCGGGTCGGTACGGGCCGGGAGCAGAAAGCGGCCGCCGAACCCTTGCCCTCAGCGCCGCTGGCCTCTGAACAGCGGCGCCCCGACGTCCGCGGTTTCCTGGCGGGCTTCGTCATCTCGGGCGCCATCGGCGCCGTGCTCTATTTGTATATGATGGCTGGCTGAGCCGAGCGCGGCGATCCTCGCCGCCGTCCAGCGTGCAGCCGTTGCCGCGCCCGGTCCGGGGTTAGCCGCCGCAGCACCCGCATCGCGCCAGCCATAGTCGCCCGCCATGTGCGCCATTGCGCGCTCGGCAAGCGCCGTGATCGTCAGGAGCGGATTGACCCCGAGCGAGCGCGGCATGATGGATCCATCCATGACGTAGAGCCCGGCGTGGACGTCGCCAGTGCCAGCACCGGGTGCAAACACTTGGCCCTTGTGGTTGACGACCCCGTCGCGATGATCTCGCCCGATGCCGCAGCCCCCAAGCGGGTGGGCCGTGGCGGGCTGATGCCCCATGACCGTGCCGGCCAGCGGGTTTTTCACGTAGGTGCCGCCCGCCTGACGAACGAGCGCTTCCAGCGCCGCATCGAGGCGGCGGTAGACGCCTTCATCGCTGGCGCCGGGCCAGCGCAGCACGACACGGTCGGCCTCGAGTGTGAGTTGGCCCGCCGCGCTGTCGTGGGAAACCGCAAAGAAGGTTTGCAGTCCGGCAAACGGGCCCTTGTAAACGCCGCTGATGAGGCTCTTGAGGGCGCCGAGCAATCGCCCATTGGGCAGAAAGAGAACGGGCAGGATCGGCGCCATGGCGGACGGCAGGGCGCCTTCCTGCACGGTCAGGCTGTTGGCAAGGTTGCCGACATCGACGAGTTCGATCTGGCCGGAAACGGCGGCGCCGACCACCGCGTCCTGGACCTTTGGAGGATAGCCGACGCCGATACCAGCTACCGGCAACTTGCCCCCCCAACCGAAGGCGATGATGTCGCCATTGGCCGAGAAGCGGTGACCCAGCCGATCGGACAGGGCGAGCCCACGCTGGCGCGAGCGCAACAGAATTTCGGTTGATCCCAACGTGCCGGCGGCCAGGACCACGAGCGCGGCCGAAACGGAGCCCACGGCGTCGAGGGAAGCCGCATCGGCGCCTGGCTGGACTTGGAAGTGGATCCGCCAGCGGCCACTGTCATCGGCGGCGAGGTGGTGGACCTTGGCGTGCGTGAAGATCTCAGCCCCGTGCCGAAGCGCATCCGGCAGGTAGGTCAGCGTGACCGTGTTCTTGGCGCCCACATTGCAGCCGCCGCAACAATCGCCACACAGCGTGCAGGCGGGTTGGGCGATGCCGGCTGGGTTGAGGCAATCGACGAAGCTCACCGTTACCGGGGCTGCGACGGGCTCCACGCCGAGCGCAACGCTGGCTGCGCTCAGCGCCTTTAGCTTGCTGCGCTCGTGCGCGCGGGGATCGCGCGCCGGCCGCAACCAGCGCCACGCCTCGCGATAGCCCTCTTCCAACAACGGATCGCCGGCGAGCTCACTGGGCCAGGCGGGGTCCTTAAAGACGCGCGCGTCAGGGCGCAGCGCCACGCCGGCGTTGATCAGCGATCCGCCGCCCAGCCCGCAGCCGACGAGAACGTGCATGTCCTCGCCAAGCCGCACGTCATAAAGGCCCGTCGGCGAGCCTAGCTGCGTCTGCCGGCCCGAAAGCTGGAGATCATGGCTCAGGTCAGAGAACCGGCGTGGAAAGTCACCAACGCAGATTTCCCGGCCGCGCTCCAGAACGGCAACGCGCTTGCCGGCCCGCGCCAACCGCGCCGCCGCCACCCCCCCACCATAGCCAGAGCCAATCACGACGGCATCGTAGTCGGACCTGATCAGGCGCAGGGAAGAGGCCAAGGGCTGCATTGGCGTCCGGGAGTAACCACGGTAAGAGCAATGCCTATGCCGGTGCGCTCCGCGCAAGGCAAGCAGCGACCCGCACGGGCAGGGCAATTACCAACAACATCCAAAGCGAGAACGCAGCCGTTGGCGGCCGGTTCCCCCACAGCCGCCCAGCGCACATTTTTGCACTGCACAATGACCTGAGCGAATCGGCATGCTAGATGCGCAGCACCGCTCCCTTCGTCGGTTGAAAAATCGCAATTCGTCCTATCATAGCTGTTGGGACAACGCAGCCTGATCTTGTAGAAGAGGCGGTTGGGGCGAGGCGAAACAGGGGCTGGAACGCAAATGCAGGCGGGCGACGTCGCTCAAGCACGCATGGGCCAAGTGGCCCCAACCAACACCTCCGACCCGCAGTATTTTCATAAGGTGGTCGATTGTCAGTGGGCCTGCCCCACGCACACACCGGTGCCCGAGTACATTCGCCTGATCGCACAAAAGCGCTATGCGGCGGCCTATATGCTGAACTGGGAGAGCAATGTCTTTCCCGGCATTCTTGGTCGCGTTTGTGATCGACCCTGCGAGCCGGCCTGCCGGCGCGGTCGCGTGGAGGAGAAGCCCGTCGCCATTTGCCGCCTGAAGCGCGTGGCCGCCGACTACAAGGGCGAGATCGATGCCTTCCTGCCGGACGTGCCGCGCGAGAAGAACGGCAAGCGCATTGCCCTGATCGGCGCCGGGCCGGCCTCCTTGACCGTAGCGCGTGATCTGATGCCGCTCGGCTACACGTGCACCCTATTCGAAAAGGATGCACGCGGTGGCGGCTTGATGCGCACCAACATTCCCTCCTTCCGGCTACCCGAAACGGTCCTTGACGAGGAGATCGACCGCATTTTGGGGTTCGGGATCGAGGCGCACTTCGGCAGCGAGATCAAGAGCCTCAAAGCCTTGCTGGGCGAAGGTTTCGATGCCGTTTTCATCGGCACCGGCGCGCCCAAGGGCAAGGACCTCGAGGTCCCCGGGCGCAAGCAACTGGCCGCCAACATCCACATCGGCATCGACTGGCTTACGTCGGTCGCATTTGAGCACGTGAGCCGAATCGGCAGGCGCGTGGTCGTGATCGGCGGTGGCAATACCGCCATGGATTGCTGCCGCACCGCGCTCCGTCTCGGCGGCGAGGACGTCAAGGTGACCGTGCGCTCGCCGCGGCGGGTGATGAAGGCCTCGCCGTGGGAGATCGAGGATGCCGAGCACGAGGGCATCCCGATTTTCGACAACCACGCGCCCAAAGAATTCGTGATCGAGCACGGCAAGCTTGCCGGCGTCCGCTTCCAATTGATGCGCGAAGTCGGCATCGACACGCGCGGGCGACCACGGCTGGAACCCTCCGGAGAAGAGGTGGTATTTGCCTGCGATGACGTGCTGATGGCCATCGGCCAGGAGAACAGCTTCCCGTGGATTGAGCGCAACATCGGCATCGAGTTCGATGACTGGGGCATGCCGAAGGTCGACAAGGCGACGATGATGTCGACCCGGACCGGCGTCTTCTTCGGCGGCGATGCCGCCTGGGGACCGGAAAACATCATCTGGGCCGTCGCGCACGGCCATCAGGCCGCCGTGTCGATCGATCTGTGCTGTCACGGCAAGTCGCTGAACGAGCGCCCGGCGCCCGGCACCAGTCTGTTTAGCCAAAAGATGGGCATCCACGAGTGGTCCTATAAGAACGACTATGCCGCGCAACGGCGCGTGGGCATGCCCCACGCCGACAAGGCGCAGGCCTTGCGCAACCTGAAGGTCGAAGTCGAACTGGGCTTCGACGACCAGCTCGCGTTCAGGGAAGCCGAACGGTGTCTCAACTGCGATGTGCAGACGGTATTCTCGGCGCCGCTGTGCATCGAAT
>Ga0070695_100001001_pt1 | contig 15378 bp, 14 predicted proteins | sample KBSK1252metaG_FD_65471 | JGI IMG/M metagenome (GOLD analysis project Ga0070695, IMG submission 65471) | Corn, switchgrass and miscanthus rhizosphere microbial communities from Kellogg Biological Station, Michigan, USA - KBS K1-25-2 metaG | ecosystem: Host-associated > Plants > Roots >...
GCCGTTCTTGCCAACGTTGCGCGAGTATCGCGCGAAGCTGCGAACGTGCGGCGTAGCGACCGCGCCTCGTCAGTCAGTGGGCGACACGTTGCCGCCGGCGTGAGCGGACGGTCGAATCGCGCGCATGCCACGGCCCGTTGAGGAGGCAGTACTCGCTGCGTGCGACGACTAAGTCGGCGTGTCCCGGCTCCGCCCTACGGCCTCGCCTCCACCCCCGCTGGCCACTGCACGAATCCGCCGGTGAAGAAGACCAGGTCGCGGCCGGTCTGCCCTGTCTCGGGAGCGTAGAGCGTGCTCCACTGCGGGAGCGTCCAGGTGGAGTAGGGATACTCCGGCTGCCCGTCGGAGCCGTAGCTGACCAGGGCGTACCCCTCGGCTGGGCTCGACCAGATCAGGTACGGGTTCCCCCAGGGATCGGTGCGAGGGAGGCGCTTGATGTAGACCGGCTCCAGCTCGGAGGCAACGGTGTCGGTCGGCTGCACGCCGTCGGTCGCCGCCAGGTAGTGCGAGAAGTCCACCGAGTAGGACTCGATCGCGGTCCCCACGGATCGAAGGTCCGCCATCGCCCAGCGCAGCCGGTCCTTCGAGGATCCCGGACCCCGCCAGACCTCGTGGTCCACGATCAGCAGGTCGGCGTTGGGATCGGGCGCCGTCGGCCCCTCCGGCACGCCGACCCAGGGCGCGAAGAGGTCGTAGGTGCGGTCGGGCTGGCCGTCGGCGCCGTAGCTCAGCAGCACCATGCGCCGCCCGCCGGTCCAGTACAGGAGGGGCCGGCCCCAGGCGTCCTTCCCGTCGGCGAGGTAGCTGCGGCGTTCCGGGGCGAGCGCTGCGCGGAGCGCCGTCACCGCCTGGAACACACCGGGCGAGCCGGGGTAGGGGTCGGTCTCGCCGGCCTCGGCCTCCATCGCCGCCGCGATCACCTTCATGCGGAGGACGGTGTCGACCGCCGGATCGGGGGCGGCGCGGTCCGCGCGACCGACGACGGCGACTGCCGCGACCAGGGCGATCCCGAGGACTTTGCGCACGGTGGCTCCTTCGTGAGGAGGGGAATGTAGGTCCTTGGGGTTGGGCAGCGATCGCCCCGCGCGACGGGGTGCATCACGTCGGTGACAGGCACCTACAAGTACGTTGAGGAATTCCGGGTTTGCTCGTCTCCCAGCGCGGCAGGTGAGACGTCCCAATGCAACCGCCGTTGACCTTGGGCGCACCTACCCGCCCATGGTAAACGCTGCGTTGAATAAGGCTGGTTGGGAGTTCCTTGGTGAACCCAGACGGTTCCATGGCGAAGCCGGGCCAGAGCATGCTCGTGGCCGCGAGGTGGACTTCGTGCTCGCAGCCCTCGCACCTCGCCGGCCTGCAGGCCACGAGGGACAGGCTGTTCCCGCGGCGAAACGGCGGTCATTGCGCGTGTTTCGGGCGCAGCGTAGATTCCGAGCCAGGAGATGCCGTGCTGCCGCACCCGAGCGTGACCAGCTACTTCGCCGGACGCATCCACCAGGAGGGCGACCTCTTCGTGTCTCAGTGCGAAGGGTTGCCTGTTGCGAGCCAAGGAAGAAGCGAGTCCGAGGCCATCGTCAATCTCGCGGAGGCGGTGCAGCTGTTCGTGGACGACGCCATCGCTCACGGCTCGCTGGATGCGGTCGTGCGTCGTTACGGCTGGCAGGCGACGCATGAGCTCCCCCGTCGCGACTCCAGCGATCGCTTTGTGATCCCGGTCCGAGTCCCCCACCAGGTGGCTTCCTCGCTGGAGAGCTCCGCATAACTCCTTTCCCGGGACCGGTTGACCCGATTCCCAAAATGGGTAGATTCGTTCCCGATATGGGAAGAGTGCGTCCTCGGCCGAGCCTCGCGGGCGCTCTGCTGACCCCGGTGCAGATGCGGGTGCTCGGTCTGCTCTTCGGGCAACCTGACCGGCGCTTTCAGAGTGCGGAGTTGATCCGCCTCGCCAGGAGCGGAACGGGCGCCGTCCACCGCCAGCTCAGCCGGCTCGCCGCGGTCGGCCTCGTGAGCGTGACGGCCGTAGGGAATCAGAAGTTCTATCAGGCGAACGCCGCGTCGCCGGTGTTTCATGAGCTCCACGGGTTGATCGCTAAGACGGTGGGATTGGTCGAGCCCTTGCGCCACGCTCTCACGCCCCTCGGAGACCGCATTGCCGCCGCCTTTGTCTACGGCTCCGTGGCCAAGGGCAGCGACCGCGCGGACAGCGACATCGATCTCCTCGTGCTGTCCGACTCCGTGCGCCACGACGAGCTCTATGACGTGCTGGCGGCCGCCGAGCGCGCGCTGGGCCGTACGATCCACCCCAGGCTGCTCACCCCCGGAGCATGGCGCTCCAAGCGGGCGGTGAAGGATTCCTTCGCCTGGCGTATCTCCAGGGGGCCGCACCTCATGGTCCTGGGGTCCCCCGATGACCTCGAGTGAGCTCGACCGACTCGTCGCGGTCGGCTCGCTGAGTCGCGAGCCCGCGGCCGAAGGAGAGGTTGCTGGACTCTTGGGTTCGGGAGAGGCGCGGCTCGCGGATGCGGCAATCCAGACGTTGGCGCTCGAGAGTCGTTTCGACCTGGCCTACGACGCCGCGCACTCGCTGGCGCTGGCAGGTCTGCGCCGACTTGGGTACCGGCCGCGCAACCGTTATGTCGTGTTCCAGACGTTGACCCACACGCTGTCCATTCCCGCGGCCACCTGGCGGGTTCTGGCAAGGGCCCACGATCTTCGCAATCTGATGGAGTACGAGGGTTCGATGGAGCTGGACGAGCGACTGCTGGAGGACATGATCGCTGCGGCCCAAGCCGTGCTCGCCGCCCTGAGGACGATTGCATGAGTCGGCCCCGAGCGTTCACGCCCGAAGCTGCGCGACGGTGGCAAGCGCTACCCGGGCGGACCCAAACTCTGCTCCTCAACAACGTGTGGTGCGCCCATTGCGGCGGCAGCACGACCATCGTGCACTACGGGGGCGTGGGTTCCGTCGGGTCGCGCCTCTAGTTCTCCTATCGCGGAGGGACACGGATCGGGCGGAGGCGACATCCACTGCTTCGTCCTGCACCTTCCTTGCTGACATGGCAATCGGACCGGACACGGGCGTTTTCCGTTGACCGGTGCCGCGCGCCCTGCTGAGATCCTCCCAGTGGTTCCATCATCCGATCCAAAGGAGGGGCGATGAGAGCGAAGCCTTGGTGTCTGGTCGCGTTCGCGTGCGTGGCCCTGCTGGCAGCGATGCCGGCAGCCGCGGACGAAGAGCAACCGATTGCTGCGGATCCGACGGAAGAGTGCGCGGCGCCTAGCCTGGACTACACGCCGGTAAAGGGCGTCCAGGTGGAGCCCGCCCTGCTGCTCGGTGTCGAGGGAGAGGCCGTGGCGCCGAAGCCCTGCAGGAAGAACTCATGTCCCGCGCAGCCGTGGTGCGAGTGCACGTACAACGGGCAGCCCCGGATCTCCTGCGACCCCTGCTGCTACCAGACGTACACCGGCGTGATCTGCACGAGCTAGAAGCGGCGCGCCCTGGTGATCGTGGTGCGGTCCAGCCTCGCCACGCACCGGGGCGCCACGCCCCCGCGGAGTCTAGAGCCCTTCCAGGAACTCCTGCGCCGGAATCCGGCGCGTGTTCTCGCGCAGCTCGCCGCGCTGCAGCGTCCACGGGTGGCACTCCAGGGCGCCGCGCTGGAGCACCTCGGGGGAGAGCGCGCGGAGGTCGTAGACGCACATGGCCAGGGTGGGGAGGCGCCGGATCGCCTCGGTCGTCTCGGCCTCGAGGCGCAGCAGCTCGCGTTCCTGCGGCCACCCGGGGCGATCCCAGCCCAGGCTCGCGAGGACGCGCACGCGGGGCAGCCCCTGGGTGACCGCCTCGGAGATCCTCCCCCCCACCTCCGCCAGAAGCGAGCCGCCGCCGGTCCCCGCCACCGTGTGCAGCCGGCCCGCCCGGCTGAGGTCCCCGGGGTCCAGGCCCCCCTTGCGCAGCGCCTGAAGGGTGCGGGCGATCGATTCCTCGTGACCGAGGAGGAGGCCCACCTCGTCGGCGTCGAAGCCGGCCCGGAGGAACCCCGCGCTCGCCTCGACCTCCGCGTCCGTCTCGGCGAGGTAGGCGATGTGGTCCCCCTCCGCCGCGCGATGGCTGAGGATCCCGAGAGGCACGTCGGCGACCCGGTGGCTCGTGCCGTGATGCCCGTGCGCCCGGAACATCCCCACGAGCGCCTCCGACTCGCTGTGGCTGTGGGATCCCTCCGAGGCTGCGAGGACCGAGGCTCGTGTCAACTCGACGGCCGCCCGGCTCCGCGCCAGCTCCGCCGCGCAGGCGGGGCAGCCCGCCAGGTGGGCCTCGATCTGCGCCCGCTCGGACGGGGGGAGCGTCCCGTCGAGGATGGCCTCGATGCGCGCGGTCGCCTCGGAGCAGGTCACGCCGTTCCCTCCAGGTAGCCCTGCAGCGCCTCCCGCACCCGGGCGCGGGCGCGGTGCAGGAGCACCCGCTGATGAGTCTCCTCCAGGCCCAGAACGTTACAGACCTCCTCCGAGGAAAACCCCTCCACGTCGCGGAGCTCCAGCACGAGGCGCTGGCGGGGCGGCAGGGCGGCGATGGCCGCCTGCGTCCGGGCATGGACCTCGTCCAGCAGGACCTGGCGCTCGGGGGAGGGGCCGGCATCCCGCGGCGGAGCGGGCCCGTCCTCCACCAGCTCCGCGGCCATCCCGGTGGGGATCCCGGCCTCCCGTGCGGCGCGGGTGCGCGCGCGGTTCACCAGGATGCGGACGATCCAGGTCTTCAGGGACGACCGCCCCTGGAACGCGAAGATCCCCCGGACCACCCCCAGCCAGGTGTCCTGGATCACCTCCTCGGCCACGGCGGTGTTGGCGACGTAGTGGCGCACGACCCGCCGCAGCATCGGCTGGTGGCGCTCGACCAGGAGCGCGAAGGCGCGCTCATCCCCACGGCGGAGGGCCTCGATCTCGGCGGACTCGTCTGCCGCGTCCATCGGATCCGGATCTTAGCGCCCACGGTGTAACGGATCCTCGGGCCCCGGGACTCAAGCGTGCGAGGCCCGAGATCCGGGCCATTCAGAAATGGAGAGGAAGACATGCACGTCCACCATCGCACGCGCACGATCGACGGGGTCCAGGTGTTCTACCGGGAGGCGGGGAGACCCGGCGATCCCGCCCTGGTGCTCCTGCACGGGTTCCCCACGTCGTCCCACATGTTCCGGCACCTCATCCCGGCGCTGGCGTCCCGGTTCCACGTGATCGCGCCGGACTACCCGGGCTTCGGGCAGAGCGAGGCGCCCTCGCCGGCCGTGTTCCCCTACACCTTCGACCGGCTCTCCGAGATCGTGGAGAAGCTCCTGCTCGAGGAGCTGGCGCTTCCGCGGTTCACGCTGCTGATGCAGGACTACGGCGGGCCGGTGGGGTTCCGGATCGCCACCCGCCATCCCGAGAAGGTGGAGGGGCTGATCGTGCAGAACAGCAACGCCTACGAGGAGGGCTTCACCGGCTTCTGGAATCATCTCCGCGAGCAGTACTGGCGGGCGCCGTCCCCGGAGACCGAGGCACCGCTGCGCGACATCCTGACCGCGGGCGCCCTGCGGTGGATCTACACCGAGGGGGTGGCGGACCCCGAGCGGATCAGCCCGGACAACTGGATCGTGGACCAGGCGGCGCTGCAGCGGCCCCAGGCGGAGCGGATCCAGCTCGACCTTTTCTACGATTACCGGACCAACGTGGCGCTCTACCCCGCCTGGCAGGCGTGGCTGCGCACGCAGCGGCCGCCGGTCCTCGTGGTGTGGGGCAAGAACGATCCCATCTTCACCCCCGAGGGAGCGACGGCATTCCGGCGGGACGTTCCCGATGCCGAGGTCCACTTCTTCGATACCGGGCACTTCGCGCTGGAGGAGGAGCTGGCGCCGATCGCGGCCGCGATCGAGGAGTTCCATGCGCGGCGCATCGGCCGGCTGGCCGGTGCTCCGAAGCGGAGGGCATCCGCAAGATAGGTCCGGATCGGAGCGACACGGATCGCGTGGAGGCGACACCCAGGGTAGAGGGCTTCCATGAAGCACGCCGGTACGCGGCGCGGTCCCTACCCTCGAAAGGAGACCCACCCATGAAGACGCTGCGCCGGCTCGCCGAGGTGGCCGCCTTCTGCATGCTCGCGAGGTCGCACGTCCGCGCGCAGTACTTCGACTGGGCGGTGGGGTTCGGCGACGCGGGGAACTCGGTGGAGACGGCGAACAACATCTTCGTGGACCCGGCGGGGAACATCTATCTGCAGGGCCAGTACTCGGGAAGCGTGGACTTCGACTGGGAGCCGAACGCGTTCGTCCTGGGGGCCAACGACCTGAACGTGTTCGTCGCCAAGTACACCGCGGAGGGGAGCTTCCTCTGGGCCGTGCGGTTCGGGGGTGCTGCGGGCGCGAGGGTGTTCCCCGGCGCCCTCACCGTGGACAGCACGGGGAACGTCTACGTCACGGGTCAATTCACCCAGACCGTGGACTTCGATCCCGGCCCCGGGGTCGTGAACCTCACGGCCGCGCCGAACGCGGCAGACGCCTACGTGACCAAGCTGAACGCCTCCGGGGCCCTGGTCTGGGCACGGCGGCTGGGTGGGTCCGACTTCGACGCGGGGCACGCGATCGCGGTGGACGGCTCGGGCAACGTCTACACGGCGGGTGACTTCGCCGGCACCTCGGACTTCGATCCCGGCGCCGGTGTCTTCAATCTCACCTCCGGGGCGGGGCCGGCCGGCGGTTACGTCTCGAAGCTGGATGGCGGGGGGAACTTCGTCTGGGCCAAGGCGTTCGTCGGAACCGGGGGTGCGTACTGCTACGGCATGGACCTCGGCCCCGGTCCGGGCGGCGGCCTTTATCTGGCGGGCTCCTTCTTGGGGACGATCGATTTCGATCCCGGGGTGGGGGTAACCAATCTGACGGCGGCGGGGGACCAGGACGCCTTCGTGGCCAAGCTCGATGCGACGGGGGCGCTGGCCTGGGTGCGGGGGTTCGGCGGCACGCAGTTCGACATCGCGGCCGCCGTGGCGGTGGATCCGAGCGGCGTCTTCGTCACCGGCGGGTTCGTGGGGACGGCGGACTTCGACCCCGGCCCCGGCAGCCTCAACCTGACGTCCGGCGGCCTCCAGGACGGGTTCGTCGTGAAGCTCGACAACTCCGGGGCGCTCACTTGGGCCGATCAGCTCGGGGGGGCGGGATCCGGGTACGAGAACCCGGTGGGCATCGATGTGGACGGGTCCGGCAATGCGCACGTCTCCGGCACCTACCAGGGGACGGCGGACTTCGACCCCGGGCCCGGCACGTTCCTCGTCAGCTCCACCTCGGGCGGTGGGGACGATGTCTTCGCGCTGGGGCTGGGCGCCGGAGGTAGCTTCCTCTGGGCGGCGCCCATGGGGGGCAGCTGTCTCGGCCACGCCTGCCAGTGCTGCACCCAGGGGGACGACCGTGCTCTGGGCATGACGGTGGATGCGGCCGGGAACACGTACACCGTGGGCTATTTCCGCGGGATCGCCGATTTCGATCCCGGCGCCACCACCTTCGACCTCTCCTCGCAGGGCCTCGCCGACGACATGTTCGTCTCCAAGCTGTCTTCGACCCCGATCAGCGGGACGGTGCCCGACGGCGCCTCCGAACCGGGAACGATGCTCACGCTCGGGAAGGGGACGGGCGGTATCGTCGTCTTTCGGTGGGGAGCTTCGTGCCGCACCACGGACGTGAAGTACGAGCTGTACGAGGGTGTGCTGGGCGACTTCACGTCGCACGTGCCCTTCGCCTGCAATCTGTCCTCGACCATCTTCAGCCACGCGGTCAGCATCGGCGACCGCTACTACCTCGTGGTCCCGACCCAGCTGACGGTGGAAGGGTCCTACGGCGTGGACAGCAACGGGAACGAGCGCGCCGCCAGCGCGGCCGCCTGCCGCCCGCAGTCGTTCGACGCCTGCGTGCCGTAGAGGTCGTGTACAACAAGCCTCATGAACCGCATCTCCGTGGCCGAGATCCGCCGTCTCTTTCCCGCCCTGGAAGGGACGACCTACCTCAACACGGTCCAACATGGCGGTTGGCTGCGCTCCCGCCAGGAAGGCGCACCAGCCGCTCGTGTCCTCTTTCGCCTCCCGATTGCGAGGTGATGCTCACCATCCGGAAGGGGACCGGCGCCAATCTCATCTTCCAGTGGGGCGCCTCGTGCCGGCCGGGGGACACGCAGCACGCGCTCTACGAGGGGACGCTCGGGGACTTCCACTCGCACGTGCCCGTGAACTGCGCCGTGTTCGGCACCACCACCACCCGCTCCCCGGCGCGGGGAACCGCTACTACCTCGTGGTCCCCAGCGACGGCACGATCGAGGGCTCCTATGGTGTGGATGGCGACGGCAACGAGCGCACCCCCAGCGCGGCCGCCTGCTTCCCGCCATCCTTCGACACCTGCGCGCCGTAGAGGTTGCGCGGGAACAATCGTGCTCGCCGCTCCGCTTGCCCCTCGCCCTGTTCGCCGAATCCTGGGCGTCCTCGCCTCGGCCAAGATGTACGGAGGCGGAGCGCCGGTCCGCCGCTACCGACCGCACTCGCCTCCTGGAGCGCCGTCCGCAACTTCGGCGCGAACGCTGCGGGAAAGCTGAATGAACTGCTGGGCGCTCATGGGGCCGTTGTAAACGCTCTTGAGGAGCGCCCACATTTGTCTGGGCGAGAGGTCCGCCATCGCCTCCAAAAACGCTCGCTTTGCAAAGCCGTAGATGTACTGATACGTACGATACAAAGGATGGGAGGTCCGGTCTCGCACCTCGGCTTCGATTGTCTCCTTCTTCGTGAACGGAAGGCGTTCGAGAGCGTACTGCGAGGCTGCCTTCCCTCCCTCTTGGTTGGCGACAATGTGTAAGTTGTTCATAACCATCAATACGTAGTGATGGAGTTCGCGCAAGACGGCCGACTTGGGTTCAAGCCTACAGTACGATGTGGGGAGGAAGTGAGCCACGCACTCCGCCAACCCCTCGATGGTGAACTGGTCTGGAAAATGGACGGTCAGAATCCCTGCTGCCTCCGGCAGTTCTCCGGCCTCAATCCGACGATGCCAGTTGATCATCTGTACGGCGTGCCCGCAGAACTCGTGCAGCACCAGCGTCTCCGCAGCTCCCTGATACCAGTTGTGCCTTCGGTGCACATTGATTCGCATTGCGATTTCGTGCTCGGCAAGATTCCCCGAGATCCAGTTCTTCCAGTAAGCGTCCTCGTCGGCGAAAGTCACCCTGATCCGATACAAAGACCACGGCACATCGATGTGCTCGCAAAGCACAGGCACCCACTTTGTCTTGTAATACTCGAACTGGTTCGGGAGAGCCGAGTTCTTTCGGACCAGGAAGGCGTTCTGGAAGCGATAGAAGTCGTCCGAGTGAAAAGTCAATGGACGTCCGCCGAATCCGGTATCCGCGACCAACTTGGCGACTTCATCCCGCTTGCTGCGAATTTCGTCCTCCTCGAACATTGTCGGCGTAACGCCCATCGTTTGGGTCACGTACTCGAGGAACTCGGGGGTACCGCCGGTGAGCGCCCCGAGGTAAGCGAGAGACGCCTCTACGCGACGCAGCATCAACTCGCGCCAGCCATCGCCTGGCGTGATCCCTCCTCTAATACTGTCGGCGAGTCGCCTTAGCCGTTCGACGACTTCCGCGCGACTGCTCGCCTGAGCCACTTGTCGGGCGGCGGCCAGATCGAAGTCGATGACAGCGTCTCCGCCAGTGTTGCGCTCGAGCAAGTCCCATGCACGATAGAGATCGACGAACTCACGCTCCAGTGGGTCTTGGAGGGCGCTCGCGTGTGAACTTGTCATTCTCACGGCCATCAGCTCAGTTGCCAAGCGATGACATAGCTGTCATTGGTGTCAAGACACTCGATCCAATAACGGTACACTTGTGTTCCGGTTGCGGCTGTGACCACCTCGGGCCCCTTAAGCGGCACTCGTTCTGGGTTCCCATCACGGACCAGGCGAAAGGCGGCCGTGTCCTGGGGCGGTTCGAGGAATTGGACCACCGACACGATCTGATTCAACGGCTCCTTTTGAAAGCAGGGGAATACCCAATACTCATGGCTTCGAGGGACCGAAGCAGGGTAGCGGCAGCTCCAGATCAACTCGAATTTCGCCCCCGGGGCGACTCCTTCGCCTCCCAGGGAGATCGTGAAGCGGAACGCCCGGCTATCCTTCGTCGAGGCGCCCATGACGCGCGCAGGCAGGGTCCGGCCTTCGATGGCGACCTCTGCTTTGGCCTGGAGGTCTGTGAAATCGGCCGGTGTGTCCGCCACGATGACCCGTTTCACCTCGTATTGTCGAGCTTTGCTGATGTTGACCAGATGATCGTGACATTGGAAGGTCACATCCGGTCGGCGAACGGTCACGGTTCTGTGGAGCGAGGTCAGCTGGAGGCCATCGTTGCCAAGCTCACGACCCTCCGCCTGGAGGCGGGTCGCGCTCTCGTAGATCCCCTGATGAATCCTCTCGCCATTGTGAGCCGCTGCCACTTGGGCATTGGCAAAACCCAAGAAATCGCTCATGAAGGTGACGAGGAATTCGTGACTTGGATGAGACGGGCCGTCGGGCTTGACGATCGTGAAGTGATCCGTGTTCTCGAGGAGCTTGGGATCACCGAAGTAGCGTCCGGCGGACAAAGGATCGACAACGCGGCGACGGGGTGGAAGGATCCAGTGAAGGAGATTGAACCGACGGCGGAGGACGAAATAGTGCTCGTACGCCTCCATGCCGAACAGCGTCGTCCTTCTGCGATTTACGAGGTCCTTGAATCGCCCATCCAACTCTTGCAGGCTCTCTCCTCCCCACTGCAGCTGTAGCCCGAGCTGCTGGTTGTAGAACTTCGCGAGTAATCGAAGCTTGTTGGCGAGGACAGAGCCATAGGATGGCGAGGCGAGGAGGAGCAACCCGATGGTCTTGTTCTCAAACTCCTCGTCGTATCGATCGAGCATGTAACGAACGACGATTCCACCAGTGCTATGACAGACGAAAACGATACGTGGCTTGGCAATCGGTGGCGGGTGTTGCGCCCTATCCTGGCGCTTCAGCGCCTCGCAAACCATGCGCGCCGCGTGCTTGATCGAGAACGCTCCTGCGTTGAGAGCGGTCGTGTATCCGCCCAAGAAGATGCTGGGGGACTGTAGCCTCGGATCATCCTTGACAATGTCCGGCCAGTAGACCGGGGAGGCTGCGTTCTCATGAAGCCAGCACGAGCGGCTGTCGGAGAAGATCCCATGAACAAAAACCATCACAAGGTCGGATTCGTTAAGAACATGCCAAGAGCTGGCGACGCGGGTCATTCTCTTCCCCTGGCCCCACGAGTCGAACTCGACCGCGGCAGCCTTGATAGGCGAACGGGAAAAGGTTCTACGCCCGTATCTACTTGAAGTCAAGTTGATCGGGCGGTCCCGCGGGCGCTGTTCGCTCCTTCAGCCGGCGATCAGCTTGGCGATCTCTCGCGGGAACGTCCCAAGCGCAAGGAGGGACCGAATCAGCAGATCAAGGGAGACGCTCGGATCCCCGGTTTCCATCTTGGCGACGCGCGACTGGCTGGAGCGGACGGCCTTCGCGAGTTGCGTCTGTGAGAGGTTCCGCCGCAGGCGCCGCTGGCGCAGGCCCTGCGCCAGCCGCAAACGCATCTCCACGTAGGCTTCCTCATCTGGTGCCAGATCCAGGAACTCTCTGGCGGTCCCGACCTTCCACCCCGCCGCCTCGAGCCGCTTCTGCTTCCGTTCACGCATCGTCGTATTCCCGCAAGCGACGCCGGCAGAGCTCGATCACCCACCGAGGAGTCGCCGCCGTCTTCTTCGCGAAGACTTCTCCGATGACGATCGCGTCCCGATCCACCCGGTAGACGATTCTCCAGGTGCTCGCTGCGTCCTCGTGGCAGCGTGGGCCCACGATGGGCATGTGCCGCGACTGCGGCATCGTGAGCCGTTCTCCCTGCTGGAGCCGCCGGAGCAGGAACCCCGCTTCCAATCGCGCCTCCCGAGAAAACGGTGGGGTCTTCACCTCACCATGGAGCCAGACAAGAGCCTTGTCCCGCCGGCTCAATGGCGAGGAATGTATGTCAGTTTCGACATAGTTTCAAGAAGTGCTTGGTCCACGCCACCCAACCTGGCTCCGAGGCGCCGGCGAGAAGCCTTCGTGCGTGCTCGTGGAGTTGAGGTTCTGAAACCGCCCGGCCGTCACCGGGCCGGAAAGGATCATGGTAGATTCCGCCACACCTCGTGGCTCAGGAGTTCCCATTGGGTCCGTCCCTTCGCATCTCGATCGCTGCCGCGCTGGTCCTCGGTTCTCTTGCTCAAACCCCTGCGGAAACGAAGCGGCTCCGGCTCGCCTCCGACACCTGGCCACCGTTCACGAACGTCGCCGGGAAGTCGCGCCTGGCCATGGACCTGGTTCACGAAGCGCTCCGGCGAGCGGGCGTCGGTGAAGAGACGACCATCGCTGCCTGGAAAGACGTCACCGCCGGTCTGGGGGAGGGCCGTTTCGACGGCAGCGCCGCCATCTGGCGGAGCCCCGATCGCGAGAGGTTCCTGCTCTTCTCCAAGCCCTACCTGGAAAACCGCCTGGTGCTCGTCGGTGCCAAGGGGAGCGACGTGAGCGCGCCGCGCCTGGGGGCGCTCGCCGGCAAGCGCGTGGCGGTGGTCGAGCAATACGCGTACGGCGATGCGGTCGAGGGCGCCGAGGGCCCACGATTCATCCAGGGACAGAGCGACCAGGAGAACCTCACGAAGCTGCTGGGCGGCGACGTGGACTACATGCTGGTGGACGACCTGCTGATCCGCTATCTGCTCAAACAACAGTACGAGGAAGCTCGGCGGCGCCTGGAGATCGGCACCACCCCGCTCGTCCTTCGCACGCTGCACTTCGCGGTCCGCCGCGACCTGCCCGGGGCCAAGGCCATCATCGATGGCTTCAACGAGCAGATCGACAAGATGCTGGCCGACGGCACCTACAACGTCATCTTGCAGCTCGACTGGATCCGTGCCGACGTGGATCACGACGGCAAGGAAGAGCTCGTCGCGCGTCCGGCGCACGCGGGCACGGTCGCGCCCACGACCGGCTACACCCTCCTGGCTGGCCTACCCGCCGGATCCGCGCAGTTCCAGGTTCGTCCGCGCTACTGGATCGACGGACGCGTCTACGAGACCTGGGACGACGTGCCGGAGAAGTACAAGAAGCCGCCCCGCGACGAGAAGGACAAGCCGCCGCCGGCGCTCCTCCGCTTCTGAGCGGCGCCGCCCTCGGGAAGGCTCTATTCCTTATAGGTGCCTGTCCCCTACGGACAAGCTCCGCTGATCCGGGGCGCTCCACCGGTCGCCGACCCGTAGCTCCCCACCCCGCACCCCGCCACGTCCTCGCGCACGACGTACCAGTAGCCTGCGTTCGCGGCGGGCGTGGAGCCGTCGGTGAACGAGGTCGCCGTCGTGTTGGGGGCCAGGCAGACCTCGCCGGGGCCGGTGCCCACCGGGAAGTTCCGCAGGTTGCCCCGCAGCACGTCGAAGGTCACGGCACCGGGAGCGATCAGCGGATCCCACACCAGGTCCTTGTTCGCGGCGGCGCCGAAGCCGGAGACCTCCGCCGGGAGCTGGACGGCGGTGAGCGTGACCGCGCTGGCCCCGTAGGTCACCTTCCAGCCCAGGCAGGGGATGGCGGGAGGCGTCACCGTGGCGAACGTGCCGTTGCGCGTGGCTGCATTGGTCAGGATGGTGAAGGTGTCCCCTGCGCTGGGCACGAAGCCCGAGATCAGGCTGATCTGGAGGGTGCCCGCCAGCGTGGCGGGGCCGCCCGCCTGGGTCACCTGGTCGTACTGCGTGCCCGGGGTGAGGCCTCCGATCTCCACCCTGTAGGTGCCGGTGCCGCTCTGCGTGTAGTTGCCGATGAGGTTGAGGGTGCCTGCCGACAGACCGGGCGCGAGCGCGCCGCTGCCGGTGACGGTCACCTGGCCGGTGACGGTGCCCGATCCCCCGAGCACGCCGCCCGAGAACGTCAGCGGGGTGGTGGAGCTGAGGGCGCCGCCCGTCAGCTTCGTCATCCCCGCCGTCTGGTTGTAGCTGGAGCTGTTCACCTGCAGCGTGCCGCTCTGCACGTCCACCGTGCCCGCGTTCCCGAAGGTCACGTTGACCGCGGTGGAGCCCGACCCCGCGGACTTCTTGAAGGTCCCCGCCGCCAGGTTGTTGACGTTCGCGGTGCCTCCGTAGAAGTTCACGATCACGCCGTTGGTCTGGGCATCCCAGACTCCGGAGTTGTTGATCACGCCCGCCGTGCCCATGCGGATCCCGGAGCCGTCCGCAGGGTTCCAGGTCGTGGCTCCGGCCGTGTTCAGGATGCGCCCCCCGTTGATGCCCACGATGCCCGCGCAGGTGAACGCCCCGTTGACCTGCGTCGTGCCCGCGGCCGTCATGAGGCCCGCGTCCCAGTGGAAGGGGCCGTTCACGGTGAGCGTCCCCGTGCCCTGCAGGGTCCCCGCCGTGAAGGACAGGCTGGTGGCGGCGGCCGTGGAGACGGCGCCGTTCACGCTGACCGTGCTGACGGTGAAGATCGAGACCGTCCCCGCCCCCGAGAAGGCCGTCCCCGCGTTGAGGTTCCAGGCCCCCCCGCCGAACTGCAGGATGGCGGTCGCCCCCGAGGCCGTCATGGGGGCGGCGCTGGTGCCGCCGCCATTCAGGCTCAGCGTCCCGGTCTGCGCGTCGATGGTGCCGTTGTTGTGGTTCAGGAGGATCTCGATCGCGGTCGTCCCCGTGCCCGCCGACTTCTTCAGGGTCCCGGTGTTGTTGAACGTGGTGGTTCCCCCGTAGAAGTTGACGATCACCCCGTTGCTCTGGGAGTCCCAGGTACCGCTGTTGTTGATCACGGAGCCGGTGCCCGTGCGGAAGCCGGCGTTGGTCGCCGGATTCCAGTTCAGGGTGGTGGCATTGTTCAGGATACGGCCGCCGTTCAGCCCCACGATGCCGTTGCAGGTCCAGGGGGCGTTGACCTGGGTGGTCCCCGCGCCGGTCATCAGGCCCCCCGACCAGAGGAAGGTCCCGTTCAGCGTCAGGGTGGCCGTGCCGCCCAGGGTCCCGGCGCTGAAATCGAGGGTGGTGCCGGCCGGGATGGTGAGCGGTGCGTTCACGTTCACCGTGTTGCCCGTGAAGACCGAGACCGTGCCCGGCCCCGACACCGTGGTCCCCGCGTTCAGGTTCCAGACCCCGTCGTTGAATTGCAGGATGGCCGACGCCGCCGAGACCACCAAGGGGGCGGTGCTGGTCCCGCCGCCGTCCAGGTTCAGCGTTCCGCTCTGGACGTCGATCGTGCCCCCGCTGTGGATCAGGGGGATGCTGATCGAGGTCGTCCCCGTGCCCGCCGACTTCTTCAGGGTCCCGGTGTTGTTGAA
>Ga0070695_100001004_pt1 | contig 15367 bp, 15 predicted proteins | sample KBSK1252metaG_FD_65471 | JGI IMG/M metagenome (GOLD analysis project Ga0070695, IMG submission 65471) | Corn, switchgrass and miscanthus rhizosphere microbial communities from Kellogg Biological Station, Michigan, USA - KBS K1-25-2 metaG | ecosystem: Host-associated > Plants > Roots >...
CTCGAACATGTGCGTGTCGCGCAGGTTCCAGGCCTCCGCGCCGCCGTAGTACATGGTTCGGTAATAGCGCTCCGCAGCGGCCACGAGCCGGGCGTTCTGCGCGGCATCGAGAAACCTGCCGCCGTCGGCTTTGGAGTATTGCAGCCGGCGCTGCAACAGCTCGTGGCATTGTTGCACGACGGCAGCCTCGCATTTGCGGTAGCCCGCCGAGAGCACCGCCCGACCATAGGTCGAGGGCTCCTTTTGCCAAGGCGTGAGGCATCCATAGCGCTCCCGGGCAATCTTCGCCGCCTCAGGATCGACTTTGTCGAGATAGGCAAGTACGGCGGCGATCGAACCACGCAAATTGTAGATGTCTAGACCGTAAAACCCCACCTGCTGTTCGGCGCTCTTGCCTTGGTTGTGGGCGCGGATCCCTTCCAGCAGCTCGCGGACCTCAAGGTTTCGCCACATCCAGGTTGGAAACCTCTGGAATGGCCGGTCGACCCCGACCTCCTTCGGCAGATGCCGCACGTAGCGGTCGATGGCTGCCGCATCTGGCCAATCCGCCTCGACGGCGACGATGGTAAAGCCGTGCTGCGCGATCAGCTGCCGCGTGATTGCCGCCCGGGCTCGGTAGAATTCCGAGGTGCCATGGCTCGCTTCACCGACCAGCACGATCCGCTGATCTGCGAAACGATCAAACAAGGTGCCGAACGCTGCCTCAGTGACGTCGGGCAAGGCTTCGGCCCGGCCGGCGATCAGCCTGGGCAAGTCGGGAGCGGACGCGGCGTCGCGGCCGATTATGCAGGGCGCCGCCTTCCGGCCAACCGCCCTTGCCGATCAGCGGCACGAACATCACCGAGCCGAGATTTTCTTCCTTGAACGTGGCCTCATCTGTGCGCGTCAGCCTCAGCAAACTCTGTTTGCGTCCGCGGGCGCCAACGGGGATCACCAGGCGCCCACCGATAGCCAACTGCCGCGTAAGGGCCCGGGGCACTTTCGGGCCCCCGGCCGAGACCAGAATGGCGTCGAACGGCGCGGCTTGCGCCCAGCCCAATGTCCCGTCCCCGCCGCGGATTTCGATGTTATCGTAACCAAGCCGAGCGAAGCGCGCGCGTGCCGCTTCGAGCAGTGAAGGATGGCGCTCGATCGCGTAGACCACGTTCGCGATCTGGCTGAGGACGGCCGCGGCATAGCCCGACCCGGCACCGACCTCAAGCACGCGGTCGCCGGGCTCGACCGCCGCCGCCTCGATCATCAAGGCGACGACGTAGGGCTGGGAGATGGTCTGTTCTGCATCGATCGGTAGCGGTGCGTCGGCGTAGGCGAACTCCTCGAGCGCCGCAGCGACAAACGCCTCGCGCGGCACCTTGCCCATGGCCGCCATGACGTAGCAATCTTGGATGCCGCGGCAAGCGAGTTGGGCATCGACCATGCGCTCCCTAAGCAGGGAGAAGTCAGGCATAGTCCGTGCTCCAAAATCGACCCAGCTCACAGCGTTGCCGCGCCTAGCTGAGCGCGTTCTCAAGCTGCCGCTTACTCATTCGGGACCGGCCGGGAATGCCGCGCGCCCTGGCCCGGCGATAGAGCTGGGCCTTGGATATCCCGCCGCTGCGGCGCGCCCTCGAGCGCGCAGCCTTGGCGCCTCGGCGCGTCAGTTGCTTGGCATTGCGACCACCCATAGCAGGCGAGCTCTCGCGCCGACCGCGCGCGCCGAGATGCGATCTGCCCTCGCGCTCCTGCTGCCCCGTCGCACCGCGCGCCTCCTGGCGCTTGGTCCTGCCGAAATGCCTCCTGTTCTCGGAAGCACTCTCGTATTTTGAAGCGCCGGCTTCACTGAGCGCGATGGCGATAGCCTGTCGTCTGTTCTTGACCTTTCCGCCCCTACCACCGGGGCCGCGCTGCAATTCGCCGTGCTTGAATTCGTGCATGACGCGTCCCGTGGTCTTGCGCTGGCGTGGGGATGTTCGAGCCATGAGTGGTCTCCTCAAAATCGCGCAGGGTCTGTGAAGCTCGGTGTGTGGTCAGCCTCGCCCTTGCATCCGAGCCGTCCCGGCAGAGGCGGAGGCGGCAAAAAAACCCACGTCTTGCGGCAGGTGTGGGTGTCTCAACGCTGGCCTCGACGTGATCATTCGGCATCGCCCGGCGAAGGGGTGCGCGGCAGATGCCGGTGGCCTGCGCGCGCCCAAAGCACGAGCTTGGCCGGTCTGTTCGGGATTTGACGCCACATGACTGTCGGCACTCGTACCGGGTCGCGGAGCCGATGGCAGTGACCCACATCTCCTCACCACAACATCGCAAGGGGCTATGTGGTTCAAACAAATGATGACGTGGCGCCTCGTCCATAGGCGCACGGCAAGCGCTACCGCCGCGATCCTGCCGCCCTCGCCGAGCGATTGACCGCGATGGCGATGTTGGACCCGATCTTGCCCCGCCTTTGGCAGCTCGCGCGCCGGCTCAAAACCGCGGGCTCTGCGCCCGGCCAAAATTTCAAGCGCAGCGGCGTTTTTCCGAGCCGGAAAGGTCAGGCGAAAACCTGCCAATTCCGAGGATGGGCGCGGAAAACCCTGATCGCTACCTTCTCGGCCATGAGCTTAAAGGCAACGCGCTCTGAAGATCACAGGAGAGACAGTCATGCAGACCATCACATCCGCCCTTGTTGCTCTGGTATTGCTCACGGGGATCGTCGGTTCGGCCCAGGCCCTCGACGCCAGGGACTTCTATGAGCAGGTGGATCGCTACCACTACTAACGGCCCCGCCGGAATTGCTGACCGCCGCAAAAAAGACTTAGCGATCGTGAGCGGCCCCACCTCGAAAAGGCTGGGTTGCAGGGGTGCGCGGGGAGGAGTGAGACATCGTCGTCTCACTCCTAACTCTTGAGGAAACCTCGCGACATCTGCAGGGCCTGGACGCGGTTATGCACCTTCAGCTTCTTGAAGATGTGCGCCAAATAGTACCTGATGGTACTCGGTTTGATATGGAGCTTGTCGGCAATTTCCTTGTCAGTCAGCCCCTTGCAAACGCCGGCAAGGACCTGCTGCTCGCGATGGGAGAGTTCCGCGTGGCTGCTGACCTGCGGCTGGGCATCGAGGCTCGAGGATACCAGAAGTTGGGCGCTCAGCGCTGGGGCAATATACGGCTCGCCAGCTTGCACACCCCTGATTATTTCGACCAACTCGCCGCCGCTGATTCCCTTCAAAACATAGCCCCTTACACCGGCCCGCAGAGCCTGGGTAAGGTGCACCTCGTCGTCTGACGCCGTCAGAACCAGCACATTGGTCTCGCGGTGAGCCGAAAGAATCGCGCGTGCGGCCGCGATGCCGCCGCCGCGAATTAAGATCTCGAGGATGAGAACATCGGGCTTCTGCAAAGCCGCAATGCGACGCGCGTCGGCGGCCGTTTCCCCTTCGGCCACGCAGATCAGGCCTTCCGCACGCTGCAAGGATTGAATGAGCCCTTGCCGAAAGAGGGGGTGTTCGTCGACCGCCGCAAACCTAATTGTTTCAACCATGCGCGCCACCCAGTTCAGCAAAGGCAAAACGGGCAATGATTGAGGCACCCCTGGCGGGGTCGGTCTTCACCTCGAACGTTCCGCCCCAGGATTCCACGCGATCGCGCAGACTGCTGACACTGCGCAAAAAGGCCTCTTGCTGCCCGCTCTTGTTTGGCTGCCCCGTGATCACCTCGATGCCGATCGCTTCGCCATCGCGGCTGGCACGCACCACGTGCTCGCTGCCCGTCGCATAGTGCGACGCCCTGTCTAACCCCTCTTGGGCAAAACGGTAGAGGCAGGTCTTCAACTGCCCGTGCACATCCGCCGTCGCGACACCGCCGGCGTCGCAGCGAACGGGACGACCGGTTTTGCGCGCATGGCGCCGCGCGGCCATGCGCACCGAATCGGCCAGCGAAAGGTTGTCGATTTCGAACAGGATCAGCTCGGAGGAAACGTTGCGCATCTCGTCCAAGGTTTGGCCCAGCGCTTGGCGAATGATTTCGATGTCCTCAACGTGCGCAGGCGGCACCTGATGTCCGCCCGGGAACGCCGACGCACAAACCGCCTCGATCTTCAGGAGCGCCAGGCTGATCAGTTGCACAGGCCCCGAGTAGAGCTCGTTGCCGATGCGACGAAGATTGTGCTCATTGTTTTCATTGGCGCCCCGTGCGGCACGCCGAAGGCGCCGCTGCTGTCCCTCGACGTCTGCCTTCATGCGTAGCAACTCGCCGATTTGGCTGACTAGTGAATTTTGCTTGCGCCGCGCACTGCGCATGACGCCTAACAGCAGCAGACCGATGCCCAGTGTCGCGGCGCCGATTAGAAGCCAGGCAAAGGCCTGCGCGGTTAGGATGCGCGTCTCAAGCTCGGCGGCAGCCTCATAGGTCTCGATCAGCGCGATGATCCGGCCCGTGCCACGTTCGCGAACCGGAGCGTAGACTTCCAGGATGGGCAGTGGAACATCGAAGATCTGTTCATCGTCCTCGTCGATTTGGTTGAATTCCCCGGTCACATGGCCGGACCATGCAAGGTCGCTTTCCCGCGTGCTGGGAAAGGACTTGCCGATAGCGGCCTTGTCGTTGCTGAAAACGATGGTCTCACCCACCCAGATGCGCACACCGACCAGCGGTCGCCCCGCCGCGGCTGGCGACAACAGCTTGCTCATTTCGGCTTGCGTGGCCGGCGAGAGAGTTGTGCGCGTGGCCAGCTCCTGCGCCCACGGCGCCACAAAGCTGTCTACGTATAAGGCCGTGGCCGCCGCGGCCTTATGTACGAGGTTATCCTTGATGTGAGCGGCAACGAATATCCCGAGACACCCCATGCCACAGACCAGCGCCGCGATGGTCGCACAGGCGAGTGTGCGATCCGAGGCGAAGTTGCTCCAACACCCGCGCAAGGGCGTTTGGCGCAAACGCACGGCCATTGAACCCAACGACTGCATTGGCTACCTCCGGCTTAGCTGACACGAGACTGAACTCGCGCTAGCAGCCCGGCTAGGGCCTTGGGTGCCTCACCAAAGGTCCTATCCAGAAGCGTGAAGGGCGGTCGCATTTACGCCTTTTCCCGCGGCCGCGCCACTCAGCCTTTAGGCGGAACTTGGCCGGTCGGGCGAAGGCCAGCCACGACTGCCACGCTTGCCCTTTCCCGACCGGGATCTTTGCCCCAAAACCAGGCCTGCGCGCCGGGCCGAACCCCGCCGAGCAGGCCTGCGGCGCCGCAAAGATGGGCCTCCAATCGGCAAAGGCGATCAGGGCCGCGATCGAAATCCCCACCACGAGCACCCCGCTCGCCACAGACTCAAGGCGCGCGGCCTCGTAGCGAAAGGCAAACAGCCACGGCGACAGGGCCACAAAGCCCCCAAGTAGCAACTTGTAGATATCGAGAACGTACTCGCGCGGTCGCTGCTGCATGGTCGTGGCTCCTTTCTGCCCTTTATCGAACGCTCGCGCATCTCGCCACCCGATGTCGGCTGCCGGCGCAGCTCTGCCCCACCTTCGGCGAGGCTGTGCACAGGGGCAGCCTCGCGATCCCCCGCGGCCGAGACTCCACCTGATTCCTGCTGCGTCAGGCCCCGTCAAAACCGACGCTGCCGCCGCCCTCGACCCGTCGCAGCCCCGCGCCGTATCGGTGCCGTTGATCGACACATTTTTGTGAGGCTTTGTGAGGCCTTTTCGCGGGCAGCAGCGAACATCGGGTGCGACGCGGGCGCGGGCTTGGTGTGAGGCCGCACCTTCGCCCCTCAACGCGACGCCCCAGCGCCAGGCAAGTTCCGCCCACGCCACACATCGCCACAGGGGGCACGCGCTACCATCACTTGAATTTGGGCACGAGCCTCTCACCTACGGGCAAGCAATCAGGGAGCGAGGATGCGACTCTTCTTGGCAGGCGCGACCGGAGCCGTTGGCCGGCGCCTTATCCCATTGCTGACAAGCGCCGGCCATTCGGTTGTCGGGCTTACGCGCTCGCCCGAAAAAGTGCCCCTGCTGCGCAGGCTCGGCGCCGACGCCGTCGTCGCGGACGCTCTCGATCGACGGGCCATCGAGGCCGAGGTCCTAGCCGCCGGGCCGGAGGTGATTGTCCATGAGATGACGGACTTGAAGGCAGCCTCCGATCTGCGCACGTTCGATCGCTCCTTCGCCGCGAGCAATCGATTGCGGACAGAGGGCACCGACCATTTGTTGGCCGCGGCTCGCGAGGCCGGTGTGCAACGCTTCCTTGCCCAGAGCTTTTGCGGCTGGCCCTATGCCCGCGCGGGCGGCGCGGTAAAGACGGAGGCCGATCCCCTCGATCCCGACCCACCCAAGGAACTTTCGCGCGCGCTCGCTGCCATCCGATATCTCGAAGGTATCGTCACACAATCAAGCTCGCCCGAAGGCATCGTGCTGCGCTATGGCGCCTTCTACGGGGACAATACCGGTCTTTTCGACGGCCCGTTGCTCGAGCAAATCCGGCGTCGGCGGGTCCCGGTGATTGGCAGTGGCAAGGGCTGGTGGTCGTTTGTGCATATCGACGATGCGGCGCAGGCGACCGCCTTGGCAATTGAACGCGGCGTCGGTGGCGCAATTTATAACATTGTGGATGATGAGCCCGCCCCCGTGCGCGAATGGCTGCCCGTGCTTGCCAAGCTGTTGGCGGCAAAGCCACCCCGGCACGTGCCGGCCTGGCTGGCCCGCATTTTCGGCGGTGAGCATCTGGTCGCAATGATGACCGAGGCGCGCGCCGGCTCAAATGCCAAGGCCAAGGCAGAACTCGGATGGCGGCCCGACCATTCCTCATGGCGAACCGGCTTTGCAAATGTGGTAGCGCGCTTGCAGCTGCGGCCCGCGGCATGAGCGCGGCACGCCTCCGGGCTGCATCGGCCGCGTTGCCTCCGAGACCGGCGCCGTCCCCTAAAACAACGCCTGGTTATGAACCCCGCCTACGCCAACGAAAGTCTATGCCCATCAACCGGCTCCGGCTGAAACAGGTCGGCGATTAAAAAATCCGTTCCAAGGCATGGAAACATTTTCGTGGCGCCGCCGACGCCTTGAGCTTGCACTCCCGGCGCGGCGCCGACACTCGCGCGGCGCCCTCGATTTTTAGCCTAGTCTAATGTTGAGGATTTTCTGAAAGCGGGCCGGGTTTGCCTTGTCGAAGCGATCGGATCGTCGCCATGGCACGCTTTTGATCAAGAGTGCGCAAAGCGCCATGGTCGTGCGCACCAGTGAGGGCGGGGCGTCCGCCGCCATGTTGCAGCGCGTTATTTTCCGTTTTGCGTTTTTGCCCGAAATCTCAAGCGCGGATCTAGCATCCGAGCGCAAGACTATTTGACAATGGTCGGACGTGTTATATTGGCGTCAACTCGGCAACAAGGAATGCCGCCCCGGCGCCGATCCGCTTGCAGGGCACCAAATAAGGCATCCGGCCACGAAAGGGAGACGCCATGAGGACCCCCCAGCCAGGGCTTGTCCCGCCGTTCGCCCCGCCACTGCGCCCGTTCGCCGAACGCTGCCGGGCGCGACTTTTGTTCACTCTCGGTTAAAGCCGTTTACGGCGCCGCGGGCTTTCGCGCCCCGCGGTTGCGATGGGCTCGAGGGCCCTGCCCCCGATCTGCCCGGACGGACGGCCGCTGGCACTGAGAAAGGCCCAACGCACAACCGCAACCATCAGCCGGAGGACCCATCGGTGGCCTACACGCACGAGCAAGAGGGCAGCATTATTCGAGACCTCCTCCGCTCCCGCCGCCCGCGCCTCGTTCGCATAGGGATTTTCCAACGCTGGCGAGGGCTGTTGGCAGCCGCCATTGTTTGCGCGGCGACCGGCGCCCTCGCCGAGGTCCCCAAGCGCGGTGGCATTTTGACCTATATGATCCCGGCCGACGGCGGGCCCAGCCTCGATGGGCATCGCGAGACCACCTTCGCCGTCGTGCACGCAACGGCGCCCTTCTACAGTGTGCTGATCCGCGTCGATCCAAACAATCCCTCGTCAACCAGCGATTTTACCTGCGACTTGTGCATGGAAATCCCGAAACCAACCGACGATGGGCTGACCTATACCTTCAAGATCCGAAAAGGCGTAAAATTCCACGACGGCTCCCCGCTCACGGCACAAGACGTTGCCGCGAGTTGGAACAAGATCGTTCACCCTAAGCCCGGCGTTGCCAGCGCGCGCGAAAACAACTTCGTAATGGTCGATACCATTGCCGCGCCGGACGATGAGACGGTGGTCTTTAAACTAAAATTTGCAACCCTCACCTTCCTGCCGGCTTTGGCCGATCCTTATGCCTACATTTATTCCAAGAAGAAACTCGACCAAGACATGCATTGGTACGAGAAGAACATCGTGGGCTCGGGCCCCTTCAAGCTCACCGAATACCAGGTAGGCCAGGCCATCAAGGGTGAGCGCAATCCCGACTACTATCATCCGGGCCAGCCTTACCTCGACGGTTTTGTGGCCATCTTCGCTCCCAAGCAATCGGTACGCACCGATGCGATCAGGGCCGACCGCGCCGCCTTGGAATTCCGGTCATTGCCGCCTTCGGCCAGGGATCAGCTGGTCAAGGAACTTGGCGACAAGGTCAGCGTGCAGGAAAGCGACTGGAACTGCGGCAACGTCGTGACGCCGAACCATCAGAAAAAGCCGTTCGACGACGTGCGAGTGCGCAAGGCCTTGTTCTTGGCCATCGACCAGTGGAAGGGCGCGCAAGCGCTATCGAAGATTGCCATCATCAAGACGGTGGCAGGTATTGTCTTTCCCGGCTCGCCCATGGCCGCGACCAAGGAGGAGCTCGAGCAGATGATCGGCTACGGGCCAGATATCGAGAAATCGCGTGCCGAAGCCCGCCATCTATTGAAAGAGGCCGGGCAAGAAAACCTAAGTTTCGAACTGCTCAACCGCAACGTCGACCAGCCCTACAAGATCGTTGGTACCTGGCTGGTCGACGAATGGAGCAAGGTCGGCTTCAAGGCCACGCAGAAAGTGGTTCCCACTGGGCCATGGCTCGATGCCATGCGCAGTGGCGACTTTACCGTCGCCCTTGAGGCCAACTGCCAGAACGTGGTGAACCCGATCGCCGACGTCGGCCGCTGGCTGCCACACGAGATTCAGCGTGAAAACTACGGCTATTTCGCCGATCCGCAGATGGTCGATATCTACAACCGGATGCTACGGGAGACCGACGTCAAAAAGGCGCGCGTGCTCATGCGCCAATTCGAGACCCGGATCAACCAAGAGGCCCATCAGCTGATGGTTACCTACTGGTACCGCATCGTGCCGATGCGATCCTACGTGAAGGGCTGGAAAATCTCGCCGAGTCACTACCTCAATCAGGACCTGGCGAATATTTGGCTGGAGAAATGATGATCTGGCTGGAGAGACAATGTATCGCTACATCTGCAAACGTATCCTGCTGGTGATCCCGACGTTGCTGGGCGCCGCGGCGCTGGTGTTTGTGCTGATGCGCCTCATTCCGGGCGATGTTTGCGTCGTACGCCTGGGCTCGAGCGGGGGTACCTTCGATCCCAAGGCGATTGCCTTGTGCCACGCCGAGCTTGGCATGGAGCGTCCCCTGATCGTTCAATTCATGGATTTTGTCTGGGGGATCGTGCGACTGGATTTCGGCACATCGATGTGGTCGGGGAACCCGGTGACGACCGAGATCTGGGCTAGGCTGCCGATCTCGGTGGAGATCGCTATTCTCGCGACGGTGATTGCCATTGCCATCGCCATTCCGCTCGGCGCGGTCTCGGCGATCAAACAAAACACTTGGATCGATATCTTGGTGCGCTTGTTCGCCGTTGCTGGTACGGCCACGCCGTCGTTCTGGCTGGGGCTTGTCTCACTCCTGATCGTGCTCAATTTCACCAGTGCGGTATTTGGCGCGCCATGGATGCCGCCCATCGAATACGTGCCGATTTGGCAAGACCCGATCCGCAATTTGAGCATGGCGCTGCTGCCGGCGGTGACGGTCGGATATCGCTATGCAGCCGTCAGCATGCGCATGACACGGTCGGCGATGCTGGAAGTAATGCAGGAGGATTACATCCGTACCGCCCGGGCAAAAGGATTGATCAATAAACTCATTATCAATCGTCACGCACTCAAGAACGCGCTGTTGCCGGTGGTGACATTGCTCGGCATCGAGTTCGCCTTCTTGATTGGTGGCCTGGTCGTCACCGAGCAAGTGTTCAACCTCAATGGCGTCGGTCGATTGTTCGTCCAGGCGGTACAAAACCAGGATTACACGCTGACCCAGGCGTTGGTCATGCTGACCGTCATCATCTTCGTCATTAGCAACCTAGTGGTAGACCTGCTCTATGCGTGGCTCGATCCGCGCATTCGTTATAGTTGAGCGATGGTGCCGCCATGGTGACCACCACTGCACAGCGGCTCGCTGACGATATAAGCCCGAAACGCGCAACCGCGACGCGAAGACTGCTGGCCTTCTTCAAAAGCGAGTTTTTGGCCACGCTCGGCATCGTGCTGGTGTTGGTGATGGGCATTACCGGGATCTTTGCGGAGTGGATCGCACCCTACAATCCGAGGGCCAATGACTTTGCCGCGATGATGGAGGCGCCCGGCTGGGCGCACCCTTTGGGGACGGACCAGTTCGGGCGTGATCTGCTGTCGCGGATCATTTACGGCGCACGTACCGCCATGATTGTCGGCCTGTCTTCGGCTCTGGTGGGCGGCACTTGTGGGCTCGTGTTGGGCGTCGGCAGCGCCTACTTCGGCGGACGCACCGACCTCATTTTGCAGCGCATTTTTGATGTCTTGATGGCCTTTCCGCTGATCATTTTGGCGCTGGCCGTGGTGGCGATCTTCGGCACCGGCGTTGAGAATGTGATCATCGCCATCACCATTCCGCTGATCCCACGCTGTGCCCGCGTCGTGCGCTCATCCGCATTGGCGATCCGGGAGCTTCCCTATGTCGACGCCGCCCGGGCGCTGGGATTTGGCCACTTGCGCATCATCCTCGTGCACATGGTGCCCAATGTGATGGCGCCCTTCCTGATCATGGTGACGGCATTCGTTGGCCAGGCCATTCTGGCGGAGGCTTCACTGTCCTATCTCGGCCTGGGCGTGCAGGAACCGGTGCCGGCCTGGGGCTTGATGCTGCAGGGGGGCGCCGAAGAGTTTGCGACCAGCGCCCCCTGGATCGCAATCTTTCCCGGCCTTGCCATCGTGCTTTCCGTGCTGGGCATCAACCTCATCGGCGATGCCTTGCGAGATCATCTGGATCCTAAGCTTCGCAAGCGCTAGTTCGATAGGCGACGCCGCCATCGCCAGGCGCCGCCGCGATGGCGCGCAGCCGTCTGCTCGCTTGCAGGGCCCCTGTCTTCCAGGCCCCCTGGTCTTCCAGGCCCCCTGGCGCCTCAAAGCCCACGCAGAACTGTGAACCCGCCGCTGAACATGCGCTTCATGTCCACGGGTATGTTTTTTGCCAACTCCTTGAACGCCGCGTCTGCCATGATGGCCTCATTGGCACGATCGCGATCCGCCCGCGAGGGATAGATCGCCCAGGACGACACCACGACTTCGTCACTGCGCAGCTTCACCGCTTGCGGGAAGGAGGTCTCTTTACCTGGCTTTACATCGTCGGCAAGGCAGTTAACGTACTCGATGGCTCCGTGCTTGCGTGCGATGGCGGCCATCTTTTCGGCAAACTCTTTGTAGTCGTCGATTTGAGCCTTTGCGACCGGCATGACGAAGCTGTCGACGTACTTTTCTGGCGAGGCCATGGCTTACTCCGATGCTGTTGCAGGACGCATGTGCGGCCAACGCTGCGCCACCTCAGGTGTTCCTCCCTCCCCCGCGCCAGTTAGCCCCTGCCCTGTCGTATAGCCCCTGCCCTGTCGTCGCAGCGCCACCACAGCTTCCGCGTGTGGCATCGGGAACCGGCGGCACTGGCCATCGGTTGTCTTCAAGCGAAAGGATCACGCATGTTTGGCGGGGCGAAACCCGATCGGGTTGGCGGGATCGGCGTTGCGCTTTCGCAAGCGGGAGATGGTGCGCCTTCGCCATGACAAGGTACCGAGGCCGAGGTCTATTTGGGACGTGCCGTTTTCGGCAGTCTCCTCGCGCACCCTGCGGCCTAGCGCGCAGGGCGCACCTTGCGCGGCCGAGCGAAGTAACGGCGGGCCTGTTGGTTGACTCTGCCAACCGCTAAAATGGCCAAAACCGTCGGGTCAACCGCGCAATTGTGAGGTGGTATTATGCCAGTCGAGTTCAATCACACGATCGTTTGGTCAAAGGACAGCAAAGCCTCAGCGGCCTTTCTCGCCGATATTCTAGGCTTGCCCCCACCCAGGAAGTGGGGCCCCTTTCAGATCGTGGCCACCAGCAACGGGGTCAATCTCGACTTTATGGATCGGCAAGGCGAGATCTTGTCGCGACACTTCGCCTTTCTGGTCAGCGAAAGCGAATTCGACGAAATCTTCGACCGTATTCGCAAGCAGGATCTCGCCTACTGGGCCGACCCGGCGCGCACAAAGAAGGGTGAGGTCAACCGCCACGACGGCGGTCGCGGCGTCTATTTCGAGGACCCGAACGGTCATCTGCTGGAAGTCATCACGCGCCCCTACGGGAGCAGCGGCTGGGAGCCTTAAGACCGGGGGAAAGGCTGGCGAGCGTTCGTGACGGGACGGGGGCAAGACGACGTCGTCCTGAGCGGAGACGGAGCGTCCTCAGCGGACATGAACCCAAGCGTTGCCGGCGGGCGGTTTTGGAAGCTGCATTTTTTGCTCGTCGGCCGCCGGCCGCGCTCCTGACTCGCGCGGGAGCCAATGTCGATCACACCCCCACGGTTTTTGGCCGTCGCGGCGGCGGCATTTGCGCTGGCATGCTTGAGCCATGCTGGCATTTTGTTTTCTGGCTGGCAGCACGGCCGGGCCAGGACCGCCGAGGGTGTTATCGCCGCCGTGCTGGCTTTGGCCGGCGCCGCCGCCTGGAGCTCGCCGCGCAACAAACGCCCCATCGCGCGCGCTGCCTTGGCCTTCGCCTTGCTCGGCAGCCTCCTCGGCGCCTTCACGATCGCCATTGGCAGCGGCCCGCAGACCCCAGCGGATTTCGCCTTGCACGCATTTTTGCTGCTCGGTTTCGGGCTGGGCCTGGTGATGGCGTGGCATCAGCGGAGCGAGGGCCCACCCTAGTGGCCGCGATGTTGCGACCGACCCCGGTGCTGCACGCCCGATCACTGATATGCCATTTTTGTCCCACCACCGTTGCTCGTCCGCTGCTGATATCGCCGAAGGGGAGTGTGTGCTGCTTTGGCGAAGATAACTCCACAAGCGTGCCCTAAGGCCGTGCGCAACCGGCAGCGCGAAATGACGTACGCAATCGAGGTGTTCGTGCGCGGCCACAGCGCCGGCAAGAGCCGAACCTTTCCCTATGAGGCCCGCCGCATTCACTCCCTGTGGGTCATGCGCGATGCGCCACGCAAGAACCCACGCGACTATCGCAAGGAGGAATGGATTGCCTACGATATGGAGGCAAACGACGTGGACGCGGTGGCACGGTGCCACAGCCGCGGGCGCTTCTTTGTAGGCGCGATGGTCGAGGCGGGCACCTCCGAGGAACCAACCCGAGCCGCCTATCGATCCCTGGGGTATCGGCTACTCGCCACCGAGGGTTTCTTCGTGCAGCGGCTGCAGCGGATCCCCAAGGCTCCATTGCCTTTGCCGGTCGAACGCGTGCGAACGCCCGAGCTGGCGTCGCGCCTGGCCGAGGCCACGCGTTCGCGGCCCATCTTGCCGAGCCTGCTGGCGAAGGCTGCCCCTTTTCGTCAGTATGTTGCGCTCGATGGGCAGGAGATCGTGGGCCGTGTACGCAGTGTGGATGCGGTCGGGGCGACCTGGTGCGCGGACATGTACGTCAGCGCCCCCTATCGGCGGCGCGGCATCGGACGGGCGCTGTTGTGCCGAATGTTGCGCGACGATCGCGCCCGCGGCGCGAGATGTTCGGTGCTGACGGCGAGCCACACCGGCGCGCTGCTGTATCCGCGCGTGGGTTACGAGCGGATCGGAACGCTTTTGCTGTTCGCGCCACAGAAGGGTTAGCAGGCCAGCCGACGGCACCGGGACCGTTGAGAACTTCTTGCCCTGGCGCGAGGCGGATGCTTTCATGCTGCCATGGTTGTATACAGTCGACAGGACGCCGTCCAAACCATCGCGCGCGTAACGCTTGCCGATCGCGTTTTTGATGAGATCGTAGAGGCGATCGTGCAGGGACGCATCGCGCCCGGGGAAACCATCAACGAGGTCAACCTTTCCACGCGGCTGGGCGTCAGCCGGGCGCCGCTGCGCGAAGCCATCTTTCGCCTGGAGGCAAAGGGCCTGATCCATCGCGTCCCCCACCTCGGCGCCCGTGTCGTCGAGCTTCAGCCCCGCGATCTTGAGGAACTGTTCCTGATCCGCGAGGGCCTTGAAGGCATGGCGGCACGGTTGGCGGCCGCGGCCATGTCCGAGCAGGATCTGGATGCTCTCGAACGGAGCCTGGCGGCGCATCGCCGGCAACCCGACGTCGCCAGCGGCACCGCCTACTACCAGGCCGGCGGCGACCAGGATTTCCATTTCCGGATTGCCAGCGGCTCCAGCAATCGGCGGCTGTTCCGGCTGCTGTGTGAAGACATGTACAGCCTGCTGCGCGTCTATCGCTTCCGCAGCAGCGCCGCGCCCGGGCGCGCGCGCCAGGCCTACAAGGAGCACCTCGAGATCCTGGCCGCACTGCGGCGACGCGACGGAGAGGCGGCGGAAGCGGCCATGCGCAAACACATACGCCTTTCGTGGTCCAACACCGCCGCGCGGCTCAAGGCCGCCGGCAGTTCTCCGCGAGATGTCAGCCCATGACGCGCAATACGACACGCCTGAAATCCATCCTGGCGCGACGCGATGCCTGCCTCGCACCCGGCGCCGCCAACGCCCTGTTTGCGCGCGTCATCGAAGATCTCGGCTTCGAGGTTGCCTATGTCTCCGGTGCCGGTATCGCCAACATGCAGTTGGGCGTGCCGGACATCGGACTGACCACGCTGACCGAGATCGCCGACACGGTTGCCGCCATCGCCGACGTCGTGGCGCTGCCGCTGCTGGTCGATGCCGACACCGGCTTCGGCAATGCGCTCAACATGCGCCGCACCGTGCGCATGCTCGAACGTGCCGGCGCGGCCGGCGTGCAGATCGAGGATCAGGTATTCCCCAAGAAGTGCGGCCATTTTGCCGGCAAGGCCGTGATCCCGCTGGCTGAGATGCTGCAAAGAATCAAGGCGGCCGTGGATTGTCGCCAAGACCAAGACTTCCAAATCGTTGCGCGCACAGACGCGCGGGCGATCGAAGGGCTCGATGCCGCAATCGCGCGGGCGCATGCCTTCATCGCGGCCGGCGCCGATGCGACCTTCGTCGAAGCGCCCCTCGAGGAGG
>Ga0070695_100001005_pt1 | contig 15336 bp, 10 predicted proteins | sample KBSK1252metaG_FD_65471 | JGI IMG/M metagenome (GOLD analysis project Ga0070695, IMG submission 65471) | Corn, switchgrass and miscanthus rhizosphere microbial communities from Kellogg Biological Station, Michigan, USA - KBS K1-25-2 metaG | ecosystem: Host-associated > Plants > Roots >...
AGGCGTGAGGGGATCACCCGGATAGACGGGCATGTCCGCAACGGAGCCGCGCTGAACTCCCTGGGGCGGACGCATCGGCCCGTTGGGGAAAACATCGCCACCAGCGTAGCCATCATCTCTCGGATCTGAATAGATCAGGCATCCTACTGCGCCATGCTCGGCGGCCACTTTGGGTTTGATACCGCGCCATGAGCCGCCGTACTTGGCGATGACAATCGCGCCCTTTACTGAAATGCCCCGCTGTTCCAACTCCTCGTAATCGGCTGGTATTCCATAGTTGACGAAAACGAGCGGCCCGGTGACATCGCCGTCAATGGAGTAAGCGTTGTAGGAAGGAAGCTGCTCAGACTGTTGATTGGATGTGGGGTCGCCTGGAAGCGCGGTCTCCTGCAGCGCCGCCTTGAAGGTCGTGGGAGCGACCAGCTCGACGACGCGGTCAACCGGAGTTGGAAAGAGAACATCGAAGTTCTCGATATGGGCGTCCCAGCCGTACGACTTGAACTGACCGAGAATCCATTCGGCGTTGTCCTTGTCGTAGGGGGAGCCGACATGGTGCGGGCGCGCGCTGAGACGCCGCATAGCCTCTTTCATTCGAGCGCCATCGGGCATCGCTCGGAAGCGGGATTCCAGATCGCGTTGTGGCTGGATGGACTGCGGGAAGAAGCCTCGGAGCGGGGTGTCAGCCGGAAATGGGGCCAGAACAAGGCCAGTGGAAATCAGGAACGATGAGAGCAACGTGCGCATCAACGGTCTCCGCTGCGAAAGGATTCTTGGGAAGGATCCTTTAACGCTACCTCCCGGGGTCGCATTCAGGGAAGATCGAACCCCTGGCGCCGCTCAGACGCGCTTTGCTTTCCTGGTGTGTCGCGAAGCGGTGCGCTTGCGCGCCTTCGACTCAGTCCCGGCCGATTGCCTCGTGCCGTCGTCTTCGAGGGGAATCCAGCGTTCGGCCCAGGCGCCGATCTCTTTCAACGCGTCCTGGAGCTCGCGCCCTTTTGGGGTGAGCTCGTACTCAACGCGCACTGGGCTTTCCGGGACGACGATCCGCAGCACGAGGTCTTCTCCCTCGAGCGAACGAAGCCGCTCCGACAGCATCCGATCGGTGAGATCGGGAATGGCGGCCTTGATGGCGCCGTAACGGGTTCTTCCCTGAAGGAGCGTTTGCAGGATGGCGCCTGTCCAGCGACTACCGATCAGCTCGATAGCCCTATGAAAGCGGGAGCAAACCTGTGAAACGGTCGAAGAGGAATCGGACATGCGGAAAAGTTAAGGATACCGGCGCTTGACACAATCTACTTACTAAAGTATACTAACATACTCACGGTAAGTCCAGAGCTGTTTGGCCCCGATAGGGCTTCACCGGCTCAACAACGCACAAGATCGAGAGGAAACGATGACAGCAACAGCTCAGGCAGCTCCGGCAACTGGAGCCAGGACACAATGGAAGCTCGACCCAGCGCACACTTTGGTGGAGTTCTCCGCCAAGCATCTCATGATCACGACGGTGAAGGGTCGAATTACGGATGTGGAAGGAACGATCGAAATCGACGAGAAGAACCCAAAGAATTCTTCGGTGGAAGCTGTACTCAAGGCGGCGAGCATCGACAGCCGCACCACGCAACGCGACGACCATCTTCGCTCGGGTGATTTTCTGCACGTCGAGAAGTACCCTGAAATCAGGTTCCGCAGCACGAAGATCGAGGGGGGCCGTGAGGAGTTCAAGCTGACCGGTGACCTGACCATTCGTGATGTGACGAGACCGATTACTCTCGATGTCACGTTCGAGGGTGAGACGAAGGATCCGTGGGGCGGTGAGCGGGCCGGATTCAGCGCAAGCGGGAAGATCGATCGCCGCGATTTTGGTTTGACCTGGAACGTGGCGCTCGAGGCAGGCGGCTTAACGGTTGGCAACGAGATCAAGATCAATATCGAGGTTGAGGCGATCAAGGTCGCGCAGTAAAGCGATAGATAAGAACCTAACCAAAGGCGGATGCACTTCAGGTGCGTCCGCCTTTTTTGGTTTTACCTTTTTGCGCCCATGGGTGTATCGATTCACTTCCTGGCAAAGAAACGCAAAAAAGGAGTGGAGCAGGAATGGGGCAGCTGATCGCGCTTTGTCTTGTGTGGTTTGAGGCGATAGCCGGGATCAGGCCCACTAGCCCTCAGGTGGTTAGGTATGTAGCTAACTCACCGTCTGTCCGTCACGATGTGTTCGTCGTAGCCCACGAGGACGACTGGCAGCTCTTCATGGGCGACATCGCTGCGAGACAGATCCGAACCGGCGACTCAGTCTCATTCATCTACCTGACCGCGGGAGACGACGGACGCGACTCTCTTTATTGGCTGACTCGGGAGCGCGCAGCGCTCAAGTCGAGCCGTGTTGCCATTGGTCGCGATGCCTCGGACTCCGCAGCGGTCAGGTGCTCGACGACGACCGTGCTCAATCACGCCGTTCAGCAATGCGTGGTTGCCAATACCAAATCCTACTTTCTGCGACTTCCCGATGGGAAACGAAACGGGATGGGCTTTGCCAGTCACGACTACCAGAGTCTGAGGAAACTGAGGGGTAAAAAGATCCTGGTCGTAAGGGCCGTCGACGGAAGCGCGACCTATGACGGATGGGAAGATCTGACAAGCACCATCGGCAGAATCATCGGACAGAACTCCTCGGATCGGGATGTTGTCGTTCATGCGAATGATCCCAGCATTGCCGCGAATCCTCACGATCACTTCGACCACCGCATGACTGGTTTGCTCGTGGAGGATCTACGCCGGACGCAAGGGTGGAAGACGCAATACTATGTCGGATATGCACTCGCCACGCGTGCTGCCAACCGGTCAACTGATGAGGCGCGTGAGAAGACGGCGATATTCCTTGCTTACGACAGAGAGATGAGGCGAGTCAATCCAAAGTGGAGCGCGTACGAAGAGCACCCGGAGTTCTACTCCGAATGCATGCTTCGCACGTACGCTCGGAAGGCGCGATCGTCGAATCGCCGATGACGTTCTCTTCCAGCCTTGAGGAGTTGCTGTGCGCTCGCCCGCCGCAGGCATACATTGGCGCGTCGGATCGTTGCGCTTGCCGACCAATCGTCGCTCTGTCGGGGCTTCACCCGTAGCTTAGTCCCCTCACGGAAAGGGACTTTGGAGGAGTAATGCATCGAGGTCTGTTCATAGGAGTGCTGCTTTTCGTAGCGCAACGAGAGGCGATCGGACAGTGCAAAGTGAGTAGCAGCAGTAATGAGGGAAAGCTTCTCGCTTTCTACACGGCTCCCATCGTGTTCACAATGGCTACCGCGCCAGAGGTGCTTCCTCCCGGGACTATAAGGATCGGTGGCGAGCTCGAATATCTTCCCAAGCCAAATCGTGCGATCGAGCAGACGGGAGCCTGTTTCACGCAGAAGAGTGAGCACACATCACTTTCACCGGTGTTCGGACGTCCACGCATTACGATCGGCGGCCCATCCGGCTTTGCGCTCGAAGCAGCGTACCTTCCTCCCGTAACGATCGCGAGGGCTACTCCCAATCTTTTCAGTTTCGCGGTCTCGCAGGCGCATCACTTCGCCGCGGGTCCGGTCTCGAGCGGGACAACGCTCATGCTGCGTGTGCATGGCACTTTCGGAAACGTGAAAGGAGCGATCACATGTCCCAAGTCGGAGCTCCAGCAGACATCTGATACGCAGCCATGCTTCGGGACCAATCCGTCCAAGGACACCTTTCATCCCGACATGTTCGGTGGCGATATCGCGGCGGGTTTTGTCCCGGGAATCCGCGGCTTCTCCTTCTATGGTGGCGCGGGCGTGAACAGGATAAATCCGCACTTCCAGGTCGGCTTCACTAACGGGAACGGTAGCGTCGACAATACGCAAGTCGAGCTGGCGAGTCCCGTCTATCGTGCCGCGGTGTTTGGCGGCGTGACCGCAGTTGTCCGCCGGATTCTGGACTTCGGAGCCCAGGTCTACTCCGTTCCGGAAGATGCCACGCTGTTCAGACTGATGGGCGGAATCCGGATCCGTTAAGCCTCGAGCATTCTTCCGAAAGTGTCGGGATCTGTGGGAAGGGCAAACGATCTAATCCCGTGGCGTGCAGCAACTTCGCTCACTTCTGACTGCATTCTGAAGGGACTGAAAAGTATGGGCACCGCACCAGTCTTCCTGATGCTCGCGAGCAGCTTCGCGGTACAATCAGGATGATCGCAGTCTATGACGACAGCGGCGAACGAGCTGGTCTCGATGATATCAGCTATCGACTGCTCTCGAGTGAGAAAACTCGGCTGCAAACCTCTAAGCTCAACCATAAGACCCAACAGCGCAGCGACGATCTCCTCGCGCGCGAGAATCAGCACATTGCCCAACGACGCCAACCGGGAATAGGAGGCAATCAGTTCGGCAACTTGTGGACCTTTCGGAATCGACATTACGCGGCTAGTCTATCGCGTAGATATTTTAGGAACAAATGTCCACTCTCCAGACACCAGTCAGAGAGTGGCGGAAATTATTGCCCAACAAGCGTGAGCCCACTCTCAGAGAGTACCATGAAGGAGCTGCGGGCGGCACTCGCGGACCAGCTCAAGCAACCGGACGGTCCGACGTCAGCGCTCGCCGATGTGCTGAAGCGGGTGGGCAAAGAAGCGCACCAGAAAAACGTACCGCCCGAAGAGCTCATCGTAATTTTCAAGGAGCTGTGGAATTCCCTCGCGGAATCGTTGCGGCCGCAGAATCCCGATCAATATGAAAATGTCCGTCAGCGTCTGGTGACTCTCTGCATTCAAGCGTATTACGCGGAATAGACCAAACGGGATATCTTGCGGGCGTGCCCCACCCGAGAGCGGCACACCTCTGGCGTTGAGTAAGTGACGTGGCAACAGCAATCCCGCCCAAGGCTCCAACAACAATTCTGAGTCGTCTTTTCGGCCGTTCGCGAAACGGATCCGGCGAAGAACTCGTCGGCCCAATTCGCGGTGAAGTACTCGGTCTCGAGCGGCTCGGCGAACGTGCGCGAGCAGTCGCGCGCGGGCATCATCTGCTTCCGGCGCAAAAACAGCGTGGCGCCGGGCCGCTGCTGCTCCGCCTCGAGGACACGAGAGAGGTTCTCGATCGCGTCTATCATGAGCTGAATAGCGGCGCGGAGCGTGGGCTCGACATCAGTCCAGCTGGAGATTGGCTGCTGGACAATTTCTACATCGTTCAGGAACACATCAGGGAGATTCGGACAAATCTTCCGAAGGGCTACTACGAGGAGCTTCCCAAGCTCGCGACCGGATCACTCGCGGGTTACCCTCGAGCGTACGAAGTCGCAATCGAGCTGATCGCACACACGGAAGGTCACCTCGACCTCGACAACATCACGCTTTTCGTGCGTGAGTATCAGACCGTCACGCAGCTCCGAATGGGAGAGCTGTGGGCGATTCCGACGATGCTGCGCCTCGGGCTGGTGGAGAACATCCGTCGGATGGCGCTCCGTGTTGCGGCGCGGCTCCAGGAAGTCGAGTCTGCCGATCGCGCGGCGACCGCGCTGCGCGAAGCGAGCGAAGAATCCTCACGGGCACTGGCGACCGCGCTCGCCGCATTCGTCGACAATCATCCACCATTCACGCCGACCTGGGTAGCGCGATTCCTCCAGCAGGTACGGTCGTACCAGACGAATTTCACGCCGCTGATCTGGCTCGAGCAATGGATCGCGGAGGACGGGCCGAGCGCGGAAGAAGCGGCGACGCGATCAAATCGCAGGGTAGCGCTGACGCAGGTGACGGTCGCGAACAGCATCACGAGTCTTCGCACGATCTCGCGCCTCGACTGGAAGGATTTTGTCGAATCGCAGAGCGCCACGGAAAAGCTTCTGCGCCAGGATCCAAGTGGCCACTACGCGTCGTTGACGTTCGGGACGCGCGATCACTATCGCCACGTCGTCGAGCACATCGCAAAACGGGTGAAACGACCGGAAGAAGAGATCGCGGGCGAAGTGCTGGCGCTGGCAAAGGTCGCAGACCCAAAGGATGCCAGGCACGCCCACGTCGGCTACTTCCTCGTTGACAAAGGTCGACGGACTCTCGAGGAGAAAGTCGCCTATACTCCGCCGCCCGGAGAATGGCTGTATCGTTGGACGCAGCGTCACCCGAACACGCTCTACTTCGGCGGCGTGACGGTGTTCAGCGTGCTGGCGCTCGCCGTCATTCTCGAAGTCATAGAAGGGACGCCCGCGCTGGTTCAGCTGACGATCGCCCTCGTGGCTCTCATTCCAGCGAGCGAGATCGGAATCAGCGTCATCAATCAGCTCATTACGCTGCTGATGCCACCACGCCTTCTGTCCAAGCTCGAGCTGCGCGACGACGGCATTCCGGAAGAGTACATGACGGCGGTGGTGGTGCCGACGCTGCTCGGGAGTGTCCATGGGGTGGAGGAAGCGCTGGAACACCTCGAGGTGCAATTCCTCGCCAATCGTGATCCAAATCTGCAGTTCGCGATACTGAGCGATTTTACCGACTCAAAGACCGAGCACAGACCGGATGACGAGGGGATTCTTGCCGCCGCGACGGCGGGGATCAAGAACCTAAATGCGCGGTACGGAAAGCCGGGCGAGGACGTGTTCTTCCTCTTTCATCGTCCGCGGCTCTGGAATCCAAAACAGAATGTGTGGATGGGTTGGGAGCGAAAGCGGGGCAAGCTCGCCCAGTTCAACAAATTCCTGCGTGGAGGAGCGAAAGACGCGTTCACGACGGTCATCGGCGACACGAGCCGGCTTGGACTTGTACGCTACGTCATAACGCTCGATTCGGACACCGTACTGCCCCGAGACGCGGCGCAACTTCTGGTCGGAACGATCGCGCATCCACTGAACCGCGCGTATTACGATGAGAAAATCGGACGTATCACCGAGGGCTACGGAATAGTTCAACCGCGGGTGGGAGTTTCGCTCACGAGCGCGCACAAGTCGTTCTTTGCCGCGATCCACTCCGGGCACCCAGGTGTCGATCCCTATACAACCGCCGTGTCCGACGTGTACCAGGATCTGTACGGCGAGGGCAGCTTCACCGGAAAGGGGATCTACGATGTCGATGCGTTCGAGGAAGCGACGCACGGGAGATTCCCTGAGAACACGCTGCTAAGCCACGATTTGATCGAAGGTACGTGGACACGTGCCGGACTCGCGACCGATATCGAAGTGTACGACGACTATCCAGCCCGCTATCTGACTTTCACTCGCCGGAAGCACCGGTGGATTCGTGGCGACTGGCAGCTCCTCGGATGGCTGAAGGGAACGGTGCCGGGTCCGGACGGGCGAATGCAAAACCGGCTGTCGGCAATCTCCCGCTGGAAGATTCTCGACAACCTGCGCAGGAGCCTGGTTGAGATCTTCCAGTTGGCGATGCTGATCGCAGGCTGGTTTCTGCTTCCCGGAAGAGTTCTGGAGTGGACGGGAATCGTACTCGTAGTAATCGCATTCTCGTGGCTCTTTTCGCTGACGATCTCACTACTTCGTCCACCCCGCGACCAATCGTGGCTCGCGTACTATCTCGCCGTCGGCCGCGACGCGATCACCAATGGGCAGCAGCTGACGCTCGCGGTCGTCTTTCTTCCGCATCAGGCAGTGGTATCGGCCGATGCGATCATCCGGACGTTGTACCGGCTCTTCATCAGTCACCGCAATCTTCTGGAGTGGCAAACCGCCTCGCAGGTCGAGCGAGCGCTGGGCGCGGGCTCACTACTGGAAACCTGGCGCAAGATGTGGCCGGTCACGGCGCTGTGTCTGGTGCTGGGCCTGCTCATCGGACTCCACGTCACGGTTGGTGGCGCCTCGAGCGCGAACGATCGCTTCCTGTTCATCATGAGCACGTTGCCGCTGGTTCTCGTCTGGTTCGCGAGCCCGAGTATCGCGCTTGCGCTGAGCCGGCCCGCGATTCTCGGCGAGATACATCTCACGGACCCGGAGCGCCAGGCGGCTCTCAGATACGCGAAACTGCACTGGAACTACTTCGAGAAGTTCGTAACGGAGGACACGCACTGGCTTGCCCCCGACAACTTCCAGGAGGACCCGGAGCCGACAGTGGCGCTACGCACCTCACCGACCAACATCGGCCTCCAGCTCCTCTCGACGGTAAGCGCCGTGGACCTCGGCTTCATCACGAGATCAGACATGATCGACCGCGTGGAGAAAGTGTTCCGGTCGCTCGAGCGGATGCGGCGTTTCCACGGCCATTTCTTCAACTGGTACGATCTGAACGAGCTTCGCGTTCTGGAACCAGGCTATGTCTCGACCGTGGACAGCGGGAACTTCGCGGGCCACTTGATCGCGCTCAAGCAGGCGTGCTACGAGATACTGAAAGATCCGACCTGCTCCGAGCTCGATGCAAAGCGGCTGAAGGCAATCGCCGAGCGTGCCCACGCGTACGCGATAGAGATGGATTTCCGGTTCCTGTTCGACATGAAGCGGAAGCTATTCACGATCGGCTACCACATTGGCAGCAACACTGTCGACAACTCGTATTACGATCTGCTCGCGTCAGAATCGCGGCTCGCATCCTTCATGGCGATTGCGAAGGACGATGTTTCGGTCGACCACTGGTTCAGGCTCGGGCGATCGCTGACGGCCACCGCCGGAACGAGAACGCTGCTGTCATGGAGCGGCAGCATGTTCGAGTACCTCATGCCGGCCCTCGTGATGCAAACCTTTCCGTTCACGCTGCTCGATCAGACGCACAAGGGGAGCGTGCGGCGACAGATCGCTTACGGAGCGGAGCGCGGTGTCCCGTGGGGTGTGTCGGAATCAGCGTACGCGGTGCGCGACCGGTTGCACACGTACCAGTACCGCGGATTCGGCGTTCCTGATCTTGCACTGAAGCGTGGACTGAGCAAGGAACTCGTGATCGCGCCGTACGCGACGGTGCTGGCGATGCTGGTCGAGCCACGCCAGGCTCTCAAGAATCTCACGACCCTCGAGGCGGAAGGTGCGCTCGGACCCTACGGGTTCCGTGACGCGCTGGACTACACCCGGCCGTCACCGGGATCCCGCAAGACGATCGTAGCCACCTTCATGGCGCATCACATCGGGATGAGCATTGTCGCGCTCACCAATGCGCTCAACCGCCAGATATGGCCACGGCGATTCCATACTGACCCGCTCGTGCGCTCAGCGGAGCTCGTGCTTCAGGAGCGGATCCCGCGCCGGCTCACGATGCAGGACGTTCAAGGCGACGATGTTGCGCGGGTGCCGAGCGAGATGGAGAAGCCGGCGGTGCGCGAGATCGAGACGCCGCACACGCCGCAGCCCGTCGTCGGAATTCTCGGGAACGTCCCGTACACGACTCTGATCACGAACGCAGGCGGTGGATTCAGCCGCTACGGCAATCTCGCGGTCACTCGCTGGCGCCACGATTCGACGCGAGACAACTACGGTCAATGGTGCTACGTGAAGGATTTGAGCACCGGCCACGTCTGGTCGACGGCGCACCAGCCGTCGGGGACGGAACCGCAGTGGTATCGCGTTCTGTTCGCGAGCGATCGCATCACGTTCATTCGCCGCGACGGCGACATCGATACCGTTACTGAAATCGCGGTAGCTTCAGACGACGCGGCCGAAGTGCGGCGCGTGATGCTGACCAACAGATCACTCCAGGTGCGTGAGATAGAGCTGACCAGCTACTCGGAGGTCGTGCTCGCCCCGCCCGACACCGATCGTTCGCATCCCGCCTTTGCCAACCTCTTCGTTCAAACAGAATTCCTGGAAGGGAAAGCAGCGCTGCTTGCAACACGGCGTTCTCGCTCGGCGACCGAGGCGGCGATCTGGTGCGCGCACGTCGTAGCGTCCGGGCCGGAGCTCGTCGGAAAGGTCACGTGCGAAACCGACCGTGCGAAATTCGTAGGTCGCGGCCGCTCGGTGCGAAACGCGGAAGCGCTCGACGAAGGCGCGGAGCTGACGGGAACGGTGGGCGCGGTGCTCGATCCGATCTTCTCGCTGCGCGTGAAGGTACGGATTCCACCAGGCGGATCAGCACATGTCGCGTTCACCACCTTCATTACAGAACAGAAAGAGCGAGCCATAGAGCTGGCCGATTTGTATCACGATCCGTACAGCGCGCGTCGCGCGCTCGACTTGTCGTGGGCGCAGGCGCAAGCGGAGCTGCGCGACCTGGGGATCGCGCCGGCGGATGCGGCGCTCTACCAGGATCTCGCTGGCCATCTGATGTTCCCGCATCCGGGATTCCGGCCAGCGCAAAGCGATGTCGAGGAAAACAGGCTTGGCCAGCAGGCGCTGTGGGCTCTAGGCATTTCCGGGGACTGGCCAATTCTTCTCGCGACCGTTGAGAGCTCCGTCGGCATGCCGAGTGTGAGGCAGCTGCTCAGAACGCACCACTACTGGAGGCTCAAGGGCATCACCTGTGATCTGGTGATCCTGAACGTGCATCCCGCGACCTATATGCAGGAGCTGAGTGACGAGCTGCTGGCCACCACGATGGCGTCCAGCGAGGCGGGACTGCTCGACCGACCCGGGGGCGTATTCATCCGACGTGCCGATCTACTCAAGCCGGAAGAGATCACGCTCCTGAAGGCGATGGCGCGGGTGCAGGTGAACTGCGATGGGCTGGGTCTCGGAAACTTCCTCGAGTTCCCGGGAGTCGAGGACAGATATCCACCCAAGCTCGAGATCATGAACCGCGACATCGTCCCCCTCGGCACGGTGGCGATTCACGCAGAGAGTGCCGACCCCGGCACAGGTCTCCAGTGCTTCAACGGACTCGGTGGATTCAACGAAGGCGGTGAATATGAGATCCACCTGACGGGAAGCGACCTTCCCCCGGCTCCGTGGGTCAACGTGGTCGGCAATCCGGTCGCGGGCTTCATCGTGAGCGAAGGTGGAAGTGGCGTGACGTGGGCAGGCAACAGCTTCTTCTACCGGCTGACTCCGTGGCACAACGATCCCGTGCGGGATCCGTCGAGCGACTGCGTCTTTCTTCGCGACGATGCGAACGGCGATCTGTGGACGGCCACGCCCTGTCCGATCCGCGAACCGACTCCGTACAAAGTGCGTCATGGCGCCGGTTACTCGGTGTTCGATCACACCCACAAGGGGTTATCGAGCTCGTTCAGGCTCGGTGTCGACCAGAACGACCCGGTCAAGATCAGCGTTCTCAAGCTTCGCAATGACGGAACCGCACGAAAGAAGCTCACGTTGACGTGGTATGTGGAGTGGGTGCTGGGTGTCAACCGCGAGCTGACTCAATATCAGATTCGCACGAGCTTCGACGAAGCCACTCAGTCGATGTTCGCGCGCAATTACTTCGACGCGCAATTCGCCGAGACGGTTGCCTTTGCGTCGATCAGTGAGCGGGTCGCGTACTATACGGCCGACCGGAGAGAATTCCTCGGCAGAAATGGAACGGTCTCTAGTCCGGCGGCACTCGAACGCGCGGGACTGTCGGGCGCAATCGGCGCGACGATAGATCCTTGCTGCGCGCTGCAGGTGAGTGTGACGATCGAGCCGGGTGAGACGCGCGAAATCGTCATGCTGCTCGGTGCGGCCGAGGGTGAAGATGCGGTGCGGGAGATCATTGCTCGCAACCGCACGTCGAGTAAAGCCAACCAAGCGGTGGACGCGAACATCCATGCGTGGGACGAGCGACTCAGGGCCATCAAGGTAAAAACGCCGTCACGGACGTTCGACCTGATGTTGAACCGATGGTCGCTGTATCAGGCGCTGTCCTGCCGCATGTGGGCTCGCACTGCGTTGTACCAGTCGAGCGGCGCATTCGGCTTCCGCGATCAGCTGCAGGACGTGATGGCGTTCGTATACGCGGATGCCGCGGTTGCCAGGGAGCACGTCATTCGCGCGGCGTCACGCCAGTTCGTCGAAGGCGATGTCCAGCACTGGTGGCATCCGCAGACCGGCCGTGGGGTGCGAACGAGGTTCTCTGACGATCTCGTGTGGCTCCCGTACGTCATCGATCACTACATCAATGTCTCGTGTGATCGTGGAGTATTCGACGTCGAGGTTCCCTACCTGACGATGCGACAGCTCAATCCGGATGAGCACGAAGTCTATGAGATGCCCAAGGTCTCGACCGAGACAGGGACCATTTACGACCACTGTGTTCGGGCGCTTCGGAGAGCGTGCACGGTCGGCGTGCATGGGCTGCCGCTAATCGGAAGCGGCGACTGGAACGACGGAATGAACCGCGTTGGAATCGAAGGAAAGGGAGAAAGCGTATGGCTCGCGTGGTTTCTCATTTCGACACTTCGGAAATTTGCGGTTCACGCGGAGAAGCGTGGCGACACGGCATTCCGGGACGAGGTGGTGGCGAAGGCAGACGCTTACACCGAAGCCGTGGAGCGCTCGGCGTGGGATGGTGAGTGGTATCGGCGGGCGTATTTCGACGACGGCTCGCCCCTTGGCTCGCGGACGAGCGACGAATGTAAGATCGACTCGATCGCCCAAAGCTGGAGCGTCATTTCCGGCGCGGGGCAGCCGGATCGCACGCGTGTCGCGATGCAGTCGTTGAACAAGTATCTCGTCCGCGAGGATGCACGACTCATTCTCCTGCTGACGCCGCCGTTCGACAAGACGACGCACGATCCCGGGTACATTCAGGGCTATCTGCCCGGCGTGAGAGAGAACGGGGCTCAGTACACACACGCTGCGTTGTGGGCGGTCCTCGCGACGGCAATGCAGGGAGATGGCGATCGCGCGTTCGAGCTGTTCCAGATGCTGAACCCGATCACGCATGCCGACAGCGCAAAGGGCGTCGATACGTACAAGGTCGAGCCCTACGTCGTCGCGGCCGACGTGTACACTGCGAAGGGACATCTCGGACGCGGCGGGTGGACCTGGTACACCGGCTCGGCTAGCTGGATGTACCGGACGGCGTTGGAAGCGATATTGGGTTTCCACCAGCGCGGTGAAGAGCTGTTTATCGAGCCGTGCATTCCAGCGAGCTGGAAGGAGTTCTCGATCGAATACCGCTTCAGGTCGGCGACATACGAGATCAACGTCAAGAATCCGGACGGACTGCAACGCGGTACCGCGGAATTGACGGTCGACGGAAACGCGGTCGAAAGAGCAATCAACCTGATCGATGATGGCAAGCATCACCACGTGACTGTCTCGCTGCGCGCTACTCCCTCTTCGGTTCCTGAGAAACAGGAGAAAGCCCGACGATAGCGGGCCCGTTGACGACTTTGCCGTACGGGTCGAAGCGCGATCCGTGACACGGACAATCCCAGGTTCGCTCGGTGTCGTTCCAGCGGACGATGCAATAGAGATGGGTGCACACCGCGGATAAGCGGTGAATGTCGCCTCTTTCATCGCGGTAGACCGCGATCTTGCCCCGCCCTCGCCCGATCACCGCGCCTTCACCGGGCTTGATGGCCATTATGTCGCCGGTGTCGCTGCCGGTGAACCAGTCCTTGTACTGCTCGACGACGTTGAAATTCTCCTTGGCGTACTCAGGAGTCGCGCGAAGCCGGACACGGGATGGATCGTAGAGACGAGACCATTGATGCTTGCGCCCCTGCACCAGCTCGTTGAGGATAATGCCGGCAATGGTTCCGTGAGTCATTCCATTCCCTGAATCTCCGGTGGCAATCCATATGTGCTCGTCGCCACCCGGATTCTTCCCGATATAGGCCATGTAGTCGACCGGCTCGATGATCTGGCCCGACCAGCGATAGTCGACGCGCTCGACCATGGGAAAACGCTCGCGTGTCCACGCCTCGAGACGCACAAATCGTTCGTCCGTGTCTACCGCCTGACCAGTCTTGTGATCCTCGCCGCCGACGATGAGCACGTCGTAATCCAGCTCGTGTCCGGATTTGTCTTCGGCGGTCTGAATGCGAATGTAGTGGTAGGGATTCGGAGTGTCCCAGTACAAGCCGTGCGGAACCGATCCCTTGGGGACGCGAGCGCCGATGACGTATGTGCGAAAGGCGGCCTGCTTGCTGTGGATGATCAACCAGTCGTTGACCGGCGTGTTGGTGCAGACGACGACATTGTCGGCGTGGATGGTGTGACCGCTGCTCGTCGTCACCTTTGCAGGCTCGCCATCCTCGATGCGTTCCGCGTGAACTCCAGTGTAGATCTTGCCACCGTCGCGAAGAATCGCACGGGCGAGCCCTTTCAGATACTTGAGTGGGTGAAAGGTCGCTTGTCGTGGAAAGCGGAGGGCCGGTCCGCTGTCCCAGAATCCGAACGGGATTTTATCGACCAGCTGCGTATCCGTAATGCCGGCGCGATGGGTTGCCTCGAGCTCCCGCTCCAGATCCTTGCGCGTGCTCTCGCCGCCGAGGAAAAGGAACCCTTCGACGCGCTGGAAATCGCAGTCGATGTCCTCCATTGATGCGATTGTCTCAATGCGATGTATTGCCGACATGTGGCTCTCGGCCGCCACGCGAGCGCCTTCCTCGCCATGCATCTTCTCGATTTCGTAGTAGCGATCATCGAGGGCAGCGGTCAGATGCGCGGTGGTGCGACTGGTCTCTCCGCCACCGATTGGCCCATCATCGATCAGCACCACGGCGCGGCCCGCGCGCGCGAGCAGATAAGCTGTCGTCATGCCGGCAATCCCGGCCCCAACAACGCAGACGTTCGACCGCAGGTCCTGTGTAAGCGGTTGAAACTGTGGGACTTCGGTGGTGTCCATCCAGACGGAGGTCGTGTGACCCGAGTCGCTGTGCATGGTTGATCTCTTGCCTTGATTGGGGCGAATCTTCGTGCTTGGAGACGCGCAATGGCGCATACGACATGCCATGTGCTACTCTAGAAACGACAGTCATACGCGCAGCAACCATGCAGGAGAAACAGTCATGACTAAACATTCCAACCACATTTGGGTCGTCGATGTAATCGAAGAGGGATCGGCGTCGATCGAGGTCGATGGCCGCACCGTCACGCCGATTCCCGCGTGGTTACTGCCAGAAGGCGTGAGGGAAGGTGATGTGTTGTCGGTTACGCACGACAGAGGAGAGGGTAAATCCGCGCTCGTGATCGAAACCGATCCCGAAGCAAAGAAGAAGGCGCTGGAAAGGTCGGCGAAGCAGGTCTCGCGGAAATCGAAAAACGATCCCGGTGGAAACGTGCAGCTCTAGTCGCGCGTCGTGATTGCTTTGGTCGTGGTCAGGTTGCCAGTTGCGATCAATTCGCCGTCGTGCATCCGAGCTGTCGCGACCTTCGGTCACCAGGGCCGGAGAGATCGGTGCCGGTTCGTTGCGAAATGATCGTGAATCCGCCGCCGACAGTTCCAGGTGAGCGGACAGTGATCGTGCCGTTCTGATCGGTGCGATACCACGGCACGTACGCGTCGCGGTAGATCTTTTTCGCCTGAGTATGCATGTGGCCGTAGTCGTTGCG
>Ga0070695_100001007_pt1 | contig 15331 bp, 10 predicted proteins | sample KBSK1252metaG_FD_65471 | JGI IMG/M metagenome (GOLD analysis project Ga0070695, IMG submission 65471) | Corn, switchgrass and miscanthus rhizosphere microbial communities from Kellogg Biological Station, Michigan, USA - KBS K1-25-2 metaG | ecosystem: Host-associated > Plants > Roots >...
GCGCAGACCAAGATCTACGAGACCGGGCGCAACTACACGCTGTCGGTGGTGCCGCTCTTCATCCTGATGGGCAACTTCGTCACCCGCGCCGGCATGTCGCAGGAGCTCTTCCGCGCCGCCTACGCCTTCATCGGCCACTTCCGCGGCGGCCTCGCCATGGCCACCGTCTGGGCCTCGGCCGGCTTCGGCGGCATCTGCGGCTCGTCGATCGCCACCGCGGCCACCATGGCCAAGGTGGCCTATCCGTCCATGAAGCGCTTCGGCTACCACGATCAGCTCGCCGCGGGCACGGTGGCGGGGGCGGGGACGCTCGGCATCATGATCCCGCCATCGACGATCATGATCATCTACGGCGTCTTCACCGAGACCAACATCGGCAAGCTGTTCGCGGCGGGAGTGCTGCCCGGCATCCTCGGCGCGGTCCTGCTCTGCATCGCGATCCTCTGCACCACGTGGCGTCATCCCACCTGGGGCCCGCCCGGGCAACGGTCCTCGTGGCGGGAGCGGTGGAGCGCGTTGAAGGACGTGTGGGCGGTGGCCCTGCTGTTTCTCTTCGTCATGGGCGGCATCTACGGCGGCCTGTTCACCGCCACCGAGGGGGCGGCGATGGGCGCGATGGGCGCCCTCGTGTTCGCGCTGGCCCGGCGCGCGCTCAGCTGGCGGAGCCTCTACGAGGCGCTGCTGGAGTCGGCCCGCACCACGTCGATGCTGTTCATGATCCTGATCGGCGCGCTCATGTTCGCCGAGTTCATCAACATCACCACCATGCCGTCCGATCTCACCACTCTCGTCTCGCGCATGGGCCTCTCCCCGCTGATGGTGGTGGCGGCGATCTGCGTGATCTACGTGATCCTGGGCACCGCCATGGAGGAGCTGTCCATGGTCCTGCTCACCATGCCGGTGTTCTTCCCCATCGTCGTGCATCTCGGCTTCGACCCCGTCTGGTTCGGTATCATCATCGTATGCGTGGTGGAGATCGGCCTCATCAGTCCGCCGGTGGGCATGAACATGTTCGTGCTCAAGACGCTCTTGCCCGAGGTGCCGACCGGCACCGTGTTCCGGGGCGTGATGCCCTTCATGTGGGCCGACGTGGCGCGGCTGGCGATCCTGGTGGCCTTCCCGATCATCGCGCTCTGGCTGCCGCGCATGATGCGCTGAGGCCGCGGTGAACGGCGAGCGCGCGCTCGCCTGGCTCGCCGGCGGCGCGGTGCTGGCCATCATCTGGCTGGCGTGGCCGTTCGCCACCGGGCTCCTGCTCGGCGCCTTCATGGGCTTCACCTGCCAGCCGCTCTACCTGCGCCTGGCCGCGTGGAGCGGCCGACCGTTCCTCGCCTCCGTCACGGTGGTCCTGATCGCCGGCCTCACGATCCTCGGCTGCCTGGCCGGCTTCGCCTCGCTCTTCGTCGACCAGGCGGGCGCGCTCGCCGTCGCGGTGCGAGAGGAATTGAAGCCGGGCGGCATGCTGACCGTCTGGCTCGGCATGGTCACCGGCTGGCTCGAACGCGTGGGCCTGTCCACCGAGGCCGTGACCGAGCGGCTCCGCGCGGGCGCGGGGGAGATCGCGTCGGGTTCCGCGGCGGTCGCGGGCACGGTGGCCTCGCGTACCCTCAATCTCCTGCTGGGCGTCTTCTTCGCCCTGCTCGCCATGCACGTGATGCAGCGCTACTGGCCGCGCATCGTCAGCGCGCTGGAGCACGTCTCGCCGCTGCGCACCCAGTACACGCGCGCGCTCCTCGAGGAGTTCCGCCGGGTGGGCCGCATCACGCTGGCCGGCACGGTGGTGACGGGCCTCGTCCAGGGCGTGCTCGCGGGAGTCGGATACTGGATCACCGGCGTGCCCAAGCCGGTGTTCCTCGGCATCGCCACCGCGCTGGCCTCGCTGGTGCCCGCGGTGGGCACGCTGCTCGTGTGGGTGCCGGCTGGCCTCTATCTGTTCGCCACCGGCCATCCCACGCTGGCCATCGTCCTGCTCGTCTGGGGCGCGCTGGTGGTGGTCGGGTTCAGCGACTACGTGATCCGCCCGCGGCTGGTGGGCGAGGAGGGCATGCCGCCGGTCCTGACCTTCCTCTCGCTGTTCGGCGGCCTCGAGACCATGGGCCTGGCCGGGCTGATCGCCGGGCCGGTGATCATGGCGCTCGCGGTGTCGGTGCTGCGGCTCTATGCGCGTGAGTCGAAGGCGCCCGCGGCCCCGCCGCGCCAAGCCGGAGGCTGACGCTCGACCGTTCGCGCTCGGCGGTGTGCTACTCGGCGGTGTGCTACAGTGTGGCGCCCAAAGTCTGACCTCCCCGAGGCCGAGTGATGACGCCGCAGACCAACGCTGATCTGGCCGCCCTGGTCGAGGCGCTCCAGGCTTCCCTGGTCGAGGAGCGCGCCCGGCGCGGCCGGCTCGAGCAGGAGCTAGCTGAAGCCAACGAGCGCCAAGCGGCCACCGGCGCGGTCCTGAGCCTGATCTCGGCCTCGCCCGCCGACGTGCAGCCGATCTTCGAGGCGATCGCCGAGAGCGCCCTGCGGCTCTTCGGGGCCTGGTCCACCTCGGTTTTCCGCTACGCGAAGGAGCTCATGGGCATGCTGCGCGAGTATCACGCCGCGATGGGCCGGCTGATCCTCGAGCACGAGGGAACGCTCGAGCGCTTCACCGGCGACGGGATGATGGTGTTCTTCAACGATCCGATCGAGGTGCCGAACGCGGCGGAGCGGGCGGTCCGCATGGCGGTCGCGATGCGCGATCAGGCCGGTGTCCTCGCGGCCGGCTGGCGCAAGCGCGGCTGGAGCGTCGGCGGCCTCAAGGTGGGCGTCACCCAGGGCTACGCCACCATCGGGGCCATCGGGTTCGAGGGGCGCGTCGACTACGGCGCGATCGGAACGGTCACCAACCTGGCCGCGCGGCTGTGCGGCGAGGCGACCGGCGGACAGATTCTCATCTCGGCCCGGGTCGCGACGGCGGTGGAGGGTCTGATCGACGCGGAGAGCGTGGGCCCGCTGACGCTGAAAGGACTGGCCCGGCCGGTGCCGGCGTGGAGCGTCCGCGGGCTGCGCTGACGCTCAGCTCCGCGCCGCGATCTCCGCGTCGAGCAGCTCGCGCAGCTGCCGCAGGTCGTCGAGATTGAAGTTCTTCAGCTGATCCTCGACGAGCAGCTCGATGGCGCCCTGCACGACGATCTTCTGGTGGATCGCCTTGTAGAGATCGCCCAGCCACTGCCCCTGCTTGATCGCGTCGGCGTCGAGATGGAACTTCCCGGTCTGGATGAGGGCCACCACGATGTCTCGCGCCATCTCGGACACGCTGCTCACGGGCATGTCTCCTCCCTCTTGCATGGCCATGGGCTCAGAGCGTACCAGCGGCCTCCAGCCCCGGCAACACGCCCGCCGGCTGATCAAAAAGGTCCAGATGCGAGGCGGCGCCCGAGAGCCGCACGCGAGGCGTGGTCGTTCCACGTTGAGCGTGCGGCCGAGGGCGCCAACGAAGCAGATGGGCCTTTTTCATCAGCCGGCTACAGCGCGCGCAAGCGCGGGTAGAGGAGCGCGGTGGCGCCGGCCAGGGCGACCAGCGCGAGGCCGCTGGCGCCGAGCGCCGCGCTCACCCCGAAGAGCGAGGCGAGCGCGCCGATCTGGAGCTGACCGAGAGGAGCGAAGCCGATCGCCACCACCCAGGCGCCGCCGGCTCGGCCGCGCAGGTGAGGCGGGACGCTCAGCTGCAGCAGGCTCTGGGCGAGCAGGTCGGCGAGGGCGCCGGCCGCGTTCGCCATCACCACCACCACGACCACGCCGCCGAATCCGACGAGGTACGGCGCGGCGCCGAGCGCGATCAGGCTCGCCCCGAAGGCCAGCAGCACGCCGGTGAAGAGCGCGCCGCTCCCGCGGGTGAAGCCGCGCATCGAGGCGAGCAGCGCGAGGATGCCGCCGACCGCGCGCGCCGCGTTCATGGCGCCGAGCCCTTCGGGCCCGGTCTGCAACACGTCGCGCGAGAGGCTCGGCAGGAGCGCCTGGTGCGCGAAGCCCAGGACCTCGGCGCCCGCGGTGAGCAGCATCAGCACCAGCAGCGTCGGATCGTCACGCACCGCCGCCACGAAGGCGGTGACGCCGCGCCAGAGCGAATCACTCTCGCGGTCGACGGCCGGCGTCGGGGCGGTCGCGGGCAGGAGCGCGAGGCCGCCGGCCAGGTAGGCGGCGGCGACCGCGAGGTAGGCGTGGCCCGAGCCCAGGTGCGCGATGAGCGCGCCCACGCCGAGCGAGCCCAGCAGCCAGCCCGCGCGCATCGCGATGCCGAGCACCGCGAGGCCGTTGACGAGCGCGCCGGCGCCGACCACGTCGTGCGCGTAGCTCTGGCGCGCCGCGTGCTCGACGCCGCGCAGGGCGCCGGCCGCGAAGGTGAGGACCATGAGCTGGCCGAGCGTCACCACGCCCAGCAGGGTGAGCGCGCCCATCAGGCCCGCGGCGAGCGCCTGGCCCACGCCGGTCGCCACGAGCAGGCGCTGACGCGAAACCCGGTCGGCGAGCACGCCGGCCGGCACCCCCACGAAGGCCAGCGGCAGTGCGCGGCAGCCCATGGCCGCGCCGACCAGGAACGGGGAGTCGGTCAGCTCGAGCGTGAGCCAGCCCAGCACCACCAGCTCGCCCATCATGCCGATCGAATTCAGCAGGGTTCCGGCCCCGAGCCAGCGCAGGTCGGGGAGCCGGAGCAGCGCGAGATTGAGAATGCGGCTCAGCCTCCCTGGGCGGCGACCGCGGGCCGGCGCATCAGGGCGACCGCGAGCGGGCCCAGCACGAGCGCGGCCCCGACCGCGTTGAGCATCGCGAAGCCCCAGATGCCCAGGATCATGCCGCCGGCCGCGGAGCCGATGGCGCCCATCAGCCCCATGAGCAGATCGGCGAAGCCCTGCACCGAGGCGCGCTCCACGGACGACAGCGCGTCGGTCAGCAGCGCGCTGCCCGACACGAACGCGAGGTTCCAGCCGACGCCGTTCAGGAACAACCCGGCGATGATCGTCGCGCCCGCGTCGCCCGGGGCCAGCCCGGCCAGGCCGATCGCGCCGATCAGCAGCAGCGCGCCAAGGGCGATCACGGGCAGCCGGCCGAGGCGGTCGGCGAGCCAGCCGGAGAGCGGCGAGGCCACGTACATGCCGGCCAGGTGCAGGGAGACCGCCACGCCGATGGTGCCCACCGAGTGGCCCTGATCGTGGAGATAGAGCGGCGAGGTGGAGGTGGTGGCGATCATCACGAACTGGCTGACCGACAGCGTGGTCAGCGCGATCTGCACGCGCACGTCGCCCAGGATCGCGCCGAGGCTGCGGGCCGCGCCGATGCGGCGGCCCCGGTCGGCGACGGCCTCGGCCTCGCGCGCGATGACCAGCGGGTCCGGCCGCAGCAGCAGCGCGATCAGCAGCGCGGCCGCGGCGTAGGCGCCCACGCTGACCAGGAACGCGCTCGCGGTGGGCGGCACCGCGAGCCACGCGCCCAGCGTGAGCGCGGGGGCCATCAGGTTGGGCCCGATCATCGAGCCGACCGTGGAGCCCCACACGATCAGGCCCATCGCGCGCCCGCGCTCGCCCGCCGGGCTCACGTCGGCGGCCGCGTAGCGGGCGAGCAGGTTGGAGGTGCTGGCGATGCCGAAGAAGGCCATGCCCACCAGCATGAGCGGGAAGCTGCGGCCGGCGACGCCCAGGAGGCCCAGCACCGCGCCGAGCACGGCCAGCCCATAGCCGAGGGCCAGGCCGGGGCGACGGCCCGAGCGGTCCATGAGGCGCGCGAGCGGCCAGCTGGCCAGCGCGGTGCCGAGCGCGCCCACCGCGATCGGCACGCCGGACCACGTGTTGGTGCCGGTGATGCTCGCGGCCATGATCGCGCCCACCGCGAGGCCGATGGAGTGGCCGGTGCTGCCGCAGACCTGAGCCACGAACAGCGTGGCCATCAGCTTCCAGCGGACGGCGCCGCGCCGCGACGTCAGGATGAGAGCGTGCATGAGCGAGTGACGACCGTCCCGGATCGTATCACGCCCGCGTCGGTCCGCTCGATTCTGGTACGATCGCGGCCGAGCGATGAAGACGATGCTCGTGAGCCGTGTGGTCCCGTGCCTCGCCGATCTCGGCGGGGGCAAGAACCTGTGCTTCGTGAAGGTCGAGACCGACGGCGGCCCGCACGGCTGGGGCGAGTGCTACACGCAAGCCGACCGCGACACGAGCATCGTCGCCCTGGTGGAGGCCCTCGGCCGCTATCTCGTCGGCCGCGACGCCGCGCAGATCACCCACTTCGTGCACTGGGCCTACCACGACTTCGCGGCCAAGCGCGGGGCGATGGACTTCTGGAGCGCGGTGAGCGGGCTCGAGCAGGCCCTCTGGGACATCGCCGGCAAGCGCCACGGCGCCCCGGTCCACGTCCTGCTCGGCGGCCCCTGCCGCGAGCGGATCCGCGTCTACGCCAACGGCTGGTACGGGGGCGCCAAGGCCCCCGCCGACTACGCGGCGCGGGCGCGCGAGACGGCGGGGCGCGGATTCACCGCGCTGAAGTTCGATCCGTTCCCGGGGCCGTGGCGCACCCACGTCTCGCGCGAGGCCGAGGAGGCGGCGGTGGCCAGCGTGGCCGCGGTGCGCGAAGCGGTAGGGCCGGCGGTCGACCTGCTGATCGAGGTGCATCGGCGCCTGGCGCCCATGCACGCCGTCCGCATCGCCCGCGCGATGGAGCGCTACCGGCCGTTCTGGTACGAGGAGCCGGTGTCGTCCACCAACCTGGAGGCGCTCGCCGAGTGCCGGCGGCAGATCGCGATCCCGATCGTGACCGGCGAGGAGCTGTACACCCGCGCCGAGTTCCGACGCTGCTTCGAGCTGCGCGCCGCCGACATCGTCAACCCCGACGTCTGCAACTGCGGCGGCATCCAGGAGCTGCGCGCCATCGCCCAGATGGCCGAGCCCTCGCTCGTCACCGTGTCGCCCCACAACTACAACTCGACCACGGTCGGGCTCGCCGCCACCCTGCACGTCTCCGCGGCGATCCCGAACTTTCTCATCACCGAGTACTTCGTGAACTTCGAGGCGCGCGGGCGCGAGATCGCCCGGCCGCCCATCGAGATACGAGAAGGCTACGTTGACGTGCCGACGGAGCCCGGTCTCGGCATCGAGCTGGACGAGACCGCGCTGGCCCGATTCCCGGCGCGGGTCTCCACCGGCCGGACGATGCCCGCGCCGGGCGACGAGACGCCGTAGGCGCGCCGCGCGTGACCGCTCCCGATCTCACCCGTCGGTCGCTGCTCGCGGGAGGCCTGGCCCTCGCGGGAGCGGCCGTGATGCCGGCGCGCGCGGGCCGTGCGGCCGACGTCGCGCTCGATTTCGTCTCGGCCCTGGACGCGGGGCGGGCGATCCGCGGCGGGCAGATCTCGTCGCTCGAGCTGACCACTCGGATGCTCGACCGCATCGGGCAGCACAACGGCAAGCTCAACGCGGTGGTGGCCCTCGCCGGCGACGCGGCCGAGCGCGCGCGGGCTGCCGACCTAGCGGCGGCGCGGCGCGACTGGCGGGGCCCGCTCCACGGCGTGCCGTGCACCATCAAGGACTGCTTCGAGGTCGCGGGCGTCACCACCACCGCGGGATCGCCCGCGCTGCGCAGCCACGTGCCCGCGCGCGACGCGGCGGTGGCCGCGCGCCTCCGGGCCGCCGGCATGGTCATCCTGGGCAAGACCAACGTGCCCATGTTCAACGCCGACTGGCAGACCTACAACGCGGTGTACGGCCAGACCAACAATCCGTGGGACGTCACGCGCACGCCGGGCGGCTCGACCGGCGGCGGGGCCGCCGCTCTCGCGGCGGGCCTCACGTACCTGGAGGTGGGATCCGACCTGGCCGGCTCCGTCCGGATCCCGTCGCACTTCTGCGGGGTCTACGGCCACAAGTCGTCGCTCGACGTGATCCCGCTCCGCGGCCACATCCCGCCGCCGCCCGGCATTCCCGCGACGCCGCCGTCCACGCTGCCGGTGGCCGGGCCGCTCGCCCGCTCCGCGGCGGACCTGCGCGTGGCCCTCGAGGCGCTGGGCGGCCCCGACGGCGACGAGGCGCGCGCGTGGCGCTGGTCGCTGCCGCCGGCGCGCGGGGCGCGGCTGGCCGACTACCGCATCGGCTACGTGCTCGACCATCCGCGCTGCCCGGTATCGCCCGAGGTGGGCGACGCCCTGGCCGCGACGGTCGAGGCGCTGCGCAAGGCGGGGGCGCAGCTCACCGAGGGCTGGCCCCAGGGCATGACGGCCGAGGATCAGTTCGACACCTACTACATGCTGCTCGTGGCCCACTTCGTGCCGCCGGTCCACGCCGATCAGATCCCCGCGCTGCGTCAGCGCGCGGCGGTGCAGGACGGCTCCTATCTCGCGCGGTACGCGCTCGCGGTCACCGCCTCCGACGCCTACATGCAGGCCATGGAGACGCGCCGTCGCCAGGCGCGCGGGGTGTGGCAGGCGTACTTCCGCACCCACGACGCCTTCCTGCTGCCCACCGCGCTGGTCCCGGCGTTTCCCCACGATCCGGCCGGCACCCCGCTGCTGCGCGTGCTCGCTACCCCGCGCGGCGAGCGACCGTATCTGGACATCTGCTTCTGGACTTCCTTCGCGTCGCTCGCCGGTCTGCCCGCGACCACCGCGCCGGTCGGCCTCACGCCGGGCGGGCTGCCGGTCGGCGTGCAGATCGTCGGGCCGTATCTCGAGGACGCCACGCCCATCGACCTGGCCGGCCGCCTCGCCGACGTCGTCGGCGGCTTCCGCCCACCCCCGGGGTTCTGATCATGCCGACGAGCGAGCGCGAATGGGCGGCCCTCTGGCCGCTCGATCCGGCCGTCACCTTCCTGAACCACGGCTCCTACGGAGCCTGCCCGCGCGAGGTGCTCCGCCACCAGGCCGCGCTGCGCGCGGAGATGGAGGCGGAGCCGGTGCGCTTCCTCGGGCGCGATCTCGACGAGCGCCTCGACGCGGCGCGCGCCGCCCTCGCCGCCTTCGTGGGCGCCGACGCCGACGATCTGGCGTTCGTCGCCAACGCCACCGGCGGGGTCAACGCGGTGCTGCGCTCGCTGCGTCTGTCTCCGGGCGACGAGCTGCTGACCACCGATCATTGCTACCAGGCCTGCCGCAACACGCTCGACTACGTGGCGGAGCGGACCGGCGCGCGGGTGGTGGTCGCCACCATTCCGTTCCCGGTCGTCTCGGCCCAGGAGATCGTGGACCGCGTGCTCGCGAAGGCCACCTCGCGCACGCGGCTGGCGCTGCTGGATCACATCACGAGCCCCACCGCGCTCGTCCTGCCCATCGAGCGGCTGATCGACGCGCTGGCCGCGCGGGGCATCGAGACGCTGGTGGACGGCGCGCACGCGCCCGGCATGGTGCCGCTCGATCTGCGCCGCCTCGGCGCCGCCTACTACAGCGCCAACTGCCACAAGTGGCTGTGCACGCCCAAGGGCTCCGCGTTCCTCTGGGTGCGCCGCGATCGGCAGGCGGACGTCCATCCGCTCACGATCAGCCACGGGGCCAGGGGCGAGCGCGCGGGCCGCACGCGCTTCCGGCTCGAGTTCGACTGGACGGGCACGCAGGATCCCACCGCGTGGCTCACCGTGCCGATGGCGATCGACTACCTCGGCGGGCTGGTGCCGGGCGGATGGCCGGCGCTGATGGCGCGCAATCGCGCGCTGGCCCTCGAAGCGCGGCGGCTGATCTGCGCGGCGGTCGGCATTGAGCCGGCCTGCCCCGACGAGATGATCGGCTCGATCGCCAGCATGATCCTGCCGGACAGCCCGGCCACCGATCCGACCTGGCGGGCCCGCGATCCGATCCAGGGCCGGCTCTTCGAGGGCCGGGGCTTCGAGGTGCCGATCATGCGGTGGCCGGCGCCGCCGAAGCGGCTGATCCGCATCTCCGCCCAGCTCTACAATGACGCATCGCAATATGCTCGCCTGGCCGAGGCGGTGGTGAAGGAGCTGGCAGCCGAGCGTCGTTAGATTGGGATTGAATTGTGATTAGGCCGGTGTACCATGGGCATACGGGAGGTGATTCTCATGGCGGCATCCCGGTCGACCGGCCGATCGGCCAGCCCGCGCCCCGACCTGCAGGCGCACGACTCCGCGATGCGGGCGCCGTTCGCCATGGTGATCCGCGAGCTGATCGACATCCTCGGCGCCCGGCTGGTGGCCTATATCGCGAAGGTGTCAGAGACGCGCGCCGTGCACGAGTGGGGGGCGCGGGGCCGCGGCCCCAAGGACGGCAGCGTCGCACCGCGTCTGCGGCTGGCGCTGCAGGTCGCCTCGCTCATCGCCCGGCACGATTCCCACGAGGTCGCGCAGGCATGGTTTCAGGGGCTCAACCCCCAGCTCGGTGATCGGTCGCCGGCCCGGCTGCTCCGCGAGGGCGACCTCTCGGAGGTGGGCCCCGAGATCGTCGGCGCGGCCCGCGCGTTCGTCATCGGCGGGTAAGCGCTCCTGGATGTGGCGCGCCGCGAAATCTGGTGCGCGCCTACCGCCCGCGCAGTAAGCTAGCCACGCTGTGAACGAGCTGGCAGAGCTCATCGGCTCGAGCCCCGCCATGGAGAAGGTGCGGGATCAGATCCAGCACCTGGTCGCTCGCCAGCAACCCGGCCACCGGCTTCCCTCGATCCTCATCGTCGGCGAGACGGGAACCGGCAAGGGTCTCGTCGCCCACCTGCTGCACCGGTCGAGCGCACGCGCGAGCGGCCCGTTCGTCCCCATCAACTGCGCGGCCATTCCCGACACGCTTCTCGAGGCCGAGCTGTTCGGCTACGTGCGGGGCGCCTTCACGGACGCGCGGCAATCGAAGGCGGGGCTGTTTCAGACCGCGCATCGCGGCACCATCTTCCTCGACGAGGTCGGCCTGCTACCGGAGGGACTGCAAGCCAAGCTCTTGAAGGCCCTCGAGGACCGCTCGGTGCGGCGTCTCGGCGGGACGGTGAGCGAGCCGTTCGACGCGTGGGTGCTCTCCGCGACAAACAGCGATCTCAACAGTGCCCTGCGTGAGCGCCGCTTCCGTGAGGATCTCTATCATCGGCTGGCCGTCCTCACGCTGACTCTGCCGCCCATTCGTGAGCGTGGTGAAGATGTCATGCTCCTCGCCGAGCACTATCTCGCCCGGGCCTGCGCCGACTACGGCCTTCCCGCCAAGACGATCTCTCCATCCGCGCGGGCTGCGCTCACCGCCTTCCCGTGGCCAGGCAACGTGCGGCAGCTGGCCAACGTGATGGAGCGCGTCGCCCTGCTCGCGGATGCCCGCGAGGTGACGGCGGAGATGCTCTCCTTGCCGCTGGCCGGGCCGGCGAGCAGCCCGCCCGCGGCGGCGGGCGACGAGCCGATGAAGGGCATGGACACGGCCGCGATGCGCCAGCACGTTCTCGACAGCCTGGAGCAACATCGCTGGAACATCTCGCACACCGCGATGGCGCTGCGCATCACCCGGAACACGCTGCGCGCCTGGATGAAGAAGTACGCGCTGCGCGAGGCTCGGGGCCCGCTCACTTCCGGTGCACCGGTCAGCGAGGCGGTGCCGGTCGTGGACGCACCGGCCGCCGCACCCGAACCGCTCGCGCCGGGCGCGTCGACCGAGCCGGTGCCCACGTGGGCGGGCTCGCTGCTCCTCCAGCCCGCCGGCACCAAGATCCGCTGGGTCCGGAGACAGTTGATCCTGCTGCGGCTCGTGCTTCCCGGACCGTCTGGCCTCGACGGTCTTCACGACACGAGTCCGCTGCTCGACGTCCTGATCGACAAGGTGCAGAGTTTTGGCGGGCGGGTCGAGGAGCTCAGCCCCACATCGGTGGGCGCGGTCTTCGGGATGGAGACGATGGAGGAAGCATCGCGGCGCGCGGCGCACGCCGGGATGGCCATGCAGCGCGTGCTGGAGCGCGGCCCGCATGGCGAGGGAGCCGGCATCACCGCCCGCGCCGGCATCCACGCCGCGGTCCTCATGGTCGGCCAGGCCGGCGACCTCCAGCACATCGAGGCCCATGCTCGGAGCACGGCATGGAGTGCGCTCGATCCGCTCCTGAGCGGCGGACCGCCCGGCAGCGTGATGGTCACGGCCGCCGCGGCGCCCCTGCTGCAGCGCCGGTTCGTGCTCAGGGCCCTCGCCACCCCGATTTCAGGAGCCGAGGGCGCGTTTCAGCTCGTCGGTCCCGAGCGGCCAGCCATCCAGGCGGGCGGCCGCCTCACCGGCTTCGTAGGACGGCAGGAGGAGATCCACCTGCTCGAAAGCCGCTTCCAGGCTGCGGTGAAGGGCCGCGGCCATGTCGTCGCGATCTGTGGCGACGCGGGAATCGGCAAATCACGCTTGCTCCACGAGTTCCGCCAGAGAATTCGTGACCATCGCGTCACCTCTCTCGAGGCGCACTGTGTCTCCTACGGGACCGGCATTCCGTACCTGCCGTTGATCGAGCTGCTTCGCCGGGCCTTCCGGATCAACGACGCCGACTCGTCGCCCCTGGTGGCCGGCAAGGTCGAGCGCGTGCTCGAACGCCTCGGCCTGTCCAGCGTCGAGGCGGTGGCCTTCCTGCTCGAGTTCCTCGGGATCAAGACGAGTGAGGAGGGGCCTCCTCTCGTCCCGGAGGCCATCCAGGCCCGGATCCGCGATCTCCTGCGTCGCGTCTGCGCGAACGCCAGCCGGACCCGGCCGCTCATCGTCGTCGTCGAGGACCTGCACTGGATGGACGCCGCTTCGGAGGCCCTCGGATTCTCGCTTCTCGACGGCATCGACACGCTGCCGATCTTCGTCCTGTTGACGTACCGTTCGGGGTACCGGCAGCCGTGGGCGGATCGCTCGTATGTGACCCAGATCGCGCTCCCGCCGCTCTCCCGCGAGGAGAGCTCGGACATCGTGAAGACCTTGTTCGAGGTCGAAGTCCCGCCCGCGCTCACCGACCTCATCGTCGATCGGGCCGAGGGCAACCCGTTCTTCCTCGAGGAGCTCGCTCACGTCGTCGGCGAGCAAGGCACCGGGAGCGAGCCGCGGACGGTGCCCGAGACCATCCACGAGGTCCTGCTCGCCCGCATCAATCGTCTGGCTGACGAGACCCGGCGCGCGCTGGAGACCATCGCGGTCATCGGGCGAGCGGCGTCGCGCCGGCTCTCGAGCGCGACGTGGGCCGGACCCGAACCGCTGGACGATCTTCTTCGCGACCTCGTGCGGCAAGAGTTCCTCTACGAGAGGATGAGCGCGGCGGGCGAGACGGAATACATTTTCCGTCACCCGCTCATGCAGGAGAGCGCGTACCAGAACCTGATCGAGAGCACGCGCAGCCGCTTGCACGGCCAGGCCGGCCGGGCGCTCGAGCAGCTGTATGCGGGACGGCTGGAGGAGGTGGTCGAGCTCCTCGCGCACCACTATGGCCGCAGCGCGATGGACGAGCAGGCGGTGGACTACGGCATTCTGGCCGCCGAGAAAGCGGCGCGCCGCTGGGCCAACATGGAAGCACGCACCGCGTTCACGACCGTCCTCGGACGCCTCGACCAGATGTCGCGCACGCGCGAGAATCTCATCCGTCGGGTCGATGCCGTGCTCAAGCAATCGGAAATCCGCTTCGCCCTCGGCGAGCATCGCGCGCAGCTGCAAGGTCTGGCCGCGGTCCGCGAGACCGTCGAGCAGGTCGGCGATCCGGCGCGTCGTGCCGCGTGGCTGTACTGGAGCGGCTTCCTGCACAGTCTGGTCGGCGATCGGCCCGAGATCGGCATCGCATACGGCCAGCAGGCCGCCGCCCTGGTCGCGCGCGATGGGCTCGAGGATCTCCGCCCGTTCGCGGACTGCTGTCTGACCCACGCATACGCGCTGGCCGGCGATCTGCGCGAGGCCGTGAACGCCGGCGAGCGGGCCCTGTCGCAATTCGAGGCGCGCGGCAACGTCTGGTGGGCCTGCCGGACCATGTGGATCCTGAGTCACACCGCCAACGTCCTGGGGGAGTGGGACCGCAGCCTCGACTACTGTAGCCGGGCGCTGCAGCACGGTGAATCGGCCAACGACCTTCGACTCAAGGTCGTTGCCTGGTCCCGTATGGCGGCCAGCCAGGTCCAGCGAGGTGACGCCAAGGCCGCGCTGGGGTCGTGTGACGCGGCCACGAAGCTGGGCCCGACGCCGTTCGACGTCGCCAATCTCAACGCGGTGCGGGGCTACGCCCTCGTCAAGATCGGCGACTTTCAGTCCGGGCTGCCGCTGCTCCACGACGCCGTGAAGTGGTTTGCCGGCACCCACGTGCTCTACAACCGCTCGACCTGCTCGGTGTGGCTCGCCGACAGCCTGGTGCGGAGCGGCAATCGCGAGGGCGGGCGAGAGGTTGCCACCGCGGTGCTGGCAACCAGCGAGTCGGTGGGCTACCGGTACGTACAGGGTGTCGCCTCCCGCATCCTGGGGGAAAGCCTCACCCCGGACGATACCGGGGCCGCCGCCGCGCACCTGCAGACCGCGCGGGGCATCTTCGAACAGATGAATGCCCGGAACGATCTCGCGAAGACGCTCCTGGCCCAGGCCGCCGTTCACGCCAGCCTGGCCGAATTCGACCGGGCCCGGCAGCTCCTCGACGAGGCGGGGCGGATGTTCGAGGTGCTCGGCACGACGGACGAACCGGACCGGGTCCGCGCCGCCCGTCAACGCCTTCGGGGCGGCGCGGACACCTGACCGTAGCCGGCGCTCTCGGCTAGGGTCCGCCGGCGCCCTGGAAGCCGACGAGCATGAAGTATGTCTCGTCGCCGACCGTGTAGGGGATCCGGAGCACCTTGCTGATCCGGACGGTCTCGGCTGGGCCATTCTCCATGCTGAGCGTCCAGAAGAACCCTTGCCAGAACTCGGGCTCGGCCGATGTCCGGTTCCGGCTCTCGGGCGGAAAGGGGTCGATGCTGTTGCGGGCCTTGCCGATGCCGCCCCTGGTCACCGCCGTGAGGTTGACCTGCGGGTCCTTTCCGTACGGATTCTCACCCCTGATGAGCGCACCGAGCTCCTCATTCATCACGTCGCCCATGGTAGCCTCCTGTTCTTCCCACGTGGTCGTGGGGTCTGCGAGGAACCGCACTGCGGAAAGGGAGGGTGTGAAGAAGTACCCCCCGCCGGTCATCGACACGTAGTGGTGGATGTCGAACGGTTTGTTCAGCGCGTCGGACGAGCGAAGAACGAGGCGCGCTGGGTCTTCGCCCTGGCCCGCGATCGGATCCTGTCCGGTCTGGGCGACGGGATGGTTGCGGTCGTTGAGCCAGCGCTGCACCGTCTCGAACTGACGGCCGAGGTCGGCCTGATAGGCGGCGAACAGAAGTCCGCGGTCGCGGCCGTCGTCCTGCGGAGCAACGCCGGGCCCGGCGGGGCCGAGCGGCAGACCGTACGGGATGCCGC
>Ga0070695_100001009_pt1 | contig 15325 bp, 25 predicted proteins | sample KBSK1252metaG_FD_65471 | JGI IMG/M metagenome (GOLD analysis project Ga0070695, IMG submission 65471) | Corn, switchgrass and miscanthus rhizosphere microbial communities from Kellogg Biological Station, Michigan, USA - KBS K1-25-2 metaG | ecosystem: Host-associated > Plants > Roots >...
CGTGCGTCCCATGCGTCCCGTGCGGCCCATGCGGCCCATGCGGCCTCGCCAGCCTTGCTCCATTCCGCCTCGCTCGGCTCGTCGCCGTCGATCCGGCGCTGGTAGCAGGCGGCGACGCCTTCGACCGCCGCGCGCACGTCCGCGGCCATGTTGCCGCGCAGGAGCCCGTCCTTCGGATCGACCAGCATCCAGACCGCGAAGCGCGGCCAGACCAGCGACAGGTCCGCACCGGGCTTGATGGCCGACAGGAACTTGGCGGGCCACTCCTGCGCCTTGCCATTCTGCAAGCCCTCGAAGATCGCGTCTTCGAGGTGGGCAAGCTGCATCGGGATGCCCAGATCAGTCTCGTAGGCGGCGTGATCGCCGGAGTGGATCGTGCAGCCCACGGCGCAGCCCTTGCCGTCTTCCCAATAGGTGCCGTGGATCAGCTCGTCGGCCTTGCGATGGGCGCGGACGCGAGCGAGGTAGCGGCGCTTGATCTTCGCGTCGCCGTGGTAGGCCGTGAGCTTCACGCGCCCCTCCCTTCCCGCAGGACCACCATCGCCAACATGCCGGCCGGGAAGCGCCCCACCTGCCGGCGCGGGCCGCCGAGCGTGATGACCCACAGGACCCCGTCCCGCCAAGCCTCGGACACCGGGCGCCCGTAGAAGCCGGAGCGGACCAGGTCCAGGAGCTGCACGCGGATGTCCGGCGTCAGCCGGCCCGCGTAGCACGCGACCTCGTCGCCGGCCCTCAGCCGGGAGACGTCACGGGCCTCGATGCGCGGGAAGCCTTCCGCGTCTCCGTCCGCAGCCGGCGCAGCACGGCGCCGGCCGTGATGTCGTTCGGCAGATGCCGGCCGTGCCGCCAGCGCAGAACCGTCATCGCCGACAGCCCGATCAGGCTGGCGACGCGCGGGTCGGTCGAAGGGATCCCGGTCGCGGCCTGCAGGGCGTCGATCGCCTCGCGCAGCGCAGTCGGGAAGGGTTTGCGAGCCGTGGGCATGAGCCTCGGGTGAAGGGTACATCGCGGTCCTCCTTGGGTTTGCCAACCGGGAGGAAGGCTAACACCATGTCAGGACACGATGCAAGTGCCGAGGGGGTGGAATCTGCGGGCGGCGCTGGTGCGGATCTGGGGCGCCAGCCAGGGCGCGGCCGGGTCGCAGTTGGGTGAGGCGCACGCTCGCGCAGCGACTGCAGGTAGAACCTACCTAACGACAAACGGCTGTTTAGTCAAATGTGACGCCAGCGTCAGCGTCCTATTGAAGCGGCTGTTTCTCGTGCCGCGATGGCATAGGCTACGCTGCCAGAATGCCACGGCCGAAGTGGACCGCCGAGAGCCACCCGAAGGGCGGCCGTCCCAAGGGCAGCCGCAACAAGCTGGCCGTCGAAGCCGAGACGATGATCGACGAGGCGTGGAAGAAGCTGGGCGGCTCCGAGTTCCTCGTGAAGTGCGCGCGGGACCCGAAGAACATCCCGGCCGTGCTGTCGCTGTTCGGCCGGCGCGTGCGCCAGAAGGTCGAGCTCTCCGGCGGCCTGACCTGGACGCAGATCGTGGACCAGGTGAACCGCGCGCAGGAAGCCAAGCGTGCCGACGTGGCACGCGCGATGGAGGGGACGCCGACGTGATGGGCGATGAGATCGAGACCGAGGAGGACGCGCCGCTGGCGCGCGCCTGATGACAACACGGCCGCCGGCGCCTGAAGTCCGGCACGGAGAAAGCGATGGTAGTGACATACTTGGAACACCGGGCATGAGGAAGGGGCGATGACACTGACACTCACCTCGTTTCAGCGCCGACGCTTGCGGCGCTTCTTCTTGGCCTTGGCGATCAGCTTATCTACGGCCTCCTTGGGCACGGCTGCGACCTTGCGTGCCAGCTCATCGAACTTGGACCAGCCTCGCGGCTTGCTCTCCGTCATCGGTCTCCCCTCACTGGATGGTCATGAAGCCGGCTCCGTCGATGCCGGCCAGCAGCCGGTACGTGAGCCGGCGGCCGAAGACGCCAGCCAGCGCCGCCTTGAAGCGGCTGGCGTCGGTGCCCTTGCGGGCGTTGAAGCGGAAGACCTGCTCGCTCGTGTAGCGGAACAGGTGGAACGGCGCGACGTGCGTGTAGGTCCCGTGCAGCGTGCGCTTGAAGAGGGTCCAGAAGTTCTCGATGCCGTTCGTGTGGACCGTGCCGCGCACGTACTCGCGGGTGTGGTCCACGGCGGCATGGGCGAAGGCCGTTCCCAGCGGGCCGTAGATGCTGGCGCTGTCGGTGTAGACCGCTGCGCCACGCTGAACGTTGCCGTGGATCTGGCCCACCTCGGCGTTGGGCTCCGGGTTGTGCAGGACAACGGCGCGCACCTGGCTCGGCTGGGCCTCCGTGGTCCGTTGCAGCAGGCCGTGGACGCCCGTCTTGCCGACCGCGCCGCGCCCCTTGATGATCCGCTCGCGCCGGGCCTTGTGCATGTTCTCGGCCCGGCCGCCGATGTAGGTCGTGTCGGCCTCGGCTGGCCCGTCGAACTTGGTGAAGTCGTTCGTCTCCATCGCCTTGCGGATGCGGTGGAGCATGAACCACGCGGTCTTCTGGGTCACGCCGAGCGTGCGGGCCAGCTCGTGCGAGCTGATCCCGTTCTTGCAGTTGGCGATGGCCCAGACCGCCACGAACCACTTGTCGAGGCCGAGCGGGCTGTCCTCGAAGATCGTGCCGAGCTTGTGGCTGAACTGCCGGCGGCAGTCCTTGCAGCGCAGCAGACGGCGCGTGGCGATGGTGCCGACGCGCTCCGACTCGCAGGCCGGGCAGCGCGGCTTACCGTCCGCCCAGCGGATCTCGGCCATGTACGCCTCGCAGCGGTCGAGGTCCGCGAAGTAGCGGACGGCGGCCATGAGGGTCTGCGGGCAATCGGTCATGGCTGCATCCAGTGTCGGCCGGGCGGTGCAAGGAGCTGGCACTCCCTCGACCAGCGCCAGCAGCCGCATGGGAATCGGACGATGAGCAGCGACAGGAGGATCGGCAGGCCGAACACGGCCACGAAAATCAGCCGCGGGATCACCCAGAGCCAATACGGGCACGTCCTCATCGCATCGTCTTCGTGCAGTCGGGGCAGAGCGTGCCGAAGTAGTCGCCGTGCTGACCCACGGTCCAGCCGAGCGCCGTCAGACGGCTCACCACTTCGCGCGCATCACGCACCGTTTCTCCGGCGCATTCGGTCTCCTGTTCCTCGCCGCAGCGGACGCACTCAACCTTGGCCGAGAACTCGGCCTCGATCTCGATATCTGCTGCGCGGAGCGCGGTCCGTTCCTTGCGGGCCATCACGCACCAACCTTCGCCAGCGCGTCGCGGGCGGCGCTGAAGCGAACGTCATACTTACCGCGCACCTCCGCGGGCAGGCTGTTCCGCAGGCTGTCTTCCCATGCGTCGTGCAGCTTCAGCAGCCCTCGCAGCGCCACCACCAACGCGGTGCGCGTGGGGTCGTCCTCGCGCACGTTGCGGACGCAAGTGAAGGCCAGATTGCAGCAGTCGCACACGCTCGCCATGGCCTCGGCGTTCTCGTGGCCGCACTCGGCGCACGCTATCCCGCGAAGGTGGCTGTACACCCGATTGCTCATCTCAACAGCAAGGGACATCGTTTCGTCTCCAGCGGGTCGGCCTATTCCGTCCCGATCTGCCTAGATACTACACGCACCGGCAAGGTGCGTCAAGTGCCTATCCTAGAAATCCGGCCGGCCAGAAAGGCAGGTGTGCCAAGTATGTCAGTGCCAAAGCGATGCACGACATGAACGGACGGCTGCTCAAGGTTGGCGACGAAGTGCTGGTGCCCTGCCTCGTGAAGAGCGTGGGCGGTGACGAGGCATTCTGTAGCTGCACTGTCGAGACCAGCGAAGTGATGCCCGGCAACGGCACGCGCAGCTCGCTCACGCTGAGCACGCGGCAGGTGCTCGCGGGTCGCGTGGAGAAGTATCCGAGTGGCCCCCGCTACGCGAACAACGCACCGATGACATGTGCTCCGCCCGCATGACCTCCCCGCCCGACGACGGCCCCGTGCGGCTCCCGTGCCAGTTCGGCAAGCCGCGGCGCTGGTACGAGTTGGACCCGCAGCCGAGCGCGGAGGAAGTCCGCAGCTTCGAACGCGAGATGCGCGAGCGCCTGTCGCCGCACGCTGTTCCCGGCAACGCGCCGGGCATGGTCGCGCTCGACAGTCTGCGGGCATTGAGCGCGCCACCGCGCCGCAGGAAGCGGGCGAGGTGAGACGCCCGAGTAAGTCAGCCGAGGCGAGGGTCATCGACTCGCGCGACATCACGGGGCAGCAAGGCATCGGGTGGCAACGCTTGAGAATCGCGCTTGGATGGCAGGCGAAGATCGATCACGACGATTCGCACGACGACACCCTCGGCCGCCAACTGCGCGACGCCGAGCAGGAGGACTGACCATCACGAACCGGCCCCGTTTCAAGGAGCGCGCCGAAGTCACGCGCGCCGTCGCCGCTGCCACCAACGGCAAGGGCGTGTCCATGTCCGAGGGCGGCATCGCGATCCCGGAGATGAAGCAGGTCGAGGCCACGGCCGACCTCGTCTTCCGCGTGGCCGACGCGGTGTGCGCTGGCGTGGTCATCGACCGGCCCGTGCAGCTCGGGCCGCAGCTCACGGCCAAGGTGCCGCACTTCGGCGGCATGCTGCTGAAGATGCGCGAGGACTGGCCCACGCCTGATCCCGTGCAGGCCGCCAAGATCGAGTTCGTCGAGGCGCTGGCGACGTTCCAGCGCGCGGTCTACACGCTGGGGCCGAAGGTGCAGGCGGCGATGAAGGCAGCGGCCGACCTGGCCCTGCTCGAGAAGTTCTCGGGCGTGGATGTGGAGATGCCGCCCGAGCCACCGAGCGAGGACAGGCCGCCGCAGGAATGACCGGCCTCGACCTCTCGCCCGACCAGGCCGTGACGATGCAGGACCACGTCCGGCGCTGGCAGAAGCGACCAGACCAGTTCGCCGTCGAGCAGTTCAGCGTGCCGGGCGAGGACCTGATCCTCGACCCAGCGCAGATCGAGACGTTCGCGGCTGTCGCAAGCACGGACCCGCGCGACCAGCGCATCGCGCTGCAGGCCGCGGCAGGCACCGCAAAGACGGCCACCATGGCGATGACGACGCTGTGGTTCATGGTCGTGTGGGGCAACGCCAACTGGCAGCCCTGTGGCGCGGCGGTCTCCAAGAACGAGGAGAACCTGCACGACAACTACGTCAAGGAGCTGGCGCTGTGGAGGGCGCGCAGCCCGCTGTGCATGCACCTGCTGGACCTCAACACCAAGCGGCTGGCGCTCAAGGGGCACGAGGACAAGGGCTTCATGTCGTTCCGCAGCTTCCCGCGCGGAGCTGACGAGGCCACCATCGGAGACGCGCTCTCGGGCCTGCACGGCCCCTTCGTGCTCCAGGTCATCGACGAGGGCGGCAACATCCCGCCGGCGATCGGCCGCAAGACGGAGCAGGCACGCACGTCGGACTCGATCTTCTGCAAGACGATGGTGGGCGGCAACCCGGAGAGCAACGAGGCGCTGCTGCACGAGGTCGTGACGAATCTGCCGCACCTGTGGCGCATCATCGTGGTCACGGGCGACCCGGACGACCCGAAGCGCAGCCCACGCGTGCCCATGCAGAAGGCGCGCGACGCGATCGCCACCTACGGGCGCGAGAACGCCTGGGTCCGCATCTTCATCCTCGGCCTCTTCCCGCTCACGGCCCTCAACAAGTTCCTCGGGCCCGACGACATCCAGCGCGCGATGCGGCGCAACTACTCGGCGCAGGACTACCAGTGGTCGCAGAACCGGCTCGGCGTGGACCCCGCGCGTTTCGGCGACGACCGCACCAGCTTCGTGCGGCGGCAGGGAGTCGTGATGTGGAAGTCGCAGCACATGCGCGGCGCGACCAGCAGCCAGATCGCGGCGCGCGCGGCCGTGATGCACGCCACGCCGGGATTCGGCCCCTTCGACCTCGTGCTCGTGGACGCGGGCGGACCGAACAGCGGCGGAGCCATCGACCAGATGCGCGCGGCCGGCCTGACGGTCATCGAGGTGCACTCGTCGGGCAAGCCGCCGGACGACCGCTTCTACAACAATCGCTCGTACATGGAGTGGCAGGCGGCCGAGTGGGTCAAGACGCGCGGGCAGTTCCCCGATGACCCAGCCATGGCGCGCGAGGCGCTGGCCGGCAGCTACGACTACAAGAGCGGCAAGCTCATCATGCCCGAGAAGGCCGACGTGAAGTCCTTGCTGCAGGGTGACAGCCCGGACCTGTGGGACGGCGGGAAGCTCACGTTCGCGGTCCCCGACGCCCCCAAGGGCGTGGCCATGCACCCGGATCACCCGATGGCGCGGGTTCAGGGCCTGCAGGACGTGCACCAAGGCGTCATGGACACGGCCCCGCCGTGGGCTGACCTGCTGCGGTGACGACGATCCGGCCGGCCGACCGCGTGAACCTCCCGGCGCTGCTGCGGCTGGCGCACGCCCTGCACGACGAGGCGCCGAACATGCGCGGCGTGCCGCTGGACGACGAGCGCACCATCGCCAACTTCTCCGCGCTGGTCGACGCCGGGCTGGCGGTCATCGCGCAGGGCGCCGACGGGGCCATCGCGGGGTTCATGCTGTTCGACGTCGGCTTCCACCAGTGGACGGGCGAGCGGATGGCCAAGGAGGAGGGGCTCTACGTCGCGCCGGCCAGCCGCGGGCGGATGCTGGCCAACCGACTGATCGCGGCGGCCGAGGCCCGCGCCATGCAGGAGGGTGCCATCCTGTTCCACGCCGGCACCTGGACAGGAACCGCCACGGAGGCCGCGTGCGCGGTCTACGCGCGGGCCGGATTCGCGGACGTCGGCCGGCAGTTCAGGAAGCGCCTCGTGCCGCTGGAATCCGCTGAGGTAAACCGGAACGTCCCGGGCACCCAAGCAGGAGTGCCACCATGACCTACGTCCCCGTGCAAGTGATGGTGTCCGACGAAGGCTACTACCCGCGGGTGCTGCTCGCGGACCGCACGGGTGTCGCTGGCGGGCTTGTGATCCTGGACAGCAACGGGCGGATTCCCGCCGGCGTCCTCGACGACATGGCCTCGGTGCGCGGCGCGGACATCGCCAGCGCCACGACCATCGACCTCGACGCCGCGACCGGCGACCTCGTGGACGTGACCGGCACCACGACCATCACGGCGATCACGCTGGCCGACGGCGACGAGCGGACCGTGCGGTTCACGGACGCGCTCACGCTCACGCACGGCGGCTCGCTCGTGCTGCCGGGCGGCGTGAACATCACGACCGTCGCGGGCGATTTCGCGGTGTTCCGCGGGTACGCGAGCGGCGTCGTGCGCTGCGTGGTCTACTCGCCGCTCACGGTCACGGGCACGGGCGCGCAGGTGCGCGCGGCGAGCCCGACGTTCACGGGCACGCCGGTGTTCCCGGCGGCGTCGATCCCCGGTGCGTCCATCGCGCTCGGCGCGAAGATCGCCGTGCTGACCGAAACGGTGCTCAAGTCGGCGTTCACGGACGGCGGCGCTGCGGTCGGCACGTTCCAGTTGATCGGCACGGTGCCGCTCGGCGCGCTGCTGCTGGCCACCAAGATCGTGTGTGGCGTGGCGTTCTCTGGCGACACGTCGGCCGTCATCACGGTCGGCGACGGCTCGGACGTGGACCGCTACCACACCGGCACGCCGTCGATCTTCGCGGCCTCGGTGGACGGCGTGGAGTGCGGCATCGTGTCGGGCACCAAGCTCATCACGACCGCGAACCGCCCGACCCTCACCGTCACCAGCAACGCCGACTTCACCAACGTCAACACGCTGGGGTCGGTCACCGTCTCGATCTACTACATCCCGACGGTGTAAGCCCATGGGCGGCTCCCTGGGAGACCTCAAGGACAAGCTCGCGAAGGCCTACAGCGACTTCCACGGGAAGCTCGACATCCTCAATCTCGACCCGTTCGTCGATCGCAGCGAGGACCGCAAGAAGCCGCCGAAGCTCAAGATCGACCAGGATGCCGCCAACGCCGCCGCGCAGCACAGCAAGGACCTGCTCGCCGTCGCCTTCGGTCTCGGCGACACCAAGCTCACGGGCCAACAGGGGCTGGGGAGCGTGCCCAAGTCGCTGCTGACGCCGAAGTCCACGCTGGGCGGGTACTGAGTGGCCGGGCAAGCCGCCGTCGCCGAGGCGGTCCGCGAGCCCGAGGCGAAGCTGCCGGCCGACGTCACCGGCGTCTCGCGCAAGGAGTCGCTGAACCGGCAGTTCCAGGGCCCGTGGGACGTGATGGAGCGCTGGCGCCCGAAGTGGCTCACGATCGGGACCGCGATGATGCCGGCGCGGCCGGCGTGGTGCGTCGCGGGCGTTCCGGGATCGGACGCGCCGCCGGCCTACGGGACCATGATGGACTCGTGCGCGGTGCTGGCGGCGCGCACGGCCTCGTCCGGCTTCGCGTCGAAGCTCTCCAATCCGCAGAGCAAGTGGTTCGGGCTCACGACCACGGACCCCGAGCTCGACGCGGAGGACGACGTCGAACGCTGGTTCAGCAGCACGGCCGGGAAGATGTACGCGGTGATGGACCGCAGCAACTACTACGCGGCCAGCGAGCAGGTCTACCTCGACGCCGTCGTGTTCTCGACCGCGTCCATGGACATCCAGCCGGACAAGAAGACCATCATCCGCTGCACGACACACCCGATCGGCGGCTACGCCATCGCCTGCGACGAGCGCGGCCGCGTGAACCACTGGGAGCGCCAGTGGCAGTCCACGGCCTTCCAGCTCTTCCGCGAGTACGGGCAGGACAATCTGCCGGCCGACGTGCTGCAGGCGCTCAAGCAGCGCGACTACGCATCGACCTGGACCGTGCGGCACATGGTCTACCCGAACGACGACGCGAGCGAGGAGTACGCGCAGTTCGACAACACGCGCATGCCCTTCCGCGAGTGCTACTGGCTGCGCGACGACATGCGCGACACGAACTTCGCGCCGCTGGCCGAGGGCTTCTACGCCGAGTGGCCGGTCCCGTGCCCGCGCTGGGGCCCGGTGCAGCCCGGCGGAGTGTGGGGCGGCTTCTCGCCCGGCTTCATCGCGCTGCCGGACGTGCTGATGCTCTACGCCATGAAGATCGAGTACCTGAACGCGATGCGGAAGAAGGTCACGCCGCCGACGGTCTCGGGCAACGCCTTCAAGAACAAGAAGGTCTGGACCACGCCCGGCGCGAACAACGTGGACGACCAGACGCAGGGCGACCCGCAACTGCGCGCCGCCTACGCGGTGAACCTCGAGCTGCAGCACGTCGCCGAAGAGATGCGGCAACTGCGCAGCCAGATCGAAGACGCCTTTTACCGGCCGGCGATGATGCCGATGCTGATTCGGCTGCAGAACATGGCCGAGCAGCCGACGGCGCTGCAGTCCGGGCTCGCGCGGGACGAGGCCTACGCTCTGGTGGGGCCCGTCATCGAGGGCTTCTCCGACCAGTTCCACGACCTCTCGATCGACCGCATCTTCGGGATCATGTGGCGCGCCGGCATGATCGACCCGCCGCCCGAGCGGCTGCGCGGCAAGCCGCTGCGCGTGGTGCTGAAGTCCGAGATGGCCAACGCGCAGCGCGCCGTGGGCGTCGCGGCCCTCGAGCGGCACCTGCAGTTCACCGGCGCCGTGGCCTCCATGTGGGGCCAGAACGCGCTGGACAACGACGACCCCGACGCGCTGCTCAAGCTGCACTCGCAGCTCACCGGCGTGGACCCGATCGTGCGCCGGACCGATTCGGTGCGCGACGCGATCCGGGCCGAGCGCATCAAGGCGCAGCAGATGGCGATGGCCGCGCAGGCCGCGCCGCAGATCGCCAAGGCCACCAAGGACATGACCGATGCCAGCGTGACCGCTCAGGCGGTAGGAGTGAACTGACATGGTTGCCGCCCAAACCTTCGCCGCACTGACTGCCGCGCAGTCGTACAAGCCGGGCGAGCACACGGCCTATACCGCTGGGACGAAGTCGGCCCAGGTGCTGGCGGTCTACCTGCCGGAGCGCGCGGCCAACACCTACCCGGTGAACCGCGACTACGGCCACCCCGACACCTACGCCGTGATGCTGTGCCCGCGCTTCTCCGGCTTCACGTCGGACATGACGCACGCCTTCACGGGCACGGCGCTGACCAGCACCTACGGCTTCATGTGGCAGTGCCTCATGGCCGGGATCGCGGTCGTGCCGATCGCCGTGACCGCGCCGAACACGTCGGGCGCGGAGGGCACGCCGACCGGCAAGGGCTTCTACCACGCGCCGGGCGGGCGCAACCGCTACTACGAGAGCAAGGACCGGCCGTCGGCATGGAAGGACATCCAGCTCGCGTTCCAGTTCATCAAGCGGAACGCGCGGCTCAAGGTCGGCGACTACGCGCGCCTGTGCCACTTCGCGATGGGCGTGCACGGCGTCTCGGCCGGCGGACACATCGCGGCGCACCTCGGCTTCGCGCCGGACCGCGCCTACGAGATGGGTAGCTACGGCGTCTTCACCGAGTCCACGGTGCCCAACGTGATGATTTCCGGCCTCGGCGTCTGGCACGACTGGAACCGGATGGTCACGACGCTGGACACGCTCGGCTCGCCGGGATCGTCGCTGTGCCACTTCCCGCTCGGGGAGGAGGGTGGCTCCGCGCTGGACGCGACGACGAGTGCGACGCTCGCCGGCGCGCCGCCGCGCTACCTCATCGCGGCGTCCGCGTCCTCGTGGATCTCGCAGTTCGGGACGCGCTGCGTTTGCCCGACGTTCTGCGCGAACGACACGGCTCCGGTGAACGTGCAGTTCGGGCTGCCGGTCACGGGCAACGTCGAGACCGACCGGCACACCTCGTGGACGCCGCTGTTCTTCCGCAACCACTTGGGCCCGGGATCCATCGAGTTGCGCCTGAAGTCCTCGATCACGTCGGACATCGAGGCCGCGCTGTACGACGGCTTCGACACCTACGGCGGGACAGACTTCACGGGCGACATCGACCAGCCCGGCCAACTGGGGCTCGCGACAGAGGTGCCGGCCAAGGGCCAGTACGGCTACGGCATCGACTACGCCCTCAAGCACATCAACGACGCGCCGTGGGACAGGGCGATCCTCGCCGGCGGCGGGGTCATCACGCGCAGGAACCAGGTGGAGACGATCGGCCGCTTCGCGTGCCCGGTCACGCCCGGCCGCGGCGGCGTCGAGGTGATCGGCTGCGGACCGCAGGACGTCCTCGTCTCGCACTCTCCCGACAGCAACGGCGCTCTGGCCGTGCTCGGCCGCGGCGCGCGCTGGACGCGCAAGGGCGACGGCCCTGTCTGGCTGGCCTCGGCCGACGGCGGCGAGGGCGTCGCCAGCTACATCATCCGCGAACTCCCGGCTGGAGCCCTCTGATGTTGGTCCCGGCAAGCACGCTGACCTTCACGACCATCGCGCTTGCCACGCCAGACAGCGGCGGCAACTTCTCGACGACAACGCAGTGGTCCACGTCGTTCTTCTCGCCCGGCGTGCGAACCAGTTTGGCGCAGCCCGCGACCGGCACGATCTCGCTCACCGGCAACCCGGCGGACACCAACACGGTCACCGTCAGCGATGGTGTCAAGATCGTCACGTTCGAGTTCGACGACAACGCGACGATCACGGCAGGCAACGTGACGGTCACCATCGGTGCGTCGGCGGCGCTGACGATGACGGCCCTGCTCGCTGCCATCGCCGCCTCCGGCCTGCGCCTGTCGTGGACGGCTGGCGTGACGACCACGACGAACACGCTGTTCACCTCGACCGCGAGCAACGTGTTCGCGGTCCCGACGTGGACGAAGTCCGGCGCCAACATCACGGTGGCGGGCCTGACGGTGGCCGGTGCGCAGCGGTTCCGCTCGTGGATCGAGTTGTGGGTCGAGAACGGCACCGACGCGGACCTCGACTTCGCGTGCCTCTCGGAGGCCACGTCCAACGCGGCCGCGGTGATCCTCGCGGCGACGAAGACGCCGCTCCTGCTCAAGCTGCCGCCAGGCCAGCGGTTCGTGTGGGAGTTCAAGCGGCCGGTGCCCGGCCCGATCTACGTCCGCGGCTCGACGGCTGACCCGACCGTGGGGAACCTGCGCTACGGAGAGTTCGCAGAATGACCGGCTGGGGCACGCCTACGCAGCCAAGGACGTTGGCCGACTTCACGCCCACCGGCACATCGCCGCTGAACATCTCGCGCGTCGGCGGGCAGGGCGGATCGGCCGCGCTCGGCAACAACACGCCCGTCTCGGGCTCGCTGTACGTCACGACGTGGATCTCGCCGTGCCGCCCGAACCCGGCGATCGACTGGCTCACCTGCACCTACACGACGGTCGGCGGTGGCGGCAGCGTGGCGCGCATCGGCATCTACGAGGCGATCTCGGAGACGAACCCCTACCCCGGCACGCTGCTTTCCGGCAGCGCGTCGCTGGACGTCACGACGCCCGCGGCGCCTTTCCCGATCCTGCACACGGCCGCGATCCCGGTGCGCGCGAGCTGGCTCTACTGGCTCGCGTTCCTCTACACGGGCACCAGCTTCATCGGGCGCGGCGTGTCCGTGAACGGAGGCGCGCCCTTCGGCTACCTCTTCACCGCCGCGACCGCAATCCCGGCCGCCAGCGTCATCGGCCTCGTCGTCACGGGGCAGACGGCAGCCTCGGCGTTGCCCTCGACGTTCCCGGCTGGCGCGACCCCCGTCACCACGGCGGTCATTCCGGCCGTCGAGGTGCACATGTCGGCATGAGCGAGGGCACCAACGACACGCCGCCCGACATCCTCAACGCGGTCCGGCGCATCGGCGCCGACGCAGCCCTCCGGCCCGTTCTGCACTGGCTCTTCGGGCTGTGTCGCATCAACGAGGCGTCCGGCAGCGACTTCCGCGAGGGACAGCGGAACGTCGGCATCGAGCTGCACGCCCTCCTCGACGAGGCCGACCCGCGCCTCTTCCTGCAGCTCTGCTCCGAGAGCGCTGCCAGGGAGATCGAGCGGCGCACGCGCGAAGCCGCGGCGGGGCCCGGCCAGCCATGAGCATCAGCGATCCGCCCATCCGCATGTGCCGCTACCCGGTGCAGACGACGCTCAAGATCAGCTTGGCCATGAAGGCCGCGCTGGCGGCGATGGCCCGCGACCGCCGGCAGCCCGAATCCGACCTCGTGCGCGAAATCCTCTCGGCCGCGCTTGACAGGCCCAAGGTAAACCGGACCACGGGCGCCATGAAGACGAGCGAGGTGCCCCGTGGCTGATCAGCCCGCTCCTGCCGCCCCCGCCGCTGCCGCTCCTGCGGCGCCCGATGCGGCTGCTCCGGCAGCCCCGGCCGCACTTCCGCCCGCGGCTCCAACCAACATCGAGCTGAACGTGCCGGCCGGCGTGAACGTCGATGCGGGCTACCTCACGAACCTGCGCGGCGTCGCCTTGCGCTCCGGCTTCAACCGCGACCAGACGCAGGCCGTGCTCGACCTTCACCTGCAGGCGCAGGCCGCGGCCGCGAAGGCCAGCAGCGAGGCGAACGCCGCACTCAAGGCGACGTGGGACGCGGACCTCGCGAAGGACTACCCGGGCCCGGCGCTCAAGGAAGCGAGCGACCGCATCGGGGCGTTCATCAAGACGCGCCTGCCGAGCCTGCACGACTACCTCATGGTGGACGGCGCGCATCGCCATCCCGAGCTCTTCCGGTACTTCGACGGCGCCGCGAAGGCCGCCGCCGAGTCCGGCCAGATCCGCACCGCGAACGCGCCGGCTCCAGCCGCGTCCGTGGATCCGAACGACTGGAGCACGATCTTCACCCACGAGACCTCCAAGGCCGCGCTTGCGGCCGAGAGAAGGTAGTCCATGACCATCGTCGCAGTCGGCGGAACCCTGCCGACCCTCATCGACATGGCGAAGACGCACGGCCAGTTCGGCAACGTCCTCCCCATCGTCAACACCATGAAGAAGGCCGCGCCGCTCGCGGGCCGGATGTATTGGGAGCAGAGCAATCTGCCCAACGGCCAGCTCACGGTGCGCGTCACCGGCCGCCCGACCGCGGCCGTGCGCCGCGTCAACCAGGCGGTCGCGCCCAGCAAGGCCACGCACGCGCAGGTCACGGAAGCGCTCACCGAGTTCGCCGACTTCGCGAAGGTGGACCCGTCCGCCCTCAACGGCTTCGGCAGCCCGATGCAGGAGCGCGCGCGCCTGATCGCGCAGCACCCCGAGGTGCTGATGGAACTGCTCGAGGACACCCTCATCTCCGGCGCGTCCGGGGACGGCTCCGGCGAGTTCGACGGCTTCTACAGCCGCCCCGAGCTCTCCGCGCTGGGTGACCAGTGCCTCGGCGCCGGTGGCAGCGGTGGCGGCTCCGTGTACGCGAGCATCCTGCTCCTCTACCCGGGCCCGAACACCTGCAAGATCGTCTACCCGAGCAACACGCTCGCGGGCGTCAAGCACATCGACCTCGGCCTCTCGATGTCGCCCGGCGCGACCGGCGCCGACGGCTCCGAGCTGCCGATGTGGAAGGACTGGTTCGCGATCCACGCGGGCCTGTCCATCCCCGATCCGACGTCGGTCGTGCGCTGCGCCAACATCGTGACGAACGACGTCAAGGGCGTCACCGGCACGCAGGAGAAGACCGACTACACGACCAACATCATCTACCGCATGAGCGAGATGATGGACCGGGTGCCCGAGCGCATCAAGTCCAGCGGCATCTCGCCGCTGTGGGTCATGCCGCGTTCGGTGAAGTCCGGCCTCAACATCCAGGTCCTCGCCCACACGTTCTCCAACGTCTACCAGCCGGCACAGCTCACCGGTGCGACGCAGTCGCCCGAGTCGATGTACGGCATCCAGATGGTCATCTCCGACCTGATGGGCTACACGGAAGCGCAGGTGTCCTGATGCTCGACAACCAACTGATGTTCGCCGACGGCTTCGCCCTGACCGGCACGGCGGAACTGCTCACCACGACCGGCCTGCAGGCCATCGACACCTATCCGATCCAGGACGCCCTCGGTCGCCAGCTCGGCGTCGGCGGTGGCCTGTTCGTCGAGGTGTGGGGTCTCGCGGACGCCACGGGCGCGTCGGCCCACACGCTGACGATCAAGCTCTACACGGACGCCGACCTGCAGATGGGTTCGGCGGTACTGCTGTGGAGCCACGCCAGCATCACCGGCCTGACCACGGCCAACTCCTACGGCCTGCTGGCGCAGTTCCCGCTGCCGATCGACGGGACCTACGAGCGCTACCTCGCGCTCTCGTTCCAGCCGACGGTCAGCCCGGCGTCGCACGTCACGGTCAAGGCCGGCATCACGATGTGCCCGACGTCGCTGCGCGCCTACGGCAGCGGCATGAACTTCAACTGATCGGAGAGCCCTGAGCCGTGCCCGAGACCATCACCCGTCCGTCG
>Ga0070695_100001010_pt1 | contig 15324 bp, 19 predicted proteins | sample KBSK1252metaG_FD_65471 | JGI IMG/M metagenome (GOLD analysis project Ga0070695, IMG submission 65471) | Corn, switchgrass and miscanthus rhizosphere microbial communities from Kellogg Biological Station, Michigan, USA - KBS K1-25-2 metaG | ecosystem: Host-associated > Plants > Roots >...
CCGGCGCCATGGGTCGAACGCATAGTATCCCCCGGTTTTCGCGTGACGGCCTGACGAATCGCGCTTAAGGTGCGAGCGACGGGTTGCCGCGCGCAAGGGACGGCTCGCGCGAGCGCGCCGGCGAGGCAACGGCGGATGGACCGTTGGCTAGGGCAACTGCTGGAAGGCGGTCGCGAGGACCGTGCCGCTCGCATCCGGTGGACCGTCAATGTCCATCTGCACCGGATAACCGAAGCGCGGATCGAACACAATCGAGCCGAGCCAATGATTCTCCAACATGTTCGACGCGAAGGTGAACAAGTCATCCACCGTGGGCAGCCCCGCGGGCGAACCGGGAACGGGCTGGCCAGTTTGTGTAAACGTGGCGGACCGGACGGTATCTTGCCTCACCTCCAGCGTCATGGGCTTCCCATCGAGCGCGTTGAAGAAGCCGGTGATCTCATACTGGTAGGAATAGTGGCTCGGCGCCTTTTCCAGCCAGATAGTGCGGTGCGCAGCGAGGTCACCGGACGTGGGGGCGGTCGGTTGACCGCAGGCCGTGATGGCGACCGCGAGGAAGGTGGCTGGCTTCAGACTACGACGGATACCCATGGGACGCTCGTATGTGACGCTTGCAGCATTATCGATCAGGCGCCTTGGGCCGCGCAAGAGGGAAAGAGTATTGGTCAACCCAGCACGGCATGCACCACTCGCATAACGCCGTAGGCGATCGGAGCCCCGAGCCCCACCTTGGGGAGTAGGCTGAGCCACGGTTGCTTGTGGACGAAATGCGCGTGCGCGGCCCCGGTACACGCGGTCGCGACTGCGAGCGCGGCGTTGCCTGCGACCGCGCTGGAGACCCACCGCCCTGCCAATTCGTTCGTGGCGAGCCCGCACAGGCTGCCCACGATGACAACGAGGACGAAGACCGCGAGCTCCTGGAACAGCGGATGCGCCGCGTTAGGTGGCATGGCTCTCTCTATCAGGTGGCCTCTGGGGCACGGGGGCACCATCGAAAAACTCCACCACGCCCGTCTCCAAACAGTATTCGGCGCCAACGATCACCAGCCCCTCGCGGGCGGCGAGACGCTCGAGGATCGCCGACCCGTGGCGCAGATGGTCGACCGCGGCGTGGATGTTCGCACGCACGGCGTGGGCGACCAGCGCCTCCGGCCGCTCGCGGAGCGGCGTGGCCAGCAACGGCGCCACGGCGGGGCGAATCCGGTCGACGATGGAGCGCAGACCAGGGGATTGATTAGGCGCGGGCTGACGGAGCTCTTCGATGGTGGCGGTGATCGCGCCGCATTGCGTGTGTCCGAGTACGACGACCAGCCTCGTCCCGAAGCGCGCCGCGGCAAACTCCACGCTTCCCACTTGCGATGGCGCCACGATGTTCCCCGCCACCCGAATGACGAACAGGTCACCAAATCCCTGGCCGAACACGAGCTCGGCGGGAACGCGGGAGTCGGAGCAGCCGAGGATAATCGCAAAGGGCTGTTGCCCGTCCGCGAGAGCGAGCGGACGGGTTGGGCTGACGGCAGGCGTCGCGCCGGCAGCGCTCGCGACAAACGCCCTATTGCCCGCTTGCAATCGCGCGAGCGCTTCGGACGCTTGGATCATCGGTGGGGAGGCCTCCTAGAGGTCGGCGCGCACAACAGGCGTACGACGTCAGGGCGCCGGGGCAGCATTCCTCATAAAGAAGGAGCTGCCGGCATCAAGGATTCCCCGCTTGGGGATGAAGTCCACGTGCGTCGGAAACCCCAACGTGGGGTCATAATCCGCTACGACATCCTCCAACCAGTCGTCTTGATTCGCCTGGCGGATGAACCTGAATACGTCTTCCACGGTGCGGAAATAGACGAGCTTCTCGGGTGACACGTCGGTCCCGGAGTCGAGCAACGTCGCACGGTTCACCTGGCCGGCCACGACCTCGACCCGCGCCCACTGGGTGACCTCGGGGGGACAGAAGCACGCCTGGCGCATCTCGATCGTGTAGTCCGGGAAATTTCGAGCGGCCCAGCGCGCCTCCGCGCCGGCGAGATCACGCAGATCGGCCGGCGACAGCGGCGACTCGCACCCGGCGAGGGCGGCGGTAGCGAGGCTCAGGAGAGGGACCCACAGGGATCGACGGGTCATGGTGTCGGTGACCTTCTACGTTCCAATCCGGTGCTCGTCGCGCGCTTTCGTGAGCAGACGCTCCGCAAAGTCGAGCCGCTCCTGTGTCTCTGCCAGTTGTTGTTCCAGGCTCTGAAGACTGTGTTCGAGTGTCTCCAGTCGGACAGTGACATCGGTTGACGTCGTTGGAGGACGGACCGCAAACATCTTGGCGATCCTGACGGCCGCGACGGCGACGATCGCTACGATGGGTATGAGTGCGCCGATGACGCCCGGATTCATGCGTGTCCTGGTTCAGAGTGGAGAGAAATCTATGGGCTCGGTCAGGTCGTCGCCGCCTAGGACAGGTCATAATTCAGCGAGAACGGGTGCTCCGTACCGTGGCCAACGGCAGAACGGCCATCTCCTCGCAGCCCCTGGAGCTCTCCAGTTGCGGAGCCCGGGATGACGGAATAGGACTCCTTCGCCTGGCCGTTCTCGAATACCCCGCTGCGTTCGAGCACGAACGTTCCCGTCCTGCCACCGATTCGTCCGACGAACCGCTCCAGGCCAACGAACGTTGCCGAGCCGTCGCCCCGATACATCATGAGGTACTCGACCTGCCCTTCCCCCTCGATATCACCGGTGAACGTCTTCGTGACCTTGGCCCGAGTAAGTCTGGGGAGGTCCTGACCTTCGCTGTACGCCGTTTCGTCCCACGACTTGATGGCGAACCGCGCATGCGCGTTCTTCTTCATGGGTCTCTATCCGCGCCCGCTGTAGAAGTTTGGTCGACCTCGCACTGCCAAGAGGCCGTGAACCGCGAGCTCGACGCCGATGAGCAGCACGCCCCCATACCACCACATCCCCAGTGGTGGAGCCTCGAGCGGGAGGACGCGCGCTGAGGCGGCCATCAATACATAGAGTACCACGCCGCCGTTGGAATGGCAGCGTCGCACTATGTTCCGCGCGCGGATCTACTAGTGGACGAGCGACACGCCGAACGCCAACTCCACGAATGCGGCATGTGGGTCGTGTGAAAATCCAGACCGTCCAATTCCCGAAGGGAGGTGCGCCCTTGACTCGGCAAAAACCTGGAGGTCCGTGCTCACTTGCAGGCCGAGCGACAGGGAGCCCGTCGCGGCCAAGAGCAGACCAGGTTCGTAGCCGTTCTGGACCGTGGTGCACGAGCTTCCTTGACACAGAGAGTAGACATCCCGCGGAGCCAGGAAGTAGCCGAGCGTCGGGCCGACGGCGACCAACACGCTGAGAGGAGCGAGGTGCGCGCGGAGACCGATGTCTGCACCCACGGTGACAAGAGTAGGATCCAACGTGATTCCATCGACCGACGCGATGCCGCGATAGACAAGGAGCCCACCGAGGCGCTGCTCTCGCCGCACATTGAGGCCCCACAGTCGCGCGTCATTGGGGCGTGAAATCAGGTACCCCGCGCCGACACGCCACTCTGCGGCGTTTTGGCCCAGCGCGGGACTTGTGAGGCCGAGGAGAAGAGTGGAGGAAAGGATCGCTATGAACGCCCGGCTCGATAGCATACGTTTCTCTCCGAAACGGTCCTCCGTTATGGTAAGGCGCGGTGGAAGCAAGCGGTAGTGAGGCGTGCGCGCGACAGCACCCGCGAGTGGAGGCTCATCAGGCGCCCGCCGCATCGTCGACCGCCGGCCACCGCACGAGCGCGACACCAAGAGTGATCATGAACGCCGGGAGTAAATAATTGTTCAGGGCCGCGATCGGAGCCACGGCGCTCGTGACGTTGCGGAACATGCCGATGAAGCCCAACGTCGCCGTGCCGACGCCGAACCAGCCGATCCATTTGCGCGGGCGTGACGACTGCAGCCACACGATCGACGTCAGGAGGAAGAACACGCTAAAGGAGAATTCGCCCAGAAACTCACCGATGTAGTTCCCAAGGTACGTATTGAGGCCGTCGAAAACCGCGGCGAGGACGGCCTGCTCCGGCGGGGCCGCGTGCTCGAATGCCAGGGCGATGTGCCAATGAACGCTGGGCCAACGCATGAGCCCCAGCATCATCGCGAGTGCCGCGACTACCGCGAAGACCAAGGCAAGGCGCATGGGTGCGCGCCGCGCGGGGGCCAGGGCTTCATAGGCCGCGACCCCAGCAGGGATCCATATCAGTGGAAGGACCGCGTAGAGGGCCCAGACAAGGCGGCCCTGCTGGCCGGTTGCGAGAAGGCTGGGCAAGACGGTTGCAGCCGGGCCATCGAGGACATCCGGATAGTGGAAGCGCGCCGCGAGGTAGGCGAAGACGCCAAGGAACGCTACGGCGCCGCCGGCGAGACAGAAACCACCGAATCGGATGACGGTCCGGGTAGTCACAGCGTTCCTAGAATCTCCTGGAAGGGGTGAGTGAGGCAGAATGTGGTCCGAAGAGGCCTCTCACCCGGCCCGTTACCACGCTTCTCCGAGCAGGCGGCCTAAGGGATCGCGCTTAAGCTGCGGGCGCCGCGCGCACCGGCGCAAGAGACCGGCCCGCTGGCCAAAGCCGGTCGGAGCCCTAGATTCGCCGCGCGACCCTTCCCGCTTAGTGAGGAGCGGCCCGATGATCGTTCACGGCGTGACCCCGATTCTCAATGTCTCGGACATGGATTCCAGTTTTGCGTGGTTTGCCAAACTGGGCTGGAAGGAGTTGTGGCGCTGGGGCGACCCGACAGGATTCGGTGCGGTTGGTTCCGGGCCGTGCGAGATCTTCATGTGTCGCGGCGGCCAAGGGGGACGCGGGAAAGGAATAAACACGAGCACGTTCGCGAGTTTCGCAGACGAGACGCAGGACAAGGGCTGCTGGATGAGCTGGTGGGTCGAGAACGTGGATGCCGTCTATCAAGAGTGTCTTACCCAAGGCATCGAGGTGACCTGGCCGCCGACGGACATGCCTTGGAACGTGCGGGAAATGCACGTGCGACACCCCGACGGCCATGTGTTCCGCATAGGAAAGGGCGGAAAGGAAGAGTAGGCAGCTTCGCCTAGGCTGCGGGCACCGCGTCCCGACGGCAAGTATCGAGTCACGACCCATCGCGCCCCAGCTCGACCGCCAGCCACGCGCGCGCCGCCCGCAGCTCGCGCTTCACCGTCGCGAGCGAGACGCCCAGCGCCTCGGCCGTCTCCTCGAGCGACAGTCCGCCGAAGTACCGCTGCTCGAGGATGCGGCTGCGCCGCTCGTCCATAACGGCGAGGCGTTGCAGCGCTTCATCTAGCTCGATGACAGGCTCGACGGCATCGTCGGGAATCCACGTGACCTCATTGAGGTCCAGCGGCGCCACGCCCAGCCCGCGTTTCGCCGCCCTGCGTGTGCGCGCGTGGTCGACCAGCAGGTGCCGCATCACGCGCGAGGCGAGGCCGAGGAAGTGACCGCGATCCCGCACGTGGACACCGGGCGAGTCGACCAGCTTCAGATACGCCTCGTGCACCAGTCCCGTCGTGTTCAGTGATGCATCGGGCTCGCTCCGCAGCCGCTGCCGGGCCAGTTGCCGCAGCCGCTCATACATGAGCGGCATCAGGTCATCGAGCGCGCGGGCATCGCCTTCTTCCCAGCGGCGCAGCAGCAAGGTGATGTCGCCTGGCTCGGCCAACGAGTCTCAGTTCCCGGAGAAACGGCGGAGCAGTGCTTCGAACCGCGGGTCGCTGCGCAGTGGGTCGAAGGTGGGATCCAGGCGCAGGAGCGGGACCGAGACTTCCCGTCCGGCGGGCATCGCGAGCAGCAGCTCGATCAGCTCGAGCGCTGCATCGGCCTCGCCGAGCTGCACGTAGATCTCGACCGCACCTCCCATGGCCGCCGTCGCCTCAGGGAAAATGCCTTTCTCGGACACCGCTGCGAGCTCGGTTGCCGTGTGCGCCTCACGCATGGCGTCCGTATGGCGGCGGAGTCCAGCGTAGGTGAGACCGAGCGCGATGCGCATCCTTGCATCCTGCGGATGGGCCGTGACGCTGTCCTCGAGCAGCGCTCTCGAGGCCTCGTAGGCTGAGCGTGCTCTCGTCACATCACCCATTCGTTCGAGCGTCTGCCCTCGCAGGAGCGCCACGGGGCGATACAGGACGCCGTTCGGTCCGTCGATGCTGATCGCGACCCTGGCGCTATCGAGCGACGCAAGCGCTTCGGCGTGACGGTGTGCGACGCGATGGACAATGTAGTGCGCGTAGGTGGTCAGCCCTCCAGCATCGCGCCCCAGCGGAATGCGGCTGATCGCCGCGTCGAGGGAGTCGACGTCCCCGTACCTCAGATACGCGAAGCCGCGAACGATGCGTGGGAACGGATCGCCGGTCGAATCCATGGCGATCACGCGATCCCAGTGTGCGATGGCGTTTTCGTACCGACGCAGTCGGCTGTAGGTCAGCGCGGCGTCCCGGTGCACACCCGTGTTGCGCTGGTCGAGCCGACTGGCGCGCTCGAACGCGGCGGCTGCCTCCTCCAACCGGCCGAGTCGGCGCAGGATTGTGCCCAAAAGGCTATAGAGGTGGGGTTCACTCGGGCGGGTCGCCAGCGCCTGCTCCAGCTCACCAATTGCTTTCAACTGATCGTCCCGAAGCAGCCAGTACGAGGCGAGCGCCTCGTGCGCTTCCGGCATGCCCGGCTGCAGACGGAGCGCCGCCTCTGCTTCGAGACGAGCCTGGTCACGCCGGGCGCTCGTCCGGTCGTATCGCGCGAGCGCGAGATGCGAGGTGGCGAGACTCGCGCGCGGGGCAGCGAAGCTTGGATCGCGCTCTCGCGCGAGCGCATAGTAGGACTGCGCCTGTTGCAGGCGCTCCATTTGCCGCTGACTGTCGGACGCGGCCCGGATCTGCGCCGCTCGGCCGCGCAGGTAGAGATCGTACGCCTCCCCGCTGGTCGTGGGGGCGCGCGTCAGCACGGCGCGTTCAGCGCTCGTCAGGTCCAGGTTCAGCGCTGTGACCACCCCCTCGGTCACGCGCTGCGGCAACGTCAGGAGCGCGTTGGCCGCGCTGTGGTATTCACGCGTCCAGGTGCGACGCTGCTGTGCAGCGTCGAACACGTCGACCTGGATTTGAACCTGGTCTCCCGCGCGCCGAACCCGCCCGCGAACGACCGCGCTTGCCCCCGGTTCGCCGGCGAGCACGGCGACCGCCTTGAGCCCTGACAACTGCGTCGTGATCGCATCCGCCAGCCCGATGGCCAGGTAATCAGAGTCCTCGCGCTCGCCAAGGGTCTCGAACGGCAGCACTGCCACGCTGCGCGGCTCCGCTGATCCCCTCGTCGTCCCGGCCCGGAGCAGCCACGCTGCGGCGCCCACGGCTGTCATGAGCAGCGCGAGCGTCCAGACCCACAACAATGGGGGTCGCACCGCCGTGAATGAGGGACGCCACCGACGGACCGTCGACGCCGGCGACCGTAGCTGTAGCGCGGTCAACCCGGCTGCAACGGCTTCGGCCGATACGGGCCGGCTGCCTCCTTGCTTTGATAGCAGCTCGAGGATCAGCGCGTCCAGCTCGGGCCAGATTTCAGGCCGGAGCGTTGACGGACGGATCGGATCGGAGTGTACAATCGCGTGCGCAATCGCGATCTCGTGCTCACCTTCGAACGGCCGCCGCCCCGTCAACATCTCGTAGAGCAGCACACCCAGGGCCCAGAGGTCGGCGCGGCCGTCGAGCCGCTCGCCACGAACCTGCTCAGGCGCCATGTAGGACACTGTGCCCAGAGCGCCGTGTGACTTGGTGAGGGTTCCGTCGCCCACCCTGGCGATACCGAAATCGAGGATCTTCAGCCCGCCGTCGAGGAGAATCATCGCGTTCGCCGGCTTCAGATCACGGTGCACGATGCCGACGCGATGGGCGGCGTGCAGCCCGCGTGCGATCTGCAGCGCGATGGCGAGCCCATCGGCGATCGGCAATGGGCCCGCGCGCGCGATGCGTGCCTTCAGCGTCTCGCCCTCGTACAACGGCATAGCGAGGAAGAGCTGGCCGCTCTCCGTCTCGCCCGTCTCGTAGATGCTGCAGATGTTCGGATGATCGAGTGCGCCCGCCGCGCGGGCCTCGCGAAGGAACCGCTCGCGTACCTGACCGTCGAGGCGCTGCCCGGGGAGCGGAAACTTGAGCGCCACGGGGCGACCGAGATGCGGGTCGATCGCGCGGTAGACGACGCCCATGCCCCCGGCCGCCAGCGGCTCGACGACGCGGAAGTGGGCGACCGTCTGGCCCACGAGCTTCAGTACGTCGGGGTCTGCGTTCCCCGCCACGCCGAATACCGCGTCCATGCGGTCGAGACTCGAGGCTGAGTTCGCGTCCGCTGCGAGCAACTCCTCGAGCGCGCGTCGAGCTGCCGGGTCGGTCGCGCCGATTGCCGCGAGCCGTTCGGCTCGTGCGCCGGCGTCCAGCTCCACCAGCGTGTCGAACGCGGCGAAGAGCTCCGCCCAATGCCCTGGATCGGAGTCCTGGATCATCGCGAGCAGCGCAGGAAGGTCAAGGTGTTGCAGAGATAGTAATGGGGTCGGCCGACGGCAAGTGCGCGTCCGCTGCTGAGCCGGTTTGCGTGCGAATTCCGCTGCAAAGGCACACCGCTCTCACAGCCGGAGACGACACTATGCTGAGCAGACATCCTCACGACAACCTGCGGACCGTCATCCTGTTCCTCTCCGCGGTCCTGCTTCCCGCAGCGTGCGACCGCGGGAAAGAACCGATCGGGCCAACTCCGATCGTGACGGGCAGGGTCACCAGTTCGACGGAAGCAGCGGTCGAAGTCTTCGAGTTCGGCGACTTCGCCCTGTACGTTCCCGCCGGTGTCGCCGCTCCCCAGGGGCTCCTTCTCGCGCTGGGCGGGCCGGACACCAGAGGGTTCGTGACCGGGAAACCGCTGGGCGCGCCGTTCCCCGCGGTCGAGGCGTCGTTGCAAGTACTTGGACAAGAACTCCGCACGCTGGCCTCCACGCGTGGACTCGCGGTGTTGGGAACCCGGCGGGCGGCGTTGCCGAACGGCCCCGACAGCGACCAGTTGCTGTTCGACGCTATCGCGACGGCCGCGGCGCTGAGCGCCCACCCGGAACTCTCCTCCACTCCCGTGCTCGTGTACGCCATCTCGGGTGGCACGCCCCAGGCCTCCGGATTCGTGGCACGGAATCCCGAACGGATCGCGGGCCTGTTCCTGAAAGTCCCGGCGGGCGTGTCGTCCCTGAGCGGTGACGCTTTACGGGTGCCGACGTATATCGTCCAGGCGGAGCTGGACGCCTTCGTGAACAATGTCGCAATCACGGCGGCCTTCGAGGGCAACCGGGGCGCCGGGGCGCTCTGGGGACGGGCCATGGAGCGCGGCGTGCCCCATCACTCACTGTCAGCACTCCAACGCCAGGTGACCATCAACTGGATGAGCACCATCTTGTCGCGGCGGCTGCCGGTCAGACTCTCTGAGCCGCTCCGGGCGATCGATGAGACCTCCGGGTGGCTCGGGGACCTTGCCACCGGCGAGTCGAAGCGGTGGGCTGCATACAAGGGCGACCGGGGGGCGGCGAGCTGGCTCCCGTCGAACCACACGGCGAAAGAGTGGGAGGTATTCGTCAGCGCGGCGCCCATCCCGTGAGCCTGAGCCCGACCGAGATCGCTGCCGGCGATCCCAATTCATAGAAGCGCCCGAAGGGCTCGTTCGATGAGATGCTGCCGGCATACTTGAGTCCGAAGAGATTCTCGACGCTGCCGAAAAGCGTCGCCGAACCCAGTTGCAACGCGGCATTGAGGTGCAGCAGGGCCCGCGCCGGTACGGCGCGAAACGGCACCTGCTGCACCGGGCCACCCGTCTGGGTCTGGAAATACCACCTCCCAGCATCGGCGTTGCCGGTCTCGACGTACACGACGCTTTGCCACTCGACCTGCACGCCGAGGTCCAGCGCAGGCAGCGGATGCACGCGGGCTTCGGCGGTCAGTCGGTGCCTGGGCACCGCCGGCAGGAGCTTACCGCTGAAGTCGACGCTATCAACCGCTCCGGTGGAATTGAGGACCGCTGAGGTATAGTCCCGCAGCCGGAGATCCAGGAACGTATAGGTCGCGGCGAGATTGAGCTGGTCCGACACGCGCGCGTTCACGCCCAGCTCGACACCGATGTTGCGGGAGCGACTGGCGTTGTCCGGACGGCTCATGCCCAGGACCGTGCGCGGAACAAACTCTCCCCGCACATCGGCGTAGAAGACGGACGCGTCGAGCAGCACGCGACCGCCGACGATGCGCCGGGCGCCGACCTCGTAGTTCCACAACGATTTGGGACGAACCGGCAGGAGCGGGTTACCGGGACCTGCGGAGAGCTCGCCGATGGCCGGCACCTCGACGCCCCGGCCGACCGAAGCGTACAGCGACGTCGCGGAGTCGGACCTCCATGCGACCGACAGTCTGGGCGAGACGTGGTCGAATGTCTTCTGCTGCAAGCTGTCCGGCGGCTCGTAGTTCTCGAACCGATACGTGACCCGGTCGTAGCGGAGACCGACCGTCACATCGGCGGTTCGGGACGCGTGCCACTCGACCTGCGAGTAGGCGCCGAGGTTCGGAACGGAGAAATATCCCTGGGAGCTCAGCGTGTCGTGGGTCCCACTGTCGTTCACCCACCGGTGATCGGGGCTGAAGATCTTGTCGTAGTCGACCCCGATCGTCGCATCGAGCGTCGAACCGGCAACGTGGGCCACGCGGAGGCGCGCGCCACCCTGGACCCGATGCAGGTTCAGGTCCACGATCAGGTTCGCGACGGGAAAGTCGAGGGTGCGCCCGCCGTAGAAGAAGTACCCACTGGCGAGCCCCCTACCGACTGCCTGTTCGACGCGCGCGCCGCCACGGTAGCGATTGTCGCGGCGTCCAAAGCCCCACATCAGGGCGGCGGGCGCCGCCGAATCGGGTTCGGCGTCGAACTGTAGCTGCGTCTGGGAACCCGGCAGACGCGAGTCGAGACGCGAGCCGTTGGCCTGGATGACGACCCGGGTGCCAGGCGCCGGAACGTAGTCGAATGTCACCTGGCCCCGGAGGACGTCGCCGTCACTGTGCGCTCGGTATCCGTCCCCCGACGTGTACGACGCCGAGGCGAACGCGCTGCCTCGCCCGCCCGCGAATACGCCGCCCGCGTTCCCGTCGTACTTGCGGAACCCGAAGGCGCCGCCCAGGGCGCGAACCGCGATGCCCCGGCTGTCGCGCCCGGTGCGCGACACCACATTCACCACCCCGCCGGGCGAGCCCGCGTACAACGCGGAGGCCGGGCCGCGAACGACTTCGACCTGCCGCGCGGCCGCGAGCTCGATCATGTCGAGTCGCGCCACGCCATCCGGTTCGGTGAGCGGGATGCCATCGAGCAGCACCGCGATGCCGCGCGGCGCCACCCCCCCGCGCGATGCCGAGCCACGGATACCGATTCGCACATCCTCCATGCCGCCGTAGCGCGAGGCCACCTGTAATCCGGGCATCATTCGGAGGGCTTCGTGCAACCCGACCGTCCGGCCGCGACGGATGCTGGACGTGTCCGCCACGGACACCGCCGCGGCTACCTCGCTCAAGCTCCGTGCGTCCCGCGTTGCCGACGTGACGATCGGGTCCAGCATGGTGGGGACGGGCTCGAGCGGTATGTCCACCTCGGCGGCGGCGAGCGTGTCCACCTGAAGGCCTACGATCACCGGAGCGAAGCCAGGGCGGCGCACAGCCACCTCCACCTGGCCCGGGAGGACGTCCCGGAACACGAAGAATCCGCGCGCATCGGTGCGAGTCCTGGCGCCGGATGGACGTAGCTCGAGGTCGGCATCGGCCAGTCCGAGCGGCAAGTCGGCGCGAACAACGTGGCCGCGTACGATGCCGGTCTGTGCGGCGACGCGCACCGCAGCTCCCGCCAGGAGGATCGCGAGAGCGGTGGCCCATGCTGGAGGGCTGTGCGGAACAAGATGTCCGAACGTGGTCAAACAGTAACCGCACCGAGCCGGGCCGGCCAGCAATCGTTAGGCGCCCGCCCTGCCGGTGAGCCGATTTGCCGGCGGATTCCGCTGCATAGGCAGACCCCGCATCTGGAGGCGGACCATGACCAAGCCATCGCTCAGACTCATTCTGCCGGTATTCGCCGCACTCGGCGTCGCATGCGGAACGGACGGGGACTGGGCCGTGGCCGTCGCATCGGGGCCGGAACCGGAGCCACCCGTCCTCACCAGAATCGTGGTCGCGCCGACCGACTATGCCCTCAATACCGTCAAACCGGGAAACACGCTCCAGTTGACGATCGCGGCGTACGATCAGGCGGGAGCACCTATGCCGAGTACAGGCGCAGCCACGTACTCGAGCAGCGCCCCGGCGATTGCGGCGGTGAGCGGCAGCGGGGTCGTGACGGCCGCCGCCCGTGGTACGGCCGAGATCACGGCCGCGCTCACCCTTGGCGGCATTACAAAAACGGCCTCCATGACCGTGACGGTTTACGTTCGCGACTACTCGGACAACGCCGGAGTGTACGACCTGACTGCGCTGATCACGACCTTTGATCCGGCGTGGGGGGAGGACCTCCATGGCTACCGCTACACGGCGGTCGTTACGCTGCACGACGAGTGGGATGCCCCCTGGTTCGCAGGAACGTACTCAGATTTGCGGCTCATCGGCCCGAGCGGCGACTCCACGGCCGTGGCGGTTAGCGGCATCGTGACCGCCTCGTTCGATCGCGGCGGACGACTCGTCGTCGAACTACGTGGCGATCGAGATCACATAGGGCTGACCTTGGTCGTGGCGACGCTGGCTCCGGGGTTCATGGACGGAGATTTCGGCTGCTGCGGCCACATCGGCGGCACGTTCACGGCCACACGCAGGCCACCCTGAAGGTCGGTGACGGCTCTAGTCGGCGATCTGAATGACCGTCTGCCCCTTCGTGTGACCCTCCCTAACGCGCCGCAGGGCTTCAATGCGATCAGCCTCGCGGGCACAACCACGTACTCGGCGAACGCTCCCTTGACCGCATCCCCAAACACCTCGTCACCGGGACGAAACGTCGAGACGTTTGCGCCGAGCGTCTCTTCCTCATCGCCGGGGAGCGGGCGCGCGACCTCCTCAAATGTCAGCCGGTCCGGCGTCCCGTATTGCCGGTGCACAATCGCATGCATTGTGCGGCCCACGGGCGTTGCGGTGTCGGGGCTGCGGGAGGCGCTCACAAGCTGCGGACTAATCCGGGGCGATCGCGTAGGCAACGGCAACCGCCCCGCCGACGACGGCGCCCAAGACGATCACAAGCACGACTGTCCGGTCCGAGCTGAAACCCCGAGTCGCCACCTGTCGAACGTCCGTCAGCGCAACGCGCATCGGCGTTGAAGTGCCGTACCCGCCGAGCTGCCAGACGCCTTCGAGCGTGTCTCCCCGAATCACTGGATGCTGGAGGACAAACTGCTGGCCGTTCGTGCGCGTGACGCGGAGCTGGGTCGGTTGGTGAGTTGCGAGAACTGTCTGCGGGGCGACGTCTTCCGTATGCCAGGCCTGACAGGCCGTGCCCTGGAGCGTCACCAACAGCAAGGGGGCAATACAACGCCGGCAGACGGCAGAACGGTGGGCTGACATGGTGCCTCCCGATTGGTTCGGTAATCCGGAACTCAGTTACAAGCGTTGTCAGCACATACAATCGCGTAGGTGGTCACTAACGCCCCACCCACGATGGCGACGATGCCGAGACCAAGCCCGACTGTCCGGCCTGCACTGAAACTCCGAGTCGCAACCTGCCGAACGTCCGGGAGCGAGATGCGCACCTCCTGTTGTCGGTCACCGGTGCCCACGAGGGTGTCTCCTCGGAGCACCGGATGCTGGAGGACGAGCTGCCCGCCGTCTGTGCGCGTGACGCGGAGCTGGGTCGGTTGGTGAGTTGCGAGGACCGCCTGCGGGGCGACGTCCTCCGTATGCCAGGCCTGACAGGCCGTGCCCTGGAGCGTCACCAACAGCAAAGGGGCAATCCAACGCAGCCGGACGGCAGAACTGTGGGCAGACATGGTGCCTCCCGATTGGGTCGACCTGCTGCCGCCTAGCGGATCGCGCTTAAGCTGCGGGCGGCAGGTCCGTCGGCGCAAGAGTGGTGGACGCCAGCTTCAAGCGCCTGTTAGGCAGCGGCGGACCTCCCGCCCTCGCATGACGCTCAATCGCGAGTTGCGAGGCGGTCGTCATGACCGTCAAGGGATCTGCCCGCCACGTCAACGTGACAACATCCCCGAAGGCATCTCGACTGACCTCCACGAGGTGCGCCTCTTCGAGCCAATCGAGGACGCTTCGCGAACCGAAACGGAACCTCGCGAGATCCTCGAGCGTGGCCGAAAAGGCGCGTCGCTGGAAGAGCCAGAGGTCAAACATCGTTAGGCCGCAGCCAATCGCGAGGCTCAGGACTGTAGGATGGTGCACAAGGTTCATGTGCCGCTCCCTAAGGAATCGCGCTTAAGATGCGAGCGACGTCTCTTCTCATAGCTGCCCTCCAAGGTGAAGGAGCAGAATGAGGAAGGCTAGCAATGCCGCCCCGCCGCGGAGGGCGTGCAGTTGGTTCCACTTGGCGAGGAGGGCCGCCGCCTTAGGCGACGCCTCGTCGAGCGCGGAGTCGGACAGCCGCTTGTTGGTCGGGAAGATCACGATCAACGTGAACGGTACGACGGAACCCTGGAGCACGCCCGCGATGAGTACCGGAAGGCCGCGGCCGTCCAGCCATGCGCCAAGCGCGGCGAGGAACCCAGCGACCGCGAGGCTGGCTTGCATCACGGTGCCGCGACGGTAACTCGGACGCCATTGTCGCACCGCTGGCGCCGTGCCCGTTGCAACGCGCGCGGGATGTTCGACGAGGTTGACGTAGAGGGCGGCGCCCGTGAACAGACCGGTACAGAGCGTCGCGATCAGCTCGAGGACCATAGGGCAGTGTTAGGCGGCCAGCACGTCTGGTCGCTGTAACCGTCCGAGACCCGCCGTAGCCCGCCACGCGACGAGCTGCCCCAAAGGACGTCTTGGCCGCTTAAGGCGCCTTTGGGCTGGCGCAGGGAGGCGAACGGTCACCGCACGTACTCGAAGCGACGCCACGCTGACGGGGGCCCAGGATGGCCCGCGTTGTCCACCGCGCGCACGCGCCATCGTCCCGGGCTGGCTCCGTCAAAGTCGAAAGCGAACACGGTCGCTGCAGTGACGTCTGGTGGCAGAACAGCCTCCGGCTGCCAAGGCCCTCGCAACATGAGGATTTCCACTTCGACCAAGTAGCGCGAGGCACCCGGTACGGGCGCCCAGACGAGCGTGGTTCGGCGGGGGTAGTGGTCGAACACCGTGGCATCC
>Ga0070695_100001011_pt1 | contig 15323 bp, 14 predicted proteins | sample KBSK1252metaG_FD_65471 | JGI IMG/M metagenome (GOLD analysis project Ga0070695, IMG submission 65471) | Corn, switchgrass and miscanthus rhizosphere microbial communities from Kellogg Biological Station, Michigan, USA - KBS K1-25-2 metaG | ecosystem: Host-associated > Plants > Roots >...
TCGCGATCGAGGGCCCGGATGCGGGCACCGTGCTCGCCGCGCGCATCCTCATCGCCACCGGCTCGGGCCCGGCCACGCTGTCCGGCTTCGAGCTGGACGGGACCCGGATCGTGAGCTCCGAACAGGCGCTGTCCTTCGACGCCGTCCCCGCGCGCTTGCTCGTGATCGGTGCCGGTGCGATCGGACTCGAGCTGGGCTCGGTCTGGGCGCGCCTGGGCTCCGAAGTCCGGGTGGTCGAGGTCGCGGACCGAATCGTGCCGGGCATGGACGTCGATCTCACGCGCGCGCTCCAGTCCGCGCTCGAGAAGCAGGGCCTCTCGTTCCGGCTCTCCACGCAAGCGCGCAAGGCGGTGGTCAAGGACGGCGCGGTGGAGGTGACGATCGAGTCCGCCGGCTCGGCGGTAATCGAATCCTTCGACCGCGTGCTGGTGGCGGTCGGCCGTCGCCCGGTCACCGCGGGCCTGGGGCTCGACGCGCTCGGCGTGGCGCTCGATCCGAAGGGCCACATCCGGGTCGATGAGCGATTCGAGACCTCGGTCCCGGGGGTGCACGCAGTCGGCGACGTGATCGCCGGACCCATGCTGGCGCACAAGGCCGAAGAGGAAGGGATCGCCTGCGTGGAGAGCATCGTCGGCCAGGCCGGTCACGTGAACTACGAGGCGATCCCCAACGTGGTGTACACCTGGCCGGAGCTGGCCGGCGTGGGGAAGACCGAGCAGGAGTGCCGAGCGCAGGGCCTCCAGGTCACGACCGGTTCCTCCCGCTTCGCGGCGAACGCCCGGGCGCGCGCGATGGGCGAGCGGGACGGCCTCGTCAAGGTGGTCGCCGACACCCGGAGCGACCGGATCCTCGGGCTCCACATCCTGGGACCCCACGCCTCCGAGCTGATCGCGGAGGCCGGGCTCGCCATCGAGTTCGGCGCCAGTGCCGAGGACATCGCCCGCACCTCCCACGCCCACCCGACGCTGGCCGAGGCGGTCCGCGAGGCCGCGATGGCCGTCGCGAAGCGGAGCATCCATTCCTAGCGGCCACCCGCTTCTGCTGGCGCTCGATCTCGTCGGGACCCCGCCAGCACGAAGGAGGCGTTCTAGCCAGAGCAGCAGATACGTGCCAGCCAGAAGAGCAGATACTTATGCGCCCAGAACAGCACGATCAACAGCAGGAAGCCGAGGATGAACAGCACCGTCCCCTGCCGTAGCTTCCTGTCCACAGCCAGTCCTTACACCTGCGCAAGACACCTGCGCAAGGGGCGCCGGCGAACCGTGCATGGCAGCGCGCCGTCGGGACGTCGCGCCTCAGTACCCGACCGTGAACCGACGTCGACTGTGGGTCGGGCGCTCCAGCTCATCGACCATCGCGATGGCGAAATCCTCCATCGAGATCCAGCTCTTTCCGTTCTCGTCGACGAGAAGCTGATCACCGCCAAGTCGGAACGCTCCGGTCCGCTCGCCCGGCGCGAACTCCACGGATGGCGATAGGAAGGTCCAATCGAGCACGTCCTCTCGCCTCAGCGTGGTGAGGAACTCGCTCCCCGCGCTGGCCTCGGGCTTGAACGCGGGCGGGAACTGAGGCGCATCCTTCAGCGCGTAGCCGGGAGCCACTTCGAGACTGCCCGATCCGCCCACGACGAGGAGCCGCTTGACGCCCGCCTTCTTGACCGCGTCGACCAGAGCCGTCGCGTCCGACGTCTGGAATCGGGAGGCGCTCACCACCGCGTCATGGCCCGCAAGCAGCGGGGCGAGCGCCGAAGCAGCCGTCGCGTCCCCTCGCTTCACCACGAGGCCATCGCGGGCTCCGACCTTGTTGATGTTACGCGCGATTCCGGTGACGGTATGTCCTCGCTTCAGGAGCTCTGCCGCCAATCTCGACCCGACGCGTCCGCTGATACCGATCAACGCGACTTTCATTGCATCCTCCTGTCCGAAGCGTGCAGCGTAGAGAAGACTCCCATCGCTGACCCTGGTAGAAGCCGGAGTTTTTCGGGATGAGTCACTCGTGGGTAGCCAGGCACTCGGTTCGTGCGCCACTGCTTGCCGCTCCTTCTCCCACACGTAATTTGCGCGGTCCGCCCAAGTTGGAGGTCGCTCCTCCCCCGGTGAGACGTGGACGAGGCCGCTCAGGCGCCTCCAGGCCGGCTTGCCAACCATTGACACCTCATCGTCGACCCAACACGATGACGGTGGAAGATACGACGCAAGCCTAGGGCGAATCACGACGGCCCCCCCGCATCGTCGGCGCGTCCCCCCGCGCTCTTCCTCTCACCGGCGGTGGGAAGTCGCCACCCGCGCCAGAGGGCCACGAGTCGGATCCCGAAGCACGCGGCGGCTCCCGCCACCGCCGACGCCGCCGGCGGAGCCTTCAGGGCGTGGCCGGCCACCACGACCAGGGCGCCCGCCAGGGCGGCGACTGCATAGAGCTCTGAGCGGAGCACCGCGGGGATATCCGAAACGAGAACGTCACGAAGCATGCCGCCACCGATGCCGGTCAGCATGCCGAGTAGCGCGGCCATCACCGGGTCGAGGCCGTGGCCCAGCGCCGTCTGGGTGCCGGATACGGCAAAGAGCGCCAGGCCGGCCGCATCGAAGGTCAGGACGATATTATGCAGGCGCTGCCGACGCTCGGCTCGGGGCGAGGAGAAAAATACCACCAAACCGGCGAGGACCGAGATCCCGAGGTACCGCCAGTCCCGGAGTGCCACCGGTGGGATTGCGCCGATCAGAACGTCGCGCGTGATACCGCCCGCGGTGGCGGTCGCGCACGATACGACCAGCACGCCGAACAGATCGAGTCGGTACCTGACCCCCGCCGCCGCTCCGCTGAGGGCGAAGACGAACGTACCGACGAGCTCGAGCACCTTCAGCGTGCCCGCCGCGTACTCCCTGAATCCGGCCAGCGCTTCCAGTACCTGGTCAGCGCCCGGCGTCGGGATCATCCCTGGGCACAGTCAGCGCGATGGCGATTATCGCAACGACCACCATCAGCACGTTGAACAGCAGCGCCATCGCAGCTGCGAACCGGAGCTCGACATTGTCGGTCCTCCCAAGGAACAGATCGGACAGCGGTCCGAACTGGCTCTCGAGACCGCTCAGGGAGGTGAAAAGCGCCGCCGAGATGGCAACCCCGAGCGCCGCGCCCAAGGACGAGGCCGTCTTGTAGATGCCGGACGCCGCGCCGGCCTTGTCGCCGGGCACATTGGATAGCGCCGCGTCGGTTGACGGGGTCGCGTAGAAGCCCAGGCCGACGCCGAAGAGCGTGAATCCGACGAAGGCGACGATCATGTATGGCTGGGCCCGCAAGAATGTGAAGGTCGTCAGCAGGACCCCGGCCGCGGTGATGGCGCAGCCCATGAGCATCGGCCGTCGAGCGTCCAGCCGCTGGAGGAGCCTCTCGCCCACGCGAATCGTGCCGAGGATCGCGACCAGGTAGCCGAAGGTCAACAGCCCCGCCTGAAACGACGACAGCCCGGCGCCTTGCTGAACCAGCGCCAGCGTGACGAGGAGCGTCCCGGCCGCACCATTGAGCAGGAAGTTCGAGAGCGTGGCGCCGGCGTAGATACGGTTCTCGAAGAGCGTGAGGTCGACAAAGCCGTCCGCCCGACCGGTTTCGACTCTGAGGAACACCACGACGGCGATGACGAAGACGAGCGTCAGGCCGATCACGGTGGGATTCAGCCATCCCAACGCGTCTCCCTGCCCGATGACGATATTCAAGGCCACCATGGCGATGATAAACGCAAGGAACCCGAACCAGTCGAACCGTGGCTTGGCGGTGGACTTCACCTTGTTCTCGGGTGTGCCCTTGAGCAGGAAGGCGCTGCCGGTGGCGACGGCGATCGATATCCAGAAGATCCACCGCCACCCCAGGGAGGACGCAATCAGACCACCGAAGAGCGCACAGAGTCCCGAACCGCCCCACGAGCCGATGGACCAGAAGCTCACGGCACGCTGTCGCTCCTTGCCATCGAAGGAATCCTTCAGCAGGGCGAGCGTGGCCGGCATGATGCACGCCGCCGAAAGCCCCTGGATGATCCGCCCCGACATGAGAAAGAATGCGGTCCCGGCCGGCGAAAGGGCAATCAGCAGCGAGCCCAGAGCGCTCAAGGCCAGGCCGACATAGGTCAGTTTCACGCGGCCGAAGCGGTCTGCCAGTCCGCCCGCTACAACAATGAAGATGCCAGAGAACAGCGCGGTGATGCTTACCGCGATATTGCTCAGGCCCTCGCTGATCTGGAGATCCGCGCGGATCGTCGGCGCGACGTTGAGCATGGTTCATCACTTCGCCAGATACGCCAACGCGGCGATTACCAGAGTCTGGGTGCCGGTGGACAACGTCGGCTCGATGACCGGCGCGAAGAATTCCGAGTGATTGACCGGGACGTCCTGTTCCACGCGCCCAGCTTCGCGGGCGCGCTCGTACTTGTCGGCGGCTATCCCGCCGACCCCCCAATAGGTATAAGGCGTGCCCAGCGCGTTCGGGATGTCGCTGAAGTCTTCGCTTGCGGTCTGAGGGCCGAGGTCGAAGACGGTGCCGGCCGGGAAATGCTTTCGGAACGCGGTCGTGATCCGCTTCGTGACGTCGGGGTCGTTATCGGTCAGCGGGTATTGATCGTAGTAGTGGAACTCCGGGGGCTTCGGTGAGCCGGACCCTTCACACTCGGCCTTGACCTGGCGCTCGATGCTCTCGATCATCCGCTTGCGGACTGACACATCGTAGGTCCGCAGATTGACCAGGAGCACCGCGTGGTCCGGGATGATGTTGCTCTTCGTGCCGGCCACGCTGCTGCCCACGGTCAGGACCGCAAACTCGCCCGGCTTCGTCTCGCGCGAGACGATCGTTTGCAGGCGCAGGACGACCAGCGCGGCCAGCACAACCGGGTCCACGCCATTGTGAGGCATCGAGCCGTGGGCCCCCTTGCCGTGCAGGGTGATACGGATGCTATCGCCGGCGGACAGCACCGGACCGACGTGGGTTCCGACGGTCCCAGCTGGATACGCCAGCACGTGCTGAGCGAATGCGACGTCCGGCTTGGGAATCCGATCCCGAAGACCGTCCTCCACCATCGCTTTCGCGCCGCCCGCCACTTCCTCCGCGGGCTGGAACACTGCGACGAAGGTTCCACTCCACGATGGCTTGGCCCTGGCAAGCAACTCCGCCGCGCCCAGAAGGCAAGTCACATGAGCGTCGTGACCGCAGGCATGCATGACGGGAGCACTGGCCCCGGTATCATCGGTCGTCGTCAGTGTCGACGCGTACGGCAGGCCCGTGCGCTCCTTGACGGGCAGCGCATCCATGTCGGCACGTGCAAGCACGGTCTGGCCCTTGCCGTTTCGCAGGATGCCTACGACGCCCGTGCGGCCGATCTGCTCGAGTACCTCGTAGCCGAGTTCCCTCAGCTTCGCCGCCGCGAGTGCGGCGGTCCTGGTTTCGTGAAAGCTGAGCTCGGGGTGTGCGTGGAGATCCTTGTACACTCGTTCCTGCCAGGCAGACGCAGACGTTAGCCCATTCAGAACCTCGGTGAAGCTCGACAATGGCGGTCCTCCTCATTTTCGGCGGAGACAATCGGCTCGGCTCCCGCGACAATCCGATCTTCCTGATCCCGCTCACTTCCTGCTACTCGACGAGTCCGCGTACGAGCCGCAGGCTGAAACCGAGCCCCCTCCTCCTGGCGTTTGGTCGCCGCCGGCTGCCGGAAGGTGTTGAAAATCTACAGGAGTTCGATCGCCGGAGGCAAACCCCTCTCTGGTAAGACGCGGCAGACCAAGATGGCGACACCCGAGGCTTCGACTAGCTGATCGTCCCGTTGCGCCGATGCGGGCCGCTGCTACAATGCCCCAGCGCCCGCGGGCTGTGATGTCGCCGGGCAACGGACACACTCAGGCCATGAACACGTGAGACCGTGATCGCGCCCTCCCTCGCGCTCCCGCTGGCGATCGCTCTGCCCCTCATCGCGGGCACCACGCTCGCTGCGGTGGCCGGCCGGAGCTCGGGGCGGGCGGCGGCCGGGGCGCTCGCGGTGGTGACCGCGGCCGCGCTCGGGATCGTGCTCGCCTCCGCGCCCGCGGTGCTCGCCGGCCAGCCGGTCAGCACGACTTGGCCCTGGATCCCCGGGATAGGTCTGGCCTTCTCGCTCCGGCTCGACGGACTCGCCCTGCTCTTCTCGGTACTGATTCTCGGGATCGGACTCCTCGTCATCCTCTATGCGCGTTACTACCTCGGCCCCGCCGACCCGCCCGGTAAGTTCTACGCCCGGCTCGCGCTCTTCATGGCGGCGATGCTGGGGATCGTACTCTCCGACAACCTGCTGCTCCTCGCGGTGTTCTGGGAAATCACCAGCCTCGCTTCGTTCCTGCTGATCGGCTACTGGCAGCACCGCGCTGACGCGCGTGAGGGCGCGCGGATGGCGCTCGCCGTGACGGGGGTCGGTGGCCTCGCGATGCTCGCGGGTTTTCTCCTGATCGGCGAAACTGCCGGAAGCTACGAGATCTCCGCGATCGTAGGCATCGCCGACCAGGTCCGGGACGATCCCCGCTACCCGGCCGCCCTCATCCTGATCCTGCTCGGCGCCTTCACCAAGAGCGCCCAGTTCCCCTTCCATTTCTGGCTTCCTGCCGCCATGGCGGCACCGACCCCGGTCTCGGCCTACCTGCACTCGGCGACCCTGGTGAAGGCGGGGATCTTCCTGATAGCTCGCCTCTACCCGATCCTCGGCGGAACACCGCTCTTCACCTACGTGGTCACGACGGTCGGGCTCGTCACGTTCGTGTTCGGCGCCTACGTGGCCGTCTTCAAGCACGACCTCAAGGGACTCCTCGCCTACTCGACGATGAGCCATCTCGGCCTGATCACCTTTCTCCTGGGCTTGGACTCGCCCCTCTCGAACGTGGCGGCGGTGTTCCACATCGGCAACCACGCGACGTTCAAGGCGTCGCTCTTCATGGCGGCCGGTATCATCGAGCACGAGGTCGGCACGCGCGATATGCGCCGCATGAACGGTCTCTGGAAATACATGCCGCACACCGGGACGCTCGCAATCGTCGCCGCCTCGGCCATGGCGGGAGTGCCATTGCTGAACGGCTTCCTCTCGAAAGAGATGTTCTTCGCCGAGGCGCTCGCGCTGCGCCACCTGGGCTTCCTCGGCGGGCTCGCAAGCGTCACGGTCGCGGTGGGCGCCGCGTTCAGCGTCGCGTACTCCACGCGTTTCGTCCACGACGTGTTCTTCAACGGCGAGCCGCGCGACCTGCCAAGGCCCCCCCACGAGGCACCCCGATTCATGAAGGTGCCGGTGGAAGTGCTGGTCACGGTATGCATCGCGGTCGGCCTCCTGCCCGGCCTGACCGTCGGGCCGCTCGTCGACCTCGCCGCGCGCGCGGTGTTCGGCGCCGACTTGCCGGCTTACTCGGTCGCGCTCTGGCATGGGTTCACCCTCCCACTGCTGCTGAGCGCGCTGGCGTTCGCAGGCGGCGCGCTCCTCTATTGGGCCCTGCAACGGCAGTACAATCTCCACCTGCACGTCCCGTCGCGGTGGAGCGCGCGGCGGATATACCTCGCCTTCCTCGCGGGCCTCACGAGCCTCGGGGACCGTACCTCCATCGGGTTCGCCAACGGGGCGCTGTCCCGCTCTCTCGCCCTGCTCTTCGGGGTCGTGGTGGTTCTTCTGGTCGGCAGCACGCAGCTCACCGTCGGCGTGCACACCGGTGAGCGCCCACTCCTGCCGCTCACCGCGCTCGGGGTCGTCGCGGCACTCGTCCTGGCCGTCGCCGCGCTCGGCTGCGTGATCTGGCACCGGGAGCGCCTTGTCGCCCTCGTTTTTTCGGGTGTAGTAGGGCTCGTCGTCTCGATCGCCTTTCTCTACTTTTCCGCGCCAGATCTCGCCATAACCCAACTCGTTGTCGAGGTGGTCACGACCGTCCTCGTGTTGATGGCCCTCGCACGATTGCCTCGATCCGGCCATGAACATTCTTCGCCGCTTCGCCACAGCCGCGATGCGATCCTCGCCGGGCTCGTCGGGGTCAGCCTGGGCGGGTTGGCGCTGGGGGTGATGACCCGACCGGGCACCACCATCTCCTGGTACTTCCTCGAGAACAGCCTGCCGCGAGGTGGCGGTGCAAACGTCGTCAGCGTCCTCCTGACCGATTTCCGCGCCTACGACACCTTGGGGGAGATCACGGTGCTCGCCATCACCGCGCTCGGCGTCGTCGCGCTGCTGGACGGCGTGCGCCAGCCGAAGCCGGACGCGGATCACCTCCGAGCGCCAGCGCCACTGCTCTTCGCCGTCGCGGCGCGCTGGCTGCTTCCCCTGGCGATCGTCGTGTCGGTCTACGTCTTTCTCCGGGGCCACAACGAACCCGGGGGCGGCTTTGTGGCCGGGCTGATAACGGCGGTGGCTCTCCTCTTGCGGCACATCGCTCACGGCGTCAGCGGGGGCACGGTGCCGCGGAGGTTCGGCTACACCCGGATTACCGCCTCCGGGCTTCTTATCGCCGGCGCAACCGGCGTCGCCGCGTGGGGACTGGGCAAGCCGTTCCTCACGAGCGTGCATGCCGAGCCGGTCGTGCCCCTGATCGGCGCCCTGCCCCTTGCGTCGGCGACTCTCTTCGATCTCGGCATCTACCTGGCCGTCGTCGGCACGACGATGCGCATGCTCGCGTCGCTAGCCGATGCCTCGGGCGAGGCCGGGGAGCGCTGACGCGTGGAGATCCTGGTCGCCGGAGCGATCGGCCTCTTGACCGCGTGCGGAATCTACCTAGTGCTCCGTGGCTCTTCATTCCCGGTCGTGCTCGGGCTCATGCTCCTCTCCTACTCGGTCAACCTCTTCATCGTCGCGATGGGACGCCTCACCGTCGGACGGCCCCCAATCGTCGCAGCGGGGGCGGCCACCTATGCCGACCCGCTGCCGCAGGCCCTCGTCCTCACCGCGATCGTGATCGGACTGGCGACCACCGTGTTCACGATCGTGCTAGCCCTCGCGGTGTCCGTGCCGCCCCGCGACGAGGCGGCCGACCGCGTCGCCCGGCCTCAAGGCGACGAGCCGAGCCTACGATGACCCACGCCGCGATCGCCTCGGTGCTCGTGCCGTCTGCCTGCGCGGCGTTGATGCTCTTCATAGGCGATCGCCGGCTTCGCGCGCAGCGTGTGCTTGGCCTCGTCTCCTGCGTGACCCTCGTCTTGATCGCGATCGCGGCGGTCCTCTGGACCTCGTCCGGCGCGATCGAGGTCTACCGCCTCGGCGACTGGCCCGCGCCCTTCGGGATCGTTCTCGTCCTCGATCGGCTCGCCGCGCTCATGCTCGCGCTCACCGCGGTCGTCGGGGGCGCAGCGCTCGCCGCGGTGCTGACCGCGGATCCCGGACTGGATACTCGCGGCCGCCACTTCCACCCTCTCTTCCAGCTCCAGCTCATGGGGCTCAACGGCGCCTTCGTTACTGGCGATCTCTTCAACCTGTTCGTCTTCTTCGAGGTACTCCTCGTCGCCTCGTATTGTCTGCTCGTGCACGGGCGCGGCGCCGTGCGCCTGCGCTTCGGCTTCCACTATGTCGTGGTCAATCTCACGGCGTCCGCGCTGTTTCTTATCGGCATCGCGCTGCTCTACGCGGCGACCGGAACCCTCAATTTCGCGGACCTCGCGGTCCGCGTGCCGCGCGCCGCACCCGCCGACGCATCCCTCGTTCACGTCGCCGCGCTCGTGCTGCTTGTCGTCTTCGCGGTGAAGGCCGCGGTTTTCCCGCTCTGCCTCTGGCTTCCGGGGGCCTACGCCGCCGCGGCCCCGCCGGTGGCGGCCCTGTTCGCGATCATGACCAAGGTCGGCGTCTATGCCATCCTGCGCCTCCACGGGTCCGTCTTCGGCCTCGACGCCGGCGCGGTTGGCACCTGGCTGCTCGCGGGGGCCATTGTTACCGCGGGCTTCGGCGCGCTCGGCGCCCTGGCCGCGCCGACGCTCGCCAGCATGACCGGCTACTTGACGCTCGCCTCGATCGGCACGTTGCTGATCGCGGTCGGGGCCGGATCGAGCGCGGGCTCGAGCGCGGCACTCTACTACCTCGCCCACTCGACGCTCGTCACCGCCGCGCTGTTCCTGCTCGCCGAGCGGATCGCGGCGCAGCGCGCGAGCGATGGCTTCCTGCCATCGCGGCCCGTCGCCCAGCCGGCCGAGCTCGGCACGCTGTTCGTGATCGGCGCCGCGTCGGTCGCCGGTCTCCCGCCGCTGTCCGGCTTCATCGGCAAGCTCACGGTCCTGCAGAGCACCGCCACGACCCCGGGCCGGCCCTGGTTGTGGAGTATGCTCCTGGCCACCGGATTGCTAACAACGATCGGGCTCGCACGCGGGGGGAGCGCGCTGTTCTGGAAGACGACGGACGCGGCCGCGCCGGCCACGCGCGCGGGCTTCGTCGCACTCGCACCGACCGTCACCCTGCTCGCGTTCGGCGCCGCCCTTGCGCTCTTCGCCGCTCCGGTCCAGCGCTTCACCGACGCCACCGCGGAGCAGATCGCCGAGCGAGAGCTCTATGCGGCCTCCGTGTTACACGCGACGGACGAGCCGCCGGTAAGGCCCATGCCTTCCGAGCCGCGACCTTGAAACGCTGGCTTCCGCATCCGATCGTGTCCTGCCTGGTTCTCACCGTCTGGCTAGGACTCCACTCGAGCCTCTCCCCGATCCATCTCGCGGGCGGCGGGCTGCTGGCGGTGCTGGTCCCCCGGCTGCTGCATCCGTCCCTCGGCGGCGCGCGCCGGACGCGCCGACCCTGGGTCGCCATCCGTCTCGCTGGCACGGTCCTATGGGACATCATCACCGCCAACGTGGCGGTCGCGCGGCGGGTCCTCGGGCCTATGTCGCGCCTGAAGCCCGGCTTCATCGAGGTGCCGCTCGACCTGGTGCACTCTGATGCCGTCGCGCTGCTCGCCAGCATCATCGCCATCACTCCCGGCACCGTCGTCGCCGACATTGACGATGCGCGGATCCGGGTGCACGTGCTCGATCTCGCCGACCCCGCCGCGCTCGTGTCGGAGATCAAGGACCGCTACGAGCGGCCGTTGAAGGAGATCTTCGAGTGCTAGGCCTCGCCCTGGACGTCGCCTTCGTGGCCTTGGCCGGTGCGTTCGCGCTCGCCGCACTCCGCCTGGTCATCGGCCCGGGCGTCCCGGATCGCATCCTCGCCCTCGACACGCTGTACGTGGACGCGGTGGCAGTCACTATCCTGCTCGGCATCCGCCACGACAGCCTCGCCTACTTTGAGGCGGCGCTGCTCGTCGCGTTGATCGGCTTCGTCTCCACCGCCGCGTTCGCGTGGTACGCGGCGCTCGGCGAGCCAGAGCGGTGACGTGCTAGGCCTAGCGCTCGAAGCGGGAATCTCGTTCTGCCTGGTCGCGGGGGGCTTTTTTGCGCTCGTCGGCTCGATCGGCCTGTTGCGACTGCCCGACTCCCTCATGCGCCTGCACGCGCCGACCAAGGCCACTACTCTCGGGGTGGGCGGGGTACTCGCCGCCTCCGTGCTCTACTCCTTCGATCACAATCGCTTTGTGGTCCACGAGCTGCTCATCGTGCTCTTCCTATTCGTGACTGCGCCAGTCTCCGCGCTGATGATCGCCCGGGCGGCGAACCGCTTGCGGCCGAGCTCACGGGCTGGGCTGCCGAAACCGGGAGACCGCGCCTAGCCGCCCCGCGCCCATTCACGCCGACTCACGCAAGTCTCCAAGGGGCAGGGCCGGAGCCCGTCCTTCCGGCTGACGATCCCGATCAGCATCGGCTTACCGACGCTCGCTCAGGCTGACCCGACTCGGATTCACGATTCTCGTGCGCGCTCTCTTCACTTGCCGTCGGGCTGGGTTCTTGACACACGCCGGGGAAGGGCGCAGATTGCCGCCGTCGGGCGACCGTTCGTTAAGCATTTTGCATGACGACATCCGTCGAACCGTCCTGAGCAGGAGGCGACTATGAGCCCGATCGGACAGCAGCCACCGGACAAGACCGAATCGGCCCCGGCGCCAACCCGTCCTGGATCCCCGAGGGGTGTCCCGCCGGCGAAGATGCCACCGCGGAGAACGTGGCTTTGGTTCTCCCTGATCTTGCTCGCGAACTTTCTGCTCACTCGATTTCTGATGCCCAGTCCGAATGCACCGGTCACCGTCCCCTATACCCTCTTCAAGGAGGAAGTCGGGAAAGGCAACGTCCAGGCGATCCACAATCAGGGCGTTACGATCACTGGCCGCTTCAAAGCCCCCATCATTTACCCTCCCGACGGTGAGAAAATCGCGGCTTCTGGCGAGAAAAGCCCGACTCCCAAAAGTGAGCCATCGGCCCCGAGCGCTCGGAGCCCAAGAGACCCGGAAGCGTCCAAGAGCGTAACCGCCTTCACGACCATACTGCCCTCCTTCGTCGACCCCGGCCTGGAAGCGTTCCTGATCGATCACCGAGTCGAGATCAGCGCCAAACCGATTGAGGAGGGCGGTAGCCCCTGGGCAACTCTCCTCATCGGGTTCGGTCCCGCCGTGCTCATCATCGGCTTCTACGTCTGGATGTTCCGGCGGGCGCAGCAGGGCGGAGGGATGGGCGGCGGGCTCATGGGCATCGGCAAGAGCAAGGCTCGGCGCTATGACCAAGAACAAGGTACGAAAGTTACGTTCGCCGACGTGGCCGGCATCGACGAGGCCGAGAACGAGCTTGTCGAGATCGTGGATTTTCTCAAGGAACCCCCGAAGTACACCCGGCTGGGCGGCACCGCTCCAAAGGGTGTGTTGCTCGTGGGCCCGCCAGGGACCGGGAAGACCCTGCTGGCCAAGGCCGTCGCTGGAGAGGCGGGAGTGCCCTTCTTCTCGATGAGCGGCTCCGAGTTCGTGGAGATGATCGTGGGCGTGGGGGCGGCGCGGGTGCGGGACCTCTTCAAGCAGGCCCGTGAGCACCACCCCGCCATCATCTTCATCGACGAGCTGGATGCGATCGGCCGCGCGCGCGGACAGGTCGTGATCGGAGGCTCCAGCGAGCAGGAGCAGACGCTGAACCAGATCTTGACCGAGATGGATGGTTTCTCCAGCCGCGAGGGCATCATCGTCCTGGCGGCCACCAACCAGCCGGACGTGCTCGACAAAGCACTCCTGAGGCCGGGTCGCTTCGACCGGCGCGTCGTGGTGAACCTGCCTGACAAGATCGGCCGTGAGGCGATCCTTAAGGTCCACACCCGTCAGGTGCCGCTCGCGAATGACGTGAGCCTGGGGGACCTGGCCGCGACGACACCGGGATTCTCGGGGGCCGACCTGCGGAACCTCGTCAACGAGGGAGCATTGCTGGCCGCCCGGCGGGGGCAGAACGAGGTCCATCACAAGGACTTCCTGGATGCCCTTGAGAAGATCGTGCTCGGCGCGGAGCGGCCCCTACTACTGAGCCGGGCCGACAAGGAACGCATCGCCTATCACGAAGGGGGTCACACGATCCTTGGCCTGGTCGTGCCGGGTGCGGATCCGGTGAACCGGGTGACCATCGTCCCGCGCGGACAGGCTCTCGGGGTGACCTATCAGCGGCCCGACAGCGATCGCTATAATTATCCAGAGGCCTATCTGCGGGGTCGGATCGTCGGGGCACTCGGAGGTCGCGCCGCTGAGGAGATCGTCTACGGCACCAAGACGACCGGGGCCGAGAGTGACATCGAGCAGGCCACTGCCTTGGCCCGGCGCATGGTCACGCGCTGGGGCATGAGCGAGCGAATCGGCCTGGTTCACCTCGCCCCGCGGGAGAATCCCTACCTGGGGGGCTCTGGCGGTTACACCGGCGAGAAGCCGTTCAGCGAAGCGACCGCGGAGGCGATCGACGCCGAAGTGCTCACGATCATCAACGAGAGCCACGACGAAGCGCGTCGGCTTCTCACCTCGCACCGCAAGCAACTGGATGCGCTGGCGGAAGCCCTGTTGTCGCGGGAGACCCTCAGCGAGCAGGAGATCCTCGAGATCACGGGGCTTCCGCCCGCCCCGCCATTGGACGCCGCGATGCGGCCCGCCGCCGGCGCGGCAACCCACCACCCAGGGACCGCGTGAAGAGAAGTTCGGGACGCGTGAAGCTTACAGGCCGGGCTGCCGAAACCGCAGAATCGCGCTGAGCCGCCCCAGCGCCCATTTCACGCCCAACCAGGCGAGTCTACAAGGGGCAGGGACAGGAGCACGTCCTTGCGGCTGACGATCCCGACCAGCATCGGCTTACGGGTCTGCCGCTGGACCACCGGGATGCTCCGAAGTCGGCGGTTGACCATGAGTGTCAAGGCAGTCGTCACCGAATCCTCCGGAGTGACGCTAGTCAGCCCCCGGCTCATGATGTCCTCGACGTGCTCCGCCCACAGGGATCCCAGGTTCACAGTGATGCGCCCCGACCAGGGTCGATACATCTTGAGGACGTCTAGCTTCGTCACAACACCGCGGAGGACACCGTCCTCGTCAACTACAGGGAACATGTTGAAATCATTTGCATCGAACAGTTGACGGAGCCGCCGGATGGTCGTATCCGATCGGACGGTCAACGGGTTCGGAGTCATGATCCCGCGAATGGTCCGACCGTCACTTCGTCTCGCCATACCGGCACTCCCATCGGCAGCTGAAGAGGCTGACGCAAGTATGCCCGATTCCTACAACCTCGCGCCGCATGGATACTGGGGAGCCGCGCCGCCTGATCATCGAGATACGGCGGGGTCCATTGGCTACGCGCTCCCGCGACATGAAGCTATCGCCTAGGGACCCGACGTCACCAAGCTGCCCCTGGCGGGCAAAGTAATATGGGGAACCACTACGGCGTCCGGAAGCCGATCATCACCTGCGCGGCGGTCATCGGCCGCGGGAAGAGATACGCATTCTTGATGACTTCCCAGCGAATAAGCTGGACCGGACGCTCGGTCACGCCCTCCGGCAAGGCTCCGAGCCACTCACGACCTCCGACCTCCGAGATCGTTTCGATCCGGACCCACAGCCCGAGCTGCGGCGTCTCCGCGAGTAGCGCTCCACCGACCATCACGTGCCGCTGTGGGAAATCGCCTCGATCGCGATGACCGTCCCGAGCGCGACTCGAAGGTCCATCCAGGTCGCCAGCCACTGGCCCATGAGCTCCAGAGGATCCCCTCCGCGCGCGGACTGAGTACCGGACGAGGCTCGAATCCGGCGGGTACGCGGGGCCAAGGCAGCCACGTCCGCAGGGGCGTGTTCGCGCGCCGCGACCGCCAGATCGAACAGGTGGGTCCGCTCTGGCGAGCCTCGCTTGAGCTTGAGTAGGTCAGCGAGCGTGTCGAGAGCGCCCTTCTCCCGCGGGGGCGCGAGTCGGCCATGCTCGAGGTTGCTGAGCTCCGACGGCTCCATGCC
>Ga0070695_100001020_pt1 | contig 15289 bp, 10 predicted proteins | sample KBSK1252metaG_FD_65471 | JGI IMG/M metagenome (GOLD analysis project Ga0070695, IMG submission 65471) | Corn, switchgrass and miscanthus rhizosphere microbial communities from Kellogg Biological Station, Michigan, USA - KBS K1-25-2 metaG | ecosystem: Host-associated > Plants > Roots >...
CGGCAATCAGCCAAAGCACGCTACCTGGTACGGCGGCGAGCAGCCGCATCCAGACCTCGAAGAACGCCGCGGTGATCTTGTAGCTGTTGTTGAAACAGCAAAACACCAGGGCCTGTTCGGGCAGACCCAGCTTCGCGCGGGGCGTCGGCGCCGGCGTCGGCCGCTTGCTATCGCTAACTTGGAAGCAATCGGGCAAGTAGATCAGCTTTTCGCTGAAGAACGGCTGCTGCTCCTCGGGCACGACCGTACGGTCGACGAGAGCATAATCGACGAAATCGGCGCCCATCGTCGCCGGGTAGCCAAGGAAGGCCACCTGGGCGGGAACCGGGCGCCAGGCCAGGACCCGGCTGCGGCTTGCCTCCCTGTGACCATCAAGATCGACGAGGACGTCGATCTCGAGCGCGCGCAACCTTTGGGCGATGGCGGCATCGGCAAGCGGCAGCACGTCGATGAAGTGATCACAGGCCTGCGACAGCCGGCGCCGCAGTGCGCTCTTGTCGTCGGGTCCACACGAGATCGCGAACACCTCGAATTGCGAGCGATCGTGGCGTTCCATCAGGTCGACGATCAGACGCGCCGCGGAGTGTTCGCGCAGGTCGCAGGAGAAGTAGGCCAGTTTGATGCGCTGGTGCTGGTAGCGCTCGCCGTTCCACAGCGCGCGATAGTCGCTGCCGATGCTGTGCCGGACAAAGGCCCGCGCCGCCGCGTGCTGCGCGGCTGGATCATCGGCAACGGCGAGGAGCGGCAAGGGCGGTCCAATAAAGTTTTCATGCCGCGCTCGTGCCAGCAGCGCTTGCGAGTGCGGCGCCGCTTGGCGCCAGGCGCACATTTGGTTGCACACCTGCACGTAACGCAACAGCGCGGGGCAGTCCGCCGCCATGGCTTCGCTGGCGCGGCGATAGCTTTGGGCGGCGCTCTCGAGGTCGCCGGCGGCTGCCAAGGCATTGCCGAGGCCGTGGTGGGCGACCGCGTGGTCGGGCTGCAAGGCAATGGCACGCCGATAGGCGGCGACGGCGTCGCCCATTTGCCGCTGGGAACTCAAGGCGCTGCCGAGACTAATGTGGGCATCCGCATCATCGGGCCTCAGCCTAACGGCGCGCTCGAGGGCGACGACGGCTTCGTCGTCGCGCCGCAGCGCCAACAGCGCGTTGCCGAGGTCGCGATAGGCCTCGGCATAGTCGGGGTTGGCGGCAATGGCCTGGCGAAAGGCGGCGATCGCCTCTTCCTGGCGCCGCTGTCGGGCGTGGGCCGTGGCCAGATTGTGGTGTGCTTTGGCATAGTTTGGTCTGATCTCGAGGGCGCGTTGACAGGCCTCGGCCGCGTCATCGAAGCGCCCGAGCGCAATGAGAACGTTGGCCAGGTTGTTGTAGGCTTCCGCGTAGTCGGGTTTGAGGGCAATGGCCTGCCGATGGCTGGCAACGGCCTCCTCGCGGCGGCCCAGTTCGGCCAGCGCATTGCCGAGGTTGCTGTGCGCCTCGGCGAAGTCGGCCTTGAGTTCGACGGCGCGTTGAAAGCTCGCGAGCGCGTCTGCGGGTTGTTTTGCCGCCAGCAGCGCCGTGCCCAAATTGTTGTGCGCGCCGGCGAAGTTGGGCTGTAGTGCGAGCGCGCGTTTGATCAGCTCGATGCCCTCGGCCGACTGCCGCCTCGAGCTCAACAGGACCCCCAACAGATGCAGGGCGTCAAAGTCATTGGGCGCGGCGGCGAGGATGGCGCGATAGAGCCTCGCGGCCGCCTCGAGCTTGCCACCGCGGTGTAGCGTCATCGCCCGACGGATGGCCTCGGCCTTGCTGATGCTGGCTGGCGGGCTGGCGGTCGGGGTCGGCTTGTTCACGCGTGGTCCATGGCTTGCGGCGGGCGCCGCCTCGCCCGCCGTTTTATCAGCGCCCGTGCAACGGCGGCGAGCAAAAACGCGCAAAATTGGAGGGGGCAGCTTGCTGCCCCGGGTGCGGCCCTGAGCCTGCCGGGTGCGCCGGCCTCTCAAAAAAGGCTGGCCTCGTTGGTGGCGCGGCGGTCGGCGGCGGTGCCGCTTGGTCGCCCACCCGCCCGCGCCGAGGGCGCGCGGCGGCCGGCTGCTCTTGACGCGCGGCGTTGCCATGTCCCAACAAGGAGCGGCTGGCCGCCGTTCGGTTAGCACCCCCGTCCAGGCTGAGGGAAAGCGAAATGCGCATCTTCACGGCGACGCTTGCCACCGAGACCAATACCTTTTCGCCGCTGCCCACCAGCCTCGCCTCCTACCAGGAGAGCGTTTTCCTGCGGCCAGGGGAGCACCCGGATGATGCACCGCGCATGTGCACTGCCCCGCTGTTCGTCGCCCGCCGGCGTGCGGCCGAGGACGGCTTTAGCCTGATCGAGGGCAGCTGCTTTGCCGCCAGCCCGGCGGGTACGACCAACCGCCAAGACTATGAAGCCATGCGCGATGAAATCCTGGCCCAGCTCAAAAGCGCGCTGCCGGTCGACGGCGTGTTGCTAGGCCTGCACGGGGCGATGGTGGCCTACGGTTATGACGACGTGGAGGGTGACATAATTGCACGCGTGCGCGCCATCGTTCCAAGCCATTGCGTGATCGGTGTGGAGCTCGATCCGCATTGCCACCTAACGCGCAAACGCGTCGAGCTTTCCGACATCATCGTCCTCTACAAAGAGTTTCCACACACCGATGTGGTCGAGCGCGCCGAGGAAGTGCTCGCTCTCATGCTGGCGACGCTGCGCGGCCAAATCAAACCGGTCATGTCGGTCTACGATTGCCGCCAAATCCAAAGCTATCCCACCACGCTGCCGCTGATGCGCCGTTTCGTCGACAAGGTCAAGGCGCTGGAGGGCAAGGGTGGCATTCTGTCGATCTCGATTGGCCACTGCTTTCCCTATGCCGATGTTCCAGAGCTTTCCAGCCGTGTGCTCGTGATCGCCGACGGCGACAAGCACAAGGCCAATGCGCTGGCGCAAGAGCTCGGCGAGGAACTGGTGGCGATGCGGGGCAAGACCATGCCGGAATATCTCGATATTGAGGCAGCGATCGTGGCCGCGCGCGCCCAAGATGCTGGCCTCGTCGTCATCGCCGAGCCGGCCGACAACGCCGGCGGCGGGGCCCCGTCCGACAACACCAGCTTTTTGCGCGCGCTGGTTGCGAGCAATGCGGTGGACGCGGGGCTCGGCCCGATCTGGGACCCGGTGGCGGTCAAGCTCTGCTTCGATGCCGGGGTCGGCGCCAGCTTTGCGCTGCGCTTGGGTGGCAAGACCGGGCCGGCCTCCGGCCTGCCGTTCGATGCCGAGGTAACGGTGAGGGGGCTTGCCAGGGATGGTTGGCAAAGCTTTGGTCCCACCAAGGTTCCCCTCGGTGACTGCGCCGCCGTCGGCATCGGCGGCATCGACGTCGTCCTTATCAGCAACCGCACGCAAGCTTTGGGTCTTGAACTTTTCAGCAACCTAGGGATCGATCCGGCGCGAAAGCGGATTTTGGTTCTCAAGTCCACCAACCATTTCATGGCCGCCTTCGGGCCGATTGCGAAAAAGGTGCTCTATGCCGATAGCGACGCGCCGCTGGCGCGCGACTATCGCCGCGTGCCCTACGCCAAAGTCCAGCGCCCGATCTGGCCGCTCGACGAGATCACCCATCCAGGGCTGATCTTATGAGGCTCCGCCGTCGTGCCAGACCTCATCCCACCCTGTTGCCCACGCGCGCATAGCTCGCCGCCGTCTTTTTGGTTAGATTGCGCTGCGGCCGGGTGGCGTTCGGCAGCAACGAGGCAAAACGCCGGCACGACGGCATGGACAAGAAGCTCCTCGACGACTGTTTTCTAAGCGACCGGCCGCGCCTGCGCCATGAGGAGGCGCTGGCGATCCTGCGCGACCGGGTGCGTCCGGTTGTCGGGGTTGAGCGCGTGCGGCTTGCCGATGCCCTGAACCGGATCCTTGCCAACCCCGCCATCGCTACCCAGGACGTGCCCGCCCATACCAATGCCGCCGTCGACGGCTACTCCTTCGCCGCCGCCGACTATCGCCGAGACGTCGGGGCGACGTTGGCGCTCAGCGGGCGGGCCGCCGCGGGTCACCCGCTGCGCGGCGCGCCGCCAGCAGGCACCGCGGTGCGGATCTTTACCGGTGCCGTCATGCCCGCCGGCCACGATACCGTGGCAATGCAGGAAGACGCACATTCGCGCGAGGAGAATGGCCGCGCGGTCGTGAGCATTCCTGGTGGCCTCAAGCCAACGGCCAATGTTCGCAAGGCGGGCGAGGACGTCGAAGCCGGCGAGACGGTGCTGGGCGCGGGGTCGGTGCTGCGACCGCAAGACCTGGCCGCGCTTGCCGCGCTGGGGATGGCTGAGGTTGCCTGCTACGCACGTCTCAAGGTTGCCATCCTCGCCAGCGGCGATGAGATTGTGCGCCCGGGAGCCGCGCTGCAGTCGGGACAAGTTTACGATGCCAACACGCCCATGCTCGTGGGTCTGATTGCCGGGGCGGGTGCCGGGGTCGTCGATTTGGGCGTGTTGCCCGACGATGCCGAGATCGTTCGGCGCCGGTTGGCCGAAACCGCTGCTGCCTACGACGTGATCATCACCTCGGGAGGCGCCAGCCGGGGCGAGGAAGACCATCTGGCGACGGCGCTTGCCACCCTGGGCAAGCGCCACATTTGGCAGCTTGCCATCAAGCCTGGACGTCCGATGAGCTTCGGGCAAATCGGCGACGCAATCGTAGTCGGTTTGCCGGGCAATCCCGTCGCCGTCTTCGTCTGCTTTTTACTCTACGTATGGCCGATGTTGCGACGCTTGGGCGGCGCGGCGTGGCCCGAGCCGCGTCGCTTTCGCTTGCCGGCCCACTTTGTCTTTCCCAATCGCAAGCTGGGGCGACGCGAGTTCTGGCGCGGCACGCTGGTGCCGGAGCCGGGCGGCTGGGCGGTTGCCAAGTTTCCGCGGGATGGCTCGGGCTTGATCTCTGGTTTGCGCGCCGCCGACGGGTTGATCGAGATCGCCGAGGATGTGACGGAGGTGAAGTGGGGCGACCCGGTTGCCTTTTTGCCCTTTTCCGAATTCGGCATTGCCCGCCGATGAAGCAGCACAGCGTCGCCGACACCGCGAAAATCTCGTTGTTATTCAATGTCATTGTAATCTTGCAAATAGGTCAGTATTACTGACATAATTCGCTCCCGGGCCAAACGACCACCCCAGGAGCTAGCGATGACGATCAGCGGCCGAGCGACCCTTTGGGAGCCACGTTATGCGCACCGCGCCCAGCGCATGGTGGCTTCGGAAATCCGTGAGCTCCTGAAGGTGTTGGAGCGGCCCAACGTCGTCTCCTTCGCCGGCGGGATTCCCGACCCGGCCCTGTTTCCCGTCGCCGAGGTCGGCGCCGCCTATGCCGACGTCCTGTCGCAACCGAGCGCCGCCGGGGCGGGGCTGCAATACTCGGTGAGCGAGGGGCATGCGCCCCTGCGGCAGTGGATCGCCGACGACATGGGTCGGCTTGGCGTGCCCTGTACGCCAGACAATATCGTCATCACCAACGGCTCGCAGCAAGCCTTGGAGTTCCTGGCCCGCCTGCTCATCTCGCCGGGCGATACCGCGCTGGTGGGGATGCCCACCTATCTCGGTGCCCTGCAGGCCTTCGCCGCCTACGAGCCGCGCTACGACGAGCTGCGCCCCGAACAGGGAAACCGGACGCCCGACTCCTACCTTGCAGCAGCGGCGAAAAACGGCGGCGCCGTCAAGCTCGCCTACGTGGTGTCCGATTTTGCCAACCCGACGGGCGAGACGCTGTCGGTTGCCGCGCGGGAGGGCTTACTCGATTTGGCTGAGCACCTCGACATTCCGATTTTGGAAGACGCGGCCTATAGCGCGCTCAACTTTGATGGTGAGCTCAGGCCATCAATCCTGGCCCTGGATGCGGCACGCTGCGGCAGCATCGAAGCCGCACGCACGATTTACTGCGGCACATTCTCCAAGACGCTCTCTCCCGGTCTGCGGGTCGGCTGGATCGTCGGGTCGCGCGCTTTGATCCGCCGCCTGGTGCTCGTCAAGCAGGCCTCCGACCTCAACAGCGCCACCCTCAATCAGATGGTGATGCACCGCTTGGCCGAGACCGTCTACGACCGGCAAGTCGCCGCGGCGCGCGTGCACTATCGACGCCGACGCGATCGTATGTTGGCCGCGCTTGCGCGCCACATGCCAAGCGGCTGCCGCTGGAGTGAACCCAAGGGCGGCCTGTTCGTATGGCTGCGGCTTCCCAATGGCCGGGACAGCGGTGCTCTGTTGCGGCGGGCCGTGGAAGAGGCCGGCGTCGCCTTCGTTCCGGGTGCCGCCTTCTTTTTCGATCGCAGCGGCCACGACCATCTTCGCCTAAGTTATTCGCTGGCTACCGAAGCCGAGATCGACGCCGGCATCGCGCGGCTGGCCGGGCTGATCCGAGCGGCGGCGAGTTGACAGCCGGGCTTCGGCCCACGACCATCCAGCGAACCGGCGCCTCGGAGCAAATGGCGCTGCCAACGAAAGGTATGACCGGTATGGCGTTCGAACGGCGTCGGGTGGGCGGCACGTCCGTGATGACGAGCGCGCTAGGGTTTGGCGGAGCCCCGATCGGCGGCTTTCGCTTTAACCTCAGCGACCAGCAGGGCGCGGAGGCGCTGGCCACCGCCTTCGACGGCGGCATTCGCTATTTCGACACCTCTCCCTACTACGGTTATGGCCGCAGCGAGCTCATTTTCGGCTATGCCCTGCGCCCACACCCGCGCGACGACTTCGTGTTGTCGACCAAGGTCGGCCGTTGGATGACCCCACTGCAGCCGGACGAGCGTGTGGAGGGTTGGCGTGCTGGTGGCCTGCCCTTCAAGGCAACCTTCGATTACAGCCGCGACGGCACCTTGCGCTCGCTCGAGCAGTCGCTGCTGCGCTTGGGGCTGGCGCGCATCGACATCGCCTTGATCCACGACGCCGACGTGCACACGCACGGCAGCCAGGCCGAGGCCGATCGGCGCTTTGCCGAGGCGATGGCCGGCAGCTATCCCGCCCTGGCCGAGCTGCGCCGCGCCGGCGTCATCAAGGCCATCGGGGTCGGCCTCAACGAGACGGCGATGAGTTTGCGCTTCGCCCGTGAGGCAGATCTCGACTGTATCATGCTGGCCGGTCGCTACACCCTGTTGGAGCAGGGGGCGCTCGATGAGCTGTTGCCGCTGTGCGAGAAGAAGAACATGTCGATCCTGCTGGCGGCGCCGCTCAATTCCGGAATTCTGGCCACGGGCGCTCGCGCGGGCGCCACCTACGACTACCAGCCAGCACCGGCGCCGATCCTGGAGAAAGTGCGTCGCATCGAGGCCGTGTGCCAGCGCCATAAGGTCGATCTCACTAGTGCGGCGCTGCAATTTCCGTTGGCCCACCCGCGCCTTGCCTCGATTGTCGCGGGGGCGCTCCAGCCCGTTGAAGTACGCGAGAATATGGCGCGCATGTCTGCGCCGATCCCCGCCGATTTCTGGCGCGAGCTGAAACACGAAAACTTGCTGGCCGAGGCCGCCCCCGTCCCTGCCTAGTCGAACCACCGAGCTGCCGCAGGCAACGACCCCTTGCGGGCTTCCGCGCCCTTGGCGCCGGGAGTGTAACAGGGAAGGGCGACAGGAAGGGCGCACGCCTTCGGCCGCAGCAACCCTCCGTTTAAGCCGCCGCCTCGATGCCGAGGCGATCGAGCGGGCCAAGCTCTTTTTCCAGCATTGGCCGCACCCGCTCGGCGAAGGCTTCGATGGATCGCAATGCCGTCTTTTGCGGCGAGGCCCCGGCCTGAAAGTGCAACAGCATGTGCTTGGGCCGCGCCGCGCGCACGAGGGCGGCCAATCGCTCGGCGACGGTTTCAGCATCGCCGACCAAAACATTTTGTGCGAGCTCTGTTATGGGGGGCTCGTTTTTATAAGGCTTCTCGACCAGCATGGTGCCGTCGATGAGCTCTTCGCGGAAGCGCAGACTCTGCGAGAGGCGAATCTGATGGCGAACATTGTCAATGAAATCTTGCGCCTCGGCCCTGACATTAGTGATGCAGACATGGCGTAACGGCGCAATTGCCACGCGCGAGCTATCAAGCCCCTGGGAGGCATAAATGTCGGCGAGACGGCGGCGCATATCGAGCAGTTGGGGAATGCTGGCATGGCGCGGCGTCAGCATCACCGTCCAACCCTTGCGCGCCGCCATTTGATGCAATTGGGCATTGTCGCCGGCGACCCAGATCTCCGGCAACCGCGCAAACGGCCGAGCAGCGATGTGCGTTTCGGGCAAGGTGAAGTATTTGCCCTGGTAGCTGAAAGTGTCGCGGCTAAAGGCGAGCTCCAGCATGTCCATGAATTCGAAGAGCTTGGGCACGGACTGCTCCAGCGCTTGCCCGAAGCGTTCGAACTCATAGGGTTGGTAGCCGCTTCCCACTCCCAGCACCAGCCGGCCATGCGTCAGCGCATCCACCATGCCTATTTCGGAGATTAGTCGCACGGGCTGGTAAAGCGGTGTCACCACCACCGCGGAGCCAAGCTTGATGCGCTCGGTCTCGCCCGCCAGTCGCGCCAGCATCATGAGCGGAGAGGGGCACACGCAATAGTTCGAGAAGTGGTGCTCGGCGAACCAGGCGATTTCAAAGCCGTTGGCCTCGGCGGCCTTCACCTGCTCGATGGCGTTGTCGTAAAGCTCGTGCGCCTTGGCGCCGGCCGTGCGGTACCCCATCAGGTTGAATTGGCCGAAATGCATTGCTGCCCTCCTCGCCGTCGACCGCTCCCACCGGGGGCGCGGGCGCGCGCACAGACAGTAACGCATGCGCGGCAAGGCTTGAGCAACGCCAATCTCGCCAGAGCTTTCACCTCCAACGCGGATGGCCTTGTGCGGTGCTGGGGTGGGCCGGGCCGCTCCCTCGCGCCGACATTAGGCGCCGTTGGCGCGGGCCGGGGCGCCGACGCTTGGGCCATCGGCCAACAGACCACCGGCAACCCAATGCGGGCCGTCGGCCCTGATCGAGGACACAACGGCAAAGAGCAGCGCTGCCGTCAGCACCCCGCCAATGATAATCATCTTCATTTTCTGTTCCTTAGCGCATTGCCTCAGTGCATGGCCTTGATTGGCCAGCACATTGCCGCCTCGAGCCTTGGCGAGGCATTAAGTTTTGTTTGCTGTACTTACCCAGATATGGCGTCAACGGACGGCCAAAAAAGGCCTGTCACAGGGGCGTGACGAGGTTTGAACTTGGCTGTTGGGCTCAGCTCGAGCGGCCGGGATTGTAGCGGTGCTTCAAACGCCACTCGGAGAGGAAATAGGAGAGCTCATCGTCGATCTTGTCCGGAAGCACGATGTGCACCGTCACGAGCTGATCACCCGTGTTGCCGGTGGCGCCGTTGCGAACGCCCTTGCCCTTGAGGCGAAAGACGCGGCCCGAGCTGGTGCCCTTGGGAATAGTGAGTTGGACGCGTCCCGAAATGGTTGGGACCTCGACCTTGGCACCAATCACCGCTTCGTCAATAGCGATTGGCAGTTCAAGCGTGATGTCATCGCCCGAACGCTTGAACTGTTGATGCGGGCGCACGCGCACCTCGACCAGCGCGTCGCCGGGCTCACCGCCGCGGCCCGCGGCGCCGCCCTTGCCGCGCAGGCGCAGGATTTGGCCGTCGGTGACGCCCTCGGGGACATTGAGATCGAGCACGCCGCCTTCGGGCATGGTCACGCGCTTGGTGGCCCCGTTGACGGCCTCCAGGAAATCGACCTCCAGCGTGTAACGGATGTCCTGGCCGCGCATGCGGAAGGCCGTATCGGCGGCGCGCCCGCCGCGCATGGAGCCAAACAGATCGGAAAATATGTCGCCGAAGCCGAAGTCATCGCCCGGACGGGCACCGGCCGTGCGGCCGGCAAACGGACTGCCGCCGGCGTGGGCGCGTTGATAGCTGCGGCGCTGCTCGCCGTTGGCGTCGATTTCGCCACGGTCGTACTGCTTGCGCTTGTCCGGATCGCCGACGATCTCGTAGGCCGCCGACACCTTCTTGAAGCGTTCCTCGGCCTGGACCTGGTTGGCGGGATTGAGGTCGGGATGCAGTTCCTTCGCCAGTTTGCGATAGGTCCGGCGGATCTCTTCGTCGGTTGCCGTGCGCGGCACGCCTAGCACCTTGTAGGGATCTTCGGCCATCTCAAAGCCCATCCAGCCAGCTGGTTCAATACCCTAAGATAGGATCATGGCGTCCGTGCGCCAATCTATAGGCGGTCTCGGCGCCGGCGAGGAAATCGGCCCGCCGGCGCCCGCCATTGCTCGCCTTTAGGGCTCCAAGCGTACCTCGGGGACGCGTTCCAGCAGGCTCGCCAGCACGGCGAATCGGCGCCGCAGGCGCTCGCCATCGAGGGCAGCATAGGATTTGGGCAGCGTCAGCGCCAAGCGATCGCGTTCGTAGGACAAGGTGGTCTCATCGATGATACCCGGCCGCCCAATGGAAAGCATGTGTGCGGCACGGATGGCCGCACCGATGATCCGGGCACGCCGGTATTGTTTTTTGCTGACCAAGTCCTTGAGCCGGTCCGACAACCGGCTGTCGGCGTTGGCATCGGCGGCAGTGCCGATGTGGCGGAAATAGATCGAGAGCGCCAAAAACACGCGGCCCGGGTGATCGATGCCTCCGAGCGCGGTATGGGCGATCAAGTTCAGGCTCTGCTCGCCACGGTAGTCGGGGTGGGCGCGCCAACTGATGTCGGACAACAGGCAGGCGGCATGCCGCAGCCGCCGTTCCTCCTCGGTCTCCTTCGGCCCCGGCGGCTCGAACAGGGCGTCGGTCCAGTCACAAAGCTCGGCGGCGTGCTCGGCCGAGCGCGAGCGCAACTGGGCGTAGTCGGCGCAAAACGACAGCAGCGGATCGCGCCGGCGCTCGCTTTCCGACAAGAGGCTGTAGAGCAGGCCTTCGCGAATACCGAAAACGGAAAAATGTACTTCCTTCGGCTTCAGCCGTTTCAACAGGCGCTCCAGCACGAGCGCTCCGAACGGCAGTACCTCGCGGCGCGGCCGTGGAATGTCCTCTATTCCCAACAGCGTCGAGAGCCGCTTTGTCTTGCGGATGTCTTCGCAAAAGGCGATGGCCTCCTCGGTCCGCATGGCATAGCCGTGCATCACGCGCAGGGGGTAGTCCACTTCCTCCATGTGCAGTCGGGCGATGGCCCGCCAGGCGCCGCCGACCGCGTAGAAGGCCCGGTCGTACCCGTCCTCCAGCCAGCGAACGCGCTGGACCTGCTCGTCGACCAGGTCGACGGCCCGATCGATTCGGCCGGCGGAGGCGTCGATCAAGCGCAAACCGCCGAGCGGCAGCGTGGCTGCCTGCCGCAAGGTGTCGACCTTGATGTCGATGAGCTCGAGGCTGCCGCCGCCGAGATCGCCGGCCAGGCCGTCGGGGGCGCGGAAGCCCATCATGATGCCCTGCGCGGCCAGCGCGGCCTCGCGTTCGCCCGAGAGCACTTGGATCGGGGCGCCTAGCACGGCCTCGCCGCGCACGATGAATTCGGGGCCATCGGCGGCCTCGCGGCAGGCGGCGGTGGCGATGGCGCGCACATTCTTGACGCGCAGAATGCGATTGATGGCGCGAAACCGCGCCAGCGCCGCCAGGGCGCGCTCGACGCTCTCGGCGCCGAGGCGGCCGGTAGAGGCAACCTGGCGGCCGAGACCGCAAAGCACCTTTTCATTGAAAATCGGCGTCGGGCTTCGCACCGCACCTTCATAGACGACGAGCCGTACCGAATTGGAACCGATGTCGACGACGCCGATGGGTTCAAGCTCACCCCTGCGCCAAAAATCGGCGTTGTCGCGCGTCACGCCCTAGCGCCCTTTGCCAGCTCGTTTCTTCTAGGCAACGCTGAACCGGCGCGGTGAGCTATCCTTCAATGACTGCCCGCGCCCGGAAAGACTCGGGTTGGTCATGAAATACTCGTGCGCATTAAATGGTTCCTCGCCCGCACTCGGCCGGATGCGTTCGGAGGTGCCATCGGCCAAGACGCGCCAGCTTTGCTCATTGTCCTTCAGGTTGGCAACCATGATTTGGTCGAGGATTTGTTCGTGAACCGTCGGGTTGGTGATGGGGACCATAACCTCAACGCGACGGTCCAGGTTGCGCGGCATCATGTCCGCCGAGCTGATATAGACCAGGGCCTTGGGCGCTGGCAAACCATGGCCGGCGCCGAAGCAATAGACCCGCCCATGCTCCAAGAAGCGACCGATGATGCTTTTGACCCGAATATGCTCGGAGAGCCCCGCGATTCCCGGCCTAAGACAGCAGACGCCGCGCACGACCAGGTCGATCTCGACACCGGCCTGGCTCGCCTCGTAGAGCGCATCGATGATCTGGCCGTCGACCAGTGAGTTCATCTTCATCCAGATTGCCGCCCGTCGCCCGGCCTTGGCGTGGCCAATCTCGTCACGAATGTGGCCCAGGATGCGTGCGCGAATGCCGTGCGGGGAGACCGCCATCACCTCGATTTCGGCCGGCTCGGCGTAGCCCGTGACGAAGTTGAAAATACGCGTCACGTCCCGCCCGACCACGGGATCGGCCGTGAAAAACGACAGATCGCTGTAGATCTTGGCATTGATGGGGTGATAGTTGCCGGTGCCGATGTTGCAGTAGGTGGCAAGTTCGCCAGCTTCGCGGCGCACGATCAGGCCAAGCTTAGCGTGCGTCTTGAGCTCAATGAAACCGTAGACCACGTGCACGCCGGCGCTTTCCAGGTCGCGGGCCCAGCGGATGTTGGCCGCCTCATCAAAGCGCGCCTTTAGTTCCACGACGGCGGTGACGGACTTGCCGAGATCGGCGGCTTCCTTCAGCGCCTGGACAATTGGGCTGTCCTTCGAGGTGCGATAGAGCGTCCACTTGATCGCCAGTACGTTGGGATCGGCTACCGCCTGGCGCAGCAGCTGCACGACGACGTCAAAGGACTCGTAGGGGTGGTGTACCACGATGTCCTTCTTGCGGATGGCCGCGAAGCAGTCGCCATTGAATTCGCGAATGCGCTCGGGGAAGCGGATATTGAGCGGCTTGAAGACGAGGTCGGGGCGCTCGGAAGCGATGAGCTGGGAGGTATCGGCTAGGCCGAGCATGCCCTCCTTGACGAAAATGGCATCCTCGCTGAGCTCGAGTTCCTGCACGACGAAGCGCTGTAGACGCGCCGGCATTTGCCCGTCGATCTCGAGCCGGATGACGTTGCCGCGGCGTCGGCGCTTCAGCGCCGTCTCGTAGAGTGCCACCAGGTCTTCGGCTTCCTCCTGGACCTCGATGTCGCTGTCGCGCAGGACCCGGAAAGCTCCCTGGCTGCGCGCCAGGAAGCCCGGAAACAGGCGCGACAAGAACATGGCGATCACCGATTCGATGCGGATGAAGCGGTGCGGTGGCGGCTCATCGCCGTCCGGCCGCGCGGCGGGCTCGGGCAAGCGCACGAAACGAGCGAGCTGGCCCGGGATCGGCAACAGCGCGTGCATGGTCTTGTTGTCGCGCTCGCGCCGCAGCTCCACACCGACGGTGAGGCCCGTATTCTGGATGAACGGGAAGGGGTGGGCGGGATCGACGGCGATCGGCGTCAGAATCGGCAGATGGTACGCCAGGAATTGGCGCTCGAGCCAGTCACGGTCGGGGGGCTGCAGGTCCTTGGGTTCGACGATATGGATGCCCGCCGTCGCCATTTCGGCTTTCAGCGCGCTCCAGCAGGCCTGCTGATCGCTGGCAAGGGCCCCGGCAAAGCGCGTGATCTCCGAGAGCTGCTGGGCGGGGGTGAGGCCATCCTGGCTCGGTTGCACCACGCCGGCGGTGACCTGGCCGTACAGCCCAGCGGCCCGAACCATGTAAAACTCGTCGAGATTGGAGGCCGAAATCGACAGAAAGCGCAGCCGCTCCAGCAGCGGGTGGCGGACGTTGCGCGCCTCTTCGAGCACGCGCCGATTGAATTGCAGCCAGGACAGCTCACGATTGTAGAAGCGCGCCGGCCCAAGGGATGGGAAGGACAGCGGCGCTGCCTCGAGTGCTTGCTCCTTCTCCCGCTGACGGGGTTTTGCCGAGCTCATGCCAATCCTTCAGTCTGCCGACAAGATCGCCAGAGGTTGCTCCGGGCTTGCCCGGCCAATCATACAATTTTGCAAAGCCGAAATGAAGAATTGATGACGGGCGGGGGTAATTAGCCAAGTTGGCCCCGTTGCCGGGCCAAGATTTCCCCGGCCAGCCCCCGCGTTATCCGGCGATGGGAGGCCATGGCCGCGCTATCGAGCTCGGCTACGATGGCGGCGGCCGCTTCCATCGACTGTTCCATGTGCAGCGCGAGATGGGCGACCACATGCGGCTCCACCACGAGTTGGCGGTCGGCAAAATGCTTGACCAGGACCGCCCGCAGCAACGCCGAGTCGGGAGGCGCAATCTCGATCAGCGGCAAAGCCCGCAAGCGGGAGCGCAGATCGGGGAGCTCAACGGGCAGGGCGCCGGGTGCAAGGCGCGAGGTCAATAGCATTGTGCGAGACTGCTCGCGCGCGAGATTGAGAAGGTGGAACAGGGCCCGCTCGCTGCCGATACCGGCATGCAAATCCTCAACCAGGAGGGCGCTGCCGGCTGTCGCCACGTCGGCCTCGCCCAGGCGTGCCGCGGTCAGCGCCGCTGCAGCGGATTTCAGGCGCCAGACATTGCCGAGGTGGGTCTTGCCCGCGCGCGCCGGCGCCACCAGCAAGACTGCGTAGTGGCTCCAGCGCGGCCACCGATCGATCATCTCGGCGGCCGCCTGATTGGAGGCGCTGACCAGGAAGTCCTGGACGCCAAGGGCGGGGCGATGGGGCAGATCAAAAATGAGCTGGTCGGGGGCAGCGCTCATGCTTGCCTCACCGCCGGGTTCGCTTGGCCTGCCGGCTGGCCAGACCTTGGCTCAACGTTGGCCCAACGCTGGGGACTACCAAACACAACTGCACTCTGCCTGCTCTCCGCTTCACGCATCGGCCGAGGGCTTGGCCGGGCCCTTTAGCCCGGTGGCTCCTTGCCCGTTTCATAGCCCGTCATATGCATAAACCAATCCCGCAGGTAGGCCGCCAGCGAAAGCAGCGTCAATGCTCCCGTAATCCACACCAGCGCCGAGCGCGAAGCCTCGAGCTGCAGCGTGAAAGCGTCGTTGGCGAGCACGGCGGCAGCCAGCACGATTTGCGCCACGGTGTTGAGCTTGCTGATCGCAAGGGGCTTGATGGGGATCGGTTGATCGAGCACCAACGACAGCAGAACCGCGACGACAATCAGAATATCGCGGCTAACCACGGCGATCACGAGCCAAAGCGGCAGTTCATTGCGCACGCCGAGCGCGAT
>Ga0070695_100001021_pt1 | contig 15277 bp, 7 predicted proteins | sample KBSK1252metaG_FD_65471 | JGI IMG/M metagenome (GOLD analysis project Ga0070695, IMG submission 65471) | Corn, switchgrass and miscanthus rhizosphere microbial communities from Kellogg Biological Station, Michigan, USA - KBS K1-25-2 metaG | ecosystem: Host-associated > Plants > Roots >...
CGCGGCAAGGTGGCGGTCCTGGTAGAGCTGTACCTGAAGCGCCGCGAGCTGCGCGAGCTCAACCGCAGCCTGGCGCAGGCCAACGAAAAGCTGGCGCAGGCGAATGTCACCCTGCAGGCGGAGAAGAACCGCGAGCTCGAGGCACTCAATGCCACGCTGCAGCGCGCTAACGACGAACTGGAGCGGGCCAATCGCAGCCTGCAGAACGAGGTTGCCGAGCGCGCCCGCGCCGAGCTGGCGCTGCAGGAGGCCGATCGCAACAAGGATGAGTTCCTGGCGATGCTGGCGCACGAGCTGCGCAATCCGCTGGCGCCGATGCTCAACGCCGTGCAGCTCATGCGCATGCAGCCGACCGAGCAGCAGATGAGCTGGGCGCAGGAACTTATTCGGCGCCAGCTGGGTGATCTCACGCGCCTCGTCGATGATCTGCTCGACGTGTCGCGCATCACGCGTGGCAAGATCACGCTGGCGCGCGAGCCGCTGGACGTGCGGACGCTCATCGAGCGTGCCGTCGAGAATGTCGAGCCGCTCATCCAGGCGCGCGGGCACCGGTTCACTGTCGAATTGCCGCAAACGCCGCTGCGGCTCGACGGCGACCCGACCCGCCTCACGCAGGCGCTCGCCAACGTGCTGGGCAATGCCGCCAAGTACACGGACGGCGCAGGACACATCGACCTGCGCTGTGAGGAACAGGAGGGCTGCGTTCTCATACGGGTGCGGGATGACGGCATCGGCATTCCCGCCGACCTGCTGCCGCGGATTTTCGAGTTGTTCACGCAGCTCGACCGGCGTGTCGGCAGCTCATCCGGCGGGCTGGGGATCGGCCTCGCGCTGGTCCGCCGGCTGGTGGAGATGCATGGTGGCAGCGTCAGCGCGCACAGTGACGGGGCTGGACGCGGCAGCGAGTTCGTCATGAAACTGCCGCTGCTCGGCGCCGACGCCGCTGCGGCTCGGGCCGAGGCTGCGGGGACGAACAGCGCGCCGCAGCCGGTCAGCCGCCGTATCCTCGTCGCCGACGACAATGCCGATGCACTCGAGAGTCTGGCGGTACTGCTTAAAATGAGCGGCCATCAGGTATTCAGCGCTCCCAACGGTGCCGCGGCGCTCGAGGCCGCCGCGGAGCACCTGCCCGAAGTGGTGCTGCTCGACATCGGCATGCCACTGCTCGATGGCTATGAGGTGGCCCGTCGCATCCGCACGCAGCCATGGGGCAGCAGCATGATGCTGGTGGCCCTGACCGGCTGGGGACAGGATGCAGATCGGCGCCGTTCACAGGAAGCGGGCTTCAACTCGCATCTGGTCAAGCCCCTAGACCTCGCCAGGCTGACCCAGGTCCTGGAAGAACTGTCCGCCGGCGCAGCGCCCCCGGCCTCCATGAGCGGCGGCCGCCGCGCGTAGTTGCGCGGATTGGCGGCCTTCATCCCTGCGTCTGCGCCGCGGCGCGGGCCAGTGCCAGTTCCTCGTCCACGGCAGCCACGTGCACGCGCACGCCGCTGTCGGCGGCGTCGATGCGCGCGGCGCCTCCGCGCGCAGCGTTGTTGAGCGCGGGATCGAGCGCTATTCCCGCCCAGCTCAGGCCCGCGAGCGCGCGCGCCCGCACGCCGGGCACGTGCTCGCCGACACCACCGCCGAAGACGATACCGTCGCAGCCACCGAGCACGGCCAGGTACGCGCCGAGATACTTGCGGATCCGATAGCAGTAGAGCTCCACGGCGAACTGAGCATCCGGCGCGGGATCCCCCAGCAGCGCCCCGGGATCATTGCGGCTGCCGGACAGTCCTGCGAGTCCCGACTCAGTGTTCAGGCGCACGACGATCTCCGCGCCGCTGAGGGACAGTCGATGCTCAAGGTACGGCACGATCGCCGCATCGAGGTCGCCGGCGCGTGTCTCCATGACGAGCCCCTCGAGCGGCGAAAAGCCCATCGAGGTGTCGAGGGGCTGACCGCGCTCGATGGCCGCAATCGAACACCCGCCGCCAAGCTGCAGCGTAATGAGACGACCGCCTCGCGTCAGGTCCGGATAGAGCGCGCACCAGCTGCGCCACATATCCTCGTGAGCAATTCCATGGAACCCGTAGCGTCGCACGCCGATTGTGCTGCCAAGGTCTGCCGGCAGTGCATACTCGGCCGCGACCCGCGGCAGGCGGGCGAAGAACGCGGTGTCGAACACGGCGATCTGCGGCATCTGTGCCCCCCACGCCTCGCGGGCGCCCTCGACCCAGCGCAGCGCCTGCGGATTGTGCAGCGGCGCGAGCGGTGAAAGTTCCGCTAGGGCGGTGAGCGTCTGCGAGTCGAGGGGCGTCGGCTGCACGAAGCGCGTGCCGCCGTGCACGATGCGATGCGCAACCACCTGCGGCGCCGGCTGCAGCCGGACCGCGAGCTGTGCGAGTACGCGGTGCGGGTCGGACTGCGGCTCGGCGTGCCGCTCGCTGTGCAGCAGTGCCGGGGCGTCACGGGAGCTGATGTCGTAAAGCGCAAGCTTGACCGAAGTACTACCGGTATTGACCGTGAGCGCGCGCATCGCGAGAGAATGTCACGTCCCTTATGCATCTTCACCTCCGCGTTACCGCCCGTGCCTGAGGAGGGCCCATGAACGATAAGCTCGATGCCGGGTCGCTGCGGCGGCTGGACGCCTACTGGCGCGCGGCCAACTACCTGTCCGTCGGGCAGATCTATCTCTACAAGAACCCGCTGCTGCGCGAACCGCTCAGTGCGCAACACATCAAGCCGCGGCTGCTCGGGCACTGGGGCACGACACCCGGTCAGAACTTCATCTACGTGCACCTCAACCGCGTGATCCGCGAGCGCGACCTCGACATGATCTACATCGCGGGTCCCGGGCACGGGGGCCCGGCGCTGGTCGCCAACACGTACCTCGAAGGCACCTATAGCGAGGTTTACCCGGAGGTGAGCCAGGATGAGCAGGGCATGCAGCGCCTGTTCAAGCAGTTCTCGTTCCCCGGCGGCATTCCCAGCCATGTGGCTCCCGAGACGCCGGGGTCGATCCATGAGGGTGGCGAGCTCGGCTATTCACTCAGCCACGCATACGGGGCGGTCTTCGACAACCCCGGCCTGATTGTTGCGTGCGTGATCGGCGATGGTGAAGCCGAGACCGGACCGCTCGCGGCGGGCTGGAACGGCAACAAGTTCCTCAACCCCGCGACCGATGGCGCGGTGCTGCCGATCCTGCATCTGAACGGCTACAAGATCGCCAACCCAACGCTGCTGGCACGGGTCGACGACGAGGAACGTGCCGAGTTTCTGCGCGGCAACGGCTACGCGCCCCTGGTCGTCGCAGGCGACGAGCCTGAGCGCATGCATCGGCAGATGGCGGCGGCACTCGATGAGGCGTTCGACTCGATCCACCGGATTCAACAGCGTGCGCGCGCCGGAGACCTGGGGCGGCCGCGCTGGCCGATGCTCGTCCTCATCTCGCCGAAGGGCTGGACCGGCCCAAAAGTCGTCGACGGCCGCCAGGTCGAGGGCACGTTCCGGGCCCACCAGGTGCCACTGTCGGAGGTACGTACCAACCCGAAGCATCTCGAGCAGCTCGAGCAGTGGATGCGCAGCTACCGGCCGCAGGAACTGTTCGATGACCGCGGCCGCCTGCGCGCCGAGCTCGCCGAGCTGGCGCCAGAGGGCCCGCGGCGGATGGGCGCCAACCCACACGCCAACGGCGGGCTGCTGCTGCGCGAGCTGCGCCTGCCCGAATTCCGCGAGTACGCCGTGGCGGTCAGCGCGCCCGGGGCGGGCGATGCCGAGGACACGCGCGTGCTCGGCCGCTTCCTGCGCGACGTGATCCGCCTGAACCAGGTTCCACGCAATTTCCGCCTGTTCGGACCCGATGAGACGCTCTCCAACCGGCTCGATGCCGTATTCGAGGCTACCGAGCGCCAGTGGCTGGCCCGCACCGTCGCCACCGACGAGCATCTGGCCGTGAGTGGCAGCGTCATGGAGGTACTGAGCGAGCACTTGTGCCAGGGCTGGCTCGAAGGCTACCTGCTGACCGGCCGTCATGGGCTGTTCAACTCGTACGAGGCCTTCATTCACATCGTCGACTCGATGTTCAACCAGCACGCCAAGTGGCTGAAGGTGACGCGTGAGATTCCGTGGCGTCGTCCGCTGGCATCGCTCAACTATCTGCTGAGCTCGCACGTCTGGCGTCAGGACCACAACGGCTTCACCCACCAGGATCCCGGCTTCATCGACCTCGTCGTCAACAAGAAGGCGGACGTGATCCGCGTCTACCTGCCGCCGGATGCGAACTGCCTGCTGTCGGTGGCGGATCACTGCCTGCGCAGCCGCAACTACGTTAACGTGATCGTGGCCGGCAAGCACCCCGCGCCGCAGTGGCTCGGCATGGACGCGGCGGTCCGGCATTGCACCATGGGAATCGGCATCTGGGAGTGGGCGAGCACGGATCGCGGCGCGGAGCCCGATGTAGTGATGGGGTGTGCCGGCGACGTGCCGACGCTCGAGACGCTGGCCGCGGTCAAGATTCTGCGCAGCAACTTTCCTGAGCTGCGCATCCGCGTGGTCAACGTCGTGGACCTCATGAAGCTGCAGCCGCCGAGCGAGCATCCGCACGGCCTGCCCGACGCGGACTTTGACGCGCTGTTTACGCGTGACCGCCCGATCATATTCGCCTTCCATGGTTACCCATGGCTGATCCACCGTCTCACGTATCGGCGCACCAATCACGACAACCTGCACGTGCGCGGCTACAAGGAGGAGGGCACCATCACCACGCCGTTCGACATGACGGTGCTCAACGATCTCGACCGCTTCCACCTGGCGGCGGATGCGATCGACCGGCTGCCGCAACTCGAGGCAACCGCGGGCTATGTCAAGCAGCACCTGCGCGCCAAGCTCATCGAGCACCGCGAGTACATATTCGCCCACGGTGAGGACATGCCGGAGATCCGCAACTGGCGCTGGGGTGCCTGAGCCGCGTCGTGCGCGGTGCGCCGCGGGTGCGCGCGGACGCCGCTCGTGGTCAGGCCCAACCCGTGGTTCCTTGAAGCGCGGGCCGTGCGTATGGGAGCATCCCGCGAACCAAGCCGCTCGCGGATCCTCCCATGCCTAAGTGCCTCGCTGCCGCCCTGGCCCTCGCGGTCGTCCTGCCGGTTTCGCTGCCTGCCCAGGAGGCAGCGATGGGGCCGCTGCGCCCCGACCAGGCGGTGTTTCGCGACCTGTATAAGGAGTTGGTGGAGACCAATACCACCCTCTCGAGCGGCAGCTGCACGCTGGCGGCCGAGCGCATCGCCGCGCATCTAAAGGCGGCGGGCTTTGCTGATCAGGACCTCACGCTCTTCTCGGAGCCCGAGCACCCCAAGGAAGGCGGCATCGTCGCGGTGCTCCCGGGGACCTCCAAGACCGCGAAGCCGATGCTGCTGCTCGGGCATCTGGACGTGGTGGAGGCGCGGCGCGCGGACTGGAGCCGCGATCCGTTCACTCTGGTCGAGGAGAACGGCTATTTCTACGGGCGCGGCACGGCTGACATGAAGGGCATGGACGCCACCTGGGTCGATGCGCTGATGCGGTTCCGGCGCGCCGGCTTCCACCCCAAACGCACGATCAAGATGGCGCTGACCTGCGGCGAGGAGACCACCTACGCCTTCAACGGCGCCGAGTGGCTTGCCAAGAACCGACCGGAACTCATCGCCGCCGCCTTTGCCCTGAATGAGGGTGGCGGCGGACGCACCGACGGGCACGGCAAGCTGCTGGTGGAGTCCATGCAGGTCGGTGAGAAGGCGTCGCAGAACTATCGTCTGGAGACCGTGAACCCGGGGGGCCACAGTTCCATCCCGATCCGCGATAACGCGATTTATGAGCTCGCCGATGCGCTCGTGAAGGTGCGCGACTATGAATTTCCGATGAAATTCACGGAAACGACGCGCACCTACTTCGCCAAGGCGGGCGCGGCACGCGACGATGAACTCGGGCACGCCATGGTGGCACTCGCCAACAATCCCGAGGATCAGGCGGCCGCGGCGCTGGTGTCCAGGGATCGCGGCTACCACAGCATGCTGCGCACCACCTGCGTGGCCACGCTGCTCGACGGCGGCCACGCCAACAACGCCCTGCCGCAGCGGGCCGGCGCCAACGTGAACTGCCGCATCTTTCCCGGAGAGACCGTGGAGGGCACGCGCGCTGCCCTCACGACGGCGATCGACGACCCGCGCCTGACGATCACGCCGGTACCGCCGGTGCGGCCGGTGGCGCGGCCGCCGCCCCTCGATCCGAAGATCATCGGACCGGCGGAGAAGCTGGTCGCCAAATACTTTCCGGGCGTGCCGCTCGTACCCACCATGTCGACCGGTGCCACCGACGGGATCTACCTCGAGGCGATCGGAATCCCGGTCTACGGCGTGCCCGGGGCCTGGGGTGATCCGGATGGCAACGGCGCGCATGGTCTGAACGAGCGCCGCAGCGTACGGGCCGTGTTCGTAGGGCGTGACTTCCTCACCGATCTGATCAAGGCCTACGCGAACGCGAACTAGCCACGCCCAACGCCTCGCGCTGGCGAAGTCTTTGGCAGCGCGGATCCCTTGGTTTAGAGTCGGGCCGGGGGGCATCGGCTGCGAGACTGCTGCGGGCAGTCGCGCCCGATAGCGGAGAACTGCCGTGGGCGCGCAATACCGGGCATTCCTGAGCTACAGCCACCGGGATGCCAAGTGGGCAAACTGGCTGCACAGGGCGCTCGAGACCTACCGGCCGCCAAAAGCGCTGGTCGGCACGACCACCGCGGTCGGAGTCGTGCCGCGGCGCCTGATCCCGATTTTCCAGGACCGTCAGGAACTCGCCAGCGCCACCGAGCTGGGCGCGGTCATCAACGCGGCGCTGCGCGAGTCCGCATGCCAGATCGTGATCTGCTCGCCGGATGCGGCCCGGTCACGCTGGGTGAACGAGGAAATACTGGCGTTCAAGCGCCTGGGACGCGAGGACCGCATCTTTCCCCTGATCGTCAGCGGCGAGCCCAATGCCTCGTCGCTGCCCGGTCGCGAGTCCGAGGAGTGCTTCCCGCCGGCGCTGCGCTTCCACCTCGGCGCGGACGGCACTCTCAGCGACGCCCCCGCCGAGCCGGTCGCTGCCGATGCCCGGCCGGGCAAGGATGGCAAGGCGCGGGCCAAGCTGAAACTGGCCGCGGCGGTTCTGGGGGTTGGGTTCGACGTGCTGCGGCGACGCGAACAGCATCGCCGCAACCGCCGTTTGTTCGTCGCGGCGTGCGCGGCCACCTGCGGCATGGTGCTGACCACCGGGCTCGCCACCTACGCGCTCATTCAGCGCTCCATCGCGCAGAAGCAGACCGCGCGTGCGGAAAAGGAGGCCGACGCGGCGGAGCAGACCACGAACTTTCTCATCGGGCTGTTCCGCCTTGCTGACCCGAGCGAGGCGCGCGGCAGCACGGTCACGGCACGCGAGATGCTGGACCAGGCCAAGGTGCGCGTGGACTCGGAGCTGACCCAGCAGCCAGCCATTCAGGCGCGGCTGCTGCAGACTCTCGGGACCGTCTACACCGGGCTCGGCCTGTACCGCGATGCGCAGCCGCTGCTGAAGCGCTCGCTGGCGATGGAGCGCCGCATGCCCGACACCGAGGTGGTCGCGCTGTCGGAGGGACTCAATGACTTTGCCGACCTGCAGAGCCTGCAGGCCGACTACACCGCGGCAGAACAGGCGTACCGTGAGGCCATCGGCCGTATCGGGCCGCGTCCGAAGGATCATCGCAGCCGCGTCACACTCGCGAACAGTCTCTTCGGCCTGGGCAGCGTCCTGCGGACCGAGGGTCGCTACCCGGAAGCCGAGCGCAGCCTGCGCGAGGCGCTGGCGATGCAGACCAAGCTGTACGGCGCCAAGCACGGTGACATCGGTCGGACGCTCGTGGATCTGGCCATGACGCTCGACGACGAAGACGAGCTGAAGGCGGCGCTTCCCCTGATGCGGTCCGCGGTCAACATGCAGCGCGAGCTGTACGGCAGCCAGCCGCACCCGGATCTCGCGGATGCGGTCAACGATCTCGGCAGCCTGCTCGAGGAGAATGGCGACTACGACGAGTCCGAGAAGATGTACCGGGAGGCGGTTGCCCTACGCCGCCGCCTGTACGGAGACAAGCACCCGAAGATTGCCCAGGGCCTGAACAACCTTGCCAGCGCCATGCAGGACAAGGGGGAACTGGCGAGTTCGGAGGCGACCTATCTGCAGGCGCTGGCCATGGAACGCGAACTCCTGGGCAACGTGCATCCCGAAGTCGCGAACACACTGAACAACGTCGCCTTCGTTCAATATGACCGTGGCGACACCGCCGGTGCGCTGGCCACCGAGCGCGAGGCGCTCGGCATTTACCGCAAGCTGTTCCCGGGTGACCACCCGCGTGTCGCGGCGGTGACCAATACCATCGGTCTGTGGCTCACCTTCGCCGGTGAGTATGCGGAGGCGGAGCGCGATCTGCGCACGGGGCTGGAGATGCGCCGGCGGCTGTTCAAAGACACCAGCCCGGACGTGGCTTCGAGCCTCGAGAACCTGGCGATCCTGCAGGTGGCCACCCGCAGGTACTCGGATGCGCTGGAGTCGGCGCGGACTGCCATGGGGATCTTCACGCACGCATTCTCGGCCGACAACTGGCGCACGGCGATCGCGGAGAGCGCTGCCGGCGGCGCCCTCACCGGGCTCGGCAGCTACGCCGAGGCTGAAAAGCTGCTCGGGCACAGCTCGGCGATCCTGCGCAAGGATCCCTTTGCGCAGGCGGCGTTCCGCACCCTGACGCAGCGCTATCTGCAGGCACTCCACGAGCAGGAGCACCGGAAGGCTCCCGAGCGCGCCGCCGGTCCGGCCCTGCAGCGCGTGTCACCGCAGGCGATGGCCGCCGCCCCGCGCCCTTAGTCCGCTTACATAATCTCGCCGCACAGCCGAAAAGCGCTGCCGCCCCGGGCGGCGGCATGCTAGCCTCCGCCGCCTCCTGTCTAAACGTACACCGCGTGCCGCAAGCGCGGACAGAACAAGATGAGTCGGGGAGCGCCGTGATGCAGAAGACCATCCTTCCCGCGCGATTGACCCTCGCATTCGTCGCGCTGTCCGCTGCGGGGGCGTTGCCCGCGCAGACGCTGCGCATCACGGTCGCCAACTCCTCCGCACCCAACGCGCTCTACGACGTGCTGTTCAGTCCCGCCGGCACGACGCTGCTGAATGCGGACGGTGCGGCCATGGTCAGCGACCGCTCGGTGGCCTTCCTCGCGGGTAGCTCCGGGGGAGTGGACGTCGCGGTCGCCGACTCCGGCGGCAGCGCCATCGTGCGCTACGTCGCACCGAGCGGCACGCCGCCGCAGGTCGGGGTGAGCATCTGGAGTGCCGCCTCGGGTGTGGCGGGCCCGCTGCATCCCGATGGCCTGTCGGTGGATGCGGGCGGCAACCTCTACGTGGCCTCGAATCAGCGCACTCCTGCGCTCTGGGTGCTGCAGCCGTCGGCTGCCGCGCCCGGCGGTTTCCGGGCACCGTTGCTGCTCGATACGCACTTCGCGGGGCACGAGGTCGACTCGATCATCGACACCCTGATCGTGTCGAGCAAGCTGCCGGCGGCTGCTCTCGCCGCGCTGGCCGCCCGGGGCATACACGCCGGCGACCTGCTGGTGCTCATCGCCGACAGCGATTTCGATCCCTCCGACGCGCGCGAACGGGTCACGGTGTTCGACTACTCGGCCGCGAGCCTTGCCGCCTTCCTCGCCAATCCGGCCAATCCCATCGCGTCCCCGGCGGTGGCGCTGTTCGAACGCCAGTTCCCCGGGACCAGCCAGCGCAGCAGCCCGCTGCCTGCGGGTCTGGACATCTGGCCGAGCGACGGCAGTTTGCTGGTGTCCACGACCAAGGGCGCAATCCTGCAGTACACGCCCGCTAACGGCTACGCCTTCTGGACCGGTAGCTACGCCACCACCTTCGCGTCCGTTGGCTGCGGCTACAACGTCTGCCCGTTCGGAAAGCTCCGTACCGGCACCCAGGCTGACACCGCTTACGCCTTCGTGACCCAGACCACCGGCGCGGCGAGCGGCAACATTCTGCAGTTTGCCGTGCCGGTGGCGACGCCGACTCCCGCCGGTGGCTTCCGCTTCAGTGTGCCGACCGCCAGCGTATCAACCGGCGCCTCGACCACGGCCGATTCGACCACCGGCAGTCCGGCCGGCATTGCAGTGGCGCCGCAGACGGTGGTGGTGGCGTCGGCGGCTGCCTGCGCCTCCCCGTCCGGCTGTAACCCGACCGGCGGGCTGCTGAGCAACATCGTCGCGGGCGCGGCCGGCGTCGGCCCGCAGGGCGTGCGCGGCAACGTCATCCAGCAGACCTGCGTCGTCACCGATACGCGCCTGCAGTCCGACGGCAGCTGCCCCGGGAAGCTGAACCTCGCCCAGCTGTGCCCGAGCTTTCCGGCGAACTTCATCTCGTCGAAGATCTGCGGCGCATCCGGGCCGTCGCACAATCAGTTCGCGGTCATTCGGTCGATCGCCGACGGCGTGGACGACGTACCCGGCATTCTCGTGCAGAGCGAGGAAAACCCGAGCGGCCTCATCCCCGGGACCGCCGACGAGCCGTGTACCGCCGCCCAGGTCGTGGGCTGGACTCCGCGGCTCGGCTCGGACGAGGGGGTCGTGCCCGAGGGCGCGGAGGTGCTCGACATGACCACCTTTTGTGACAAGGACGGCAGCAGCACGCGCGGCAACTCAGTCTGGGTGGTCGGTGCGAAGCTGAGCTCGGCGCTGTCCTCGAACAACTACGCCCTGCTCGGGTTCGCCAACGAGAAGCTCGCAAACCTCGGCAAGACCATCGTGTCGTCGAACATTGCGCGGCCGGTCCAGGAGGCTCTCGGCCTGTGCCTCATTACCAGTGCAGTGCTGCTGGACACGGGGCACTACTCGTGCGCGGCGCGCAACGTTTGGCTGTGCGACCAGGTGGCCGCCGCCAACGCCAAGAGCTTTGGCAGCTCGCCCGACAATCCCAACCCGTTCGGCGACGTGCGCGGCAGGCTCGGGAATATCTTCTTCACGATCAACAGCCGCATCCTGAAGAAACCGGTGAATGCGACGTGGCCGCTCACGACGCCGCCGCCGGCGTGCCGCTGAGCATGGGCGCATAGCCCGCGCGGCCGGCCGCTCACGCCGGGTCGCGCGGCCGTCACACGGCCATAGCGGCCGCGCTGGTGGCGACTGGCAAAATGGGCAACCGCCAATCCCGTTGCACCCCGAGTGATGTCTGCCGCATGGCGCATTGCCACTGATGTGCGCCTGCACTAGCATGCCCGACCGGTTTTGCAGCGCTGCATACGGCGGAGCCGTTCGTGTCACCTTCTTTAAATAACCAGGGAGTGGCTATGCACCGGTTGAGTATTGCGATTGCGGCGAGCGTCCTCTCATGCACAGCTTGGAGCGAGCAGGGAGCGAGCACCGGTGTGCCGGTTGAAAAGGCCTGGGTGGCGCGCAGCAACGCCTTCACCAACAAGCTCCTCGAGGTCGAGTTCGCTCACGCTCCCGAACGCGGCTCGCGCCAGGGCCTGGCGCAGTTCGACGAACGCATCTCCAGCCCGACGCTGGCCGATGAGATGGCCGAGCGCCACCAGCTGGAGGCAGTACTGGCCGGTCTCGATGCCGCGCGCCGCGCCGAGACGGACAAGAAGGTGCAGGAGGACCTCGATATCCTGCGCAGGGCATTCGACCTGCAGTTCCGCACCGAGGACTACGGGCTGCAGCACGAGGTGCCGTTTCTCAACGCCAGCGAGAAGGTGTTCCAGGGACTGCGCGGCCTGCTCGACGATCAGGTAGCCGAACCACGGCGCGCGGCGGCGCTGGTGCGGCTGCGGGCCTATGCCGGGCTCGGCACGGGGCAGAAGCCCTTCACCGAGGTGCTCAAGCAGCGTGAGCTGGAGCAGATCGCCAAGCCGGGCGTCATCTATCCGTCCAAGGACGAGGTGGAGACCGAGCTCGGACGCAATTCCAACTACCTCGAGGGCATCGGCAAGCTGTTCCCCAAGTACGGCCTCAAGGACTGGGAGGCACCGTACGCGAAACTCAAGACCGAGCTGACCGACTATGACACTTGGGTGCGGCAGAACATCCTGCCCAAGGCACGCACGGACTTCCGCCTGCCGCCGGAAAAGTACGCCCTGGCCTTCGAGCAGTACGGCATCGATCTGCCGCCCGCGAAGGTGGCCGCGATGGCGCACGTCGCCTTCAGCCAGTATCAGCAAGAGATGGCACCGCTGGCGGCTGAGATCGCCAAGGCGAACCACTATCCCTCTTCGGACTACCGCGCTGTGATCCGCGAGCTCAAGAAGAAGCAGATCACGGGTGAGGCGATCCTGCCCTTTTTCAATGAGCGGCTGCACGCGATCGAGCGCCTGATCACCGCGCATAACCTCGTCACGCTGCCGACCCGCCCGGCCATCATCCGGCTCGCCACCCCGGCCGAGACTGCACAGCAGCCGGCACCGCACATGCAGCCGCCGCCGTTCCTGCACAACACCGGTCAGCGCGGTGAGTTCGTGCTGCCGCTCAACATCCCGTCAGCCAGCGGCGGCGCGGGCGACCAGTACGATGACTTCACCTTCGATGCCGTGGCGTGGACCCTGACCGCGCATGAGGCGCGGCCGGGGCACGAACTGCAGTTCGATTCCATGGTCGAGCAGGGCGTGAGCCTGGCGCGGGCACTGTACGCCTTCAACTCCACCAACGCCGAAGGATGGGGCCTGTACTCCGAGTACATCATGCAGCCGTACGAGCCCGTCGATGGGCAGCTGCTGACACTGCAGCTGCGCCTGCTGCGCGCGGCACGTGCATTCCTCGATCCGGAGCTGCAGAGCGGGACGGTCACGCCGCAGCGAGCGTACGAAGTGCTGGAGAAGGACGTGGTGCTGAGCCACGCCTTTGCCAAGGAGGAAGTCGAGCGCTTCACCTTCCGCTCCCCCGGTCAGGCCAACAGCTACTTCTATGGCTACACCCGGCTGCTGCAGCTGCGCCAGGAGACCGAGCACGCCCTCGGCAGCCGCTTCGACCAGAAGAGGTTTCACGACTTCATCCTGAGCCAGGGACTGCTGCCGCCGGATCTGATGCGCAAGGCGGTGCTCGAGGACTTCATTCCGTCTCAGAAGGGCGGCTGAGCCTGCCGACCCGCGGCGGCCGATGCATGCGCCCGCGCTCCGGAACTCGGGTTCATATCCGTGACCGCGCGGGCATAATCGCCGTCGATATTCTTCGGGAAACACCGGGCACCGGGCTCTCCCTGTGCAGTCAAACGCTTAGTCGTCTCAAATAGGGGAGGCCCGACAGCCCTCCCTCCGCTACGATTAAGAGGTATGAGCAAGCACGAGATCGCCGTCGACGTCGCCAAGGTGCGCAAGTTTGACCACCCGGGGCGGGGCCGTAACCGTGCGCGCTCGGTCCCTAAGGGACGCCAGGTCGACCTGCATGCGCAGGCAGAGATCAGGGGGCTGCTGGGCGACGCGCCGCGCCGCCGCGATCTGCTGATCGAGCACCTGCACAAGATCCAGGACACCTTCGGACAGATCTCAGCGGCGCATCTTGCGGCCCTGGCCGAGGAGATGAAGCTGGCATTCGCTGAGGTGTTCGAAACGGCGACCTTCTATGCCCACTTCGACGTGGTCAAGGAGGACGATCGCGACGTTCCGGCGCTCACGGTGCGGGTGTGCGACAGCCTGACCTGCGCCATGCTCGGCGCGGAGCCCCTGCTGCTGGCGTTGCAGGCCGAGCTTGGCAGTGACGTGCGCGTGGTACGCGCACCGTGTGTCGGCTTATGTGACCACGCTCCCGCGGCGGAGGTGGGGCACAACTTTCTCAAGCGCGCCACGGTCGCGAGCGTCAGGTCGGCGGTCGCGCATCAGGACACGCATCCGCACGTGCCGGACTACATCGACTACGACACCTACCGCGCCGATGGCGGTTACGTGACGCTCGAGCGCCTGCGCGCGGGCGAGCTCTCGGTGGAGGCGATCCTTAAGGTCCTTGACGACGGGGCGCTGCGCGGTCTGGGTGGCGCGGGGTTCCCCACCGGGCGCAAGTGGCGCTCGGTCCGTGGCGAGCCCGGACCGCGGCTCATGGCCGTCAACGCGGACGAGGGCGAGCCGGGCACCTTCAAGGACCAGTACTACCTCAATCGCGATCCGCACCGCTTTCTCGAGGGCATGCTGATCGGCGCGCACGTGGTCGAGGCCGCGGAGGTGTACGTGTACGTGCGCGACGAGTACCCGATCGCCCGGCAGATCCTCGCGAACGAGATCGCCAAGCTTCCCGCCGGCGGTCCCCGGATCCACCTGCGGCGCGGGGCCGGTGCCTACATCTGCGGCGAGGAGTCCTCGCTCATGGAGTCGATCGAGGGCAAGCGCGGACTGCCGCGGCACAAGCCGCCGTTCCCGTTCCAGGTCGGGCTGTTCGGCCGACCCACACTTATTAACAATGTGGAAACGCTCTTCTGGGTCCGGGATCTGGTCGAGCGCGGCGCCGACTGGTGGAAGAGCCACGGGCGCAACGGCCGTTTCGGCCTGCGCTCCTTCTCCGTATCCGGGCGTGTCAAGGATCCCGGCGTCAAACTCGCCCCGGCCGGCGTCACTATCCGCGAGCTGATCGAGGAATTCTGCGGCGGCATGGCCGAGGGTCACAGGTTCACGGCCTACCTGCCAGGGGGTGCCTCGGGCGGCATCCTGCCGGCATCCATGAACGACATTCCGCTCGATTTCGGCACGCTGGAGCAATACGGCTGCTTCATCGGCTCGGCCGCGGTCATCGTGCTGTCCGACCAGGATGATGTGCGGGCCGCGGCCCTGAACCTCATGCGTTTCTTCGAGGACGAATCCTGCGGCCAGTGCACTCCCTGCCGTGCCGGAACCGAGAAGGCGCGCATGCTGATGGAGCAGGGCACCTGGGACACAGCGCTGCTCGGTGAGCTGTCTCAGTGCATGCGGGACGCCTCGATCTGCGGCCTGGGCCAGGCGGCGTCCAATCCGCTCACCAGCGTGATCCGTTTCTTTCCTGACCTGTTCCCCCAGTCGCAGCCGGGCGCTGCGAAGACCGGGTAGACCATGAACGACGTCAATCGCAGCAACGGCAACCAGCCACAGCCCGCAGCACCCGCGCCCGGGGCCAACAAGGCGGGCGAGGCGGGCGTGCGGCCTGGCGTCGTGTTCGAGCTCGACGGCCAGCAGGTGGAGGCACAGCCCGGGGAGACCACCTGGGCGGTCGCCCAGCGTCTCGGCACCCACATCCCCCACCTGTGCCACAAGCCCGCGCCC
>Ga0070695_100001022_pt1 | contig 15270 bp, 14 predicted proteins | sample KBSK1252metaG_FD_65471 | JGI IMG/M metagenome (GOLD analysis project Ga0070695, IMG submission 65471) | Corn, switchgrass and miscanthus rhizosphere microbial communities from Kellogg Biological Station, Michigan, USA - KBS K1-25-2 metaG | ecosystem: Host-associated > Plants > Roots >...
CTGGGCGCCCCCGAGACCTGCATCGCCGAGTTCCAGCGCTGGCAGGCGGCCACCGGCGCGAGCACCTTCCTGCTGAGGCTGCGCCACGCGCACTCGGGCGGCCCGCCCCACGAGAAGATCATGGAGGCGATCCGCCTCTTCGGCGAGCGCGTCCTGCCCTACGTCTGAGGTCTAGGGGCGACGCGCGGGCGGCAAGAAGTCGACGACCGCGCTTTCCAGGTTGTACATGGCCCCCGCGATCTTGACCGCGCCTCGCTCCTCGAGCCCCGCGAGGATGGCGCTGCGGCTGCGGACCTCGGCCATCGTCAGCTCGACGTTCTTGCGAGCGACCGCGTCGACGAAGGCGTAGTTCTTCGCGGAGCGCTCGCCCTGGTAGGTGGTCGCCTCCACCGCGGGCTGGATCTTGGCGAGGAGACCGGTGAGGTTGCCCAGCTGCACCCGGTCGATGGCGCCCTTGATCGCGCCGCAGGCGGTGTGGCCCATCACCAGCACCACCTTCGCGCCGGCCACCTCGCAGGCGAACTCCATGCTGCCGAGGATGTCGTCGTTCGCCACGTTGCCGGCCACCCGGGCGTTGAAGACGTTCCCGATGCCGAGATCCATGATGGTCTCGGCGGGCGCGCGGGAATCGATGCAGCTCAGGATCACCGCGGCCGGATACTGCCCCTTCGCGCTGGCGCGCTGCTGCGCCAGATAGTTCTGCCTCGACCCCTCGCCTTTCCGGAAGTGGGCGTTGCCGCTCTTCATCCGCTCGATGATCTGGTCGGGCGTCATCCGGTCGCGCTCGGCGCGGGTGAGCGCCGCCGCCCACGCGAGCCGATCCGGCCGCACCACGCCCGCCAGGGCCGCGGCGCCGGTCAGGCCCGCGGCGCGAAGGAAACCTCGGCGATCGATACCGTCGGCACTCATGACAATCCTCCTCGCTCGGGATGGGTCGCTGCGTCCGAGGGAGCATAGCAGACACCGCGGTGCTATGATCCCCAGCCTGCTTGCCGAGGAGGGCGCCATGGCGCCTGAACCGGACGCGACGTGGCCGCTGGCCAGAACGCTGGCGCGGGTCATCCCGCTGGGGTGATCGGAGCGGCGGTCGACTACACCGCGACGCCTGACCAGGCCGCTTTCGCAGCATTTCGGCGACTTCCGCCGTGGCCGCCATCACCCCAGTGGGTCTTCGCAGCCCCACTGGGGCAGCCGCGACCGGCCCTATCGGTTGTTCGCCTTGGGCGCCTTGCAGCCGGCGGTGCGGTTGAAGCTGTGGGCGTTCCAGTGGTGGACATAGATGTCGGGCGGCTTGCCCCCCGCTTCGCGCGCGAACTCCCACTGCAGGAAGGTGCCGCCCGCCCACGTGGTGCGCATCTGCATCATCGGGACCGGCTGGCTGGGGCCGTAGTAGTAGATGCTCGCGTCGGTCATCGGCAGGAAGCGCAGGCCGCGGCAGTCGCCGTCGCACTCGATCACGTAGGTCTCCCGGACGTCGATGCGGTCGCGCGCGGTGGCCTTGGTGCCCTCCGCGTTCCACGTGATGTGTTGTGTTCCGACGCACGAGTACTTCTGCCGCTTCAGCCAGTCGATGGCGTCGTCGATGGGCTCCGATTCCCGCGCCACGCGCCGGCCGCTGCCGTCCGCGGCCATGGACGCGTCCCAGTACGCCACGCCCCACCGCGTCGGCTCGACGCGGAGGGCGGGTTTCGCGGCCTGGCTCGGTGTCACCCGCGAGCCGGGAGGCAGCAGGGGCAGCGGGGTGCCGCCGGCTCCGGCCAGCTCGAAGGCGCCGCAGCCGAAGTTGCCGATCTTCCCGGTGAGCCGCTTCGTCGCCGGGTCGTAACGGCCTTCCATGCCGACCATGGAGTAGCCGTAGCCGGGCGGCGGACGCTTCACCCAGCGCTGGGGCGTCAAGCTGAACGTGCCCGCGCGCTCGTCGTACGGCCCGGCCAGCGCGTAGGAGCCGACGCCGCTCCCCTGCGGGAACGGGAAGGTGAACACCGCGGACAGCCGCCCGGCTCCTTCCTCCTTGACCGACAGATCGAGCACATTCCAGTCGCCGCACTGATACCGGCCGGAGTAGGTGCCCGCGATGCCGCTGCTCGCCGGCGCCGGGCCGCCCGCCGTCGGAGCGGCCGCGGTGGAGCCGGCCGTCGTCGAGCGCAGCGCCTGCATCGGGCCGGCGCACGCGGCGGTCAGCAACACGCAGAGCATCACCGCGAGCCGAGTCGGGACGGAGGCCGTCACGTGTCCGCTACCGGATGTTGATGGGCCGGCCCTGTCCGAGCAGGTTGATCCCATGCGGGGTGTAGGGGTTGCCGTTCTGGAAGGTCACGGTCGGGCGACTGGGCGCCGGCGTCACGCCCCCGCCGCCCGAGTACGGCGGACTGCCCGGCACGCCGGGGCTGTAGCCTCCGGAGTCTCCGCCGCCCCCCGCGGCCACGCCCGCCACGATGATGAACGCGGCGAGCCCGAGGAACGCGAACCCCGAGCTGTTCGCGGTGAACAGGTTCTGGTCGATCTGGTCGCGGTACTTGGCCGCGCGCGCCGCCAGGGTTTTATCGGGGCCGGCCGTCGCCTTGTCCAGCCATCGCCGGGCCGCGGCCTCCCGCTTCGGCCCGCCCTCGCCGATGGCGATCATGCAGCCGAGCAGATACTGGGCGAACTGATGGCCCGCGTCCGCCGGCGGCAGCAGGCGCTCGCGGGCCGCCGCGGGATTCTTCGGCGTGCCGATGCCCTGCTCGTAGCTGACCGCGTACATGAACTGCCCCTCCACGTTGCCCGTCTCCGCCGCCCGCTTGTACAGCGCGAAGGCGCCGGGCAGGTCCTGCGGCATCCCGGTGCCGATCTGCTTCATGTAGCCGAGCCGGACCATCGACGGCCCGTTGCCTTGCTGCACGCCCTGCTGATAGAGCCGGATCGCGCCCGGGATGTCCCGCGCGCCGTTGGCGCCGATCTCCAGCTCGAACGCCTGACGGAACACCGCCTCGCCGGGCGACGTCTGCGCGGTCGTCAGGAAGAACACCAGGGACAGCGCCACCCACGCTCGGTATCGCATGAGACCTCCGTTCACCATCAGCACATCAGCCAGTCGCCGTAGGTTCCGCGGATCGGCTTGCCCTCCGCGAACCGCGACAGCCGGAAGGTGGGCAGATCGGGATGGCCGGCCGATCCCTCCGTGATCAGGGTCGCCATCATGTGGCCGACCGCCGGCGAGAGCTTGAACCCGTGGCCGGAGAAGCCGGCGGCGACGTGATAGCCCTCGGGGCCGACGCGGTCCAGCACCGGATGCCAGTCGGGGCTCACGTCGAAGCAGCCGGCGTAGCCGCGCGCGATGTGGCCCTCGGCGAGGACCGGAAAGCGGTGACTCACCCGCGCGAGCGCGTCCGTCGACTCGTCGAGGCTCACGCCCTCGCGATACGCGTCGGGATCGGCGCTGTCCTGCGACTCCTCGGCGTCGAGGCCGCCCACCAGGATGTGCTCGCCCATCTCCGGCCGCGTGTAGATGTTGGTGACGAAGTCGTACACCATCGGATGCGGCCGCCGCTCGGTCTCGGGCCACGACACGATGCTGATCTTGTGGCGGCATACGTGGATCGGCAGGTCCACGCCGGCCATCGCCGCGACCCCCGCGCTCCACAGCCCCGCCGCGTTGACCACCACCGGGGCCGAGATGGGGCCGGCCGCGGTCTGGACGCCGCGGACGCGCTCGCCCTCCACCAGCAGCCCGGTCACCGCGGTGTCCTCGAGCACGCGCGCACCGGCCGCGCGCGCGGCACGCGCGAAGCCCTGCGCGGTCTCCACCGGATTGCAGTAGCCGGAGGCCGGCTCGTAGCAGCCGGCCACCCAGTCGTCGGCGCGCAGACGCGGCTCGATCTCGCGCATGTCGGCCGGCGAGATCAGGCGCGTGTCGATGCCCACCGAGCGCTGGAGGGCCACCGAGGCCTCCATGGGCAGGCGCATCCGCTCGTCGACGCCCAGCAGGTAGCCGGTGTGCCGGAAGCCGCAGGAGGCGCCGTCGGTATGCTCGGCGAACCGCTGGAAGAACTCCAGCGAGTAGCGGATCATCCGGCAGGTCTCGGGCGTCGAGTAGTGCTGGCGCACGCACGCCGAGCTCTTGCCGGTGCCGCCCGAGGCGAGCGTGCCCTTGTCCACCACCACCACGTCGGTGATCCCGCATCGGGTGAGGTGGAAGGCGGTGCTGGCGCCGGTGACACCACCGCCGATGATGATCACGTCGGCGGTGCGCGGCCCCGGCATGGCGCCGATGCTAACCGGGGTGGCGCCCGGGCGCAACCGGCGAGGCGACCGGCTCCCGCATCTCCGCCCCGGCCGGCGGGAGGCTACCTCGTCCCGGTGAGCTCGATGACCTTGCCGGCGCGGAGCACGCTCATCTTGAACGAGGAGCCGGGCGTCCGCGCGGCCAGCGTGTTGCGGATCTTCTCGATGTTGTCCTCGGACAGCACGGGGATGCCGTCGACCGAGAGGATGATGTCGCCGCCCACCGGGATCTCCTTCCCGCCGATGGTGAGGACGCCGTCGCTACCCTGGAGGCCCATGCTCGAGGCGATCGATCCCTGGGCCACCGTCTTGACCAGGAATCCCGCGGGCGCCGGCACGTTGAAGACCGTGGCGAGACGACCGGTGAGGAGAACGCCCTGCAGCGCGCCCCAGAAGACCTTCCCGGGCACCAGCAGCTTGTTCGCGCTGTTGATCGTCACGATGAACCCCAGGCCCTCGCTGCCCCCCGACTTCGAGATGTTCTGGCTGACGATGCCGATGACCTCGCCCGCCATGTTGAACACCGGCCCGCCGGAGTTGCCGGTGTTGATCGTGGCGGTGGTCTGGAGGAACTCGGCCAGCGGCATGTCCGGAAAGATGGTGTTGGGCGGCCAGCGCGCGCTGATCCAGCCCACGCTCATCGAGTACGCGAGCCCGTAGGGCGCGCCGACGATCATGACCTGCTGGCCGACCCGCATCGTGCCGGAGTCGCCGATCTGCGCCACCCGCATGGCCCGGGTCACCCGCTCGAGCTGCAGCAGCGAGACGTCGGCGGCCGCGTTGGCCGAGATGATGGTGGCCCGCACGACCTCCCCGCCGATGCCCTCGACGGTGACCTCGTCCATGCCGTTGACGACATGGGCGGCCGTCATCACCCGGCCGTCGCTCGAGATCAGCACCCCGGAGCCCGTCTCGTTGAAGCGGGTGACGCCCGTGGCCGTGACATCACGTCCCTTGGCCCGGACCACGACCACCGTCGGGCTGACGCGGGTGAAGAGATCGTCCAGGCTCTCTCTCTGGGCCTGCGGAGCCGCCGGGACGCCGGACAGGACCATCGCCGCCGCCAGGACCGCCGCGAGGGACTTCTGCATACAATTCCTCCTCAGGACATGAGGCCCGACAGCGAGGAAGCCGGGCGGCCGACGATAGCACGAACCGCCGGCCGGATAGGCGCCATGTCGATCCGGTGGATCGCCGGTCGACTGGAAGATACAGGACACGCTCTCAAAGGAGACGCACACCAATGCCCACCGGCACCGTGAGGCTTCACCGAGTGCTTCGCACCACCCCGGAGAAGGTCTACCGGGCCTTTCTCGATCCGGACGCCATGGTCAAATGGCTTCCCCCCCATGGCTTCACCGGCAAGGTCCACCACCTGGACGCGACGGTCGGGGGGACCTTCAAGATGTCCTTCACGAACTTCACGAGCGGCCACGGGCATACGTTCGGCGGCGAGTATCTCGAGCTGGTGCCGAACGAGCGCATTCGCCACACCGACGAGTTCGACGATCCGAATCTCCCGGGCGAGATGCACGTCACGGTGTCGTTGCGGCCGGTGTCGTGCGGCACCGAGCTGCACATCCTGCAGGAGGGGATCCCGGAGGCCATCCCGACCGAGGCGTGCTATCTCGGCTGGCAGGAATCGCTCACGCTGCTGGCCCAGCTCATCGAGCCCGAGATCCCCGGGTAGCCAGGGCCGGGCGGCCCGTCGAGCGCGGCGGCGTTCGCGCCGGCTCCGGGTGGGGTAGACTCGGCGCCACGAGCCGGACCGATCGCATCCACCTCGGCGGGAGGGCCCTGTGAAGACCGTCCTCGTCACTGGCGCAGCGGGAGACATCGGCACGCACCTCAGCCGGGAGCTCGCGGGGCGATACGCCCTGCGCCTGTCCGACCGGCGCCCCCTGAAGCCGCCCAGGGGCCAGACCTTCGTGAGAGCCGACATCTCGAAGATGGCGGACGCGCTGCGCATCACCCGCGGCGTCGACGCCATCGTGCACCTCGGCGGCTACTCGGTCGAAGGCCCGTGGCCGGCGATCCTCCAGGCGAACATCGTCGGCGGCTACAACGTGTTCGAGGCGGCGCGGCGCAACCGAGTGAAGCGCATCGTCTTTCCGACCAGCAATCACGCGGTGGGCTACTACCGCCGCGACCAGACGATCGACCACCGCGTCTACATCAAGCCGGACAGCCGCTACGGCGTCTCCAAGGTGTTCGGCGAGGCGCTCGGCAGCCTCTACGCCGACAAGTACGGCATGGAGTGCTTCATGATCCGCATCGGCAACGTGAACCCGAGGCCGATCGACAAGCGCCGCCTCTCGATCTGGCTCAGCCCGAGAGACCTGGCGCAGCTGGTCTCGATCGGCATCGATCACCCCGACATCAAGTTCGAGATCGTCTACGGCATCTCCCGGAACACGCGGGCCTGGTACGACAACTCGAACGCCTTCCGGCTCGGCTACCGGCCCGAGGACGATAGCGAGGTGTACGCCGCCGAGGTCCTGGCGCGAGAGAAGCCGAGCCGCGACGCCATCGCGGAGGCGCACCAGGGGGGCACCTTCTGCACCGCGGAGGCCGTCGCCAATCCGGCCGCGCCCCCACCGCGGACCACGGCCGGCCGCCGGCGGCGCGCCACCTAAAGCGGGGGGCGGCTTCCCTCCGACCTCGGCCCGGGATATATTCTCGGGACCGTCGTGGCCAGGATCGTCGTGCTCGGCGCTGGGGTGTGCGGCCTCGCCACCGCCCTGCTCATCGCGCGCGACGGGCACGACGTCACCGTGCTCGAGCGCGACCCGGATCCGGTGCCGGAGACGCCCGGCGAGGCGTGGGAGGCCTGGGCGCGCGGCGGGGTCGCCCAGTTCCGCCAGCCGCACTACCTGCAGACGCGCGCCCGGCATGTCCTCGATGCCGAGCTGCCGGATGTCCGCGATGCGCTGGTCGCCGCCGGCGCCCTCCGCTTCGATAGCCTGGCCATGGCGCCGCCTTCCCTCCCCCCCTTCGAGCGCCGCGCCGACGACGAGCGGTTCGTCACCCTGACCGCCCGCCGTCCCGTCCTCGAGCAGGTGGTCGCCCGATCGGCCGCGGCCGAGCCTCGCCTGGATGTCCGCCGTGGCACCCCGGTGTCCCATCTGGTCGGCCGCCCCCGCTCGGGCCGGCCGCACGTCACCGGCGTACGGACCGAATCGGGTGAGCAGATCCTCGCCGATCTCGTGGTCGACGCCACCGGCCGGCGCTCCCCGCTGCCGAGATGGCTCGAGGAGATCGGGGCCGCGCCGCTCCACGAGGAGACCGAGCCGTCCGGGTTCGTGTACTACACGCGCTTCTTCCAGTCGCCGGACGGCACGGGGCCACAGCCGCGTGACCGGCTGCTCTCCGCCTTCGGCTCGTTCTCGATCCTCACCCTGCCCGCGGACAACGACACGTGGTCGGTCACCGTGTTCGGCTCCTCCGGCGATCGTCCGCTGACCCAGCTGCGCGATGCCGACCGGTGGACGGCGGTCGTGAGGGCGTGCCCGCTGCACGTCCACTGGCTCGCGGGCGAGCCGATCACCGGCGTGCTGCCGATGGCCGGGGTCCTCGATCGCTACCGCCGGCTGGTCGCGGACGGGCGCCCGATCGTGACCGGCCTGGCGCTCGTCGCGGACTCCTGGGCCTGCACGAACCCGTCACTCGGACGCGGCATCGCGCTCGGCCTCGCCCACGCCGCGCGCCTGCGGGATGTCGCGAGAACCGATCTCGACGATGCGCACGGCTTTGCCCTCGCCTGGGACCGCGCCACCGAGGCCGACCTGACGCCGTGGTACCGCGCGACGGTGGCGATCGATCGCGCGCGGCTCGCCGAGATCGAGGCGATCCGCGCGGGGACGGAGCGCCCGCGCCCCACCGAGCCGGCGGCCGTGCTGGGCGCGGCCCTCGGTCGCGCGATGGCGCACGACCCCGAGATCTTCCGCGCGTTCATGGAGATCGTCGGCTGCCTGACCTTGCCCGGGGCCATCTTGGCGCGTCCGGGGTTTGCCGACCACGTGCGGGACGTCGCCGCCCGCCACGAGGCCGCCCCGCACCTGGGTCCGACCCGGGAGGAGCTGCTCCGGTTGATCGCCTGACGCGCGCTCTTCGACGCGGAGGCCGAAACGAGGCATTGGACATGAAGCCGATTCCCGCAATCTGGCGGATCGATGTCGAGCCGGACGATTTTCAGCCCGGGTCGGGGCTACCCCCCTGGACCGGCTTCCTCGCGGCCGCGGATCTCGTGGACGGGCTGCGCGACCGGCTCGCCGCGCGCTCCGGTGCGGCCCCGCATCCCACCTGGTTCCTCCGCCTCGATCCGGACATCGAGCGCTGCTACGGGCGCTCCGATTTCGTGGTCGATCGCTACCACGATCGCATCGATCGGCTGCGCGCGCACGGTGACCCGCTCGGGATTCACGTGCACTACTACCGCTGGGACGAGGAGCGCCGGGTCTCGTATTCCGATCACGCCGACACCGCCTGGACGGTGCGCTGCCTCGAGACCGCCGCGCGCACGTTCGCCCACTCCTTCGGTGAGCCGCCGCGTCGAGCGAGCCACGGGGGGTACTTCGTCACGGATGCGCTGGTGGACCGTGCCATCGCCCTCGGGATCGAGGTCGACGTCACCCCCGAGCCGGGTCGGTACCCGCAGCGCGAGAACGTGACCTTCGGCGACTACACCACCGCGCCGTCCACGGATTTCCGACACTACCCGCGTCGTCCCTACTACCCTTCACGCGCGGCCCTGGACGTGCCCGCCCGTTCCGCGGAGGACGCGCGCCGGATGCTGATGGTGCCGCTGACCGCCTACGACTACCGGCGCGCCTTCAGTTCGTGGTACCGGCGGCTCGCCAAGACCGCCCTGGCGCGGCCCTATCGGCACGCGCCACTCAATCCGTGGAAGGAGTGGCCGACTCCCGACGCCTTCTGGGACCTCGTGGCGCGCGCCGCCGACGAGGGCCCGGCGTGCTACGTCGCGCTCGCCGTCCGCACCGATCCCCCGGGCTCGGCGGGGTATCGCCTGGCCCGCGCGGTATTCGACCACCTGCCGACCCATCCCATCTCGCGGCGCCTGCGCTTCGTCGATCCGCTGTCCGCGGAGATCGGGGCTCTCGCGGCCCTGGGCTGATCAGCCGACGGTGCGCTCCCAGGCGGGCTTCGCGGCCGCCGCGTTGTAGCGGGGGCGCGCGCGCCTCGCTCCACGCGCTCGCAGCTTGGGCCGCTGCGCGAGGAGAGGGCAAGCGCGGCTGGCGCCCGGCATCCTCCACGCCCACCTGCCGCGCATCTTCGATGCGTTCTTCACCACCCGGCCGGACGGCATCGGCCTCGGGCTCACGGTCTGCCGCACGATCGTCAACGCGCATCGCGGGAGATTCTGGGCCGAGAACAACGCGGACCGGGGGGCGAGCTTTCACATCGTCTTGCCGCTACGGGAGCCCGGCCCGAGCTAGCCGGGCCCGCGGTCAGGGCCGCCCCGCGCCTTCGGCGCGGAGGGTGACGCGCTCGCCCTGGGCGGTGAGGACGACGCCATCGGGCATGATCCGCTCCACCGTGACCGTGCCGTCGATGGACTGCCCTTCGACGAACTTCTGGTTGTTGATGAACACGATGCGCTCGCGCGGATTCTCGGAGTACACCACCGCCTGAAGGTTCATCTTCTCGAGAATCTCGGACGCCGCGGCCGACGGAGCCGCGGGTGCCTTGTCGGCGACCGCCGCCGGCGACCTCGCCGGCGAGACTCGCTCCGGAGATTGCCGCACCGCCGCGGCCGCGCGCTTCGGCGAGGGCGTCTCCGCAGTCGGGGCGACGGATGGCCGGGCCGGGGCCTTCGCCGCCGCGGCCGGCGCCGCGGGGGGACGGATCTCCGCCTCGGGACGGGCGGACCCCACGGGTAGAGGAGTCGCGCCTTCGGAGCGCACCTCCTCGGGCGGCTTCCGACGCTCATCGGCGGGTGGCCCGGCCGCCGCCACCTTGTCCGCGTCCGCCGGCGAGGCCGGCGCCGGCGGAGCGGGTGACGTCACCGACGCGGGCGCGGTGTGGCTCGGCTCCGGGGCGGGCCGCGCCGAAAGCTCGGGCGCGTGGGTCCCACTCATCAGCCAGGCGAGCACCGCGGCGTTGGCGAGCACGACGACGCCGGCGATCCACGGCCAGAGACGGCGGCGCGGCGGCGCGGCCGCGGGCTGGTGGACGGTCGCCAGAGTCGGGACCCTGGGGAGCCCGCGGTCCCGCTCGGCCTTGCGGAGCGCGTCGAGGATGTACGACACGGCTAGGACCCGGAGCGCACCAGACGCGGCGTGCCGCCGTCGCGCTGGAGCGTCCTCAGCTGGGCCAGCGTCTCGTCGCCGACCACGCCGTCGGCCACGAGCGAGCGCGCGCGTTGAAACGCCACGACGCGGGCCTTCAGCTCGTCGTCGAAGACGTCGAGATTCGCCCCGCCATCGGCCCGGCCGTCGATCTCGCCCAGGCGCTGACGGAGCCACGTCACGTCCTTGCCGCGGGAGCCCGGGAGGATCGGCAACGACCGCACCACCGGCGTCTTCCACACCGCGATGAAGAACCCGTCCCAGTAGCGGTCGATCTCGGCGAGCGGCAACGTGTGCCGTTGCCCGCCGACATCGAGCGTGGCGGCCTGCTCGCCCAGCTCGACCACGGTCACGTAGCGCTTCTCGCCCATCGGCCCGTTCAGCTCGATGATCGCGGGCACGTCGAGCCGCCGCAGCTGGGCCCAGCTGCCGGTCTTGAACAGGCACTGCATCCCCGCGCTGCGCGCGCGATCGCAGGCGAGCCGCTGCCGCGACGGGTCGAAGTCGAGCTCCCAGCGCGTGTACAGGCTCCGGAAGGCCGCGACCTTGTCGGTGCGGATCGCCGGATCGCCGAGGAGCTCGGAGAGGCGCCCGGGTTCCGCAGCCGCCCGGTCGGCCGCGCCGTTGCGCTCCGGGGGCGCGGGGTCGGGGGTGATGGAGGATTGGGGCTGCACGTCCGGCGCCGCGGGCGGGGCGACGGGCATCGGAGTGGCCGCCGGCCCGTTCTGAATCGGCGCCGGCGCCGGCGTCGAAGCCGGCCGCCAGTTGGCCGGCCGGGCCGGAAAGCCCATCTGCCCGTAGGTGAGCAGCACCGAGCCGGCCACGATCATGCCGACGATCGCCGCGGCGCCGACCCATTGCCATGGCCGTCCCCACCGCCGCCGCGAGTGGCCGAGCACTTCCGCGGCGGCGCGCCGCACGGTGGGCGCCTCGACCCGCTGCCGGTCCTCGGTGTAGGCCCCCAGGAGCGCCCGGTCGCAGACCGAGTTGATGAGACGCGGAACCCCGCCCGAGGCGCGGTACACCTCCCGCACCGCCCCGTCGGTGAAGATGTTGCCCCTGGCGCCCGCCACCATGAGCCGATGACGGAGATAGATCCGCGTATCGGTCAGGCCAAAGGGAAGCAGGTGATAGCGGGCGGTCACGCGCTGGGCCAGCTGCCGCAGGTCGTCGCGCTCGAGGAGCGGGACCAATTCGGGCTGGCCGATGAGGATGATCTGCAGAAGCTTCCGGGTCGGCGTCTCCAGGTTGGTCAGGAGCCGGATCTCCTCGAGCACCTCGGGCGCGAGGCCCTGTGCCTCGTCGATGATCAGGGCGGTGCGCTCCCCGCGCCCGTACGCGTCGAGCAGATGATGGTAGAGGAGGTCGACGAGGATCTTGCGGCTCGTCGTGTTCGGCGGGTACGCGATGCGCAGCTCGTCACAGACGGACTGCAACAGCTCGAAGCCGGTGAGGCGCGGGTTCAGGATCAGCGCGACGTTCACGCCGGGCGGGAGCTGCTCGAGCAGGCACCGGCACAGGGTGGTCTTGCCCGTGCCGACCTCGCCGGTGAGCTGCACGAAGCCTCCGCCCTCGCCCACTCCATAGAGCAGGTGCGCGAGCGCGTCGCGATGCCCCGGGCTGAGGTACAGATAGCGGGGATCGGGCGTGATCGAGAACGGGAGCTCTTTGAGACGGAAGTGCTGGGTGTACATCACCCTCTGTGCAACGACACTAGCCCTTCCGGGGTGGACGCGTCAAGGATTCGCCGGGGAGCGCCGCCTGTCCATAGGGCACCGGGCCATGGTACGCGGCCGGTCAACTCCGCGGCGAAGCTTTCCGCTCCGGTCCCGGGCTGCTACACTCGCGGGCGCGGTTCGGCACACCCCAAGGAGGATGCGATGCCGGTCGACAAGAGCGCCATCGGCAGGACGGGCGAGCCCGTGACCATGCACATCGAGCGCGGCAAGATCCAGGAGTTCGCGCGCGCGATCAAGGACGACGATCCGCTGTACTTCGACGAGGGCCACGCCGCCGAGGAGGCGGGCGGCGTCATGCCGCCGGTGACGTTCCTGCAGACCGTCGCCCACTGGGACGACGACGGGCGGGGCCGGCCTCGCCTGCCCTTCGACCTCAAGCGCGTGCTGCACGGCGAGCAGGAGTTCGAGTTCCTCGCCCCCATCCACGCCGGCGACGTGCTGACCGCGGTGAGCACGATCGTCGACGTGTACGAGAAGCCGGGCAAGCGCGGCGGCTCCATGACCTTCGCGGTGACGGAGACCGAGTACCGCAACGCCAAGGGCGCGCTGGTGGCCCGCGCGCGCGCCGTCGGCATCGAGACCGGCCAGGTCGTCAAGGACTGAGAGGGAGATCGCCATGCCCGCGACCAAGCGCTTCTGGGAAGACGTCGAGGAGGGCGAGGCCCTGCCCGAGATCCGCGTGGCCAAGCTCACGCGGACCGACTTCGTGAAGTACGCGGGGGCCTCCGGCGATTTCAACCCGATCCACCACGACCAGACCTTCGCGGAGGCCTCCGGCAATCCCACCGTGTTCGCGATGGGCATGCTCAACGCGGGCATTCTCAGCCGGGTGATCACCCGCTTCGCGGGACGGCCCAACGTGCGCCGCTACAAGGTGCGCTTCCAGACGCGGGCCTGGCCCGGCGACGACGTGATCTGCCGGGGCAAGGTGACGCGCAAGCTCGAAGAGCGCGGCGAGAAGCTCGTGGAGGGCGAGCTGCAGGCCGTCAACCAGAAGGGCGAGACGCTCATCAGCGGCAGCTTCGTGGTCGCCCTCGCCTCGCGCGCCTCCGCCGCCCGATGAAGCGCAGCGCCGACCGCATCCTCACCACCCACACCGGCAGCCTCCCGCGGCCGGCCGATCTCATCCGCATGATGTTCGCGCGGGAGGAAGGGGTGCCGGTCGACGGGCCCGCGCTGGCCGCGCGCGTGCGCAGCGCGGTGGCCGAGGTCGTCCGCAAGCAGACCGACGCGGGCGTCGCCGTGGTCAACGACGGGGAGCTGAGCAAGCCCAGCTACGCGACCTACATCAAGGATCGGCTGAGCGGGTTCGGCGGCACCAGCCAGGCGCTCCAGTACCGCGACCTCGTGGACTTCCCGGAGATGGCCAAGCGGGTGTTCGGCGATCCGGGCCGGGCGCGTCGGAAGACGCCGGCCTGCACCGGCCCGATCGGCCTCCGCGACCGCGCGGCGGCGCAGGCCGACGTCGACAATCTCCGGGCCGCGCTCGGATCCGCCGACGTCGCCGACGCCTTCATGAGCGCGGCCTCGCCCGGGGTCATCTCGCTCTTCTTCCGGGACGACCACTACCGCAACCACGAGGCCTATCTCTTCGCGATCGCGGACGCCATGCGGCACGAGTACGAGACGGTAGCGCGGGCCGGCTTCATCCTCCAGCTGGACTGCCCGGACCTGGCCATGGGCCGCCATATCCAGTTCGCCGACCTTTCACTCGAAGAATTTCGCACGATGGCGCGCCTGCACCTGGCCGCGCTCGATCACGCGGTGGCCAAGATCCCGCCCGAGCAGCTCCGCATCCATCTCTGCTGGGGCAACTACGAGGGCCCGCATCACTACGACGTACCCCTCGCCGACATCCTCGATCTCGTCTTCGCGGCCCGGCCCCAGGGCGTCTCGTTCGAGGCGGCCAACCCGCGGCACGCGCACGAGTGGCGGGTGTTCGAGCGGATCAAGCTGCCCGCGAACAAGGTGATCATCCCCGGTGTGCTCGACTCGACGACCAACTTCATCGAGCATCCCGAGCTGGTCGCCGAGCGGATCGGCCGCTACGCCCGGCTGGTCGGCCGCGAGAACGTCATCGCCGGGACCGATTGCGGCTTCGGCACCTGGGTCGGCCAGGCCGCGGTGGACCCCGACATCGTCTGGGCCAAGCTGGCCAGCCTGGCCGAGGGCGCACGGCTCGCCACGAAGGAGCTCTGGTAGCATCGGCCGGCCGCATCAGGATCACCTCGGGGCGACGCGTGAAGAGAGCGGCTGACCTTCCTTCCTATCGTAGCGCCGCGGCGTAGCGGGTCGTCTGCTCGGCGTTGGAAGCGCGAAAGCGTGCGACCGCCTCGGCGTGAGCCGCGCGCTCGGCCGTCCCGAAATCGACGCGCGGGCGTGGCTCGTCGTCGAAATGCCCATGGCGATCGGTGCCCCGCACCAGCATCGCGGTCACGCGGGTACGACTGGTGCACCGGACCGTCGTGGGGATGTAGCTGATGCCGAGACCGACGCGCCGGTCGGCGGAGAGGTTCGGGCGCGAGTTGTGCACCAGGTGGGTATGGTGCAGCGAGAACTGCCCGGCGCGCACCGGCATGAACTGGGTGTGGCCCGTGTCCAGCTCGACCGTGATGGTCTGGCCGCGCGACAGGAGATTGTGCGTGGCGTCGCGGTGCTCGGCGTGATGCAGCTGGCCGAGCGTGTGCGAGCCGGGAATCACCTCCATGCAGCCGGCCTCGATCGAAGCGTCGGTGAGCGCGACCCAGGCGGTCACCTGGACGGCCGGCTCGAGGCCGAAGTAGGTGGCGTCCTGGTGCCAGCTCACGTAGGCGGGGTCGACCGGGTTCTTCGGCCAGACCGACAGATGGAAGAGCCTGACATCCGGACCGATCAGGTCCTCCACGGCGTCGAGGACGGCGGTATGGTGGACGTTCTCATCGACCCAGGTGAACAGGAGATGCGGCTTGAAATTGTGCCCC
>Ga0070695_100001026_pt1 | contig 15254 bp, 17 predicted proteins | sample KBSK1252metaG_FD_65471 | JGI IMG/M metagenome (GOLD analysis project Ga0070695, IMG submission 65471) | Corn, switchgrass and miscanthus rhizosphere microbial communities from Kellogg Biological Station, Michigan, USA - KBS K1-25-2 metaG | ecosystem: Host-associated > Plants > Roots >...
CACCTGACCCACCAGACCCACCAGACCCACCAGACCCACGATTCACCTTTGAATCTCCGGCGGAAGATCGCTCGGCTGCAGCATGCGCCGCTCGATCGACGCCAGGGATGTGGCGACGGCTTTCAACTCGCAGATGTTGCCCGGCCAGGAGTACTTCACGATGGAATCCCAGGCCGCGGGCGAAAGACGCGGAGCCGTCCGAGCGAACTGCGACATGAAGTGGCACAGCAGCGGGGGAATGTCCTCGCGTCTTGCGCGCAGCGGCGGAACAACCAGGTGGATGGCGTTGAGACGATAGAAGAGCGATTCGTCGAACCGCTGAACCTGGACGAGCTCGAACAAATCGCCGCGTGTCGCCGTGATGAATCGCACACCGTGATTCTCGACAGATCTTCGGCCGGTGGGACCTCCGCGCGTCGTGCGCTCGTCGATGAATTGCAGCAGCCGGCGCTGCATCGCCGGCGAGAGCCGCTCCGGATCCTGGACGAGAACCGTGGCGCCATGCGTCGCGTCCAGCATGGCGGGATCGAGCTCGCCGGCCGCGTCATCCGGCCGCGAGATCACGAGCGGGACGCGACGGCTCTCGAAGTGAATCCGGCGGGCCACGGCGGCTTTGCCGACTCCGCGCTCACCGGAAACCATGACGTTGAGATCGCATCGAAGCGCGCAGTCGATGTCCTCCTCCAGCGCGAGCATCGCACGGCTCGCACGGAACATCGCATCGCGACGCACTACATGACGGTCGGATGACGCCGCGACTGACAGTGGGGAATGCATCGTCACTACCTGGTCTTACCGAGAACGCTTGTCAGGCGACGCGCTCGACCGTCAACAGCCCTGAGACCGCCGCCAGCCATCCGGCGGCATTCCGCGGCTTGACCATGCAGCGCGCGTTGAGGCTGCGGGCGTCGGCTTCGAGCCCCCGGTTCTTCACGGGTGTGGTGACGATCGCGCCCACGCCGGGGTGCTCGGCGCGAGCCGTCACGATGACGTGGAGGCCATTGAATGCGCCGAGGCGCTCGTCAGCGATGACGAGATCGGGCGCACTGTCCGCCAGTATTGCTCTCGCTTCCGTCAAACTGGATGCGCCGGTGGCGCAATAGCCGGCAGTGCGGAGAACGTGGAGCGTCGCGTTCAGGCCGCCGTCGTCGGCGCTGACAACAAGGATCTGCGACATAAGTTGTCTCCTGGAAAGTTCGCAGACCATGTATCAAGATTCACACCCCGGAGACTGGAGGCGGCCTCGCGATTCGGCAGAAGCGCCAACCTGTTGCTTTGATGCGCGTTAGCCGATTCGTCCCTCTGAATTGTTGAGCAAGCGGGTCGCATACCACGTATCCAGCCAGGCCGAAATCGTCACCGTAGTATTCAGCGCGGCCGTATTGAGCCGTATTGAGCGGGCGCGCGCCTCAGGCATCAGGTGGCTGGTACAACTGCGGATGAGTTCGTCTGTACCAGTCGCGAAGCCGAGGCAGCGCGCCCAGGCGTACCTGCGGATGAATGTGATGCACGATGTGGAAGCCGATGTTGCGCGGTGCGAGGCCGAGCGCGCCAAGCACGCCCAGGTGGTTGTCGTTGGTCGTGCGCATGATCGTGGCGATGTCGCGATCCGCGACCCGTTCGTAGTTGTGCTCGATGAGGACCCGCCGGGCCGCCAGTAATCCTGCGAGGCTCACCGGCACGACGTATCCCCACAGCACGGCGGCAGGACGCTCGATCGCCAACGCCGCGATGAGGCATTGACAGAGAACCTGTCCCCATTCGGCGCGCGCGCATTCAATCACTTCCGGTGATCGGCGGAGATCGGCCGCGGTACGATCCTGAAGAAACAGGTGCGCGTACACATTGCGAAGCGGCGGCGCGATCGAGGCGAGGGCGCCGACGAACGCCCGGGCGGTCCAGAACGGCACGAGCGCGAGACCGCGCAGGACGTTCAAGGCAAACCACGCGGCGGTCTGGCTCCCGGCCTTGTAATACGGATCGGTCGGCATCCCGCTGTCGCGATGGTGCCGGAGATGGTGATACCGCATCGCATTCAACGTCGTCGCAATCGGATATCCGCAGAACACTTCGATGACCCGGATTCCGAACGTTTTCCGGCGCAGCGGCAGGTGCGTGGCATCGTGCAGCACGACGCCAAGCGCGTGCAGGCGGCCTGCGAGGAGGAGCGCGAGCACGACGTACGTCCACGACGGCATCGCAATCATTGCCGACCAGAGGACGAGGATCATCATCCATTCCTCGAACGTCATGCGGAGGAGGCCGGCCGTGGTGGCCGGCGCGAGGAGCTCGCGCGGAACGTCCCGGCGAGAGACGTGCGCGTTCGCCGCTTCGTCGAGCGCCCGCTCGAGATCGTGCGCGAGATGCGCTGATTCGCTTCGCCGATGTCCGTCGTTCGACGTCAGCATCGAGCCTCCGCTACGTGATCGCGCCGGAGCTCCGGTCCCATCATCATCGACAGCACGACGAGCCAGTAGCGCACGGGATCGAACCCCTGCCCTCCCACCGCGGGCTGCGCGTGGTCGAGGTGCGGCAGCAGGACGTGCGGCAGGTGCGGCCACATCAGGTCCTCGAGGAAGAACTGGCCATCGTGCGCGCGCTCTGGACCAATCTCGTTGAGCCGTTCGTGAAACGAGTCGAGCCAGGCGGTGGGCTGCGACGACCACGATGCGGTTTGGAGAACCGGAAACGGCCAGCGGGCGGCATCGACGCGCCGGACGAGCACGGGCCAGACCGCGGACGTGAGCTCGTGCCCACCACGCTTGGCGCGGAGAAGTACGAGCGCCGCATGCTGCAGCGCTTCGGTGCCGCGGCGATAGGGCGACAGGTTTGCGTCGCGATGCCGGCCCTGCAGCACGCTTTCCATGACGCGCGAGGGCCCGTGCGGCGTCTGGGACAGCGCGACGCCCGCGCAGCGCGCGGCGATCGACGGATGCTGTGCGAGCAGCGTCAGACATTCCAGGCCGCCGCGGCTGTGGCCGCAGAACACGAGACGCTCGCGCGTCGCTCGCCCTCGAAGCTGGCAGGCCAGCGCCGCCACGTTGCCCGCCACGTCTCCACCGGACCGATTGCGCGCGATGAAGGCGTCGAACCCGAGCCGGCGGAGCGCCGCGCACGGCGCCGTCAGATTCCGAGGCATGTAATGACCGAGGTATCCGCGAACGAAGACGACCGTCGTGTCCGCGCCGTCGCGACTGAGCGTGCGCGCCACATCGTGGGTTCCGCGGCGCCACGCCTGGACGAAGCGGTGAGTCCAGATGGGATCGGGCTCCGGGACGAGCGGCGGCGTTCGCGGATACAGCGCTCGATAGCGCTCGAAGCCCTCAGGCGTCCAGGAACGATGTGCCTCGTGCATACGCCGCTACACCATCGCCATTTCGAACGCGGGCGGATGCGCGTCCTCCATCGCGGTGAACGCCGCCGCGTTCCCCGGCGGCACGACGGCGTACACCGTTATCGGCACCGTCTGCTGGATGAACCCGTTCAACGCGCGACCCAGGTTCCATGCGTTGAAATCGCAGAGCGCGACGCAGTGCCAGTCGGCAACTCGCGCGCGGTCGAAGACGCGGTGGAGCATCGCGCGGAACACGTCCCGCCGCGCGTCGGCGCCGAGCCTAGATGCGAACGTCAGGTGCGTCAAATACGACGTGCGGAGCGGCTCTCCAGGCTCCGGCACTCGCACCGGCGGCGCCGGAAGAAGGCGCGCACCGCGGCCGAGCAGCCGGATCGCCGCGGGAATGCGCGACACCACGGTCTGCTTCGCGAGACCGGCAGACCACGGCGCCACACACCCGACGATGCCGTGGTCGTCGGCGGCGTAGATGAAGTCGGTGATCGACAGGTGGTCCCAGCAGGACATGCGCCGGGCGAGCTCGCCTCGGAAGCCAAGCGGCAGGCACCGATTCTCTTCCTCGAAGAACGTCGTCAGCGCGGCACGATCATCCGCGCGCGCATCGCGCACCGACCAGCGCTCGTCGGCGCGCGACCAGCCCGCGAGCGGCAGTCGCATGATCAGATTCCGCATCGTGAACGGCCCGATCGGCACGAACGCGGGGGCTTCAGGTCGTGCGGCCCGGCGTCCGCTCGAGCGGGACCGGCGGCCCGTGCCGAGGGCGGCGCGCGCGACGTGGTTGCCGTCCATCACGACGGTGAACCAGTGCGTGCAGTCCGCGAGCTCTTCGATCTCCCGGGCCCGCATGACGAGGTCGGTGAACAGTTGCCTCCACGCGCGGCTGACCATGCGATCGAGCACGATGCGCAGGTCGCCGAGATACCCGACCGTCGTCGGTTGGCCGTGCACCCAGCCAGGCCGCAGCGACACGGTGCCGACACTCCCCACGGTGCCGTCGTCGTTCTGACCGATGAGCACGAACGATCGATCGGATTGGTAGCGGAGGAGCCGGAAGAAGTCGGGGCGCCGGCGGTACTGCACCGCGAACGCCGATGTCTGCATAGGCGTTCGCTCGAACAGATCGAGGATGGCTGTGTTGTCGGCCGGCGTGGCAAGACGCGCCGTCGGATAACGCGCCAGCAGGTCGGTGATCGTCATCGCGCGACTCAGAAGTACCGCTTCTCCAGCACCGACGTGTCGTGCGGAAACGGCACCGGCGGCCGGAAGACGAGCAGGTATCGATACCAGATCGGCTGCGTCTCGCGTGGATCGCTGTGCCTGTGAAGCTCCTGCCACGGCAGCGAGGGTCGCCGGTGATGCGTCAGGTTGTAGTTGAAATTGAGAAAGAGGGCGCGCACAAGGAACGTCGCGCGCAGGTTGTACGCGCCCTCGACGACGTGCACCGGCGTGTGCATGTGATAGATCCACTGCAGCGACGACCAGCTGAACGCGAACGCGCCATACGCGAGGGCCAGCGTCTGCCAGCGCCATGGACCGGCCCAGAGGAGCGTGACCCAGAACGCAAGAGACCAGAGGCCTTCGAGCCGCATGCGCCGCCATTCGCGCGACGTGAACTCGCCGAATCCGGCCGCGAAGGTGTTGAATCGTTCGTGGCGCGCGAGCTTTTGCGAAGCGTTGTACGACACGAGCGGAGAGATCAACGGGAAGAGGAAACATCCGAGCCAGATGCCGCCCAGAATCGCGGCGTAGTAGGTGACGGTCTTCGCCCAGGCGGCCTCGCCGACGTGGATGAACTCGGCTCGCTCCGCCTCGGTCCGGTTGCGGCGATGGTGGCCCCAGTGCTGAACCTGCAGCAGCGTGGGCGAGGTTCCGAACAGCGTCGACGCGATCCAGCCGATGCAGTAGTTCGCCCTCGGATCTCGATGCGCGTTGCGGTGACAGAACTCGTGCAGCATCGTGAACACGCCCTGCATCATCAGACAGAAGAGCGCGACGGCGGCGGCACGGACGAACCACGGCATCGCCACATCATCGACAATCGTCAGCAGCGCTGCCCAGCAGGCGAGCTGCGCAGTCGTCACGACCAGGTTCGTCCGGCCGTATCTCCCGAGAGCAGACCAGGCGGGTTCGACGTCGGGGATCAAATGCATACCTTCGACGATGACGGCGTCGCGTGATGTCATCGAAAGGCTCCGTTCCACAGATGCGCCCCGAGCTCGCGTCCCCGGCGCCGCGCGGATGACGGACGCGCCGACTGCAGCCGGTTCCACGGGATCTTCGGGTGCGCGTGATGCTCGTGGTGATAGTTGATGTTGTAGGGCCAGATGGTGAGACGGCCGAGAAGGCCGGGCGACCAGCTGCACGACAACGGCGCCTCCGCCGCTGCCGTTCCATGCTCCGCGAAGCTGCGAACCTTCTGCAGCAATTGCGTGAGCGTGACGTATGGCACGAACCAGAGCGCCGCCGCACGCGACATGGCTTCCCGTGCAGCCGGCCACATGACGACTGCCGCAACCGCCGCACCGTAGAACACGACGAACTGCAGCGCGAGCTCGGGATACGGGCGCATGGCTCGCAACTTCAGCGCGCCGCCGTCGCCGCGTTCGCGGAAGTAGCGAATGGCCGTTCGGACGGCGTACCAGCCGGACACGTCGCCCGCGATCTGACGGACGAGCGCCGCCGTCCCGAGCGGACGGTACTGCCACGGTTGATCGCGGTACAACAGGACGCGCTCGGGGTCGCAGTCCTGTCCAACGTGACGGTGATGGCTCATGTGCAGCGCCCGGTACATGTGCAGCGGCAGCAGCACAGGTACGCCGATCGCCTGATTGATGATGAAATCGTTCACCCGGCGGCTTCGTGCCACCAGCGCGTGCACGCCGTCGTGATAGAGCACCAGGAGCGCGTGCTGGCGCGTGGAGACGAGGACGGCGGCTGCGAGGACAATCGGCGGACTCCACCAGCGGATGGCGACCGCGACGGCGGCGACGATCGCGCACCACTCGACAGCCAGTGCAGCGACCGTCGGCAGATGAAGAACGCCGCGGGCCGCGGCGCGCGAAGCACGTACGACGCACGCGGCCACGCCGATGCCGAAGGCCAGGCCCCATACCACGTCGACGACGTAATGCTGTTTGGTCAGCAGCGTGGACGCGGCCAGCGCGGCGGTCCACAGCGCAAAACCTGCCGCAGCGCGGCGCCAGAACGCGGCGATGCGGCCATCCGTGACTCGGCGGGAAACCAGCAGCGCCGCTGCGGCGATGACCGCCGGGAGCGCCACGTGTCCGCTCGGGATCGCGCACAACGGCGTATCGACACGTTGAATGAGCGCGAGCAGCGAACCGTGGGGTGCGGGCGCACGTTCGGCGATACGGGTCGGCACGAGGTTGTAGAGGATGGCGTTCGACAGTCCGCAGGCAAGCGCCGAGGTGAGTACGTCGCCGAAGCCGTCGCGGTGCGCCGCGAGGGCGATCAACACAGGCAGGAGAAGGAAATAGGTCGCGTACACGAACGCCGCCGTCGGGACGAGCGGGATGAAATCGTCGAACACCCCGGGCGAGAGGACGATCGGCGCGAAGCGTGGCGCACGCGACGCGAGCATGTATAGCGCGCTCACGATCACGGTGTAGGCGGCCCAGGATCGCCAGGGCCGCGACGTCAGATCCAGAAAAATACCTCCTGGGTGCGCGGCTCGGGTGACGGTTCGTCTCCCCCGCGTTCCGCGTGATCGCGCAGCGATTCGATGAACGCGTGCAGCAGATCGGCGTCAGTGGAATTGAAGCGAGTCGCCCCTCCGAATCGTTTCAGGTTGTCGCCCTGCACGCGCATGATCTGCACGTCCTGGCGGATCACCTCGCGCGTGTACCACGGCAGCCACAACGGCGCCAGCGCGTTCAACCATCCAAGCTTGTAGCTGATGAGCGTGTAGACGAGCGTGTCAAAGGGTCCGCGAGGCGTGCACGTGCTGGTGATCGTGAAGCCGCGCCGCGGTCCGAACGTGTAGTCGACACGCGTCGTGTTCGGCATGTAGAACTTGTCGGTGTGCTCGGTGGGAGCGCCGTCAGGATTCAGGATGCGGCCCGCGAACCCGATTTTGTCGTTCGGCAAATCGTACGTGACGAGCACGCTGGAGTCGGTGCGCTCGACCAGCACGCGGATGCGCTTGTGCGCCGGCCGACGGAACCAGCCGGCGTGCACGAAGGTGGTGTGCGGCACGTCCATGAAGTTCTCGACCAGGTGCGTCACCTCGTTCGGGAATGCGGTCACCATGTAGTAGGTGCCCCAGCCCGGCGTGTCCCAGTACGGCATCGGGAACGGCTCGTGGCCCGGCGCCGTGTCCCCCATCCACACCCACACCAGGCCGTGACGCTCCGTGACGGGAAAGCGCGGCACCGCGCATCGCGGTGGAGCCGCACCCACTCCGTCCGACGGCACTTCCACGCAGCGGCCCTCGCCGTTGTAGACCCACCCGTGATACGGGCATCCGAGCTTGCCGTCGAAGACATCGCCCTTTGACAACGCCGCGTTGCGATGCGCGCAGCGATCTTCCATGACGACGGCACGCCCGCCGGTCGTTCGCCACAAGACGAGAGGCTGCTCGAGGATGACGCGGCCAAGTGGCCGCTTCGTCGTCAGCTCCGCGGACAGCGCCGCCGCGTACCAGGCCTCTTTGAGAGAACCACAGCGATCGCGCATGCGTGTTCCCGCCACAGTCGCGATCGTCCGCGTCGAGGGATCGAGCGTCGCGGTATTGATCATGTTGTCGCCTCAGCCGGGACGAAGCGCGTCTCCGCCTCACCAAAGACCGCGCTCCAGTCCAGGCGATTGTCGAGATCCGCCGGCTTGATGTCGCCGGCGCGCTGTCCTGCCGCTGCACGAGCGCGAAGGTACCGCGCCGCCCCGTCGTGGACCGGCACGGCACGCAGCGCCGCGAGCTGTCCGAGCGCACGGGCGTAGCGGTATCCGTGGCTGGCGCACAGGCGTTCTTCGACGGCGTGGCCGATCGCCTCGAGCGCGGCGCCATCCACGCCTTCCGCGTAGAGACAGTAGCGCGGTATCCCTTCGGCCGCGGGCGCGACGAGGGCGAACGTCAGCTTGACGCCCGCTGCCTGCTCGGCGTCCCGCAGCGCGGATGCGACCAGATGCGGATTGAGTTTCTCGCCGACGAGATCGGAGACGTGATCGATCCGTCCGTCGAACCGCAGCACCGGCGCCTGATCGTGAAAGCCGGTGCAGCTCACCGCATCGCCGAGACGGTAGCGATAGAGCCCGCCGCCCGTGGACACGACGGGCGCGTACGACGCGCCGGGCTCGAGCTCGTGCGCGAGACGCGGACGTGCCGCGGGTCGATCGAGATCGACGAACTCGAGGAAGTGCCCGGCAACTGCCGCAACGCACAGGGACGTGTCTTCGCGCATCAACGGGAACGACACCACGCCTTCGGTGGCGAGCAATCCTTTCGGCTGAATTCGTGCGTGCGGCAGCGCGCGCGCGAGCGACGGGACCGCGCGCGCCGCCGCCGCGTCGGCCCAGCAGGAGACGACGGCAAGGCGCGGCCAGAGCGCTTCGCCGAGCGTCCCGCTTTGCAGCCGTTGGCGTACGGCAGCCCGGCGTCGTGGAGAGAGGGCGTCGAGGCACGCATCGAGACGATCTTCGATGCGCTGCAGCAGCAGCGTGAAGAAGGATGGATGCCACACCGAAATCAGACCGAGGTCTTCGGCGGCGACCAGATGGCGGGCCGTCGCATCCGCCCACCCGTCCATCTCGCGGACGCGCGCGACGGCAGGTGGCACGGCCAGCATGCGCCGCAGCGCGAACCGTTCCGGCGCGGAGAAGTACTCCGTATCGTCTGTGAATCCGATCGCGATGCCCCCAGTGGTGCGCTCCGGTTGCCGTGCGGCCGGCGAGATCGACCAGTAGGTCGTGGTTCCGCGCAGGCCGGGACACGACGTATGGAGGTCGTACAGCCACGGACCAGTGGCGGCGGCGAACTCGTACAGCAACGCGGTGGTGTAGGGGACGAGCTTGTTCGGCGCCGTGGAACCGCTCGTCCGCTCGAATCTGCGGACCGGCGCCGCCGTCAACACGTGTGGCTCGCCGGCGGCCGCCCGTTCGATCCATGGCGCGATGCCGTCGTAGTCGACGAGCGGCACGCGGTCCTGCCACTCGCGAACCGACGAAATCGACTCGAACCGATGCGCGCGACCGTAGGCGGTCGCGGCGTTCGCCCGCAGCAGACCGCGCAACCGCGCGTGCTGCGCGGTCTCGCAGTTTCGGATCGCGTGCTCGAAGCGCCGCCACGCCGGCCGCACCACGCGGGCGTGCGCCGCCTGAATCGCACGGATGATGATCCCGTTCACCGCGACACCTTCGTCACCGCGCCATCCGCCGTCCCGCGGGCGTCAGATTGTCGGGCGCGAGCGAGATCAGAGAAACGAGCTCGTCGCCCGACCCGTGACCGGGATTTCTGTCCAGGAAGAAGCGGACGTGCGGATCGGCGCACCGCCCGTCCGGCACGCCGGCGAGGCGCTCCCGCAGCCTCTGGGGTCTTGGGAATCGCACGATCCCGGAGTGCGCGTCGTAGGCCTGACCGAAACGCTCGAGGCTGAGCGCGTCGAGGGTCCGCTGCGCGTCGGCCGGCGTCGGTTCGTCGAAGCGAGGATAGAACCGGCGATAGAAGACCGACATGAACCGGTAGGTGCGAAAGCCGGACGTCAGCAGCAGCCAATAAAGCTCGCCGTCGGGATAGTCTCTCCGCAAGGCGTACACCGCGTGAATCCAGGCCCGTGGCAGCACGGGCGATCCCCATGCGGACGGCTCGACGATGGTGTCGCCCGAGTAAACGATGGTGATCGGGCGTCCACACACCGCCGTCGTGTACATCAGGAACGTCGAAAAGCCTCTGAGCTCGCGGCGATCGTCTTCGAGCAGGACGACCCGGTTCTTCTCCGCAAGATCCTGCCGGAAGATCTCCGGCTCGACGCCGGAGAAATGTTCGGTGAGCAGACGGTACATCGAATCGATCTCGCGAGCGGTCAGTTCCGCGCGCCGAACGACTCTGCCCGCCAGCGCGGGACGGATGCCGGCGGGTTCAACCGAGGCCGCGACTGTGTGCATCATGGATATGGGCTCCAATAAAAGGCGCGTCACCGAAACGTGCGAACGCAGCTTAGCCGCCGACTGGCCGCGGAGTCGTGAGGAACCGCTGAAAAATCATGAGAGATTCGTGTCGTGGTTCGTGACTCTGCGGATCGCGACGGTACTCCAGGAGCCAGTTGACATTTTTCGCCGTGTCGCGGCTCTCGACTGTAGATGCGAGACGGCGAGGAGGGGAAGCTCACGAACTGGCCGAACGCACGTCCGCGTCGATCGTCACGCGGAACCCGTCTCAGCTCGCCTTCCACGCGCCGAGCAGGCGCCGGACGACGACCAGCTCGCCGATGTGATAAGCCGCGTGATCGGCGGCCAGCACCAGCTCGCGCAAGTACGTCTGTCCCTGACCGTGTGGAATCTTGGCGAACAGATCGATTGAACGATCGGCCGCGAGATCCTGAAGCGCTTTCCGATCCTGACGGAACTGGCTAATCGCGTTCTCCCACGCCGACGGCGATGGCGGTGCAGAGGATGACGGCCAGTAGTCGGCAGGCCACTCGAGCTCCTCGTAATCGGGGTTCCGGCAGAAGTCGAGGATGTCGTGCTGCGTGATCCGCAGATGTTCGAGAAGCTGCCAGGGCGAGTACGGGACGCCGGCCGGCTGGCTGCCGCGAAGGTCCGCCGGAATATCGGCGACAGCGCGGTCGAAACCGACGTGCGCGTCTTCCCAGTCGAGAAGCCGGCGCAGCTGTTCCCGGATTGCATCTTCGTTGCTCACGCGGGGGATCCTAGCAGCAGAAGCGAGGAAGAACGCAAAGGCCGCAAAGACTACAACGCAAACGCTCCACTAAAAGCGCCAGCCGACCGAGACGCCGCCGCCGATCATCAGATACTCGCCCACCCGGCCGATCTCGAATTCCGGACGGACGAACAATCGCGGGTCCGCGAAAATCCTGACACCGGCGATCGCGCTCGTGCTGGTCGCCGTAGACGTGCCGTCGCGGCGCGGCAGGCCGGGGAACTCCGTGATTCGGTGGATGCGGGCGCTGCCGACGGCCCCGCCGACGTACGGCTGCACCGATCCGCCCGACAAGGACACCAACGCACGCCCGGTCGCGCGGATCATCCCGGCGTCGAACCGCACGCCGCTCGTGAAGCGACGATCGTGATCGCGCCGGTCCACGAGGAATTCGACGTCGAGCCGCGGCGCCACTCGATAGCCGACTCCCCCGCCGAGATTCGTCGCGACGCCAATCGAGCTCTCGTCATCCCAGAGCTGGCCGGCGCCGGCGGCGCCGACGACGTACGGGCCGCTCTGTGCGGCGGCCTGTGCCGAAACGGTGGTCGCCGTGGCCGTCGACACGACGATCGTCACTCCGATTGCCAATGCAGTCTTCACGTTGCGCTCCCACCCCGGTATGCGTCAACGCCGGGCGGAAGGGCTCAACATTCTTAATAGGAGGGCCAGATACCTGGGGTGGCGAGCTCGACGGAGCGGCCTTCGGGATCGCGGAAGTAAATGCTTTCGCCGCCGCGATCCCATCGCACGCGGCTCTCGATGGCGATGCCGAGCTCCACGAGCCGCGCTTCCCATGCCGCCACGGCATCCGCGTCGATCGCAAAGGCGAGATGGACCGGCCCGCCGCCGTCGTGGCCCGGCACGAGTCCGCCAGGCGTGTCGAGCGCGCCGGAGTTGCCGCGCTGAAACAGCAGCAGCACCGTCGCGCCGCCGGCGTCGAGCGCGACGAGCCGATCGCCCGTGAGCATCGGCGTCGCGTTCAGCAGCGACTGATAGAAGGCGGCGGATCGCGCGAGGTCATCGCAGTAGACGGCAGTCTCGAGAACGCGCCGGACCCGCGCGGTCATGACGCGCTCCGCTCGACGTCGAGCTCGGCCTCGCGCTTGATGTGATTCAGGACGCGGCGATGGATTCGGTGAATCAGCGCGTCGCTGAGCAGCCGCGTCCTGCCGGTCGTGGAAAACCAGAAGCGGACCAGCCTTCGCATCGATCAGCCGCGCCTGGCGGGCGTCATCTTCATCCCGTGCTTCGTCCGCAGCGTGACGACCGGCTGCAGTTCGACCGGATGGCCGGGCACGAGCCCGAGCGTCCACTGCTGCGCGATCGTCGCGACGACCAGCACGAGCTCCATCCAGGCGAACGACTCGCCGATGCAGCGGCGCGGTCCGCCGCCGAACGGAAAATACGCAAACTGCGGCAGCGTCGCCTTGAATTCCGGCGTCCATCGATCCGGATGGAAGCGATCGGGATCCGGAAAGTACCGCGCGTCGCGGTGCAGGATCCAGGGGCTCATGATCATGATCGCGCGCGGCGGCGCGACGTACTCGCCAATCGGGTATTCGTCGATCGCGCGGCGCCCGACAATCCACGCTGGTGGATAGAGGCGCATCGCTTCGGTCACGATTTTCTCCACGAACGACAGCGCGGGCAGATCGGCAACCGCCGGCAACCGCCCCTGCAGCACGCGATCGACCTCCTCGTGAAGCCGCGCTTCGACCTCGGGCGACTGGCTGATCAGATACCACGTCCACGTGAGCGCGTTGGCGGTCGTCTCGTGGCCGGCGAGCAGGATGGTCATCGCTTCGTCGCGCACCTGCTTGTCCGTCATCACCCGGCCGGCATCGTCACCAGCCTCGTCGTCCTGCGCGCTCAGCAGCATCGACAGGAGGTCGCCGTGATCGCGGCCGCTCGCCCCGCCTTCGCCGCGGAGCGGCTTCGGTGAGGCCACGCCGGAGCCTTCGGCGGAGGCGGGCCGCCGCTCCGCGATCATGCCGTAGATGATCGCGTCGAGCTGTCCGCGCGCGGCGCGCGCGCGGCGAAGCCTCGGGATCGGCATGCGCTCCAGCAGATCCGGGAACGGCAGCATCGAGGTCCAGAACGACTCCATCACGTCGTTCATCGCGCGGCCGACTTCGGCCGCCTGCCGCTCGATGTCGACGTCAAAGAGCGTCTTGCCCGCAATCGAGAGCGTGAGGCGCATCATCTCCTGCGCGACGTCGAGCGTGGCGCCGGCGCTCCAGCGTGTCCGGGTCCGCTCCGCGTACTCCGCCATCGTCCGGCCGTAGCCGGCGATGCGCTCGCGATGAAATGCCGGCTGCATCAAGCGGCGCTGGCGCAGGTGCGTCGCGCCCTCGCTCGTCAGCAGACCGTTGCCGAGCAGGCGCTTCGTGCGCTCGAGCCCGCGGCTCTTCGTGAAGTTCCGGTTGTGCGTGACGAGGATGTCCTTGATGTGATTCGGATCGCCGACGAGGAAGACCAGTTCGCCTCCGAGCCGGTAGGTCACCAGGTCGCCGTACGTCCGCGCGTTGTTCCGGATGAACTCGAGCATGTTGCGGCCGGGCCAGTAGACCAGCCGCTGCAAGGCGGAAAGCCTCGGGCCGGGCGGCAATCGGGTGCCTGGTGCCTGATGCCTGGTGCCGGGTGCCGGGCCGGGTACTGCGGTGCTGGGTGGCATGGTGCCTCGGTAGTGGAACGCAAAGCCTTTGCGTTCCTCTTACGCGACAGCCCCGATCGTCTCACGATACCGACGCGCGTGTCATCGCCAGCAGCGAATCGCGTGCGAAGCGCTTCTGATACGCGCGGCTGATGGGCCGCCCGAGGCGCGCGAGCGGATGGCGCGGGCGCGAGAACGCGAACAGGTCGTACCACACCGAGTCGTCGTGTCGATTCCACTCGACCGAGAAGCGCTCTTCGCCCGACTCCATGTGATCCTCGAGCGTGCCGTACGCGAACCCGAACCGGCTGACGTCGCCGCGCGCGTCGATCGTGTACACGATGCGGCACGCGTTGAGCGACCAGACGCCGAACACCGGCATGAGGATCGCGACGGTGCGGCCGTCCTCGATCGGCGTCCGCGGCCAGCACAGCGTGACCCAGCCGATGTTGAACATTTCCCACCGGCGCACCGCGTCGAGCGCGCGCGCGAACGTGCGCTCGCCGTCGCCGAGCCGCACGCGATGGTGGTCCACGACGTAGCCGTCGATCGCGGTCACGGCCGGATCGCGCGTCGCGCCGACCGGCGGATAGGAGAACGGCGTATGCCGCTGCCGGCCGATGAACGCGTCGATGTCGGCGGCCAGCGGCGGGCGCAAGGTGAGCATGCGCGGCGTTGCCGTCAGAGGAGCGATTTGATCGCGGCGTCGAAGGTTTCCTTGGACGTGAGCCCGATGTGCTTGTCGCAGATCCGGCCGTCGCGACCGATGATGAACGTGGTCGGCAGGGCGAACAACGGTCCGAAGGCCTGGTCGATGTCCTCGCGATCGACGCCGTCGAGAATCGTGTAGTTCATCTTGAACTGCTTCGCGAACGACGGCGCGTTGTCGAAGCGATCGAGCACGACCACGCCGACGACTTCGAAGCCGCGCGATTTGTACTTGCTGTACATGTCGATGAAGCCGGGAATCTCGACCTTGCAGGGCGCGCACCAGGTCGCCCAGAAGTCCAGCAGCAGGACTTTGCCGGAGTAGTCCGCCAGCCTGACCGTTTTGCCTGCGAGGTCCTTCAGCGTGAAGTTGAGGTTCGCCTTCTTCGCGTCGGCCGGGCAGGCCGCGCCCTTGGTGCCGGTCACCTCGGCGGTCGGAGGCCGCCGGCAGTCGACGGTCAACACCGCGAGGGCCAGGAAACCAATCGCCGTCAGGGTTCGATAGGTGCGCATGGACAGCCAGAACCCGCCGCGCCGGTAGTTTATTCCAGACTTGTCACCAGTCCGACAAGTCAGACTCGTGACAAATCGATTTGTCACGAGTCTGACTTGTCGGACTGGTGACAAGTCTGGAATAAACTACCGGCGCG
>Ga0070695_100001029_pt1 | contig 15240 bp, 6 predicted proteins | sample KBSK1252metaG_FD_65471 | JGI IMG/M metagenome (GOLD analysis project Ga0070695, IMG submission 65471) | Corn, switchgrass and miscanthus rhizosphere microbial communities from Kellogg Biological Station, Michigan, USA - KBS K1-25-2 metaG | ecosystem: Host-associated > Plants > Roots >...
CCCACCCAGGTCCCGGGGTCCCCGTCCACGCCGAGGACGACCCGCCAGACCAGGTGCGCGTTGTAGCCCTTGCCGATCTCCCCGGCGTAGGCGGCGCTGTGGGGGTTCCCCCCCTCGGCGCGCTCGGGGACGATCCGGAGGACCGGCTGGGCCAGCAGCTGGACGCCGGAAAGGCCCTGGAGCTCCATGTAATCGGCCATCGTCTCGATGGCGGTCTGGGGGGTCAGGTCGGGGGTGGTGCGGACGTTGACCCGGGTCCAGCGGGAGGTCCCGAAGGCCATCAGGTTCTGACGGCCCATGAGGAAGACGTACCGGTCCCCCTCCACGACCACCCCGTCCACCTGCCGCTGGAAGGCCACGTGGAACCCATCGAGCCCGAAGGGGCCGGTGGCGTCCCGGTCGAGCACCAGCTCTTCATCGCGCGCCAGCATCAGCTGCCGGTTCTGGCCCACGAACTCCCGCAGGGAGGCTTCGAGGTCCCGGAGCACGTTCTCTGTGGCCGCCGTCCCCTGGGGGACGGCCACGGGCCACCGGATCCCGGGGCCCTCGACCAGCAAGGGTGCGCCCGACCGGCCGTCGATCTGCACGCGCCAGGAGCCCTGCTTCTCCGTGGAGAAGCGTTCCCATCCCGCGCGGAGCCCGTTTCCGGCCGGCAGGGCGTCGACCCGGGTGCTGGCGACGTCGGTCACCAGGGACGGGTCGGGGATGTTCAGGTCGTCGAAGCGGCCCTTGTCCTGCTTGAGGCCAAAGGCGAACACACCGGTCCCCGTGGCGAGGAGCAGAGCTGCCGCCACCCATGCTTTCTGCAAGTTCCGCAAGATACCCCCCTGAGCGACCGAGACCGGTCGCCCCTACCGAAAACAAGGCTCGGAAATCTACCGCGAAACCTCCCGGGTTCCACTGGCGTTTTTCCCGCTTTCTTCGATGGCCGGACGGCAAAGAAAGACGTTGAACGGACAGGGGGATCACCGTACTGTCCCTATCCCGTAAGCGTCGAGCCGCCTTCGCTTTCGTCCCTGCGTGTCTATCCGACTGACAGGGGGGCGGTTAGTCGACGGAAGTCGCGCGCCAGCGCGGGGGGGTTCGAGAAAATGCGGACTCAGAGGGAGTGTACGAACACGGGCCGCCGGAGAGCATTGCTCCCCGGTCGGCCCTGGCTGACGGGCATCCTCCTTGGATCGCTCGTCATCGCGGGCTTCGCCTATGCCGCGACGTCGGATGCGACGTCGCTGCAGAAGCAGGCTCAGGAGAAGAAGGCTCGCACGGTGACGGTGGTGGACGACGGCGCGACCGCCTCGCCCACGGCCGCCGCACCCGGGCAGGCCACGACCGCCGGCGCCACCGGCGGGACGGCGACGCTGGACCGCGCCGCCAAGCCGGCCACCACGACTCCGCAGGCTGCGCCGGCCAACGACGACTGCGGCGGTGCCCTGACCATTCCGGACGGGCCCTACCCCGTCCTCAGCGCCGTGACCGACATCACGGACGCGACGCCCCAGGACGTGGACAGCGGCGAGCTGAGCTGCGTCGTCGCCACCGGGGGATCCGACCACACGGTGTGGTACAAGTTCACCCCCTCCGTCACGACCTTCTACACGGTCAGCAGCTGCCGCGGCGCCGGCGCCACGGGCTCGAACGTCTATGACACGGTCATCGGCGTGTTCGAGTCCACGGGCGGCTCCTGCCCGGCGGCCACGGAGACGGGCTGCGACGACAGCTCCGCCTGCTCCACCAACGGCGGCCCCAGCGGCGGTGCCCCGTACTGGGACCAGGGGACCTTCAGCGGCCTCCTGAACGCCGGCACCACGTACTTCATCGTGGTTGCCCACTGGGCCCCCGATACGGGCGGCGTGGACGTCGGATTCAACAACGTCCAGGTGTGGATCGACCGCTCGAACGCCCCCATCAACGACACCTGCGCGGGCGTCCTGCCGCTGCAGCTCAACCGCGTGACCGTGGGCACCACGGCCGGCGCCGGCAACGAGTATCAGTCGCCTGCCACCGCCGCCTGCTTCGCGGGCGTCGGCCAGACGCCGTCCGCCTCGCCCGGACGCGACGTGGTGTACTCCTTCACCGCGCCGGCGGCCGGCTCCTACTCGGTCCGCTGGGTGTCGGACGCTCCGAGTCCGGCCCTGCGCGGGCAGGACCCCACCCTCTACGCCTCCAGCAGCTGTCCCGCCGGTGGGGCGGTGAGTTGCCTGCTCGGCGGCAACCGCCAGACCTCGTCCACAGGACAGAACAAGGCCGAGGAGATCTATTGCCTGCCCATGACCAGCGGGCAGACGATCTACGTCTTCTTCGATGACGCGGCAGCCGGGAACGCCGGCGGCCCGTTCGACCTCGAAGTCACCGAGTGCCGCAAGGAGGTCGAGCCCAACGATTCGATCGCCACGGCCACCCCGTACAGCGGGTGCTTCATGGAAGGCACCGTCAGCCCCGGTGGTGCCGGCGGCGACATCGACTTCTTCGACCTGGGCAACGTGGCCGCAGGCGCCCACATCTTCGCGTCCCTCGACTCCCCGCAGACCCCGGGCACCGGCGACTTCGCCATGCGCCTGACGTCGAGCACCGACACGCTGCAGTTCGACGACAACGACGGCGCCTCGGTGATCGCCTCCAACTCGCCCGTGATCGCGGGCACGCCCGCTCCGGGCGGCAACGTGTACGTCCGCCTGAACCACAACGCCGCCGGCGGCGGCGAGCCCTACCATCTCTACGCTCGCGTGGAGACGGGGGCGGCGCAGGTCGAGGTCGAGCCCAACAACCCGGCCCCGAACTCGCTCAACTACTTCCTTGCCAACCCCATCACGAGCGGCGGCTACGTCCGCGGTGTGGCCTCGGCCGACACCGACCTCGACTGCTTCCGCTTCGTGGCCTACGAGGGAGACGACCTGGTCTTCTACGGCGGCGGTAACCCCAACCGCGCGGCCGGCGCCAACACCGACGTGTGGCCCCTGATCTTCGACCTCGCCGGCTCCGGGTACAACCTGCAGGCCTTCGGTGGCCAGGTGCTCCGGAACAACCTGACGGCGAGCCCGGGGACGCTGACGGGCACGACCCCGTCCATCACCTCCGAGTTCTGGGCGCACCGTGCCAAGTACACGGGCGCGCAGCTGGTCTGCTTCACGCCCCTCCAGCCCGTGGGCGCCGGCTACCCGCTGCCCTGGGCCGGGAGCGTCTCCCGCAACTGCGGACCGCTTCCCATCCCGGCCAACATGAACACGGACCTCGTGGTCACCAAGACCGCTCCCACGGACCCCGTGCCCACCAGCGCCATCTTCGACTACACGGTGTCCATCGCGAATCCCAGTGCCACCGACATCGCCACCGACGTGCGCATCTCCGACAACCTGCCGGACAACCTGACCCTGGTGGGCGTGTTCGTGGACGACGACTTCGGCGGCAACAACGTGGACTGCGACCAGCTCGATGAGGACCTCATCAGCTGCATCAACTACTCGATCGCTCCCGGCGCCACCACCACCTTCACCATCCGGGTGCAGGTGAACGAGTGCGTGGGCCCGCTGACGCTCAGCAACACCGCTTCGGTGACCACCACGGCCAACGACCCCAACCTGGCGAACAACAGCGGCACGGCCGTGATCACCACCGTGGACGGTCCCTGCAGCGACGGCAACCCCTGCACGGACGACGCCTGCAGCGGCGGCGTGTGCGTGGGCACCCCGGACGACACCAACGCCTGCGACGACAACAACCCCTGCACGGACGACGCCTGCAACGTCGGCACCTGCCAGGCCACGCCCAACACCGCGCCCTGCAACGACAACCTGTTCTGCACGGTGGGCGATGCCTGCGTCGGCGGCTCCTGCTCCGGCGCCCCGAACCCCTGCAACGACGCAGATCCCTGCACGATCGACCAGTGCGACGAGACCTCGGGCTGCTTCAGCAGCTTCTCCGAGGGTGAGATCTGCGACGACGGCGATCCCTGCACCGCCGTCGACATCTGCCTGGCCACCGATCCCAACACCGGCGATCCCGCCGAGGGTTGCTACGGCTTCGAGCCCACCACCTGCGACGACACGCTGAACTGCACCACCGACGCCTGCGACGGCGCCGGCGGCTGCATCTTCACGCCTGTCGATTGCGAGGACGGCAACCCCTGCACGGACAACTCCTGCGACGAGTCCGCGGGCTGCGTGTCCTCCAACAACAGCAACCCCTGCGAAGACGGGAACGCCTGCACCACGGGCGACGCCTGCGGTGGCGGGTCCTGCCAGCCGGGCGGCGCGACCAACTGCGATGACGGCGATGCCTGCACCGCGGACAGCTGCGATTCCGGCACCGGCTGCGTGCATGCGCCGATCACCTGCGACGACGGCGACGCCTGCACGACCGACACCTGCAACTCGGCTTCCGGCTGCGTCTACACGCCGATCGTCTGCGACGACGGCAGCGCCTGCACCACCGACTCCTGCGTGGGCGGAGACTGCCAGTACAACCCGGTCAACGCCGACGACGGCGACGCCTGCACCACCGACTCCTGCGACGCGGCCACGGGCGTCCACCACGATCCAGTCGACTGCAACGACGGCGATGCCTGCACCGCCGACAGCTGCAACCCCTCCGACGGGTGCCACAACGACCCGATCGCCGGTTGCGGCAACGTCTGCACCTCCACGGACAACCCCAAGAACCTCGCCTACTGGAAGCGCGTGTGCCGCGGTCACGCCGGTAATGACTCCATTACCGCCGCCGACGCCTCGTGCGTGGCTTCCCAGGGCGATGTCTTCGCCTCCGTCGACGAGGTGAAGGACATCTGCGACGCGCTGAACGGAGACACCGGGATCTCCAACACCTGCTCCTCCGCCAACGCGCAGCTGATGGCGCTGGCCCTCAACATCTGTCACGAGAGGGTCTGCGACTCCACCCCGATCAGCTCCAACAACACGACTGCCACCACCGTGGGGGCGGCCTACGACGAGGCCGACAACTCCTTGAGCACCCCCACCGGCAACGGCTGCTTCTACTCGAAGAAGTTCCTCTCCGAGATCAACGGTGGCAGCGCCCTCGGCTTGGTGGCTCCGGCCGCCGAGATCGATGGGGGTACGATCCAGTCCACGAGGCCCGTCCGCGACCTCTCCGGTCGCTGATCTAGCCTCCCGCTTCTGACCAGCCCGGGCCGGTTCGCCGGTCCGGGCTTTTTTTTGCCTCCATGCCAAAACCGCGGTCCCGGTTGAAATGCCCCCCCGGTGGCCGTACATGTCCGCGCGCGCAATTCCAGGGCGCGTTGCGTCCGAACCTCGCGCAGCATCAGGGGAGAGGCGTCATGACCGACCGGTCCGCGAGAACTCTGCTTCTTCGAGGCCTCGTTTTGGGGGTCGCCGCCACCGCCGCCCTGGCCGCGGTCGACGGGGAGCGCGGCCAAGCGCTGACCGTGTCCCGCGATGGGTACGCGGCACGGAACGAGCGGCAACACCTGCAGGCCGCGTTCTCCGCCAACGGTCTCGAGGTCACCGAGCTCTCGGACGCTCCCGCCTGGCGCCTGCAGCAGCAGCTTCGCGCCGTCGGCCCGCGCGACGCGCTGGTGCCCCTCTCCCCCCTGGAGCCCAGGGCCGCCGGAGAAGCGGTGGAGTACGCGCACCCGGCCGGCGTCTCCGAGCGCTACGTGAGCACGCCGGAGGGGCTGCAGGAGTGGTTCACGGTGGAGCGCGCACCCCGCGAGGATGCGGAGGGGAGCACCCTCGTCCTCGATTTCCATCTTTCCGGAGGGCTCAGCTTCGCCGTGGACGGAACCGGCCGTGCCCTCTCCGGGAGCGACGGCCCGGGCGGCGCGGTGGTGGTGACCCGTCTCTGGCGCGTCGAGACCGCCAGCGGCCGCGTCCCCCATGCCGAGATGCAGGCCACGGAGGACGGCTTCCAGCTCGTGACCCAGGTCGCGGAAGAGGACTATCCGGTGCGTCTGGCCCTGGCCACCGGTCACCCCAAGACACTCGCCTTGCGCATGGAAACGGCGGTTCTAGCCAAGAGCCTGGCGGCCACGGCGGCGGAATCGCCCGCCGAGCCGCTGGTCGCCCCCGCCAATGACACCTGCGCCGGCGCCCAGGTCGTCCCCGCCTCCGGCCCCTTTCCCTACCTCACCACGACGGTCAACCTGCTGGACGCCACCACCGGCGGCGACCCCACGATCGACTGCGCTTTCCAGGGCCTCTACTCCCGGGGCGTCTGGTACCGCTTTGCCCCCACCCTGGGGGGGATCTACAACTTCAGCACCTGCGCCAGCGGCGCCCCCGGCACCACCCGCTCGGACACCGTGCTCGCCGTCTTCACCCTGAGCGGATCCTGCGGGGGCGGCAGCACCCAGCTCGCCTGCAACGACGACGGCAGCTGCCCCGATCCAAACGACCGCCAGTCCTTCGCCAGCCTCTCCCTGGCCGCGGGGACGACGTACTACATCCTCGTCTACAGCTACGACACCGTCGCCCCTCCGGCCAACGCGGCCAACGTGCAGCTGCGCGTGGAGCGGGTCCCCCCGCCCCAGAACGAGACCTGCGCCAACGCCGCCACCCTGTCCCTGGGCGCCACCACCGCCACCAACCTGCAGGGGGCGAACGACTACACGCTGTCGGGCACCACCTGTTTCTCCGGCGTGGGGAACGTGAGCTGCACCGCTGCCGGGCGCGACACGGTGTACCAGTTCACGGCCCCCAGCGCGGGGAACTACTCCTTCCGCGTGCGCACCGTAGACCCCAGCGGCGGCGGCAACCTCGTGCTGTACAGCTCCCCCACCTGTCCCGCCGGGGGCGCCCTCACCTGCGACGCCACGCGACGGGCGGCGAACCGGAACGCCCTCACCGCACAGTTCACTGCGGCGGAAGAGATCTCCTGCCAGCCCATGACGGCGGGCCAGGTGACCTACCTCTTCGTGGACGAGTGCGCGGCCATCGCCACCGGGGGCGGGTACACCCTCGAGGCCTGGTCCTGCGGGCAGGAGACCGAGTCCAACAACACGCCGGCCACCGCCAACGCCGTCAGCGCCTGTCCGGCGGAGGGCGCCATCGGCGTGAGCGGCGACGTGGACTTCTTCTCCCTGGGGACGCCTGCCAACAACACCCGGGTCTTCGCCATGGCCGACGGCATCCAGACCAACGACGCGGACTTCGACCTGCGCGTCACCACCGCCACGGACACCCTGGAGTTCGACGACGAGAACAACTCGCTTCCCTTCGGCGAGCTGGGGCCGAACGTGGCCGGCACCCGCCTGACGGGAGTGGCCTCCTACCTGCGCCTGAACCACCACACGGCGAGCAAGATCGCCGAACCCTACGAGCTCTTCCGGGTGCTGCAGCCCCCCGGCGCCGATCCCTACGCGAGCTCCTCCTCCCCCGAACAGCGGGACCTGGAGAACGACACGCTGGACGGGGCGGAAGCTGCCGGCAACTACTACTACCGCGGCACCCTCACCGACACGGACGACCTGGACGCGTTCCGGTTCTGCGCCGTGGCCGGGGACTGGATCACGGTGGGGATGGACATGGACCCGGGGCGGAACAACACCCCCATCAACAGCATGGGCCAGCTCTACGACCAGAACGGCGCACCGCTGGTGGTCATGCAGGACGCGGCCGCGACGAGCACCAGCACCACATCGGGGGCGGGGAACCTGGCGTCCACCACTCCCTCCTCGAACGGGGAGGCGGTGGCCTGGCGCGCGCGCTACACCGGCGCCTACTACGCCGCCGCGGGCATGGACCCGAACGGCACGGGGACGCTCCCCGTGGGCGCCGACTACCTGGTCTCCATCGGGCTCAACTGCCAGAGCGGCGCCTCCCAGACGGCGCGGCTCATCGCCGACCTCACGGCGCCCGCCTCGGCCGCCGCGGGCTCCACCTTCTCGTACCACGTGATCCTGTCGAACACGGGGACGAACACCTCCATGGGTGCGGCCTTCACGGACGTGCTCCCTGCCGGCGTTCAGTTCCTGGAGGTCACGGGCTCAGGGACCGACGCCGGCATCTGCGACGTCGTGCCCGCCGTGGGCGCCAGCGGGACGCTTCACTGCTCGGTGGACTGCCTGCGCGCGGGCGGCTCCTGGGACTTCAACATCGTGGTGCGCGCCACCGCCTGCCAGGGGAACAGCGTCCTCCTCAACACCGTGAACGCCACCTCGCTCACCACGCTCGCGGCCGGATCGGTGCTGACGGACGCCACCTCCACCGCCGTGACGGACAACGGCACGTGCGACGACGGCAACGCCTGCACGGTGGGGGACACCTGCTCCGCCGGTGCCTGCGTGTCCTCCCCGGTGGCGCGTCCGGCCCCCATCCCGGGCTTCGGCTTCACGAGCAAGACGGGGATGTCCTGGACCGCAGACCCCTGGGCCACGGAGTACGACATGGTGCGGGGGAACCTGTCCAGCCTGCCCGTCGGTCCCGGCGGAGGGGACGAGGTCTGCTTCGGCGGCCTGGGGAGCACCTCCACCTCGGATGCGGGCGTCCCTGCGGTGGGGACGGGCTTCTGGTACGTGGTGCGGGGGCAGAACGCCTGCACGTCGCCCGGGAGCTACGGGAACAACGGCCAGGGCATGCAGCGGGTGACCACGACCTGTCCGTGAGTTCGCGCCCTTGACCCTGGCGGGTTTAGAACGGGCGTTTTATACTCCCGTTTCTCAAAAAACCCGAGGGGTCGAGGGCATCCGGGTGGAACCGCTCCAGCAGCCTCATCCTCCGCTCGAGACGCGGGAGACGCGGGACCGCCTCCTCGAGGAGGCGGAACGCCTCTTCGCGGAGCGCGGGTTCGAAGCGACCTCCGTGCGCGACATCACCGCGGCGGCGGGGGCCAACCTGGCCGCCGTCAACTACCACTTCGGAGGCAAGGACAAGCTCTACCGCGAGGTGTTCCGCCGCCGCTTGACGGCGGTGAAGGAGCAGCGTCTGGCCGCCGTGCGCGCGGCCGCCGGCTCCCCGGCTTCCACGCTGGAGAGCACCGTCCGCTCCTTCACGGAAGCGGTCCTCGCCCCCTTCGTGGACGTCCGCGAAGGTGTGCGCGTCACCCAGCTGGTGGTGCGCGAGTTCGCCGATCCCCACCTCGCGGACCCGCTCTGCGCGGAGAGCTTCGCCGGCTACGAGGGGGAGCTGTGCGCGCTCCTCCGCCGCACCGTCCCCGGCCTCTCCGAGGAAGCGGCGCGCATGGGCCTTCTCTGGCTGTACGGCGTCACCTGGCAGATCGTGTTCGAGGTCAAGAAAACACCCGCCCTGAACGCTTGTCCCGGTCTGGGCTGCTCGTACCAGCAGGCGGTCGATCACGCGGTGCGGTTCACGTGCGCCGGCCTTCGCGCCGCGGCCGGCAAGGAGTTCTCATGGCAAGGCGAATGATCCTCATGCTGGCGGTCGTGACCGTCGTGGTCGGGATTCTCGGATTCGTGAAGTTCCGCCAGGTCCAGGCGATGATGAGCCAGCCCTGGACACCCCAACCCGAGGCGGTCACCACCGTGGTGGCGGGTCCCAGCTCCTGGCCCGCCACGCTCTCCGCCATCGGCAGCGTGGCCGCCGTACACGGCGTCACCATCAGCGCCGACCTCCCGGGCCTGGTCAGCTCCATCCATTTCGACTCCGGGAAGCGCGTGAGCGCCGGCGACGTGCTCGTGGAGCTGGACTCCCGCCAGGAGCAGGCGCAGCTCACGGCGGCGGAGGCCGACCAGAACCTGAAGAAGCTCAACCTGGCCCGGGCGCAGGACCTCTCGAACCAGGGGGTGGTCTCCAAGGCGGATTTCGACCGGGCGGACGCCGAGGCCAAGCAGGCCGACGCCAAGGTCGGAGAGATCCGCGCCACCATCGCCCGCAAGCGCATCCGCGCCCCCTTCGCCGGCGTGCTGGGGATCCGCCAGGTCAACCTGGGGCAGTACCTGAACGGCGGCGACCCCATCGTGCCCCTGCAGGCCCTCGACCCCATCTACGTGAACTTCTCCCTCCCCCAGCAGGCGGTGTCCCAGATCAAGGTGGGGGATGCCGTCCACGTTGCGAGCGAAGGGATCGCCGGCCTGGAGGCCGCCGGGAAGATCACGGCCATCAACTCCGTGGTGGACGAGGCCACGCGCAACGTGCAGGTGCAGGCCAGCTTCGCCAACCCCGCGAACCAGCTGCGGCCCGGGATGTTCGTGACCGCGGAGGTGGTCGTGGGTCAGGGGAGCCCGGTGATCACCATCCCCGCCTCCTCCATCAGCTACGCCCCCTACGGCGACTCCGTCTTCATCGTGGAGGACATGAAGCCCAAGGGAGCGGACGGTCAGGAAACGCCGAACGCCAAGCCCTACAAGGGCGTGCGCCAGCAGTTCGTCAAGCTGGGCCCGTCGCGCGGCGACCTGGTGGCCGTCCTCACCGGACTGAAGCCGGGCGAGGAGGTGGTGACCTCGGGGGTGTTCAAGCTCCGGGACGGGGCCGCCGTCCAGGTCAACAACGAGCGGCAGCCGGGGAACAGCGCCGCCCCCAAGCCAGAGGACAGCTAGGCCATGAAGTTCACCGACCTGTTCATCCGCCGGCCGGTGCTGGCCACCGTCGTCAACCTGGTCATCCTCATCGCCGGGCTGCAGTCCGTCCGCTCCCTGTCCGTCCGACAGTACCCCCGCAGCGACATCGCGGTGGTGACCGTGACCACCGCCTACGTGGGCGCCAACGCCGACCTGGTGCGCGGGTTCATCACCACGCCCCTGGAGCGGGTGATCGCCTCCGCCGACGGCATCGACTACCTGGAGTCCTCGTCCGCCCAGGGCGTGAGCACGATCACCGTCCACCTCAAGCTCAACTACGACACCAACGCCGCCCTCACCCAGATCCAGTCCAAGGTGGCGCAGGTCCGCAACGACATGCCCCCGGAGGCCGAGGCCCCCATCATCAACCTGGAGACGGCGGACAACCAGTTCGCCGCCATGTACATCGGCTTCTCCTCCAACGACCTGGACCAGAACCAGATCACGGACTACCTGACCCGGGTGGTGCAGCCCAAGCTCTCCGCGGTGAGCGGGGTGCAGCGTGCCGACATCCTGGGCGCGCGCACCTTCGCCATGCGGGCCTGGCTGAAGCCGGACCGCATGGCGGCGCTTCAGATCTCGCCTTCCATGGTCCGGGACGCCCTGGCCCAGAACAACTACCTGTCGGCCCTGGGACGCACCAAGGGCTCGATGGTGTCGGTCAACCTCGTGGCCAACACCGATCTCGAGACTCCCGAGGAGTTCCGCCAGCTGGTGGTCAAGGAAGAGGAAGGCCGCGTCGTCCGCCTGGGTGAGATCGCCGACGTGGTGCTGGGGGCCGAGAACTACGACCAGGACGTCCGCTTCGACGGCCAGGCCGCCACCTTCATGGGGATCTGGGTCCTGCCCACCGCCAACTCGCTGGACGTGATCCAGCGCGTGCGTGCGACCGTCCCGGACATCCAAGCGCAGCTCCCGGCGGGGATGAAAGTGGCCATCCCCTACGACTCCACCGCCTACATCCAGAACGCCATCGAGGAGGTGCTGAAGACCCTCACCGAGACCCTGCTCATCGTGGTGGTGGTGATCTTCCTCTTCCTGGGCTCCTGGCGGGCGCTCATCATCCCCGTGGTGGCCATCCCCATCTCCCTCATCGGGGCGGTGTTCCTGATGGCGGTCTTCGGCTTCACCATCAACCTCCTGACGCTGCTGGCCATCGTGCTCTCGGTGGGCCTGGTGGTGGACGACGCCATCGTCATGGTGGAGAACATCGAGCGCCACCTGCACATGGGGAAGCAGCCCTTCCGCGCCGCCATCGACGCCGCCCGGGAGCTGGTGGGTCCCATCATCGCCATGTCCATCACCCTGGCCACGGTGTACGTCCCGGTGGCCCTGCAGGGCGGTCTCACCGGCACCCTCTTCCGGGAGTTCGCCCTCACCCTGTCCGGCGCCGTCATCATCTCCGGCATCGTGGCCTTGACTCTCTCCCCCATGCTGGGGAGCAAGCTCCTGCGCGCCGGGGACACCGAGCGCGGGTTCGCGGGCATGATCAACCGCCACTTCGAGAAGGTGCGTCAGCTCTACGGCCGCATCCTGACCCGCACCCTGGCCTACCGCCCGGTGGTGCTCGTGCTGTGGCTGCTGGTGATCCTCCTCATCTTCCCCTTCTACCTCTTCTCCCAGAAGGAGCTCGCCCCCAACGAAGACCAGAACGTGGTCTTCGGGATCGTGCAGGCCGCCCCCAATGCCACCCTGGAGCAGACGCAAATCTTCTCCCAGCAGGTGCACGACGCCTTCCGCTCCATCCCCGAGACGGGCCACATCTTCCAGATCACCTTCCCCTCGGGCGGATTCGGGGGCATGGTCACCAAGCCCTGGAAGGAGCGCACGCGCACCACCCAGGAGCTGCAGGTGGAGGCCTCGGCCAAGCTTTCCAAGATCCCCGGCATCCGCATCATCCCCCTCACCCCGCCTGCCCTCCCCGGGGGCGGCAGCTTTCCGGTGGACTTCGTGATCGCGGGGACGGCCGAGCCCGAGCAGCTCGCCCGGCTCGCCAACCAGCTGGTAGCCCGGGCCATGGACCCCAAGACGGGGATGTTCATGTTCGCGGACTCGGACGTGAAGTTCGACCAGCCCCAGACCGAGGTGGTCTTCGACCGCGACAAGCTGCGCTCGGAGGGTGTGAGCCTGGGTCAGGCCGGCCGCGACCTCTCCACCATGCTGGGCGGGAACTTCGTCAACCGCTTCAGCATCCAGGGCCGCAGCTACAAGGTCATCCCCCAGGTGCAGCGCGCCGAGCGCCTCACCGCCGAGCAGCTCCGGGACATCTACGTGAGCGGCCCCCAGGGGAAGCTCGTTCCCCTGTCCACTTTCGCCACGCTCAAGAACACCACCGAGCCCCGCGAGCTCAAACGCTTCCAGCAGCTGAACGCGGTGCGCATCCAGGGAGCGCAGTATCCGGGGGTCCCGCTCGACCGCGCGCTCTCCTTCTTCGAGACCGAGGCGCGCAAGATCCTCCCCCAGGGCTACACCGTGGACTACGCGGGCGAGTCGCGGCAGCTGCGGGTGGAGGGGAGCCGCTTCCTGAGCACCTTCCTCCTCTCCGCCATCCTCATCTACCTGGTGCTGGCGGCGCAGTTCGAGAGCTTCCGCGACCCCTTCATCATCCTCGCCGGCTCCGTCCCCCTGGCCATCGCGGGAGCGCTGGCCTTCTCCTTCCTGGGCTTCACCACCCTCAACATCTACAGCCAGGTGGGGCTGATCACCCTGGTGGGCCTGGTGAGCAAGAACGGCATCCTCATCGTGGCCTTCGCCAACCACCTGCAGGAGACGGGGAAGGACAAGCTGCAGGCGGTGATCGAGGCGGCGGGCACCCGCCTGCGCCCCATCCTCATGACCACCGCGGCCACGGTGTTCGGCCACCTGCCGCTGATCTTCGCCAGCGGCCCCGGCGCCGGGGCGCGCAACAGCATCGGCATCATGCTGGTGTCGGGGATGATCATCGGGACCGCCTTCACCCTCTTCGTGGTCCCCTCGATCTACGTCCTGGTGGCGCGCAAGCACGCCGCCGGCGAGGTGGTGGCGGACGCTGCCGGGCCGCTGCCGGAGCCGGTCTGATCTAGGAGCAGGCCCCCGTCACCTGCGGCCGGCAGGCCGCGGGGGGCTGGGGCCGCTCCGTGCCGTCCCTCCTGCGGCCGTAGGAGCCCTCGCTGAAGGCGTCGCGGGGAACCGCCAGGTAGAACCGGTTCCCGCTCCCGGGCGAAAGCGTCGTGCTCGTGGCGCCGCCGGTGCTGCAGGCGCGGGGGACGGCGCTCGCGGGTGCGCCCAGGCTTCCCTCGTACACCTCGTAGTCCGTGTCGTGCGCGGAGCAGGAGGCGCTCCAGGAGAGCGTGAGGCTGCCGCCGGTCCCCTTTCCCACCTGGAGGCTCGCCACCGTCCCCACGGGGTCGCGCGGGGGGGTGAGCAGCCAGATGGACCCGTCCATGTAGTCCGCGATGAGCAGACGGCCGTAGGGATCGCGCTGCACGTCGGTGGGCAGGTTCATCCCGTCCACCAGCGTCTCAAAGGCGCCCGTCACCGGATCCACGATCAGCACGTCCTTCCCCACCGGATAGTTCACCTGGTCCGTGGCTCCCGCCTGGGCCTGGATGACGAAGCCGGCGTCCGGTCCCCCGGGAACGAAGTCGAGCCCGGTGGGGGACGGGTTCTGGCCCAGGTCGCTTTCAGGCTGGATGGGATTCCCCACGATGAGGGGCGGACCGAAGCCGAAGGAGGCGGGGGGGAAGGTCCCCATCCCATGCAGGGGCACGTTCCGGTAGAGCTCGTCGTGGGAGAGGTAGCCGGCGTCGCTGTTGCCGTTGGTGGCGACCCAGAGGCGGCCCTGGTCGTCGAGGGCGATGCCGAAGGGATTGCGGAAGCCGCTGGCGTAGTAGCGCAGGGTGCCGTCCACCGGCGCGCTGTTCCCCCACTCCGTCTCGCCGGGGAGGTAGTTGATCGGTCCCTTGAAGTCGGGGCCGATGGGACCGGACCAGTCGATGGCGTCCAGGTCGGCGATGCGGGCGATCGTCATGGTGTAGACGTTCTCCAGGGCGGGGTCGCCGTTCCGGGTGACGGCGCCGATCCCCACGTAGAGCGTGTCCCCCACGATGACCAGCTGGTTGACGTCGTGGTCCCCCTTGTTGATCGAGTGCACGAAGTCGTGCCGCACCTGGTAGACGCCGCTCGCATCGGGCGAGGACAGCCGCGTGATCCGGCCGTCGCCGGGGCGGATCCGCCGCGAGCCGCCGCGGTCGATGGTGACGAAGGCGTCGTCGCCGTGGAAGGCGAGGCCCAGGGCCTGCGCCATCCCGCTCGCCAGCACGGCGGCGTTGGAAAGATCCCCGGTGAGCACGTTAAAGTCGTAGCGGAGGAGGCTGCCAGCCTCCTGGATGGCGTAGAGATGCGTGAGATCCCCCGGCTTGACGGCGAGCTGGGTGATTCCCGTGGCCGGGACGCCCCCACTGACCAGCCGGATGGTGTAACCGGGTCGCGTCACGATGGGGGTGAGGACCAGCAGCAGCGCGGCGAGCATGCCTCACTCTACCGCAGCGGCCTCCCGTCGAGGCGCGGGGGAAGCGGGATCCCGCCGAGCTTGGCCAGCGTGGGGGCCACGTCCACCGTCCGCGCCGGCGTCCGCGAGCGCCCTGGCGCACGCCCGGTCCCAGGAGGAGGAAGGGAACGCGGCGGTCGTAGAGGTAGGGCGACCCGTGCACCGCCCGGTCGAGGTCGGGGATCGTCCCCTCCGTGAGGCGCACCAGAAGGCCGGCCTCGCCGGCGGG
>Ga0070695_100001030_pt1 | contig 15235 bp, 12 predicted proteins | sample KBSK1252metaG_FD_65471 | JGI IMG/M metagenome (GOLD analysis project Ga0070695, IMG submission 65471) | Corn, switchgrass and miscanthus rhizosphere microbial communities from Kellogg Biological Station, Michigan, USA - KBS K1-25-2 metaG | ecosystem: Host-associated > Plants > Roots >...
CTGCACGCCGGCGGCAAGTTCGAGAACGACGCCTACAAGGTGTCGGGGGGCCTGCACGGGGTCGGCGTCTCGGTGGTCAACGCGCTCTCCGAGCGCCTGGACCTCGAGATTTGGCGGAACGGCTTCACCTGGACGCAGACCTACGAACGCGGCAAGCCGGTGACCGACTTCAAGCAGGGGATCCCGACCAGCCGGCGCGGCACGAAGATCACCTTCAAACCCGATCCCCAGGTCTTCGAGGAACTGGTCTACTCCTACGACACGCTGGTATCGCGGCTGCGCGAGCTCGCTTTCCTCAACAGAGCCCTGACCATCACGCTCACCGACGAGCGAGCGGAGAAGCCACGGCAATCGGTGTTCCGCTTCGACGGGGGCATCGTCGAGTTCGTGCAGCATCTCAACAAGGCACGGCAGGTGCTCCACACGCCGCCCATCGCCATCGAGGCCGAGACCACCGGAGTCATCCTCGAGGTCGCGATGCAGTGGAACGACTCCTACAACGAGACGATCTATTCCTTCGCCAACTCCATCAACACGGTGGAGGGTGGCACGCACATGGTCGGCTTCAAGGCCGCCCTGACGCGGACCATCAACAACTACCTGGCGGGAGCCAACCTGGGGAAAGACACGAAGGACGTGGCGCTCCAGGGCGAGGACTGTCGCGAGGGGCTGACGGCCATCATCTCCGTCAAGATCCCCAAGCCGCAGTTCGAGGGTCAAACCAAGACCAAGCTCGGCAACTCCGAGGTCAAGGGGATGGTGGAGACCCTGGTCAATGACCGGCTGGGGGCGTATTTCGAGCAGAACCCGCAGGTCGCCCGCAAGATCATCCTCAAGTGCGTGGACTCCGCTCGTGCCCGGGAGGCGGCCCGCAAGGCGCGCGAGCTCACCCGGCGCAAGGGTGCCCTCGATTCCGGCATGCTCCCGGGAAAGCTCGCCGACTGCCAGGAGCGGGACGCCGATAAGGCTGAGCTGTTCCTGGTGGAAGGTGACTCGGCGGGCGGCTCGGCCAAGCAGGGGCGCGACCGTCGCTTCCAGGCGATCCTGCCGCTGCGCGGAAAGATCCTGAACGTGGAGAAGGCCCGCTTCGACAAGATGCTGGGCCACGAGGAGATCCGGACCATCATCGCCGCCCTGGGGACGGGGATCGGCGAGGACGAGTTCGACGTCTCCAAGCTCCGCTACGGACGCATCAACATCATGACCGACGCCGACGTGGACGGATCCCACATCCGCACGCTCCTGCTCACCTTCTTCTACCGGCAGATGCGGACGTTGATCGAGAAGGGACACATCTACATCGCGCAGCCCCCCCTCTACAAGGTGAAGCGGGGCAAGGAAGAGCTGTACCTGGCCCACGAGAAGGACCTCTCCGCCTTCATCATTCGCAAGGCAACGGACGAGAAGATCGTGCACGTCCCCTCGGCGCAACGCGAGTTCGCCGGGAACGAGCTTCATCATCTGCTGCAGTCCCTCATCGATTACGACCACAACATTGCGGCCCTCGCTCGCATGGGCATCGACCGCGAGGTGGTGGAGGCGATCCTGGCGACCGTGAGCGACCGCACGCTTTTCGAATCGCAGGAGAAGCTATCTCAATTGGGAGAGGCGCTGGAATCGCGCGGGCAGACGGTGCTCTCCCAGGAGAAGGACGAGACCCACGACGGGCTCTACGAGTTGGTGGCCCGGGCCAGGACGGGGGGGCGCCGCAACTACCGCATCGGGCTCGAGCTCTGGCAGGCGGTGGAAATGCGCCACCTGCGCCGGCTGCAGCCCCTGGTTGCCATTCTGGCCACGCCTCCGCTGATCGTGAAGGAAAACGGCACGCAGAAGAGCCTCGACTCCAAGGAGGCGCTGCTGCTGGAGCTGATGGAGTCGGGGAAGAAGGGGCTCACCATCCAGCGCTACAAGGGACTGGGAGAGATGAATCCCGAGCAGCTCTGGGAGACCACCATGGATCCCGAGCGGCGCCGAGTCCTTCAGGTGCGAATCGAGGACGCGGTCAAGGCCGACGAGCTGTTCTCCGTGCTCATGGGGGACGAGGTGGAGCCTCGGCGGCAGTTCATCGAGGAGAACGCCCTCGACGTGCAGAACCTCGATATCTAGCGGCAGCAAGGGAGCGAGATCGCGATGGCGGAGAGGGCAGAGAACAGGATCCCGGTGACGATCGAGGAGGAGCTGCGGCGCTCCTACCTCGACTACGCCATGAGCGTGATCATCGGGCGTGCCCTCCCCGACGTCCGCGACGGGCTGAAGCCGGTGCATCGCCGGGTGCTCTACGCCATGTGGGACACCGGGAACACCGCGGACAAGCCCTACAAGAAGTCGGCGCGGGCCGTGGGCACGGTGATCGGGCGCTTCCATCCCCACGGCGATCAGGCCGTCTACGACACCATCGTGCGCCTCGCCCAGGACTTCTCCATGCGCTACCCCCTGGTGGACGGACAGGGGAACTTCGGATCCGTGGACGGCGATTCGCCCGCCGCCATGCGCTACACGGAGATCCGCCTGGACGCGCTGGCCACGGAGCTCCTCCGGGACATCGACAAGGAGACGGTAGACTTCGGGCCCAACTACGACGGCTCGGAGGAAGAGCCGTTGATCCTCCCCGCCGCCTTCCCCAACCTCCTCGTGAACGGCTCCTCCGGCATCGCCGTGGGGATGGCCACCAACATCCCTCCCCACAACCTGGTGGAGGTGGTGGAGGCCATCAAGATGCTGGTGGCCGACCCTCACGTGGATCTGGCCGACCTCATGAAGGCCATCCCTGGCCCCGATTTCCCGACCGCAGGCCTGATCCACGGCACCGCCGGGATCCAGCAGGCCTATGCAACGGGGCGTGGCCGGGTCGTCATGCGAGGCAAGGCGGGGATCGAGGACCTACCAGGGCGCAAGGACCGCCAGGCGATCGTCATCACCGAGCTTCCCTACCAGGTGAACAAGGCGCAGCTCATCGTGGAGATCGCCGACCTGATGCGGGATCGGCGCCTGGAAGGGATCTCCGGCGAGCCTCGGGACGAGTCCGACCGCGACGGCATCCGCGTCGTACTCGAGCTCAAGCGCGACGAGAACCCCAACGTTGTGCTCAACAACCTCTACAAGTTCACGAAGCTGCAGAGCACCTTCGGCATCATCAACCTGGCGATCGTCAACGGCCGCCCCCAGGTCCTCACCCTCAAGGAGATGCTGCGGCACTTCGTGGACTTCCGCCGCGAGGTGGTGGTCCGGCGCACGCAGTTCGAGCTGCGAAAGGCCGAGGAGCGGGCGCACATCCTGGAAGGCCTGAAGATCGCGATCGACCACCTGGACGAGGTGGTGGCGCTGATCCGCGCCAGCAAGACGCCGCCCGAGGCCAAGGAGGCGCTGAAGGGACGTTTCTCGTTCTCCGACGTGCAAGCGCAGGCCATCCTCGACATGCGACTGCAGCGCCTCACCGGGCTCGAGCGCCAAAAGATCGTGGACGAGTACCTGGAGACGCTGAAGCTCATCGAGCGGCTGCGCCAGATCTTGTCCAGCGAGGCCCTGCAGCTCCAGATCGTGATCCAGGAGCTGGACGCCATCCGGGAGAGGTTCGGCGACGCCCGGCGCACCGAGATCGTCCCCAAGGAAGACGACATCTCCATCGAGGACCTGATCCGAGACGAAGAGGTCGTCATCACCGTCTCCCACACCGGCTACCTCAAGCGCACCGCCCTCTCCACCTATCGCTCCCAGCGCCGGGGCGGCAAGGGCCGCATCGGCATGACCACGCGGGAGGAGGACGCCGTCCGGCACCTCTTCGTGGCCTCCACCCACGACTACATCCTGGTCTTCACGTCTGCGGGGAAGGTGCACTGGCTGAAGGTGCACGCCATCCCCGACGTCAGCTCCGCGGGACGGGGCAAGCCGGTGGTGAACCTCATCCAGACCGGGCCCGGCGAGAAGGTCGCCGCCATGGTGAATGTGCGCGAGTTCGAGGAAGGACGCTACGTCGTCCTGGCCACGCGCCTCGGGTACATCAAGAAGACGCCGCTCACCGCCTTCGCCAACCCTCGGGCGGCCGGGATCATCGCCCTGGCCCTGGAGCCGGGGGACGACGTGCTTGGGGCCGGCCTCTCCGAAGGCCAGGGCGAGATCTTCATGGCCACCGCCGCCGGCAAGGCCATCCGTTTCCGGGAGACGGACGTCCGGCCCATGGGCCGCTCCGCCCGCGGCGTGCGCGCCGTGCGCATGCGCCCCGGAGATCAGCTGGTGGAAATGGAGGTCCTCTCCGGGAAGCCGGACGTCCTCTCCGTCACCGCCAAGGGATATGGGAAGCGGACGTCCCTGGAGGAATATCGGGTCCAGGGCCGCGGCGGCTCCGGCATCATCAACGTCCGCATCACCGGGAAGAACGGGCAGGTGGTCGCCTGCCGCGAGGCGGGGGACGAGGAGCAGGTGCTCCTCATCACGGCGCAGGGAAAGCTCATCCGCATGGACGTGGCAGGGATCAGCCGCCTGGGGCGTGCCGCCCAGGGGGTGCGGCTCATCCAGACCGACGAGGGAGACGAGGTGGTGGCGGCCATCATCACCGCCGAGCGGGTGGAGGAGGGGAAGACCCAGCCCGTGGCCACCGCCCCCGATCCGGACGAGGAGCCGATGGGGCCAGACGAGGAAACCGAGGAGGACGACGCCTCCGCCCTGGAGGACGAAGGCGACGTCGCCGAACCCGAGGACGACGAGTCATGAAGTTCTTCATCGACACCGCAAACGTGAAGGAGATCCGGGAGATCGCCGGCCTGGGCCTCCTGGACGGCGTCACCACCAACCCCTCCCTGGTGGCCAAGGAAGGGAAGGAGTTCACCTCCGCCCTCCGCGAGATCGTGAGCCTGGTGAACGGGCCCATCTCCGCCGAGGTCACCACCCTCGATCGCGACGAGATGCTCCGCCAGGGGCGTGAGTACTCGAAGATCCATCCCAACATCGTGGTCAAGGTGCCTTTGACCAAGGACGGGCTCGCCACCTGTCGCGTGCTCCGCGACGAGGGGATCAAGGTCAACGTCACGCTTTGCTTCTCTCCCAACCAGGCGCTGCTGGCGGCCAAGTGCGACGCCACCTACATCAGCCCCTTCGTGGGCCGTCTGGACGACATCTCGCACGTGGGCATGGACCTGATCCGGCAGATCCGCACCATCTACGACAACTACGGCTTCGAGACGCAGATCCTGGCCGCCTCCATCCGGCATCCGGTGCACGTGCTGGAGGCCGCCCTGGCCGGGGCGGACGTGGCCACCATGCCCTACAAGGTGATCCTGCAGCTCTTCGAGCACCCGCTCACCGCCAGCGGCCAGGAGAAGTTCCTGGAGGACTGGAAGAAGCTCGAGGCGGCGCGAGCCCGCTGAATGCAGCCCGACAACCCGTTCGCGGCGCCGCTGAGCATGGTGGCCGATCCGTCCGGCTCCGCCGGCGCGGTCTCGGCGACGGTGGTGGAGACGCTGCGGCGGACCAAGGGCTGGGTGCGCTTCATGGCCGTGATCGGGTTCGTCGGCGCCGGACTGAGCCTGCTCTTCGGCGTGGTCGCGGCCCTCATGGGCACCGCCGGGGCGAGCGCCTTCGCCACGCAGTCGTCGTCCCCCCTTCCCTTCTCTCCCGCCCTGATCTTTTTCGGGTACGCCCTGCTCCTCTGCCTGGCGGCGGTGATCTATCTCCTTCCCTCCCTGCGGCTGCTCAAGTACGCGAATGCCATCGCACGGCTGGAGCTGGCGCCGGAAAGCGCCGCCCTGGAGGGGGCTCTGGAGGAGCAGCGGGCCTTCTGGCGCCTGGTGGGGGTGATCACGATCGTGAGCCTCCTGCTCTACGCGCTGCTCTTCGTGGGAGGGATGGGTGCGGTCATGATCGCGGCCATGAGGGCGGCGAGGTGAGCGAGACGCCCCTGGAGGCCCTGCGCCGGCGCTACAGGGAGGCCAGGGCCGGCGGCGGGCAGGAGCGCGTGGACCGGCAGCACGCGGAGGGCAAGCTCACGGCCCGGGAGAGGGTCGAGGTCCTGCTCGATCCCGGCAGCTTCGAGGAACTGGACGCCCTGGTCGTCCACCGCAGCCACGACTTTGGGATGGGGTCCCAGCGCATCCCCGGAGACGGTGTGGTCACCGGCCACGGGCGCATCGAGAGCCGTCCCGTGTTCGTGTTCGCCCAGGACTTCACCGTCTTCGGCGGCTCCCTCTCCGAGACCTTCGCCGAGAAGATCTGCAAGGTCATGGACCTGGCCATGAAGGTGGGAGCCCCCGTCATCGGCCTCAACGATTCCGGGGGGGCGCGGATCCAGGAAGGGGTGGTCAGCCTGGCCGGCTACGCCGACATCTTCCTCCGCAACACCCTGGCCTCGGGCGTGATCCCCCAGATCTCCGCCATCCTCGGCCCCTGCGCCGGCGGGGCGGTGTACTCGCCCGCCATCACCGACTTCGTGGTCATGTCCAAGGACACCTCCTACATGTTCATCACGGGGCCGGACGTGATCCGCACCGTCACGCGCGAGGAGGTCACCAAGGAGGCGCTGGGCGGCGCCATGACCCACGCCCAGACCTCGGGGGTGGCGCACTTCGCGGCCAAGAGCGACAAGGACGCGCTCCTCCTCATCCGGCAGCTCCTCGGCTTCCTCCCCGGGAACAACCAGGAGGACCCGCCGGTCCGTCCCTGCGACGATCCCGCGGACCGCGCCGACGCCGCGCTCGATTCCATCGTCCCTCCCGAACCGAACCTTCCCTACGACATCAAGAAGGTCATCGCGGCCGTGGTGGATCACGGGCACTTCCTGGAGGTGCACGAGCACTTCGCCCGCAACATCGTGGTGGGGTTCGCGCGCCTGGGCGGGCGGCCGGTGGGGATCGTGGCCAATCAGCCCGCCTTCCTGGCGGGCTGCCTGGACATCGCCGCCTCCGTGAAGGGCGCCCGCTTCGTGCGCTTCTGCGACTGCTTCAACATCCCGCTCATCGTCTTCGAGGACGTGCCCGGCTTCCTGCCCGGCACCGACCAGGAGTTCCGGGGCATCATCCTGCACGGGGCCAAGCTCCTCTACGCCTTCGCCGAGGCGACCGTCCCCAAGCTGACGGTCATCACCCGCAAGGCCTACGGCGGCGCCTATTGCGTCATGGCCTCGAAGCACATCCGCACCGACCTGAACTACGCCTGGCCTTCGGCGGAGATCGCCGTCATGGGGCCGGAAGGTGCGGTCCCCATCATCCACCGGCGCGAGCTGACGGGTGCCGGCGAGGGTGCGGTCGACCTGCGGGCCCGGCGCGTCGAGGAGTACCGGCAGAAGTTCGCCAACCCCTGGGTGGCGGCCGAGCGCGGCTACGTGGACGAGGTGATCGAGCCGTCGCGCACCCGCGCCAAGCTGATCGGCGGCCTGCGCTTGCTCGGCAACAAGCGGGACAGCAACCCTCCCCGCAAGCACGGGAACATCCCCTTGTGAGCTTCCGGAAGATCCTGGTCGCCAACCGCGGCGAGATCGCCGTCCGCGTCGTGCGTGCCTGCCGCGACATGGGGATCGCCTCGGTGGCCGTCTACTCCGAGGCGGACCGGCGGGCGTTGCACGTGCTGGAGGCGGACGAGGCCTACCTCCTCGGCCCCGCTCCCTCCGCCCAGTCCTATCTGCGCATCGACGGCGTGCTGGAGGCCGCCCGGCGCTCCGGCGCCGAGGCCATCCACCCCGGCTACGGCTTTCTATCCGAGAACCCCGCTTTCGCCGCGGCCTGCAAGGAGGCGGGGATCGTCTTCATCGGCCCGCCGCCCCAGGCCATGGAGGCGGTGGGGGACAAGGTGCGCGCGCGAGACCGCATGGAGCGCGCTGGGATCCCGGTGGTCCCCGGTACTCCGCCCCTCACGGACGACGCCGAGGCGGCGGCCCGCGAGGCGAAGCGCATCGGCTATCCCGTGCTGCTCAAGGCCGCCGCGGGGGGTGGCGGCAAGGGCATGCGCCTGGTGCGCGATGGGAAGGAGCTGCGCTCGCTGCTGGCCCAGGCCCGGGGCGAGGCCCTCTCCTCCTTCGGCGACGACCGAGTCTTCCTGGAGAAGTACGTGGTGCGGCCCCGGCACATCGAGGTGCAGGTGATCGCGGACTCCCACGGCGCCTGCGTGGCCCTGGGGGAGCGCGAGTGCTCCATCCAGCGGCGCCACCAGAAGCTCGTGGAGGAGTGCCCCTCCCCGGTCGTGGATCCCGCGGCCCGGGAGCGCCTGCTCGGCCTGGCGGTATCGGCGATGCGGGCGGTGGGGTACGTGAACGCCGGCACCGTGGAGTTCTTGCGGGCGGACGACGGCACCTTCTACTTCATGGAGGTGAACGCCCGCCTGCAGGTCGAGCACCCCGTCACCGAGGAGGTGTTCGGCCTGGACCTGGTGCGGCTGCAGATCGAGATCGCCGCCGGCGGTCGCCTCCCCTTCACCCAGGAGGCGCTGACCCCGCGCGGACACGCGATCGAGTGCCGGATCGTGGCCGAGGACCCGGCGCGGGGCTTTCTCCCCTCGCCCGGCACCATCCGGAGACTGCGGCTGCCCACCGGTCCCGGCATCCGCCACGACGGCGGCACGTACGAGGGGTGGACGGTGCCCGTGCACTACGACCCCATGCTGGCGAAGCTCGTGGCCTGGGGACCGACGCGACAGATGGCCATCGAGCGCATGGCCCGAGCGCTGCACGAGTACCGGGTGGAGGGGCCGGCCACCTGCATCGAGTTGCACCGCCGTGTGATGGCGCACCCGGCCTTCCGGCGCGGCGAGCTTCACACCGGATTCCTGGAGGAGCATCCAGACCTGCTCGCGCCCGAGAACGATCCCCACTTCGAGCGCCTGGCCGCCATCGCGGCGGCGGTGTCCCACCTGGAGAGGCGGCGCCCTCCGGCCGCAGCGGCGGGCGGCGGTGGGGAGGCGGGTCCTTCCTCTTGGCGCCGCGCCGCTCGCTGGGGAGGCCTGGTGTGAAACTGCGGGCGCGGGTGGGAGCGCACGTGTTCGAGCTGGAGGTGGAGCCCTCCCCCGGGGACCGCTCCGTCCTCGTCCGCATGGACGGCGTCGAGCACCGGGTGGACCTGGAGCGGGTGGAGGGAGAGACCTGGTCGCTCCTCTTGGGGACGCGCTCGCACGAGCTGTCGCTCCTCGAGGAGCGCGAAGGCACACGGGTGCGCTGCGGGGGAGCCGAGGTCCTGGTCCGTCTGCAGGATCCCGAGCGGGACGAGGTCGATCTCTCCGCCGAGGACGACGCGCTGAAGGAGGTCACCGCCATCATGCCGGGCCGGGTGGCGCGCGTCCTGGTGGAGCCCGGGCAGGAGGTCTCGCGCTCCCAGGGCCTGCTGGTGGTCGAGGCCATGAAGATGGAGAACGAGATCGCCAGCCCCCGCGCCGCCACCGTGCGCAGCGTGCGCGTGATCGCCGGCCAGGATGTGGAGACGGGGGCGGTGCTGGTCGAGCTGGAGTGAGGGACGCGGGCGCTACCGGTTGAGGACCTGCTCGAGCCGCTTGCCCGCCTTGAAGCGGACCGCCTTCTTGGCCTTGATCTTGATGGTTTCCCCGGTCTGGGGATTGCGGCCGGTGCGCGCCCTGCGCTTGCTGATCCCCCACGTGCCGAAGCCGACGATGGTGACCCGCTGCCCCTTCTTCAGGGACGTCGTGATCCCGTCCACCAAGCTGTCCACCGCCGTGGCGGCCGCCGATTTGGTGATCCCTGCATCGGCCGCCATCTTGACGATCAGCGCTGCCTTGTTCATCCCTGTCTCCCCCTCACCGCAAGAGTGCGGCGTCCGCGCCATTCAATCACACAAGGCACAGAAGACCGGGAGAAAAGCGTGCTAGCTGTCGAGGAAGGAGGCGAGTCGGCTGCGCTGCGCGTCGGTGAGAGCGTGGAAGAACAGCGCCAGCTCGAACCGGGGACGTCCCGTGGCGGCGCCGTTCACTTCCTTGCGGCGGACCACCACGGCCTGCAGGTCCAGCGGATGAGGCTCACCGCTGCGGCCATCGGGGAGCATGAGAGTGATCGCCAGGCGGGTCATCTCCGCGAAGTCCGCGCTCGACGTACAGTACAGCCCCCCGAGAGACAGGTCGCGCGCGGTCATGCGGGCGAGCTCGCCTGCATCGGCGCGGCCTTGCACCTCGAAGGAGCGTGTCTTGCGGGGGCTGGTTCGGCGCTCGACGGTGGTCTTGCTCACGGGCGGCATCCTAGGGGGCGCCGCCGACCGCCGTCAAGCGCAGGGAGGCTCGAGTGAACCGCGACGCGATCCGACGGCTGTTGCGCGGGGTGAAGAGCGGCGGGGTGAGCGTGGACGACGCCGTGGAGCGGCTCCGGCATCTGCCCCTGGAAGACCTGGGCTTCGCCACCCTCGACCACCACCGTGCGCTCCGGCGCGGCTATCCCGAGGTCGTCTACGGCCAGGGGAAGACGGCCGAGCAGATCGTGGAGATCGTCTCCCGCCTGGCGCGCATGGAGCAGGCGGTGCTGGTCACGCGGGTGGGCTCCGAGGTGTACGAGGCGGTGCATGCGCGCCACCCCCAAGCCGTCTACCACGCCGTGCCGCGCCTGGTGGTCGTCCCCGTGGGCCGGGCCCCCCGGCCCCGCCCCGGCGTCCTGGTCCTCAGTGCCGGCACCTCTGACCTCCCTGTCGCCGAGGAAGCGGCGGTCACCGCCGAGGTGCTCGGCAACCGGGTGGAGAGGGCGTACGACGTGGGCGTGGCGGGGCTGCATCGCCTGCTGGCGAGAAAGGTCTCGCTGGCGCGAGCCCGGGTCATCGTGGCCGTGGCCGGGATGGAGGGCGCGCTCCCCTCGGTGGTCGCCGGGCTCACCGATTGTCCGGTGGTCGCGGTCCCCACGAGCACCGGCTACGGTGCCGGCGCGGGCGGGCAGGCGGCGCTTCTGGCCATGCTCAACTCCTGCGCCGGGGGGATCGGGGTGGTGAACATCGACAACGGGTTCGGGGCAGGGCTGCTGGCGGCGATGATCAACCGGCAGTCCGCACCCCGGCGCGTGACGCGCGCGTAACCGGAGCGCCGGCGTCGCCATAAAGACGCCACTTTCGTCGAAAACGCATTGACACGGTGGCGGGCGTCTCGTATACCTCCCGCAGCTGGGACGACTAGGTTGAGTGATGCGCACTCAATGATGCGGCGCCCCGGGATGGGGCCGGGTCTGGAAGTGGGACACCGGCGTGCTACCATCGCGTCTTTGCACCGGTCCTCTTTCCAGAATCTGCACGAAAGCGGGGTGAGTCGGAGTGCCGCTGATCAAGGTGCGTGAGGACGAGAGCCTCGAGAACGCCTTGAAGCGATTCAAGCGGAAGTGCGAGAAGTCGGGCGTCCTGACCGAGATCAAGAAGCGTCAGCATTACGAAAAGCCGAGCGTGAAGAAGAAAAGGAAAGCGCTCGCCGCCCGCAAGAAGCTCCTCAAGCGTCTGGCCCAGGAGCGAAGGTTCAACGCGTGAATCCGTCCGCGGCCCCGGTGCGGGGAGTTCCCCCGCCGGGGCTACGGCGTGCCAAGGTGCCCCGTTGGGCGGATCATGGAATCACGATTGGGTGGAGACGGTGCGCCAGGCCGGCGACATCGTCCGCCTGATCTCCGATCACGTCCCTCTGAAAGCGCGCGGTGCGCGCCTGCTCGGGCTCTGCCCCTTCCACGAGGAGAAGACGCCGTCCTTCTCGGTGGATCCCAAGGCGCAGCTCTTCTACTGCTTCGGCTGCCACACGGGCGGCGATCTCTTCAAATTCGTTCAGCTCTATGAGCGCGTGGAGTTCAAGGAGTCTGTCGAGATTCTGGCAAGGCGCTGGGGGGTCCCGCTTCCCTCGGCCGAATCGGGTGCCGAGACGGCCCGCCGGCGGCTGCTCGAGCTGACCGATGCCGCGGCGGCCTGGTTCCGCAGCCGCCTCGCCGAGCCCGAAGGAGGGCGGCGCGCGCGGGAGTATCTCGCGGCGCGCGGCCTGGGCGAGGAGATCGCCGCTCGCCTGCACCTCGGTCTCGCCCCGGACGGGTGGGACGGTCTCCGGACGCATCTGGCCGGCAAGCGCTTCCAGCCGGAGGAGGTCGTCACCGCCGGTCTCGCCCTCCCGCGGAAGCAGGGATCGGGGGAGTACGACCGGTTCCGCGACCGTCTGATCTTCCCCATCCGCGACGTGAACGGCCGCACGGTGGCCTTTGGAGGGCGTTCCCTCGGGTCCGCCGAGCCCAAGTACCTCAACTCCCCCGAGACGCCGATCTACGTGAAGGGGGAGCACCTCTACGGCCTGGACCTCGCCCGGGAGGCGATCCGCCGGGAAGGGCTGGCCGTGGTCGTGGAGGGGTACATGGACCTCGCGGCGGTCCTACAGGCGGGGACCGAGTCCGTGGTCGCGACCCTGGGCACCGCCTTCACTCCCGGCCAGGCCAAGCTGCTGGCGCGGTTCACGACCCGGGTCGTCGTGTCGTACGACGGCGACCGCGCCGGCGTGCAGGCGGCGGCGCGCTCGCTGGACGTGCTGCTGGGGCGAGGGTTCGAGGTCCGGATCCTGGAGCTGCCGGGAGGTCTCGATCCGGACGACTTCGTCCGCAAGGAGGGCGCGGAGGCCTACGCCCGCCGCCTCCAGCAGGCGCCGAGCTGGCTCGAGTTCCTGCTGGAGCGGGAGCGCCGCGCGCGCGACCTCACGCGCATCGAGGAGCGGGTGGCCGGGATCAATGCCCTGCTCCCGCACCTGGCGCACCTCGCCAGTCCGCTGGAGCGCGCCGCGTGGGCCGGCCAGATCGCCGACGCCCTCCAGGTGGACGACCACTTGGTCCTGGCCGAGCTCAAGGCGGCCCTGAAGGACGCCCGGCCGTCGGTACGGCTGCGGCCGGTCGAGGCCATGCCTCGGGTCCGGGAGGTGGAAGCGGGGTTGGTCCGGGCCTTGCTCTCCACCCTTGCGGAGAAAAAGCCTGTCGAAATGGAGTTCCCGGAGGTCGAGGGCACGACGGTAGCCCCGATTATCCGTACTATGTTGCGAATGAGCGACGAAGGATTGCCGGTGAACGCCGGCTCCGTCTTCTCGGCCCTGGAAAGCGAGGGCGACCGGGATCTCCTGACCCGGATCGCCATCCGCGCCGAGGCGGAGGAGGAGCCCGGTCCGGAGGCGCTGGAGAGCTGCCTGGCAGCCCTGCGCAAGGAACGGTGGGTCCGCGAGGGCAAGGCACTCCAAAAGGAGATCGAGCGCGCCGCGACCGATCCCATCGCACGCGACGCCCTGCTCCGGCGCAAGCAGGAGCTGGCACGTCGGATCGACTCCCTGTCCTGAGGTTTTTGGGAGACCAATGAGCAAGAAGCAACGCGATCCGAGTCCCGGCGTCGAGGCCAAGTACGACGAGGTCCGCCAGCTCGTCGCGCTGGGCCGCGAGCGGGGGTTCCTCGCCTACGACGAGATCAACGAGATGCTCCCAGATGAGGTCTCGTCCTCGCCGGAGGAGCTGGAGGAGGTCTTCTCGCTCTTCGAGCTGAACGGCATCGCCATCGTGGACGATGCCGCGGCCCAGCTCCCTCGCCCGGAAGGCGAGCCACCGGAGCGCAAGGAGACCATCGCCAAGGAAGACGAGAAGCCGGACGGCACCGGCCCCCTGGAGAAAACCAACGATCCCGTGCGCATGTACCTGCGGGAGATGGGCACCGTGCCCCTTCTCACCCGCGAGGGGGAGGTGCGCATCGCCCGCCGGATCGAGCGCGGGGAGCGGCGCGTGCTCAAGGCCCTCTCCCGGAGCAGCTACGTGCTGGAGGAGATCCGGCAGCTGGGCGAGCGCATCAAGAAGGGCCAGGTCTCCCACAACCTCTTCACCGGCGGAGAGGAGGAAGGGGAGGACGCGGCCCGAAAGAAGCTGGCCAAGGCCCGCCTCGGCGTCCAGAAGATCGAGGGCCTGATCAGCAAGATCGGAGCCTCGGACAAGAAGAACGCGCGGCTCAAGGACGGCAGCCGTGCCTGGAAGTCCAACCAGTTCGCCACCGCGCGCATGCGGGTGCAGGTAGCGAGGGAGTTCCGGGCGCTGGGCCTCATCCCCGCCCAGGTGGACATCCTGGCCCGGGCGGTGCTGGACGCGGACGCCAAGATCAAGCGGCACGAACGCTCCGTCCAGGAGCTGACGCGCCGCATGAAGACGTTCCGCGATCCCGTACTTCGCCGGGAGGTGCGGCGCAAGATCGAGCAGCTCCGGGGCGACATCCGCATCCTGGAGCAGGAGATGGGGACGCCCAAGAAGGACCTGGACGACGTGGGCGAGGCGGTGCGCCGGGGTTTGCGGGACGCCAAGCGCGCCAAGAGCGAGCTCATCGAGGCCAACCTGCGCTTGGTGGTCTCCATCGCCAAGAAGTACACGAACCGGGGCCTGCAGTTCCTGGACCTGATCCAGGAGGGGAACATCGGCCTCATGAAGGCCGTGGACAAGTTCGAGTACCGCCGCGGCTACAAGTTCTCGACGTACGCCACGTGGTGGATCCGGCAGGCCATCACCCGGGCCATCGCCGACCAGGCCCGTACCATCCGCATCCCCGTGCACATGATCGAGACGATCAACAAGCTGGTGCGCACGGCCCGCAGCCTGGTGCAGGAGCTGGGGCGCGAGCCCTCGCCGGAGGAGATCGCGCGGAAGATGGGCATCCCCGAATCCAAGGTGCGCAAGGTCCTCAAGATCGCGCAGGAGCCGATCAGCCTGGAGACGCCGATCGGAGAAGAGGAGGACAGCCACTTAAAGGATTTTATCGAGGACCGGACGGCCGTCTCCCCGGTCGAAGCAGTGATTCACCTGAATCTAAAGGAGCAGACGCAGGCCGTACTCAAGACCCTGACTCCGCGTGAGGAGAAGGTCCTGAAGCTTCGGTTCGGCGTCGGAGACGGCAGCGAGCACACGTTGGAAGAGGTGGGGCAGTCGTTCGCGGTGACCCGCGAGCGCATCCGTCAGATCGAGTCCAAGGCCCTGCGCAAGCTGCGCCACCCCTCGCGCAGCAAGGTCCTGCGCAACTTCATGGAGCAGACGGGCCCCACGTAGGAGGCGTTCTTACCGCGTCCTCAGCGCCACCCAGGCCAGCCACAACCAGCCCAGGAGGAAGGCCACGCCGCCCAGCGGCGTGACCGCTCCCAGCCAGCGCTGGCCGGTGAGCACGAGCAGGTAGAGGCTGCCGGAGAAGACCGCGGTGCCGGCCACGAAGAGCCAGCCCGCAACGCCGGCCCCGGGCCAGCGCTCGACCGCCCACGCCACGGCCAGCAGCCCTAGGGCGTGGACGAGGTGGTAGCGCACGCCGGTCTCCCAGACGGCCAC
>Ga0070695_100001032_pt1 | contig 15228 bp, 12 predicted proteins | sample KBSK1252metaG_FD_65471 | JGI IMG/M metagenome (GOLD analysis project Ga0070695, IMG submission 65471) | Corn, switchgrass and miscanthus rhizosphere microbial communities from Kellogg Biological Station, Michigan, USA - KBS K1-25-2 metaG | ecosystem: Host-associated > Plants > Roots >...
CTGATCGTGATTGCCCAGCACCCAGTTGGGCCAGGCACCGGTAGGCAATGCGCGCTCGTATTCATCGATCAGGGCGGCGACCGCCGAGGCTTTCCAAGCGGTAAACAGCAGCTGGAAATTGAAGGGTAGGTGGACGCCCGACAGGCTCTCGCCGTAGTAGGCAATGAGCCGTGTGAGCGGCAGATAGATCTCGCCAATGAGAACACGATCGGAGTAGGCGTCGACCACACGCCGCATCTCGGCAACGACCTCGGCCATCTCAGGCTGGTCGGCCGAGTAAACTTGCAGGAAACGATTAATGTCGGGCTGTCCGGCCGCATAGGCAGGATTGACCGGATTGTCTCGAAATGCCGCGTCCTTCATCAGGTGCCAGAGCACGTCGACGCGGAAGCCGTCGACGCCTCGCTCGAGCCAGAACCGCATCACGTCATATAAGGCGCCGCGCACTTGTGCGTTGCGCCAGTTGAGGTCGGGTTGCTGCTTGAGAAAGGCGTGGTAATAGTACTGCTGCGTTGCCTCATCCCACGCCCAGGCGCTGCCGCCGAAATTGCTCATCCAGTTGTTGGGTGGTGTGCCGTCGGCTCTCGCATCGCGCCAAATGTACCAATCGCGTTTTGGGTTGACCCGCGACCCGCGGCTTTGCAAGAACCAGGGATGCTGATCGGAGGAATGATTGGGCACAAAGTCGAAGATGACTTTGATCCCCCGCCGGTGCGCTTCGCCGAGCAGACGGTCGACATCCTTCATGCTGCCGAACAGCGGGTCGACGTCGCAGTACTCCATGATGTCGTAGCCGAAATCGGCCATCGGCGAGGGAAAGAACGGCGAAATCCAGACGGCGTCGATCCCGAGCCAGGCCAGATAGTCCAGCCGGCGGACAATGCCGTCGAGATCACCAACGCCGTCGCCGTTCGTATCCAAAAACGAGCGCGGGTAAATGTGATAGATGACGCCGTGTTTCCACCAGCTGTCGACCAACGCCCAATGTTCCTCTAACAGGGCTTATCGCACGATAATGCTCTGATCGCGCTGTTGTTCCCATCCGAGGCTGCACCAGCCGCGGCCCTGCCTCCGCGTGACGCATGTCGCTGTATGATTGGGACGGGCAGCAACTTTGTCTGCGCCAAAGGAGGAGCGGCTCGATCGCCCGCATTCGACCTTAGGTATCGTTTGCGCTGGGCTAGGCCTCACTTGTGCCTGCGCGCGTATCGTCTAGGTCCCTGCTCAAGACCGCTTGGCAGGCTAACGGACCAGAACCTGACGACCCGATTGACCCATAGCGGGCCTCATCGCTGTGAAGTAGTGCCCACCTAGCCACAGCGCCTAGCCTATATCGCTCAAGCTCCGCACGCAGGAAATGCCGTAGCCGCTCGAAGCAAACTTGTCCAAGGTAGATCGTATCGGCGCCATGGTTGCGGATTCAGCTGCCGAACTGGCGCAGTCCGGTAAGCGCAAACTGAACCCCCATCGACAGAACGATCAGCCCCATGAAGCGCGTAATCGAGTCTCGCGCAAACCCACCTCCATCTTTTTGGTGAGCAACGCGAGCGACGAGCAGCATGGCCAGCCACGTCAAAACACTCGCCACCGCGACTGCCACCAGGGCGGTGACTGGAAAACCCAAGCGTGTATGGGCAGCGGAAAGTGTAATTACTCCAGTGATGGTCCCCGGGCTTGCCGCGAACAGAATCAAGGGCGTCAGTGACGCCCCAGGATTCGAAGTTGCTTCGGGTGACACCGGTGAGGATGACGCCTGACCGCTGAGCATTGAAAAACCCATCCATGCCAGGACGCCACCGCCCGCCACCATGAATGCGTCGAGGGATACACCGAACAGGTGTAACAATCGCGTGCCGATGAGCGCGGCGACCGTGAGAATTACTACAATGGCCAGCGCTACCTTCATGGCATCCGCCCGGCGCTCGACGGGAGGGCGATTGCCTTCGATCCGCGCGAACATCGCGCCGCAGACCACAGGGTTCACTAGCGACAGCACCGTTACGATGGCCTGAAGCTGTTCTTGCATACCCAGCTACGATCTGGCTCCATGCCTATCGGTCCGACGAGGTCATCCTCGACGGCACCTGGAAGCCACCGTCGTCAAGATCTCTAACGAAGTGCTGGCCAGAAGCCGGATGCGATAGCTCACTGCAGCGCTCGGCCACCCACACTGTCCCACGGCCGGAGGAGGAACGTAGGCGTTGGGGTTCGACCATGGTTCGATCACCGCTTCGCCCAGCGCGTAGGTGCCGAGAATTACGAGGAACGGTGCACGCGGAGCCGGCAGCCGGTTCGCTTCCTTGTCCTTGCCTGGATTGTCGGCCTGCAGATCGATGGCCAGCGATCCATTCGCGTTGTACTTCATATCCGGGCAATCGCTCCCCAGCACGATTGAGCGGATGTGGGACAGGATAGGAGCTTGTCGCGTCGAACATCCTCAGTGGCCAGCAAGAGGGTTGATGGTGGGGCGGCGTTTTTTGAACAGTCATCGTGTAGCGCTTAGCCCCGATTGTTGCCGATGCGCGTCATCCCCTGGGGCGATACCGCTTCACCTTCGCCGATCCAACAGGGTTATAGCCGTACACGGGCCCGCCCGATCCGAGCAATGTTGGGCCCGGACCCGGGATCGGACTTTCCAGGATGCCTTGCGTGGTCATGAGTCCCGGCGGATCCAAGGTTGTACTGCCCCCGGGAACCGGGGGCGTATTCGCCAGGCCGGCGCGGCTGGGAATGCGCACACGAGGCCTCGCGGGAATATAGGCTTGATAGCCGTAAGAGGCCTTGGCTCTTCGGTTGCCGGGGATCTCATCACACCGCCATCCACAGGCCCCAGCGGGCGCACTGCTTAGCAAGATCACCAGCAGGCCTGTTGCCAACACAATTTCGTTGCGAAACCGATATGAGCGCATGATCCCTCCCGAAGCTTGAGCCTCGTGGAGGCTAGATCAGCCAGGATCGCCCCTTATATCCGTGTAATCCCTCAGAACACTGAAGGAAGCACCCTATGCCCTCGTTGGCACCACAGACCGGGTCGCCCCCGCAGGGTCTGCGCGCGTGACGTGCCCAAGTTCTCCAAACTGGCGGGCGGCGTCGCAAAACAAACACCAGATGACGGCTCGTCTCTGGCCGCGCGTCGGCCGGCGCACGGGTGCGTCAGAAGCCTATGGTCAGCCCCAGAACCGGCCCATGCTGCACCACATCGAATTCGTATCGGTTGAGGCCGGAACCTTTTTCAAAATCCACGCTCAAGGCACGGTACCCCAGCAGGCCAGCGTAGGTGACACCATTGCGAACGGCGAAGGTGAAGCTGTAGGCGCCAACCACATTCCATGAGAATTGGCTGCCGGCGTCGAAGCCACCCACATCGGCCCGGAACACCAATTCTTGACCCGGAGCCAATTGATGGCGAACTCTGAAGCCAACGAGCGGGTCGACCCAGTCCACACCGCCGCTGCGGGCAATGGCGCGGTTGCGCGACACCACGACACCATTGAGGTCCAAGCCGGCTGTCAGGTCGAATTTTAGGGACAACTCCTGGTGCCAGTATCTGGCCCCCGCCAGCAGGTCGATGGCGGTGTTGCCAATGCTGCCTCCGGAGTGCCATCTGGCGACCTCGTAAGCGGCGCCAAGCTCGATGATGGTTTCCGAAAAGTCGACGTCGGCATTAGCACCAACGGTAAGCCCACGAACGGATCTGGAGACACTGCCGTCGACGCCGAGCTTGGCATAGACGATATCGTTGTAGAGGGCGAGCGGCCCCCGCCGCGCCTCGGCATAGCTCATCCACGGCGCGGCATCGAGGTGCCCGAGGACCTCGAAGGCATCGACATCAACATTCACCTGCCGGCCCTTCACCGTTACGTCACCATTGAGCGCGGGCAGCCAGCCGTAGGGGGTGAAGGTCACCGTCCATGGTGAGGGCGGCGCGCTCAGGGGCGGCGGCGGCCCTGAGCCAAGGTCGGCCGCACCTGCGGTCTGCCCGCAACCCAGCATGGCCAACGCCGCCAGCAAAACTGTCCGGGGAAAGCATCTAAAGAAGGGTGGCATTAGCAACCTCTCGCGTTGGTCCCGCAACGATGCCGCATCGACGCACACGAGGTGTGCTATTCATCGATCTGATTCGCCACAACTCACACTTGGCGGAAAGCTCGGCCGGCAAAGCTCCGCGCTGACAATTGACGGCATCTCGTTGCCGGCGGGCAACGCCGCACCGTTGCTCGCACGGGGCTTGCGCCGGCCAACTACAGCCGGTCGGCTTGCACACCAAAGCGCTGCCCCCCTGCTTGCGCGCGGATCGGCAGCGCTGGTATCCGATTTCGCGTGCGCAAGCAGGTTAAGGCTTGCCGGCGACCCTGCCGATCTTGCCGCGGAAGGCTCAGTAGACACCGATGGTGTAAGCGGCGATGACCAGCAGGACCACGACGGCGCCGTATAACAAGAATCTCAATGAGGCGTCCGGCGCGGCTGCGCTCGCGACCGTCACGGAATAGGGGATCATGTAGGGCCAGAACATCAAGCCGAGGCGCAGGAAGGCGGCGAGAAAAAACAGGCACGTCATGGCGAACGGCAAATAATCGCGGTCCTTACGCGCTCCCAACAGGATCCCGGCCAACGCCAGCAGCGCGATCCCAGGAAATACGAGGGCCCAGGGCCTGACGAGCAAATTGCTGCGCGCCAGAATGCTGTCGTCAAACGTAGCGGTAAAGGCCACAAACAGGACGCCAAACACCGTGACGGTGAGCCAGCGTATGCGACGATGCGCCCAGTCGCGCAACTCGCCATCGCTCTTGAGCACGAGCCAGTCGGCGCCGAGCAGCGCGTAGCCGAGCACGAGGCCGATGCCGGTCAGGATCGCAAATGGGTGGAACACTGATTTTGAAGTCAGATGCGCTCAGAGCATTTCCCTCGAAATCGGTTGACGCTGGGCGCTCGCAAGCGCCGCGCAAGGGTTCATCAAAAGTGTGAGTTAGGAAAAGAAATTTGGTGCGGGAAATCGGTTTGGGCATGTCACTCGTGAAAGGGCCCCGACCACGCAGAGCAAGCCGACCACCGCCACTAAATTAACCCTGAGCACGGGGGTGTTTGAGAGGGGGCTTATTGGGGGTATGGCCCGATGGCGTGAGATGATCAGCGTTGTAGCATTCATAATAGCGCCCAGGCCCACCCCTTCCGTCATTTGGGCGCAAGCCCACACCAGATTGGGAGGTTCCCATGGCCAGCAATACCAAAAAGATAGCGGCGGCTCTTCTGGCTGCTGCACTCCTTAGTGCGCCGCCCCAACCCCCGGCGGCCGCACAGACCAAGGCACCGGGAAAGGCGCCAGAGTTTCTGTTCGTGCAAACGGCAAAGGACATTGCCTACAAGGATGGTGTTCTGACCCTACAGGACGTCTCGCCCGTGACCGTCTTCTTCTCCGATCGTCCGCAGCGGATTGTAGGTCACGTCCGCAACGATCTCTTTTTGAAGAAATGGGCCGAGGGTAGCAATAGCTTCAAGAGCGATCCGCCCAACGCTGTGCTATCGGTCTTCAATGACAAAACGCCTCCAACCGGCGCCGTCGTCGTGCTCAGCAACCCACGCCTTAACGGCAACAACCTGGCTTACGATGCGCGGACCCTCAAGGGCGATCTCCCCGCTACCGGGATAGAGGGCACCTTGTTTATCGATGGTAGTGGCGGTTATTGCGACCCAGGCTACGACAGAGGTGATCCAGGCTATCCCTGTTGGGCGCAGAAGGCGTTTGCGGACGGCACCCCGTAGTTGGGCACTGTGAGACCCGCCCCCAGTTCTGCTGCGATCGTGCGCAGTGATCCCCCTGCGCATGTGCCGCAGCGCAGGAGGGGACGGCTAGACACACAACGGGAGATTGGGGGGATTCGTCTTGACTGCGCGGGCGCGTCTGAAAATGTGCGCCCACGACCTAAAGGAGCTGGGCCATGAAATGGAGCAAGCGGTCGTGTGCCGTCGTCTCCGTGATCCTCGCAGTGCTTCTGTCATTAAGTCCGGGAATTCTCAATGCGCGCGACGCCGATCCTGACTCTCGTACCTTTGCGGCCGCTCAGGTAGCTAAACAGCAATGCATAAACACCTGTCGCGCACGCTATCGAGACTGTCGTCGTCTGAACCAATTGCCATCGTTCGAGTGTCGGGGCGTTTACCGGGACTGCACCCGATACAGTTGTACTGGTTTAGGACCAGGATGACCGAGGTGCGTTTTGCCGCCGTCAGCGAGCTAGACTAGCGCCGACCATAGGGAACAGAGGCGCGTCGGCCGACTGGTTTCCTGCAGCGCAGCGGCGAAGCTCTCGCGCGCCACTTGCTCCTGTTCGAGCCGTCGGGGAAGCGCGTACACCCAACCTTCTACGCGATGGGCGCTTTGTGCCGAGATTGCGCGTCGCGTTCCATGTCGCGCCAAAATGAAGGATCCTAATGCGTGCGCTTCCTGACCCTTCTGGCGGGCGAGGTGACGACCGGAACAAGCGGTCATAAGGACCGGCTTGATCCGTTCCGGACCCTCGCCCCTATGTTGGCGCGCACTAGTGCAGCCGCCGGGCCAGGGCGAAATCCTCGCCGCGGGACCCGAAGCGCGCCGTCTGATTGCCGAACACCGGCTCGGAGGTTGCAGCGCGGCCAGCACCCCCTAACTCGGCGGCGATCTTCGGCACCATGCTCTGCACGTGCTGCACCAGCTCGGACAGCTCGATGGTGCCGTTGCCGTTGGCATCGCCCTTGCGCAGGGCGTCGAGCAGTGCCCAGGTGAAGACCCCGTGCCGCTCGCCGGTCTCACCGATGAGGCCTTCGTGGGCAAACTGTCCCGCAGCCGCAGCGGTGAGCACCGGGCGCCCGGTCGCCTCGTGCAGCCGTCCGACTGCGGCTTCGGAAGCCGGCGCGTCCGCGCGCGAGCGTGCATGCCCGGCCACCAGCGCGCCCGACTCGCAGGTGTCGAGCAGGATGATGGCCCGCTTGGCCTTGATGCGGTTGGCCAGCCAATCCTGCAACCGGTCCTGGCCGATGGCACGCTGCGCCAGATGACCCGGGCCGCCCTGATAGTCCTGCGGAATGAAATAGAACCGTCCATTTTCGGAGGTGCCGTGCCCGGCCGCGAACAGGATGAAGGAATCGCGCGGGTGGACCTCGGCGGAGATCTTGCCGATGAGCTTCTCGAGGTTGTCGCGGGTCGCTTGTGTGTCGAGCGCCAAGGTGATGCGAACATCGCCATAGAGCCCGGCCACGGCTTTCTTCATGCTGGCGGCGAAGGCCTCGGCATCCTTCACCGCCAGGCTGAGCGGCGCAAAAGCGAGGGGTGCCGCAGCCGGTGGTGTCCATCCTTTGTCGAGGTAGGCGTTGATGCCGATGGCCAGGATGTGCAACTTCGGCTCTCTCCGATCCGCCGGAGCCGTGAACCTGATCGTCGTGCGCGCTGGCAGCGAGGCCAGCAGGTTGCTGGCGTTGTAGGCGACCACCTCGACGACGTTGTCGCCAGGGTCGAGCGCCAGTTGCTGCTTGATGGTGTAAGCCGGCGCCCCGCCCGCCGGCCTGGCCGAGACCGCGGCGGTGATGCCGTTGATCCGCCATTCGATGCGGCCGATGCCCTTGCCGCGATCCTCGATGCGGGCGCCAACAGTGGCGAGATCGCCCACAGACTGGGCGCCTTCGGCCGGCGACGTGATCACAACATTCGGCGCCGGCCCGCTGCCGAGGACCTTACCAAGGTTCATGACCTTGGCTGCGTCACGCACCTCGCCGTTGGGGTCGCCGGCGAGGGACTCGCGCACCAGGTCGGGGTTGAACAGCGACTGATGCAGCTGGTCTATAGTGGTGAGTTCAAGGCCGCGCACGATGGTGAGAATGCCTGCCCCTTTGGCGGAAGCGTCGAAGAAACCCTCCGGCGTGATCGTCAACCACCCGCCATCTGACGAGCCGGACAGGCTTGCCAGATGTTGGCCGGACGCAGCGCTCCAAATTCGAGCGGTGCTATCGCTACTGCCCGACAGAATTCGCGTGCCGTCGGGCGAGAACGCCGCCGATTTGACCCAACCCGAGTGTCCCTCGAAAGTCCGGATCATCTGCCCGCTTGCAGCGTCCCAGAGCTTGAGCGTCTTGTCCCAGCTGGCCGAGAGAAGCCGCTGGCCGTCGGGCGAAAAGGTCACCGCGTCGATCGGACCTGAATGTCCGGCGAACGAGGCAAGCACCTGCCCGCTTGCCGCGTCCCAGAGCTTGAGCGTCTTCTCCAGGTAACCACCCGACAGCAGTCGCGCGCCCTCGGGCGAGAACGCAACCGCGTTTACGCCGTCGGGAAGTGCCACCAAGGCGTGGATCAGTTGTCCCGTTGCGGTATCCCATAGCTTGAGCGTCTGGTCCCCGCTGAACCCGATGTTGCCACCCGTGAGCAGGCGTGTACCCTCGGGCGAGAATGCCACCGATTTGACCGAACTCGAATGCGCTTCGAACGTGCGAATCGGCTGGCCGCTGGAGGCGTCCCACAAATTGATCGTCTTGGCACTGGCAGACAGCAGACGGGTGCCGTCGGGCGAAATCGCCACCGACTGGATTGGCGAACGGTGGCTCAGCGTGTGGATCACCTGCCCGCTCGCCGCGTCCCACAGCTTCAGCGTCCGGTCATCGCTGCCTGACAACAGGCGCGTGCCGTCGGGCGAGAACGCCACCGACCGCAGCCAATGGGCATGCCCCGCGAAGGTGCGGACCAGCCGGCCGCTTGCGGCATCCCACAGCTTGAGGGTGTGGTCGCCGCCGCCCGACAACAAGCCTGTGCCATCGGGCGAGAACGCCACAGACTCAACCGAACCGGAGGTCCCCGCGAAGGTCCGCAGCAGCTGGCCGCTGCCGGCATCCCAAAGCTTGAGTGCCGGGTCGCCGCCGGTGAGCAGATGCTTGCCGCTCGGCAGGAACGCAACAGCCTCGACCGGAAGCTCGTGCCCCGAAAAGGTGTGCAGCAGCCGACCGCTTGCGGCATCCCACAGCCGGGCGCCGCGCGGGCCGCCCGCGAGCAGGCGCGTACCGTCGGGCGAGAAGGCGACCGAGCTTGTCCAAAAGGCCTCCTTCAACAGATGGATCAGCCGGCCGGTCGCAGCATCCCAAAGCCGCAAGTCGCCCTCTTGACTGCCGCCCGACAGCAGGCGGCTGCCGTCCGGCGAGAACGCCACCGACTTCACCCGGTCGGAATGCCCCTCAAGCGTGCGGATCAGTTTCCCGCTTGCGACATCCCAGTGCTTGACCGTCTTGTCGTCGCTGCCGGAGACGAGGCGCCTGCCGTCGGGTGAGAATGCCACCGAAGTCACGCTGTCGGTGTGCCCGTCCTGCACTGAGCCATGCCACTTCGTGCCCTCTGGGGCATAGGTGGCGTAAGCGCCGAACACACGAACCAGCTGCCCGCTCTGGGCATCCCAGAGCTTGACGCAGTTATCCATGCGCCCAGCAGGATCGGCGCCCGCCGAAAGCAGGTACCTGCCGTCGGGCGAGAAGGCCGCCGCGGTTACGCCGAGGCGCTGCGCCGCCCAACTGCGGATCAGCTGCCCGCTCGCGGCGTCCCAGAGCTTCAGGGTGTTGTCACGGCTGCCCGAGAGCAGGCGCGCCCCGTCGGGCGAGAACGCCACCGAGGTGACGGCGTTGGAGTGCCCCTCGAAGGTGCGCAGCAATCGTCCGGTCGCTGCATGCCAGAGCTTGACGGTTTTGTCCTGACTGCCCGAGAGCAGGCGCCTACCATCGCGCGCGACTGCCGCCGACAGGATAGCGAGCGAGTGCGGGATGTTGGGCACGATTTCGATCTTGGCGTGCTCCTGCGCTTCCACCTCTGCGCGCTGCACGAGAAGCCCCAACAGGGCGCATCCGAGCGTCAGCGCCTGCGAGATCGGCCTTGAGCATCGATGCATTGTTTCCCCCATTCTTCCATTGCCAGGTGGGCAGGCGGGCGCGACGGAGGGCCGTCAGGTGCCGAGTACTTTGGCAAGTTTGCCGAGTTCGCTCTCCCAACCCATCACCGTCCGGCGCGTCCACTCCTCGTCATGCATGGCATCAAAGGTCAAAACCATGCGCACGCTCCGATCGCCCGGATACAGATCGACCGCGGTTGCAACGTCGTAGGGAGCCACCCGAGGAATGAAGTCGGCGCGGTGTGTGAAGGCCAACCGACGTTGTGGCGCGACCTCCGTGTAGGTGATGTGCATCTCCAGCGAGACAGGAATGCCTGCGCTTTTCACGAAATCGATCCGTGCGGGCGCCGTCGCAGTCATCTGATAGAGCAGCTTGCCGCCGGGACGGAGGTCGAGTTTGCGCACCTTGACGTCGAACCCATTCGGGCCCCACCAGGCTTCAATGCCCTCTGGCGTCGTCCACAACTCCCACACCATTTCAAGGCTCGCTTGATAGGTGCGTTCCAGCACCAGCCTTCGCGCGGCGGCAGGCGATGAGGGAGCCGTCCTTTTCCTGCTTGTCATGGACCCGGGTTTCTCCTGCGGGTCCGTTGCTTGCGGCCAAGCGCCTCGGCGAACTTGTCGAGGCGCGTCTCCCAGTGGCTTCGAAAGGCGGCGAGCCACGCATCAAGCTCGCAGAACCGCTCAGGGCGCAGGGAGTAGAGGCGCCTTACCCCTTCCGGCCGGACCTGTACGAAGCCCGCTTCATGCAGGATGCGCAGGTGCCGCGAAACACCCGATTGGTGAATGCCTACTCTGGCGACAATGGCGTTCACCGACTGCTCGCTTCCCTGCAGGGCCTCGATGATATGGCGACGGGTGGGGTCAGCTAGTGTCTGGAAGAGGTCGACATGCACCATAGCATATATGTATACTTGCGCATATTCCTACTGTCCAGCCGTGACGCCCGCGCGCCGCACCCTGGTTCATGATCGTCATCAAATTGAGTTCAAAACGAAGGAAATCCTATGGGACGCCTTGTTGCGTTTGCAGCAACAGCATATCTCGCCTTAGGACTGCTCTCAGAAGCGCACGCTGGACGCATCCTACATCCCACCGGAGGGTTCTCATTGGACTTCCCGAACGGCTGGGCGATTGAAAAGAAAAAAAGTACTTACACTCTTACACACTCCGATGGTTCGTCGTTCGAGGGTACACTTGCTCAACTGCCGCCCAACGTTGCATCACTAAAAGTCGCAGCTCTGATGGCGCGCGCTGCGGCGTTAGCCGCGGGATTGTGCAGTAATGAGCCAGCTACCGAGTTTGAGCTTGCCGGCCCTGGCTGGAATGGCAGCGGATTTCACTGCAACAATCGCATCGACGGCAAATCTCGACCCGCCCAAACCATCGGTTTCATCGTCAAGATTAAAAGCGCCTTCTATCAGTTTTTCTTGTTTGTTCCGCGTCAGGATTGGGCGACCAACCGTGAGCAATATCTCGCCCTTTTCAAGAGCCTGCGTATTGGCTCCTGACCAAAACGCGGAAAAGCGGCGAGGGCAGCAATTGGCAGCAAGGACAAGCTTTGGCGACCCCGTCCGTTGGCTGGGACCAACGGTCCCAGTGCGGGGAGCCCGACCAATTGGAAGTGTTCGCGCTGTGGTCTAGGGATGCTCTTGGGCGGTGACTTCCAAATCACTTCCATCGTGCCAGCAGTCGTGGCATAGGACCCTTGCGCGCGCGGCGGGAACGAGTGCACCAAGCGGTTAGCGATTTGGGGGGCCCAATGCCGCGTTCCGTCGCGTTCCTTGCAGTTCCTGACACCTTGCGGTGATTGGCGGGCCAAGTGACCCGAGACCTCTCGCTTTGCTCGACGCTATGCAAGCCCAAATAGGGGGAATTTATGCCGACGCCCCATCTCCTCAGCCTCGCGGCCGCTTTTGCGCTCGCCTTTGTTGCTCCCGCATGGGGTCAGCAGGAGCAGCCGATGAGCGCGAGCCTTGTCAATCAACTTCAGGATGTCGAGGTGCAAGAACAGCTCATCGCCTTGGGCGTCCTAGACGGGACGGCTGGTCAGGCGTCCAGGAGCGACCTGCGCAAGGCCGTGGAATGGTTTCGCAGGGCGTACCAATCCAAGCGGGGCATGGAACCGTTGAGCGATGACGAGAAGGAGAAACTGAAGGAGGCCAAAGCCAAATTCTACGCCACGACCGGCCTGAAGGTGTTGACGTACAAGGACCCGGACCCAAAGACCAATACCGACCTGCGGCTGCTTGTGCCTCTCAAATTTGTCAGTGAAACCCCGCAGAAATTTGACGGCGCCGCCGCTGGCGGAGCCTGGCAGGAATACCGCGACAACGTCAGCAACGTCTCCGTCGGGCCTGTCATTCACTTGCTGTCCGACTTCACGCCCATTGCGCTGTTCAGGCAGAACATCATGCAGGTGGCGCTAAACTACCGGCGTCTGCATTTGACTTCGGAGGAGTTCGCCGCCGTGGGGGACGCCGAAGACAAGGACGGCGGCTACGTCTCTTCGAATCTGGTGCTGACGTCCAAGGACAAGCTGATGGGGGTATTGATGCGCTATCGCAAAGTGCCGCCGAAGTCCTTTGTCGAGGTTCCCGATTTTCTCACAGCGGTGGTGGCAAGCGAACCCGTGCAGTCAGACGCGTCCAAACCGGATCCGACGGCCAGAGGCTGGCAGCTTCTGATGCAAGGTGTCGCCAATCTGGTGGTAAGCAAGTTCCCCAGAGACAACGGGTGGTCCGTCGTGGACACCAAGCCGTGCCCGGAGACGCTGGACAATGCCGGGCCGAACAGCATCCGCATTCTCTTTGGCACGGATCGAAAGGGGAATGTTGCGTTCGAGCAGAAGGGCGGACGCGTCGATGATCCCGATTCCCTTTTCCTCAACGAGCCCGGCAACAAGCTGCACCTTGGTTGTGCCTACGTCGTGCCTCCTAAGAACGATGTAAAGAATGCTGGCGATTTGGCATCAAGCGAAATCACCTGGTACCAGTGGCTCCATTCCACCCCCGAAGCCGATCTTGGCGATCAGCTCTATCTGGCCCACGAGCTTGCGGGAAACGCGCCGACGAGGATGGCGCCCAGAGGACGAATCGCGAGACGCCACACAAGAGGGATTGACGGCTCAGCGAACGTCAGCAGCGCGTTGCTGTTCATCCACGGCTACAACGTTTCCTTCAAGGACGCTCTTTTTACGGTGGCGCAGATCAAATCCGCGACCAACTATGGCGGCCGCATCTACATGTACAGCTGGCCCTCGGCGGCCAGCACGCTCCGCTACATCGCGGACATGGACAACGCCGAGGAGGCGGAACCGTTCTTGCAGTCCTTCTTGAAGCTGCTGATGCGCGATGCCGATATCGACGATATCGACATCCTCGTGCACAGCATGGGCTCGCAGCCTGTGCTGCGGGCCCTTAGCTCGCTGCGGTCGGTCTTCGAAACGGAGCGGGAGGGCGCGGTCCGACCAACAAAGATACGCATCGGTCAGATCATGTTTGCCGCTCCGGACGTGGCGAGGCCCGTATACGACCAGAAGATTCGTCGCATCGCCCCGTACGCGGATCGCGTAACGGTCTATGCCTCGATGACCGACGCGGCCCTGCTGGCGTCCAAAGTTCTGCGCAGCGGCGCCTCCCGCATGGGTGAGCTCAACGATGACGGCGAGCCTCTGTTGGTCGAGGTGAAGAACGTGCATGTTATCGACGCAACCGGGCCAGAGCGTTGGTGGCGGGTCGACAGGATCTGGAAGGGGTACGGCCACGACTACTTCCTGCAGAGCGAAGCAGTCCGCGATGACATCAAGCGGATCCTGGCCTCGATTGGAGAAGACGACATCAAGACGCCGAGCGAGCGGTCGCCAGAGTGGTTCGACAAGGTGCAGTTCAAGGAAAATAAGGAGTGGAATTTCTGGCGTTTGCACGACCGACGTTCGCAGGAGAAGTAGGCGCCGATCGTCTCTGAGCGCGGCCGCATCCCGTCTAGCTGGCGCGCCAGCGCCTTTGCTTCTCGCGGTTGCCGCAGTTATTCATGCTGCACCACCGTCTGCGGTGGCCTTTGCTGGTGTCGACAAAATACACGCCGCAATCAGAAGCCCCGCACTTCCTGATCCTTTTCCGGTCGACTTCAACCAACAGCTCCTCGACGGCAAGGGCGCAGGCATTGAGTGGAACGTCGGCCGCAAATGGCTGAGACCATCGGTGGCTGACCAGCCCACCCGATGAGGACGTCCGCAGCGTTCGAGCTGCATGTGCGGTCTGGATGACATGATTGATCGCATCCAGATCCTCCTGCGCCACCCGCCGTCCGGCGTGCATAGCCCGAAGCACCTCGTGCAGGTGCTCACGCAGCTTGCGTACCTTGTTTACGACCAGCGAACAGGAGGGGTCGCTCAGCTTCGCCAAATGCCGGGCCTGCGGTCGTTCAATGAGCCCCGCCAATTCTGTGAATCGCAGCAAATCGCCAAAGGTGGCGAGGTTCTCAATTGGCGACGGAAAGGGTCGCTCATCCAGCGTATTCACCAGATCCAGGGCGGGATGGCCTCCGCTCCAGTCGAACAGCCCGGCGCGGTCACGCACGTTCGCTTGCCTCTTTTTGCCCTATTCAATATCATAACCTGTAAAATATCTTAACAGGGTTATGAGATGGCGAACGTAGCGGGTGCGCTCGAACGAGGCAAGAGGACTTCCGCCTATGCGCGTGGCGCGTTCTTTGGTCTTGCTGCGGTGAGTATTTGGGCCGCGAATATTGTTGTTGCCGGGCTCGGTCTTAAGGCCAGCCTCACCCCTTGGGACATCTCGGCGATCCGCTTCGGGGTCGCTGGCCTGCTGCTGGTGCCCATTCTCTGGCGGCGCGGCCTTGCCTTCGATCGGCTTGGCTGGGTTGGATTGGCCGCGCTCGTCTTCGGCGGCGCGCCTGCAGTCCTCCTCGCAAACGCTGGCCTGCTGTTCGCGCCGGCCGCACACGCCGGCGCTCTCTTCCCGGGCGTCATGCCTCTTATGGTCGCAATACTCGCGGCGGCCATCCTGGACGAACCATTTACACGCCAGAAGAGGGCCGGATTTGCGCTGATTGTGGCGGGCGTCGTCGCGATCGTGTGGGGTGCAGGAGGCACGCTCGGTACAACGCAGACTCTAGGCCACCTCCTGTTCCTGGGCTCGGCGTTCGCCTGGGCCTGCTACACCATCGCCATGCGGCGGTCGCGCCTCGATGGTCTACATGCGGCCGCCATCTCCGCCGTCGGCTCAATGATTTTCTATTGGCCCCCGTACGCCTTGCTGGTCGGAACAAGCATGTTCGATTCCCCGCTCGGCGCCATCGCCCTTCAGGCTTTGGT
>Ga0070695_100001034_pt1 | contig 15219 bp, 7 predicted proteins | sample KBSK1252metaG_FD_65471 | JGI IMG/M metagenome (GOLD analysis project Ga0070695, IMG submission 65471) | Corn, switchgrass and miscanthus rhizosphere microbial communities from Kellogg Biological Station, Michigan, USA - KBS K1-25-2 metaG | ecosystem: Host-associated > Plants > Roots >...
AGGTGGCAGGGGGCCGCGGGCAGGAGGTGGCGGTGAACAGAGGGCAGCAGGGCGCGGGTGGCAACACCTGCCTCCTACCGCCCCCCTGCCCTCTGCCCCCTGCCCCCTAGTTCTGCGCCGTCTGGCGCGGCTGCGCCGGGAACATCTTCGCGAAGTCGCCCCACGGCATCACCCGGCCGTGGATCGGGACGATCTGCTGCACATCCAGCCCGAGCTTGCGGACCTGGTTGTAGAGCGTGGTCATGTCACGCGTCGGCATCGCCGGCAGGTTGTTGGTGTTGACGATGTCGTTCTCGATCAGGAGCTTTTCCTTCGGCAGGTAGCCGACGAGCATCCCTTCCGCGTGCTGCAGCGGGTTGATGTAATAGACGTGCATCACGCGTCCCTGGTCCTCGAGCGTGTAGTTCTCGCGGATGTCTTCCCAGTAATAGCCCTCGGCGAGCTCGGTCGGCGGCCACTGCGACACCATGTCCGGCTTCATCGTCCGCGCCTGGTAGTTGATGAAGTCCTGGCGGAACAGGGTGATGTTGTGGAACGACGTGAGGATCGTCGCCCCGAGATGCGAGTAGGCGCGCAGCCCGGCGGCCGCGTCCGCATGCTGGTGCGAGTTGACGACGTAGCGGATCGGCTTGTTGGGGATCTGCTTGAGGATCATGTCGGCCACGCGCAGGTTGAACTCCTCGCTGCGCGGCGCCTCGAACATCGCGATCCAGCGCGGGAACTCGACCGCGATGGTCTTGTAGCTGCCGCGCTCGTAGGCGAACACGCCGTCGGCGAGCCGCGTCATCGTCGGGTTCACCGGCTGCTGATACGTGCGGATCGAGTCCGGCACGGCGACGGGGTCCGGGCAGACGTTGGCCTTGACGTCCTTGAACTGGCCGCCGAACGCGTTGTGGCCGGCGCTGTAGTTCTGCGACTGGAAGTTGTCGTCATAGCCTTCGTGCGAGTGCCAGCCGGTCGGGAACTTGATGCCGTTGCCGGCGTCGATGAAGGCCTCGTTGGTGAACTCGTGCTCGTAGTTCAGGTCGCCGAAGAACTCATCGGGCACCAGCGTGTGCATGCGCTGGAGGTTGTGCTCCTTGTTGATCGTCGCGTCGATCTTGAACCCGCCCGGCGCCGTGATCTGCACGACGTTGGTGATCTCGGGAATGATCGTCAGGCCGTCGCGCCCCATCTCACCGAGCTCCCAGCGCCACGACGCCTTCGGGTTGGCGCCCGGCATCTGCGCCGCCTTCAGGAACCCGTGCGGGTTCATCCAGAGCTCGATCGGGTAGACGTCGGCGACGTCCTGATCGACCGGCGTTGGCTGCCCGTTCGCGCCGTCCATGTGCCACGCGTACACCTTCGGGCCCGACGCGTTGAGCATGTGGATCTGGTGCGTCTCCTTCTGCAGCGGGCCGTCGACCCAGCCGACGCCGTACTTCCACGCGGCGGGCGTGAGACCAGGCTTGCGATCGAACTCTTCCTTCATCGTCTTCGCCTGCCAGTTCATCGTCCGCACGTAGGCGGCGAGCTTGTCGGGACGCGGCCAGTCGACGTTCTTGCCGGCTTCCTTCTGCTGGCCGACGGCGCCGTTGTAGCCCTCGCCCGCGATGGTGACGCAATTCAGCTTGTCGTTGCCGATCTGCCTGATGGCCGCGTCAAGAATCGGCTTTGGATCGACATAACCCGGAGGTAGCTGCTGCTGCGTGGCCACAGACCCGCCCATCAGCGCGAGCAGACCCGCGGAGATCACCGGCAAGGCGAACTTTCTCAACATACTCCCTCCAATCAAGACGTGGTGAGTGCGGGACAAATTACCACTATTTGGTCGTGGCCGCCGGGGAAGTTGGGTAGACCTGCCACGTTCCCTGCAACGGCCGCTGCAGGACGCCTTTCCTGCTGTAATCGCACACGCCCTGCGGGAACACCGCGCGCAGCGCCGTGAGCTGGGCGTCGGACACGGGACGCTTGTACTCCGTCTTGTCGATCGGCTTCAGCTCGCACTTGAAGACGTCGTCGGTTGGCGGCGCACCCGCGACGATGCGCGGGTTCGCGTAGACGGGGAACATCGCCTTGCAGCGCGCCGGGTCCCTGATCTCCTCGAGCTGCGCGGTGAAGCACGAATCGGCCAGGCCGGCCGGCTTGTTCCGCAGGACCTTTTCGCGCTGGCTGCCCGGCGCCGTGTCGCGCGCGACGGCCGCGAGCCACCGGTCGAGGATCTCGAGGTTGGCGTCCTGCGCGCGGACGACCGGCACGCGCTCGTCGTAGACGCGCGAGATGCGGTTGCCGCCGGCGGCGTCGATGCGGTTGCCCGCGATCACGCCGTCGAACGTGTCGTGCACGTTGCCGCCCGGCCCTTCCGTGTACGGCCGCATGTCGATGATGGGAATCAGGGCCAGCCCGTGCGCGCCGTCGTTGACGCGGCCGCTCTCGTAGGCGATGCGCAGCGCCTCCTGATCGGCCACGGTGCGTTCGGCAACGAGGTTACCGTTGATGTCGTGGCCGCCGGCAAGGCGGTTGATGTCGAGGAACTGGTTGAAATTGATCGTGCCGGCGTTGAAGGCCGCGAGCCCGTACTGGACGCCGGTGTTGTCGAACGGCCGGCGCGCGAAGCCGGTCTTGGGATCCCTGCCGTAGACGCTGACGTACGCATCCTGGTACGTGCAGCGGACGCCGTCGGGCTTCTTCGCGGGATCGAAGCGCATCGATGGCGGGACCGTCTGCGGATCGCAGTTGATGTCGGCGGCGACCGCCGCATACCGCAGCTTGTTGTTCGTGCAGTAGTCCCAGTGGCTGAAGCCGGAGACCGCCGTCTTCTGGTCGGTGGTGAACGGCTGCTTCGAGGCCGTCATCGCGCGATCGAGCACTTCGCAGTCGAGCATCGTCGTCTGGAAGGTGATGACGTCGGCAAAGCTCGCGGTCGGCACGATCGCGTCGAGCAGCCCCGGGTAGTTGTTGGCGATCAGGTGCTGCTGCATCGAGCCGCCGGACCGCCCGCTGCCGATCGTCCACTTGATCGGACCGAACTGCTCGACGAAGTGCTCTTTCACCATCATCATCGTCTCCGCGGAGACGACGTCGTTGGCGTAGGTGCCGAAGACGTTGAGCGACGACCCGGCGAGCGCGAAACCCTTCGCGACCGGGAAGTCGCCGTACTGGCCGTCTTCGAGGTTGCCGCGATTGCCGTTGAGCCCGCCGATCGTGCGCCCCTGGTGGTAGCCCCAGGCGACGCCGCCGCCGAAGGTGTAGACGAGGCGCCCGTTCCACGCGGCGCCACCCGTCCACGGCGAGGGGAGCGGCGTGCCGGGCTCGTGGAGGAACGCGATCGAATAGACGGCGCGGTTGATCGTGCCCATCTCGCGCCGGACGATGTAGGGAACCGTTCTGCCCTCGGTGGTCGTCGTCATGGCGATGTCGGCGGGACGCGGCGCGTTCGGGTCGAGCGGCTTGAACGGGTTCGCGGGCGCGTTGCCGCGTCCTCCGCCGAAGCCGTTCGCGTTGTCCGCCGCGGCGAGGTCGCCCTGGTTTTCGCGCGGCGCGGGGGCTGCCGTCGAGCGATAGAAGTACTCGACCTTCGTTGCCGCGGAGCAGTCCGCGTCGAGCGGTTCGCCGAGGCCGCTCGCCTGCGTCTCGCAGATGAACGGCGTCTGGTGCGGACTGTAGAGGACCGGTCCGGTGATCGGATGGTTGACGACGGTCAACTGCGCGGTCGGCTTGCTGCCGCGCATCGACGCCTGGATGGCGTTGGATCCGACGTTGAGTCCGGTCACGAGCCCGACCAAGGTCTTGTCGGGGGCGACTTTGAACGCCGCGCTGGCGTCCTTTCCGTTGACCCGGACCGTGAGATTCTTCGCCGTGAGGTTCGCCGGGCCTTTGACCTGGAGAAGAACGTCGCCGCCGCTGACGAGCTCGGCCCGCGTCGACAACGCGCGGATCTCGAATGCCGGGCCCGTAACCGGCGCGTTTTGCCGGGCCGCGACGGGGATGATGAGTACGCACGTCACTGCAACGAGGCCGAGTGCCGCGAGGCGCTTCATCGCTGCGATTCCTTTCAAAGCGGTGCCCTCCAAAAAACCGGATATTCGTTCAACGTGCCGGATGGCCCGAAGGACCGATGTCGAAAGCGGCCAATAACATAGCGCGGATTTGAGTCCGGAGTTTGCTTGACGGGCCGTACCGCCGTCAGTTAAAAGGATTGGCTGCTTACAGGCCCGGTTGGCATTCAAGGAGAGACGAATGTACGTGAGTATTCTCAGGCGGGTAGGACTGGTGCTCGCGCTTCTGGCGCTGCTGCCCGGCGCGGGGTACGCGCAGGAGGCGACCCTCAGCGGGACGGTTACCGATTCGACGGGCGGCGTGCTGCCCGGCGTGACCATCACCGCGACGCATACCGCGACCGGCAACACCTTCGTGGCCGTCACGGACGAAAAGGGCGGTTACCGAGTCCCGGTTCGCGTCGGGATGTTCAAGGTGGACGCCGAGCTTCCCGGCTTCGGCACCGTCACCAGGCAGGTGGACCTGCTGGTCGGCCAGACCGCGGTGCTCAATCTTCAGATGGCGCCTTCGACCGTGCAGGAATCGGTGACGGTCACCGGTGAAGCGCCGCTGGTGGATACGCAGACATCCACGCTCGGCACCAACGTCGATCCGCGCCAGATGCAGGAGCTTCCCGTCAACGGCCGCAACTGGATGGACCTGACGCTGCTCGCGCCGGGCAGCCGCGCCAACGCGGTCGCCGAGACGCCCATCAACTCGACGAGCTCGAACATCCCGTTTCAGCTCAATCTCGACGGTCAGCAAGTGACCAACCAGGTCGCTCTCGCCTTCGGTCAACCGCGCTTCAGCCGTGATGCGATTGGCGAGTTCGAGTTCGTGTCCAATCGCTTCGACGCGTCACAGGGCCGCTCGAGCGGCATCCAGGTCAACGCCATCACCAAGTCGGGCACGAACACGATGGCCGGCACGCTCTCTGGCTACTTCCGTGACTCGAAGTTCAACGGGAAGGATCCGGTGGCGGGCGTGGTGCTGCCGTATCAGGACCAGCAGATCAGCACGACGTTCGGCGGTCCCATCGTCCGCGACCGCATCCACTATTTCCTGAACTACGAGTTCGAGCGCGAGCCGCAGACCTACGTCTACAACACGCCGTACCCGAAGTTCAACACGACGCTCGCCGGCGCGCGGCGCCAGGACACCGAGATGGGGCGCTTCGACTTCCAGTTCTCGCCGTCCAAGCGCCTGTCGCTGCGCGGCAACCGCTACGACAACCGCATCCCGTACGACTCGCGCTACACGGGCGGTTCGGACCGCACACCGGCGTCGGCGATTGGCGTCAACCGCCGCTCCGAGCAGGAGTTCGGCAGCTTCACGCAGGTGCTCGGCTCGAGCATGGTCAACGAGATCAAGGGCGGGCATTCGCTGTTCCACTGGAACCAGTACGCGCACGTGCAGAACGCCGGCAGCCTCGTCGGCCAGACGCAGGGTTTCGGCGCGCCGGTCATCCTGCTGCGCGGCTTCACGCTCGGCCAGACGCACGCCATCACGCCGCAGAACATCCGTGAAGAGGACTGGGACATCCAGGACGCGCTGACGATGTCGTACAACGCCAAGGGCCGCCACGACATGAAACTCGGCGGCGAGTACATGAGGGACTTCACGTGGGAGACCACGTGCCAGACCTGCATGGGCCAGTTCACGGCGAACAACGGCACGCTGCCGGCGGCGGTCATTCAGGACATGATTCGCGACGTCAACGACGTCTCGACGTGGAACCTGGCGCCGCTGTCGGCGGTGACGACCCAGTACATCCGCAACGTCGCGATGACGAGCTCGCCGTTCTCGCGCCCGGCGGGCAACAACGGCTTCACCGAGTACGCGCCGCGGCACGTCGTCGCCTGGTGGGCGCAGGACGACTGGCACGCGACCAACAAGCTGACGCTGAACCTCGGCGTCCGCTACGACGCGCAGATTGGCGAGTTCGTGAACTGGGTCGGCTTCGAGCCGTTCATCCCGGCGAACCGCCCCGACGACCTCAACAACCTCGCGCCGCGCCTCGGCTTCAACTACGCGTGGAACGACAAGACGGTCATCCGCGGGGGCTACGGCATCTACTACGGGGCGGCGACGGGGCAGCCGGCGCTCTTCACGCTCCGCTACGTGCAGCAGATCGCGATGACGGTGACCAACGACGGCCGACCCGACTTCGCGGTCAACCCGTTCAACGGCCCGGCGCCGACTTACGACCAGGCGAAGGCGCTGCTCTGCTCGTCGCAGCCGAATCCGGCGGCGCCGACCTGCAACCTGCGGCACAGCACGCAGAACTTCGCCGCGCCCGACCTCGTGGATCCGTACAGCCACCAGGGGTCCATCGGTTTTGCGCGTCAGCTGGGCAACCAGGCGTCGCTCGAGATGGACTGGGTGTACACGGGCGATCGCGCGCAGCTCAACACGCGCAACATCAACGTCGCGTTCAACCCGGCGACGGGCGTTCCGTATCCGCTCGTCGGCGCGCAGGCGGCGGCCAACTACATCAACCGTCCGTATCCGGGCTGGGGCACCATCCAGATGAACCGCACGGACGGCAAGCAGAACTACAACGCGCTGCAGACGGCGTTCACCAAGCGCATGGCGAATCACTGGCAGGCCTCGGCGAGCTATACGCTGTCGCGGACCAGCAACTTCGACCAGCTCCCGCTGAACCCGGGTTGCCAGTATCCGGTTACGACCGTCGCGGGCTCGGGCGTCTATCGCTGCGACGTGGCCGTCGCGCTGCCGGACTACATCTCCGAAAACGACTGGTATGCGGGCAAGGATCAGCACAACCGCGTGACGTTCAACGGCATCTGGGAAGCGCCGTACGGCCTGCAGTTGAGCGGTCTCTATATCTTCGGCGACAACGGCTGGGAGACGGCCCAGGCGGGCGTCGATGTCCTCAACCAGGGCGCCGCGGGTCAGGTGTCGGCGCAGGGCCGGCTCCGCGCCAACGGCTCCGTCATCGAGCGCAACGGCATCGACCTGCCGTCGATCCACCGCGTGGACATGCGCCTGCAGAAGCGGATCTCGATCACGCAGAAGTTCAAGGTCGATGGGATCTTCGAGATCTTCAACGTGTTCAACCGGAAGAACTTCGATCCGACGCTGTTCACCCTGAACGAGCAGAACGCGCGCTACGGGCAGCCGAACGCCAGCACGACGACGGCCTACTCGCCGCGCATGCTGCAGTTCGGTTTCAGAACGCAGTTCTAGGATTCAGGACAATCTGGCGGGTCCAGAAGGACCCGCCCTACGAACGACGTAGGAAGAGAACGATAACGATGTAGGCCGGGTCCTTCTGGACCCGGCTTCTCTCGCCGGCGATAGAATGGCGGCGTCATGAAAATCATCAGCGCCGCCATTGCTTTCCTTTCAATCGTTTCTCTCGCGCACGCGCAAAGTTCGAAGAACGGCTTCGAGATTCGCCCGCTCTCGACACGCGCCGATCTGATCAGCGGCGGCGACGTGCTCGTCGAGGTCACCGTCCCGGCCACCGTTGCCGCGGGCAAGGTCGCGGTCGCCGTCAACGGCCGGGACGTGAGCGGCGAGTTCAAGCAGGCGTCGCGGGCGAACACGTTCGTCGGACTCGTCAAGGAGTTGCCGCTTGGCCGGAGCGAGATCGAGGCGGGCGTCAAGGGACAGAAGATCTCCGCCACGCTGCCGCTGACGAACCATCCCCTCAGCGGCCCCGTGATGGGCGGACCGCACCAGTCGCCGTTCGTCTGCGAGACGCAGGCGTTCGGCTTCGGCCAGCCGCTCGATGCCGACTGCAGCGTGGCGACGCGCGTCGAGTACTTCTACCGATCCACGGCCGCGCCGGCGGGACCCAACAACGTGGCCGTGCAGCCCGGCGCGGACGTCCCGCAGGCGCAGCAACAGCAGCCGAATCCGTTCAAGCCCTACAACCCGAGCGGCCCGAAGCCCGCCGACCTCGCGATGACGACCACGCTCGACGGCAAGACCGTGCCCTATATCGTCCGCCGCGAGATGGGGACGATCAATCGCGCGGTCTACGCCATCGCGTTCCTGCACGAGCCGGGCACGCCGCTGCCGACGCCGTGGGCGCAGGCGGCCTCCGCGTGGAACGGACGGCTGATCTACAGCTTCGGCCCCGGCTGCCAGGCCGGCTACCACCAGGGGCGCAACCTCGGCGGCCTCGCGGGCAACAGGAGTTTCATCGAGGAAACGCAGTTCGGCGACTACGGTATCGCGAAGGGCTACGCGCTGGCGTCCTCGTCGCTCAACTCGTTCGGCACCAACTGCGCCGACGTCATCTCCGTCGAGACGATGATGATGGTGAAGGAGCACTTCATCGAGGAGTTCGGCGCGCCGCGATGGACGATCGGCAGCGGACGCTCGGGCGGCTCGATGCAGCAGCACCTCATCGCGAACAATTACCCGGGGCTGCTCGACGGCCTGCTTCCGACGGCCGCCTTCGCGGACACCATCACCTTCATGAACCACCTGTTCGACTGCGAGCTGCTCGATCGCGCGTTCAAGTCCTCGTCTGTGACGTGGACCGACGAGCAGAAGGCGGCGGTCTCCGGCGAGGCGAACTGGCAGTACTGCACGAAGAACGGCACCGCGTATCCGCTCCTGCGCGTCAACAACTGCGACCGGATGGCGGTGCCCGCCGATCTCGTCTACGACCCGAGCACCAATCCCAAGGGGGCGCGCTGCACGTACCAGGACAACCTGGTGAACGTGTTCGGACGCGACCCGAAGACGGGCTTCGCGCGGCGGCCGTTCGACAACGTCGGCATCCAGTACGGCCTGAAGGCGCTCAATGAAGGGAAGATCTCATTCGAGCAGTTCGTCGATCTGAACACCAGGGTCGGTGGACACGACATCGACGGCAACCCCGTCGCGAGCCGCACCGTCGCGGACCCCGACGCGCTGCGCATCGCCTACCAGAGCGGCCGCGTCAACGACGCGAGCCGGGGAATGGCGGCGGTGCCGATGATCGACGTGCGGCCGTACACCGAGGGAACGGGCGACGTGCACGACACGGTCAACTCGCACATCACACGTGCGCGGCTCGTCGCGGCCAACGGCACGTCGGCGAACCAGGTGCTCCACACCTACGAGCCGGGCACTCCCATCCAGCGGGTCCAGCAGGCGAACCTGGACGAGATGGAGCAGTGGGTGGCCAGCATCGCGAAGGACACGGCGCGGCGTAATCGCAATGAGAACGCCGCGCCGTGTCGAAAGGACGCTGTCACGCTTGGTGACACTAACGCGCTTCGGCCGTGTTTGCGCGTTAGTGTCACGGGGCCGGCAAAGACGCAGCTCGAGAAGGTGATCCGCAACAGGCCGGCGGGCGTGAGCGATGCCTGCTACACGAAAGACGGCCAGAAGATCACCGACATGCAGCGCTGCGCGCAGCTGTTTCCCGTGTACTCGAACCCGCGGCTCGCCGCGGGACTGCCGATCGGCGCCACCACGCTGAAGTGCGAGCTGAAGGGCGTGGACCGGAAGGATTACGCGCGGCCGCTGACCGACGCGCAGCTCGCGTCATTGAAGACGGCTTTCCCCGGCGGCGTCTGCGACTACAGCCGGAAGGGCGCGTCGGTGCGTGCGCCCGACACCTGGCTGTCGTACGGCGACGGCGATTGACCCGGACCCAGTGAACCCGGGTCATCGCGCGCGGACGTCCACGAGAATCTCGAGCAACGAGTCGATCTCGTCCTGGGAGGCGAGGTGGAAGCGCGCGTGCGAGTCCGCGGCGGCGCCGACGCGAATGGTGAGCAGCTTCTCCGGGTAGGTGGACGAGAACGCGTCCTCGTCCGTCGCGTCGTCGCCGACGTAGATGGCGCTGTCACAGGCAAACCAGCGGCACGCCTGCTGCAGCGCGACGCCCTTGTTGCCGCCGCCGCGTGGCAGCAGGCTGACCGCCTCCGCGCCGCCGAGCGCCCGTGCGTCGGGCAGGTGCGCGACCACTCGATCGATGGCCTCAACCGCGCGCCGCTTGTCGCGCGCGTTGCGGTAGTGAATCGTCAGCGAATAGCGCTTGTCTTCGATGACGATGCCCGGGTCATCCGGGAGGAGGCGTTCGAGCTCGCGTGCCCATTCGCCCGCCGGCGTGGGCGAGACGATGCCGGGCGGCGGCGGCTCGAGCCCGTGATTGCCGAACAGGTACCACACGGGAACGCCCTCGAGCCGCTCCGAGAGGTCGTCGAGCGCGCGCCCGGAAATGATCACGCAGGGATAGAGCCGCGCGGCCTCGATGAGGAGCCGGCGTGTCGTCTCGCGCAGGCGCGGCTCGGCCGGCGTGGGCGCGATCGGCACCAGGGTCCCGTCGTAGTCGAACGCGAGCAGCACGTTGGCGTGCGCGAATCCCGCCAGCAGGGCGCGTTGTCGGCCGTCAAGAATCGTCTGCATGCTAGATCGAGGTGTCCTCCCACCCCCTGACCGCGTAGTGCAACGGTCGCGTCCACAGGCTCTCGAGCCCTTCCAGGATGTCCGACGCCCAGCCGAAGACGTTGCGGCCGGCGACGACGCGTCGAAGCGCCCGCATCCGCGCGCGCCGCTGGTCGGCGGGCATGTCGATGGCGCGCGCGAGCGCGTCGGCAAAGCCGTCGACGTCGTACGGATTGATGATGATGGCTTCCTGCAGCTCCTGCGCGGCGCCCGCCAGCTCGCTCAGCACGAGCACGCCGCCCTCGTCGTCGCGCGCAGCGACGAACTCCTTCGCGACCAGGTTCATGCCGTCGTGCAGCGAGCTGACGATGCAGAAGTCGGCGAGGCGGTAGAGCGCCACGAGGCTCTTGATGCCGAGCGGCGCCGTGCGGTACGCGACGAGCGGCGGCAACCCGGCGACGTGATGCCGCGCATTGACCTCCTGGATCCGCGCGGTGATCTCGGCCTCGATCTCGGCGTAGCCGTGCAGGTGCGATCGCGAGGGGACGCCAATCTGCACGAACGTGAGCCGCCCGCGCAGCTCCGGTCGGCGCGTGACGAGCGCGTCGAGCGCTGCCAGCCGCTCGGGGATGCCCTTGGTGTAGTCCAGCCTGTCCACGCCGATGCCGATGAGCGGGGCGTCGAGGCGCAGGTCGCGATGCAGCCGCTGCTGTTCGACGCGAAGCGCGTCCGCCGACCCGATGTCCTGGATGCGATCGTAATCGACGCCAATCGGCACGGAGATCACAGTCGTGGGCCGTTCGCGCACCCAGATCCGCGACGCCTCGAGATCGACCTCGGCGCCAAGCTGCTCTTCGGCGGCCTGCAGGAAGTTCCGGCGATCGCGCTCGAGCTGGAAGGCGAGCAGGTCGTTGGCGGCAAGCCCCTCGAGCAATTCCGTGCGCCAGGGGCAGATGCGCAGCCGGTCCGGGTGCGGCCACGGGATGTGCCAGAAGAGCGCGGTGCGCACCGCGCGACGCCGCGCGCGCAGCGCGGGGGCCACGAGCGCCAGGTGGTAATCCTGGAGGAACACCGGCGTCTCCGACGAGTCGAGCTCCTCGTCGATCGCCGCGGCGAACCGCTCGTTGACGTCACGGTAGGCCGCCCATTCCTCGGCGCGGAAGCGGGGACGGACGTCCACGACGTGGCACAGCGGCCAGAGCCCTTCGTTGGCGAAGCCGCCGTAGTAGGCCGAGAACGTCGGCTCTTCGAGCCACAGGCGGCGCAGCGCGTAGGACGGATGCTCGGGCGGCACCAGGACCTTGTCCGCGGCGTCCACGACGTACCGGTCGGCGGAGCCGGCGCCGTGCGCGATCCACGTGCCGCCGCGCTCGCGCATCAGCGCATCGAGCGCCACCGCGACGCCCCCCGTCGCGCTGGTCCATGTCACGCTGCCGTCTTCGCGCCGGACATGGAGATAGGGCTCGCGGTTCGACACGACCAGCAGCGGTCGTCGTGCCAGCGCCTCCTGCTCGCCGGCGCGCGCGAGCCCCCGGCGGAACAGCATGGGGCCGATGAGCTCGTGGATCGGGATGAGCGCGATGAGCAGCGTTTGCAGCTGCGTGCCCCACCCGGGGAACTCCGCGGCGACGACGGAGGCCAGGCCGACCGTGATGCCCGCCTGCGAGATGAGGCCGGTCCAGGCGTGCCGGCCGACGCGCGGATCGATGCCGGACGCATTCACGCCGGCGCGCACGCCGATGCGGATCAGGGCGGTCCGAAGCGCCGCCAGCGCGAGCGCGATGGGACCGAGCGCCACCAGCGCGTCGACGCGAAGCGACGAGCCAATGGCGACGAAGAAGATGATGAGGACCGGCGGCGCGCCGCGTTGAACGGCCGCTCGCAGCGCGTCGCCCTGGGAGACCGACAGGTTCTCGATGACGAGCCCCGCCGACACCGCGGCGAGCAGCGGCTCGAATTGCTGCGTCGTGCCGACCTGGGTCAGGAGCGCGCACATCGCGAGCAGCGCCAGCGTCACCTCGCGGCCGATGTAGCGAAGGTAGAGCGCGAACAGCGCGCCGACGAGCGCGCCGAACGCCACGGCGCCGCCGGTCTCCCACGCGAAGCGCACGAGGAGGTTCGGGCCTTCGACGTCCGGCCGCAGCAGGGCCCGGGCGACCTGCATCCCGCAGGAGAACAGCACGAGCAGCACCAGATCCGCCAGCACGACGACGGCGAGCACGAGCTCGCTCAGCCGCCCCCGCGCGCCGGTCTCGGTCGTCACCGCTGCCGTCATGGTCGGCGAGACGCTGGCCACCATGATCGTGAGCAGGCAGACGATCACCGCGCGCGTCATGCCGCTGCTCTCCGGCGCGACGGGGAGCCACGACCAAGCGAACCAGGCGGCGGTGCCGATGCCGATGCTGACCACGGCCAGTGTCACCGTCGTCAACCGCACGATCGCCGAGAGGCTCTTGCCAAGCCGCTCGAGGCTGATCGTCAGCCCGGCAATCAGCGCGATGAGTGTCGTGGCGAGGCCGGTGATGGCCTGCAGCTGCGACGCCATCGACGCGGTGATCACGTTGGCGAGATACGGGCCGACGAGGACGCCGAACAGCAGGTATCCCGTGAGCCGCGGCAGGTGCAGGCGCCGCAGCAGATCGCCGGCGACCCACGCGCCCAGCAGCGTGAACCCGACCGCGAGCGCGGTGCCGACCGACGCTGCGGCCCCGGCCTGTCCGAGGTGCCTGGCCCAGGCGACTGCCGCGACCGCGAGCAGGAGCGCCCCCGCCCGTGTCATGGCTCCTCCCCGCCGTCGGCCACGGCGGCCACGGCCGATGACGCAATCGTGCCGACGACCACCACGGTCAGCACGACGGCGAATTCGTCACCGAGCGCACGGACCACGTTGAGGGCGAACGCGACGCCGAATGCGCCCGGGGCGAGCAGCAGGCGTGCCGTCGGCGGCGTCGATGCGGGAAAGAGCCGGCGCGCGATCCAGGCGCCCGCCAGCTTGCCGGCGGCGCGCAGCACCGTGTACGCAATCGCCAGCGTCAGCGCGACGGGGGAGTAGTCGGCATGGGCTCCGGCCAGCACGAGCACCAGCGCGAGCAGCGAGTCGGCGGCGTAGGTGACGTCACGGCGAAGGTGTTCGCGTGTTGCCGCGCCGGCCAGACGCCAGCCCGCGCCGGCCACGACGCCGCAGAGCAGCGCGGACATCGACAGGTAGTCGGCGGCGCCGCCGAGCAGCAGCACGCAGGCAAACGTGCCGACCAGCCGTTCCTCGGTGGTGGAGGCGCGCACGACCATCAGCCAGCCGCACGCGGCGACGAGCGCCGCGACGCCCACGACCTGCGCGGCGAGTTCGAGAGCCGCATCGACGGACGCTTCGCGTTGCAGCGCCAGCAGGAGACCGCCCGCCACGATCGGCAGGAGGGCATCGTCTGCGGTGAACGGCCGCGCCACGTCCGATGTCTCGCCGCCATCCCACGCCAGCGCCGACGAGGTGGCGGCGGCGATGCCGAGCGCGACGACGGCGAGCTCCCATGGGGGAAGGTGGTCGGGGAAGGGCACTGCCGGTCGTGCGACGAAGAACGCGCCGGCAACGACGAGCCCGGTCACGGCGGCCTGGAGCGCGGCGGCGACCGGTGTCGAGCGGCGGGGGCCGCGGACGCGCATTGCGGCGACGATCCCGAACACGGCAAGGCCGACCGGCGCCGCCGGGTCGAGGAGCGAGAGGGCGGACGGCGTCAGGATGGCGAGCCCGTGCGGTCCGAGCGCGACTCCGCACAGGAGCAGCAGCACGGAGACGTTTTCGAGCCTGGGCGCGACGGCCGCCCCGATCGCCGCTCGCGCGATCCTCATCGCTCGATGGCCACCACGCGGTGCGTCTCTCCGCGCCGCAGCGCGACGAGCAGCAGGTCTCCGCGCGCGAGCGCCGCGAATGCCGATCGCACCTGGGCGGGCGTCGGCGCGTCGATGGCGCCAATCGCGGTGACGAGATCGCCGGCGGCGATGCCGGCGGCATCGGCCGCCGACCCGTGTTCGACAAGCGTCACCGCCGTGCCGAGGCGCGGGGCCGTCCGCATCGTCAGGCCGAGCGCGGCGGTGTTCGTCTCCGGAAGAGCCGGCATCGCCAGCCGCACCATCTGCTGCGTGCCGCCGCGCGTCACGACCAGATCGAGCGCGTCGCCCGCGGCCACGCGCGCCGCGCGCACGCGCCACTCCTCGGGCGCCGCGATGGTCACGCCGTCAACGGACTGGATCACGTCGCCCGCGCGGAGAACCGCGGCGGCGCTGCTTTCGGGATCGATCCATGTCACGACGACGCCCGCGTCGACGCGTGCGGCCTTCGAGAGCCGCGGCGTCAGTGCGTCCACCTCGATGCCGGGATCGACCGCCGTTTTCTGCGGCGCTTCGAGCAGCCGCTCGGCGGCCGCCAGCAGCGTCCGCGACGGGATGACGGCGAGTCCGCGCTCGTGCGATGCGACGACGCCGACGAGCTCGTTCTGCTCGGTGAACAGCACGGAACCGACGGACAGGCCAGCGTCGGCGGGCAGCGCCCAGACGGGATCGGTCCACTGGGGAACGCGCAACGGAGTCAGCGATCCGATGTAGGCGGGTCGCAGCGTGATGCCGCCGGGCGAGGCCGCGGAGACGAAGACGTATCTCGGCCGCTCCAGCTCGCGCGGTATCCAGAAGATGGGCAGCGTCGGCCGCGTCGTCATCTGGGTTGCGACGAGCGTCAGCCCGGAGGCGCGATCCTCGGCGACGATGCCGGGCGTGGCGGCGGCTGCGGTACGGACCGCCTTGGAGACCAGTGTCACCGCGAGGTCGTCGCGAATCCGGAGGCCGGGCACCAGCGGC
>Ga0070695_100001036_pt1 | contig 15207 bp, 10 predicted proteins | sample KBSK1252metaG_FD_65471 | JGI IMG/M metagenome (GOLD analysis project Ga0070695, IMG submission 65471) | Corn, switchgrass and miscanthus rhizosphere microbial communities from Kellogg Biological Station, Michigan, USA - KBS K1-25-2 metaG | ecosystem: Host-associated > Plants > Roots >...
AGCTCGGGATGCACGCTCAGTATTCCTGACGGCGCAGGGCGACGTTCTGCAGCAGGCCCAGCTGGATGCAGTTGACGATCAGAGCGGTTCCTCCGTAGGAAAGGAGCGGCAACGGCAGTCCGGTGACGGGCGCCCATCCGATGGTCATGAGGATGTTGACCATGACGTGGTAGAAGAGCGCGGACACCAGGCCCACGGCCATCAGGCTGGCGAATCCGTTGCGCGCCACCGCGGCCAGGCGATACCCGCGCAGGATGATCACGGCATACAGTAGCACCACGGTCAAAGCCCCGATCAGCCCGCGCTCCTCCCCGACCACGGCGAAGATGAAGTCGGTGTGGCGCATGGGAAGGAACGAGAGCGCCTTCTGCGTGCCCTTGAGCCAGCCCTTGCCGAGCACGCCGCCCGAGCCGATGGCGATCCGCGATTGGATGATCTGGTAACCGGCGCCCTGCGGATCCTGATCGGGATTGAGGAAGGTCTCGATGCGCCGGATCTGATAGTCGTGCAGGTGATCCTTCACCCGCGGCATCGCCAGCCCCAGCCCGAGATTCACCAGCAGCACGGTGACGAGCAGGAGCCGCCCCGGCCGCACGACCGCCAGCAGAACGGCGAGGGCCAGGACGAGCAGGATCCAGAACGGCGCCTGCCGCGGGCTCATCACGAACGCCATCACCAGCACCGCCGCGGGCGAGAGCCCGAGCAGCAGCGTGCCCACACGCATGCCGGCCCAGAAGTACATGGCGATCAGGATCACCGGAAACGAGAGCGACGTGCCGAGGTCGGGCTCCTTCGCGACCAGCGCGAACGGCACGAGGGCGATGAGCAGCGGCGGGAACCAGTGGCGGAAGCGCGTCAGGTCGACCTTGGGATGGCTCAGGCGGCGCGCGAGCACGAACACGGTGGCGATCTTGGCGATCTCCGAAGGCTGGAATCGCACCGGGCCGAGGTCGAGCCAGCGCTTGGCCCCGAAGGCGCTGGTTCCCATCACCAGCACCGCCACGAGCAGGACCAGCGAGAGGCCGTAGAGCGGATAGGCGAGCGAGTCGTGGGCGCGATAGTGGAACACCGTCGCGATCCACGCTGCCCCCACCGCCAGGACCAGCCACAGGAGCTGCTTGGTCCACAGCCCCTCGTGGGCGCCCGGTACCGTGGTCGCGCTGTAGACGGTGGCGAGACCGATGAGCAGCAGCAGGCTCGCGGCCAGCATCATGGGCCAGTCGAGCAGCGGGAGCCGCAGCCTAGTCGCCACGCGCGGCCTCCGTCGTCTCGGGGCGGGCGGCCACCGTGCCGCGCCGCCGCAGGGAATCGGGCACGAACAGACTCGTGAGGGTATGCCCCGCAACCGGGGCGGCGAACGTGCCGCCGTGGCCGGTGTTCTCCACCACGACCGCCATCGCGATCGTGGGCTGCTCGGCGGGAGCGTAGCAGACGAAGAGCGCGTGGTCCTTTCCGTGCGGGTTCTGGGCCGTGCCGGTCTTGCCCGCGACGGCGAGCCCCTGCACGCGCGCGGCGGTGGCGGTGCCGGCCTCGACCGCGAGCCGCAGGCCACGATGGAGCGCATCCCACACCGCCCGATCCGCCTCGACGCCGGACTGCAGCGCACGCGCCTCGGGCCCGGGCGGTCCCTCGCCGACCTGCTGCACCACGTGCGGGCGCAGCGCGCGGCCATCCATGGCGGCCTCGGCCGCGAGGAGGGCCAGCTGGAGCGGGGTCGCCAGGATCTCGCCCTGGCCGATCGCGAGGTTGAGCATCACGCCCTTGCGCCACCGTCCCGCGCCCCAACGGCGGTCGTACCAGGCCGTGCTCGGCACCAGGCCCGCGCTTTCCTGCGGCAGGTCGATGCCGGTGCGGCTGCCCAGCCCGAACGACCGCGCGGTCTGCTCGAGCTGCGGCAGTCCCAGGCGCAGCCCGATCTGATAGAAGTACACGTCGCACGAGTGCTGGAGCGCACCGACGAAGTCGAGCGGCCCGTGCCCCGAGTGCTTCCAGCATCCGAAGGAGCGGCCGCCGAACAGGTACGCGCCGTTGCAGGGTTGGAGCTGGGTCTCGGGCCGGGCGACGCCGGCGCGCAGGGCCGCGACCATCGTGACGATCTTGAACGTCGACCCGGGTGGGTAGATGCCCTGGATGGCGCGGTTGAGCAGGGGGTTCGAGCCGCCGCCCGAGAGCTCGCTCCAGCGTTCGGCAGAGAGACCGTGCGAGAACTCGTTCGGATCGTAGGCGGGCCGGCTCAGCATCGCGAGGATGCCGCCGTCGCGCGGGTCGATGGCCACCGCCGCGCCGCGCTCGACGCCGGCCATCGCCTCCTCCAGCGCACGCTGCACGCGCAGGTCCACCGTCAGCACCAGCGCACGCCCCGGGACCGGCGGGCGCGGCGGAACCTCGGTGAACGTGGAGACGCGCTTGCCCATGGCGTTCACGACCACGTACTCGGCGCCGTCCTCGCCGCGCAGGCTCGACTCGAAGCTGCGCTCGATGCCGGTGCGGCCGATCAGGTCGCCGGCGCGATAGCCCTCCTCGGCGCGCGACGCCAGCTCGCGGTCGTTGATCTCCCCGGCGTAGCCGAGCAGATGGGCCGCCAAGGCACCGTGCGGGTAGCGGCGCAACGGCTCGACCGCCACCTCGAGGCCGGGCAGCTCGCCGCGGCTCTCCTCGACCGCCGCGAGCACCGCGGACGGTGCGTCACGGCGCAGCACCGCGGTCTCGCCGCTCCGGTTGGCGGTCCGGATCAGCAGCCGCACGGCGAGCGTGTCCGCCTCGACGAGCGCCGAGACACGCCGCAGCCACTCCCCGCTGACCGTGGTCCGCGCGCGCGCAGTGCTCTCGGCGGGTGCGGGACGAAAGACGATGTTGAAGCCCGGGTAGGTGTCGGCGAGCAGCTCGCCGTTGCGGTCGAAGATGGCGCCGCGCGGCGCTCGCAGCACTTCCAGGCGGACGCGGTTCTCCTCCGAGAGCTGCCGGTAGTGCTCGTGCTCGGCGACCTGCAGCCGCAGCAGACCGAGCGCCATGAGGCTGAAGCCGGCGAAGGTCAGGACCGCGAGCACCGCGAAGCGGTGCTCGCGGTCGCGCCTAACCGGGCTGGACGAGCGCATGTCCGAAGAGCGGCCGGCCGATCATGCGGCGGGCGATGACGAGCACGAGGGTGCCGAGCGGCGCCGTGGCGAAGGCGCCGACCACGACGCGCTGCAGCAGGTAGGGCCAGCCGGTGACCAGGCCCTCCAGCCCGCCCAGCTCGAACGGCACGACCCACGCCTGGTGCGCCGCGGTGGCCAGCGCAAACAGCGCGAACTGGGTGCCGCCGCTCTCGCGCACGACGGTGCGCGCCAGGCGCCCCACGATGTACCCGACCAGGCTCAGGACCAGGGCATGCCGGCCCAGCCAGTGCGTGGCGTCGAGATCCGCCGCGAGGCCGATCGTGAATCCGAAGGTCGCCCCCCACGTGGCGCCGTGGCGCAGCGCCCACACCACGGTGGCGAATGCGAGGGCGTCGAGCACGATGCCGCGCGCGGCAAACGCCGAAAGCGCCGTGGAGCGCAGCAGCAGCACCACCATGATGGAGAACACCATCATGCCGAGGCCCCTCATGGAGTCGCCGTCGGGGCTGCGGGGCCGGGAATGACGAACACGTAGCGGAGCCGCGTGAGGCGCGCGGCGGATTCGATCTCGATCTCCTGGGTGAGCCCGCCCTCGGCGGTGCCGAGCCGGAGCACGCGCCCGACGGGAATCCCGCGCGGATACCGCATCGACAGGCCGGAGGTCAGCACGCGCTGGCCGACGCGCACCGTGTCCCCGAACGGCACCGAGGTGAGCACGAGCCGCGGCCGCGGCGAGGGCACGAAGCGCAGCAGCCCGAGCACCCCCGTGCTCTCGACCGCGCACGCGACCGAGGCGTTGGGGTCCGTGAGCAGCACGACGCGCGACATGCCCGAATACACCTCGCCGATCCGCCCGACCAGCCCGTCGCTCGTGACCGCGGCATCGCCGGTGTGAACCCCCTGCCTGGCACCCATGCTGAGGGTCGCGGATGCCGGGTACGGCTCGCCGGTGAGGGCCAGCACCTCGGCGGGCGTCAGCGCCGGCCCGCGGTAGCCGGGCAGCGCGAGGGGCTCGCGCAGGGCGCGGTTCTCGGCCTCGAGGCCGCGCAGACGCACGTTCTCGAGCTCGAGCGCCGTGACGCGCATGTGGAGCTGCTGGTTCTCGCGCCACGCCCCGGCCAGCCGGTCGGCGGCGAGCACCACGCGATCGAGCGGAGCGAAGAGCGTGGCGCCGACACCGCGCAGGGCGGTCTGAGGCAGGTGATCCCCCACCGACAGCAGAAGCAGCGAGAGCGCCACGTACAGCGCGATCACGGCGCTGCTGCGGCGCTCGGAGGGGGGGAGGAGTCCTCCCATGGTGCTAGTCCTTATCGCCTCTCAGGATCACCTTTTCGTAGTCCTCGAGATGCTCGAGGATCTTGCCCGCACCCAGCACCACGCACGTGAGCGGGTCCTGGGCCACCCGGATGTTGAGATTGGTGACCTCGCGCAACAGCAGATCCAGACCGCGCAGCAGCGCTCCCCCGCCGGTGAGGAAGATGCCGCGGTCGACGATGTCCGCCGCCAGCTCGGGCGGCGTGCGCTCGAGAGACTCGCGCAGGGCGTTGACGATCTGGCCCACCGGCTCCTGCAGCGCCTCGCGGATCTCGACGCTCGAGACGCGCAGTGTACGTGGGATGCCGCGCACCAGGTCGCGCCCCTTGATCTCCATGTCCATCTCTTCGGGCAGCGGGAACGCGGAGCCGATCTCGATCTTGATGCGCTCCGCGGTCTGCTCGCCGATGAGCATGTTGTAGGCCTTCTTGGCGTAGTTGGCGATCGCCTCGTCCATTTCGTCGCCGCCGGTGCGGATCGAGGTCTTGGTGACGATGCCGTTCAGCGCGATGACGGCGATCTCGGTGGTGCCGCCGCCGATGTCCACGACCATGTTCCCCGTCGGCGTGTCCACCGGGAGTCCCACCCCGATCGCCGCGGCGATCGGCTCGGGCACGAGCAACACCTCACGCGCGCCGGCGCGCTCCGCCGAATCGCGCACCGCGCGCTTCTCGACCTCGGTGATGCCGGAGGGGACGCAGATGATGATGCGGGGCCGCACCAGGTACTTGTGCTTCTGCACCTTCTGGATGAACCAGCGCAGGAGGTCCTCGGTGACCTCGAAGTCGGCGATCACCCCGTCCTTGAGCGGGCGCACGGCGTTGATCTCGTCGGGCGTGCGGCCGAGCATGAGCTTGGCCTCGCTTCCTACCGCCACGACCTTCCCGGAGCCCCGCTCGACCGCGACCACCGAGGGTTCGTTGAGCACGATCCCGCGGCCCTGTACGAACACGAGGGTGTTCGCCGTGCCCAGGTCCATCGCCACATCGGTCGAGAGGAATCCCATCAGCCTGTCGAGGAACATCCATGCTTCTCCGCAGCTTGGGTTTGGGGCCGACGGAACCGGCCGGACATCTGAGCGGGCGGGCGGGGTAGCGAGGCTGCGCGAGGTGGGCCCACGCAGGGCTTCCATGCCCCACTGAGTTTCGGCACGCTAGCACCTGAAACTTGAGCGCCGCAAGGGGTTTGTCCTCCTCTTGACGCCCGCGACCCGTCGACGCAGGCCACTCGCGTGCGCTGCGTCGGCTGCGTCGGACGCCCTGACAGTTCGGCCGGCACGGAGTCCGGCGACCGATCGGGCAACTCGGCCGTGGCCGCGGACCATCCCGCACCTTGACAACACCTTCCCCGCGCCACACGCCGCACGAAGCCTCCGTGGTCTGGTCCTTGCCACTGGTTGCCGCGATGCTGGAGTGGATCCGTGTCCCTCCAGGTCATACCGAGTGCTCCCTATCGGGCTCTCCAGGCACTTGGGCCCCGGCGGTCGACATCACGATCGCCGGGGATTTTGTTTGCTCGCGGCCGCCTGGCCGGGGTATGGCGGAGGGTGGAATCGCGGTTCGCCGGGAGGGGTTCGCGCGTTGACCCGCTTTCGGCGCGGGTGCTAGACTCCACACACCCTTCGCGACCGCCCCACCACGGGATGAATCGCCTGCGCAGACTTTCGCTTCTCCTTGTCCCGATTGCACTTGGTGTGCTTTCGCTGGTCTCGCCGGGCCGCTCCCAGGAGGCCGGGGGCTCCCGGTTTGCGTTCTCGGACACGACGCTCCTGCGCGACACGCTCGGCCTCCACTTCACGGGCCTGTTCCCCCTCAGCGACAGTCTCCAGGTCCCTCCCGACACGCTCCGGGCCCTTTCGATCCGCTACCTGTGGAGCCTGCAGCGGCTCGTCCATCTCGCGGACAGCCTCGGGGTGCCCGTGGACAGCGTTGGCCCGGTGATGGATCGCGAGCGATTCAACCCGCTTGCCGCCGCCACGGGCACACACAACGATTTCGCGTACAACAGCACGTACAGCATCGGGCAGACGCAGAGCGCCTGGCGTAACGCCACCGACTACGGATTCACGGCCGGCTCGGTGTTCGTGCGCAACAGCACGACGATCGAGCTGGATCGCTACCACGCGGGCAACGGCACCAGCCTGCGCCAGACCCGCTCCTCGGCGACCGAGCTGGGATGGCGCTTCGGCCAGCAGCTCTCGGTCGGCAGCCGCGTCAACCTCGAGCGGTTCGACTCGCGCGATCCGTCGGTCGCGAGCGTGGGCGAGTCCAAGAACGAGTACCAGGTGTCCCTGCGCAGCCGGCTCAAGCCGCTTCCGGGCCTCAGCTCCGACATCAACTTCCTCTCGGGCCTCCTCGACGTCGAGAACGCGAGCCTCGAGAAGCGCGGCGCGTCCGGGAATCTCAACGCCCGCATCCGCTACAGCGCGGGGAGCTGGTTGACCCAGGAGGTCAACGGCACGGTGGACGGCAACCTGTCGCGGACGCGGGTTCCGACCGAGCTCGAAGAGAGCAACACGCGCGACCACTCCCAGAACGTGCGCGGCACGATCGGCTTGTTCCAGTCGGCCCCGGTGGGGCTCAAAGGGAGCTTCACGTTCCGCCACATCCAGGTGGAGACGCCGTCGGACAGCGGCGACATCCGTCGTGTGCTCACGGACAACACCGGCGGGGACGCCACGCTGCGGCTGCACCTCGACAACGATCGCTACGTCGACCTCACCGAGCGCACGGCGCTCTCGAAGCAGGCGACCGTGAGTGGCCAGCTGTCCCGAAACACGAGGCAGGAGGACGGCTTCACGGCTAGCGGCCGCTACACCCTGCGTGGATTCGCGCTGGACGCCAACTTCCAGAACGGATTCGCGAACTCCACGTTTCCCACGCGCTCCGACAGCGGCGGATACGGCGAGTTCACGCACAACCGCAGCGTGGACGGAACCTTGAGCCGGCAGCTCACCACCCGGATCAATACCCGCTTCACGGCGAGCATCGGGCTCACGTCCTACCGCTACTTCCTGATCGGCAGGTATCCGACGCCGCCCGTGTCCCGCGACCAGTGGCGCCAGTCGTGGCGCACCGAGACCAGCTACACGCAGTCGACGCGATTCAACTCCGCCGTCGCCTTCGAGGTGGCCAAGAACCGTCTGATCAACATCCCCAGTGCCAGCACCGGGACCAACACCAACACGCGCTCCTATCGCGCCGAGTGGCGATGGACTTATCAGCTCTTCTCCGGGCTCACGGCCACGCAGCGCAACACCATCAGCGCCGACTATCTCGAGTATCCATTCCTGCCCGAGAACAACCGGCTGACGCTGGACTACGGCGCCGTGACCACGCTCAACGCGGTCTTCAGCCCGCGCTTCTACGTCAACGTGACCCACAACAGCCGCCAGACGCCGGGCGGCAACTACACGCTCTATCCCGACGGCCTCTACTACTTCGGGCGCGCGGACGACAGCAAGAACTACACCCTGGCGGCGACGATCGGCTACGCGCCCTCCCCCGCCATCTCGTTCACGGCCGAACCCACGTACTTTGCCTCGGACCGAACCGGCGTGGTGAACGGGGCGGAGGTGCCCCAGCGCGCCAGCCGCAGCCTGAACTTCTCGGGCGGCGCCAACATCAACTACGCGATCTCGAAGAACGGCATGCTGCGGGGCGACATCCATCGCAGCTATCGCGCCGACCGCTCGACCACCTATTCTTCGGGTGTGCCGACGTATTCGCCACGCTCCGAGATCGACTTCTGGAACGGGAGCCTGCAGCTGTCATGGCACATCTAGCCCTTCCCCCGCGCCGTCTCATGAGCCGCGTGGCCCTGCTGGCCGCGGCCTGGGGCATGATGACCGGCGGCGTCTTCAGCGGCTGCAACGGGCTCTTCACGCCCGCCGTGCCCGAGCCGCCCTCGGGCGCCCAGATCATCCTCAACTACCGGAGCCCCGAGGCGACCATGAACACGATGGCGGCGGGCGTCGCCGCCAAGGCGCGGGGCAGTTCGGCATGGCTCGGGGCGTTCGCCGATTCGACGCGACCGGAGGACGGCCCCGGCTACCACCAGATCTTCGATCCCGGAGATCTCTCGCTCTACCAGGGCTCCTGCCAGTGCGAGGCGCCCACCGACTGGCGGACCTCGCAGGAGCAGAACTTCTACCTCGCGTTCCTGCAGGTGCGTCCGGCGGACGACTACGCCATCATCTTCGAGGTGGTCGACTCCAATCCCGACCAGCCGCCCGGCGATGAGTCGGCCCTGGTCCATCGGCACTACACGGTTCTCGCGACCGCCCCGGACGGCAACAGCCGGCTGGTGATCGCGGTCGGATACGCCGACCTGACCTTCACGAAAATCGGTGACAAATGGCTCGTCACCCGGTGGGAAGATCATGTGGACCCTGCGGTCGGCCTCAACCCGACCGATCCGTACCAAATCACCCTCGGCCGACGACGACTGGACTCGACCCGATGAAGCGCATCCTGGCTCGCCACCTGCGGCGCGGCGCGGCGCTGGCCATCCTGGCCGCCGCGGCCACGCTGTGCGGCTGCTTCAACCCGTTCTCGCCGCTGCGCGCCGGGGTCGGGTTCTCTCAGCCCGCACCCACCCCGAATTCCGCCACCAACCTGCTGCGCCTGTTCGAGTGGTGCTACAACAACAAGGCGATTGCCGAGTATCGCGAGATCTTCTCCGACGATCTGCGTTTCGTCTTCAGCCCGCTGGACTCCGCGGGCGCGGACTACCGCGGCACGCCGTGGACCCGCGAGGACGAGTTGATCAGCACGACCAATCTGTTCGTGGGTGGCAGCGCCGATCAGCCGCCCGCGAGCAGCATCCAGCTCACGCTCGACAAGAACTTCGTCGTCTACGCGGACCCGGACCACTTCCAGTGGGACCCCCTGGGCCGCTGGCACACGAATGTCCGCACGCAGGTGGTCCTCAACATCCAGACCGGCGACGGGAACGCCATCAACATCTCGGGCGCCGCGGTGTTCTACCTCGTGCGCGGCGACTCGGCGGTCATCCCGGAGGAGCTGCAGGCGCGCGGCTTCGGTCCGGACTCGAACCGGTGGTACATCCGCCGCTGGGTCGACGAGACGGCGCAGGCCGGCCCGGGCCCCCTGGCGGCGAAGCCCGTGCTCCTGCGCATGAGCGACGGCCGGCGGGTGAGCCCCGTGGGCGGGGTGGGCGGGGCGGGCGCCTCGGCGCGCATGCAGCCCTCGGCCGCCGTGGACCTCCCGATGATCGCCTCGTGGGGCTACGTGAAGGACTACTACCGGCGCGTGTACGGGGCGGGAACGCTCCGGGCGGCACCGGTCGCGCAGCGGCGCTGAGCGCGGCCGCGAGGCTTGTTGCCCGCCCGCGTCCGGGGCTATACTGCCGCCCGCTTTTCCCCGACACTGATCGCTTCACCGCCTGCCGCTGCTGCGGGCGGAGGGCCCGTCGTGAACGCGCCGCGCACCGCGGTGGAGGTGGCCATGCCCGCTGAGGGCGCGAATCTCCAGAAGGAGCTGAATCCCCTCGCCAACGCCGAGCGCCAATTCGACGAGGCCGCCGACCGGCTCAACGTGCCCGCCGGCTTGCGCGAGGTCATCAAGCGTCCGCGTCGCGTGACGATCGTCTCCCTCCCGGTGGGAATGGACGACGGGACGCTCAAGGTGTTCACCGGCTACCGCGTCCAGCACTCCATCGTGCGCGGGCCGGCCAAGGGCGGCATCCGCTACCACCCCGACGTGACGCTCGAGGAGGTGGAGGCGCTGGCCGCCTGGATGACGTGGAAGTGCGCGGTCGTGAACATCCCGTTCGGCGGCGGCAAGGGCGGGATCATCTGCGACCCGGGCAAGATGTCCCGGGGGGAGCTCGAGCGCCTCACCCGCCGCTATGCCGCCGATCTCTCGGACCTCTTCGGCCCCGAGAGCGACGTTCCGGCGCCCGACGTCAACACCAACGAGCAGATCATGGCGTGGATCGTCGACACGTACTCGATGCACGAGCGCCGGACCGAGTACGCGGTCGTCACCGGCAAGCCGCTGGAAGTCGGCGGCTCGGCGGGCCGGCGCGAAGCCACCGGGCGGGGCGTGCTGTTCTGCGTTCGCGAGGCCTGCGCGCACCTCAAGCTGCCGCTGGCCGGGGCGAGGGTGGCGGTCCAGGGCTTTGGCAACGTCGGCTCGGTCTCCGCCGACCTCATGGCTCGTGACGGCGCCACGATCGTGGCGGCCAGCGATGTCTCGGGCGGCGTCCACAACCCCGCCGGGCTCGACGCGCGTGCTCTGATCGCGTGGGTGGCCGACCACCGGGGCGTCAAAGGCTTCCCGGGCGGCGAGCCGCTGAAGACCCCCATCGTCGAGTACGAGTGCGACATCCTGGTGCCTGCGGCGCTCGAGAACCAGATCACTCAGGAGAACGCCAACCGCATCCGCGCCCGCGTCGTCGCGGAGGGCGCCAACGGTCCCACGACCCCGGACGCCGACCGCATCCTCACCGAGAAGGGCGTGTTCGTGATCCCCGACATCCTCTGCAACTCGGGGGGCGTCACGGTCTCGTACTTCGAGTGGGTGCAGAACCGGATGGGGCTCTACTGGCCGGAGCAGGAGGTCAACCAGCGTCTCGAGCACGTCATGGTGCAGGCGTTCAAGGACGTGCTGGCCAAGTCGCTGGAGCACGGCGTGAACATGCGCGTCGCCGCCTTCATGGTGGCGATCGAGCGTGTCGTGAAGGTGATCACGCTGCGCGGGGTGTACGCCTAGGACGTCCCTCCTCCCCGAAGAACCAACGGCCCGCCGGGTCTCCCTGGCGGGCCGTCGTTTTGCGAGGGATGGCTCAGAACGACAGGCGCAGCGCGACCTCGACCGTGTCGTCGAAGAACGACCGGACGCTCTTCCAGGCCATGTCCACGCCCAGCGTCGTGTCGCCCGTCTTGACCTGCGCGCCCGCGCCGAACGCGACGCCGCTGTAGAGGTCGTCCCCGCTCCGCATCTGCGTGGTCTGCTCCCCGGTCGTGAGGTTGATCGGGTTGGTGACCGACCCGAACCACGAACCCCGCAGGGCGAACGTCTCCTTGTAGGTCCACTCCGCGCCACCGGAATAGTTGTCCCCGACGAAGTTGTTGTTCTGGAACGCCGACATCACCGCCAGGCGCTGGTTGGCGTTCTTGACCACGTCGATCGTGGCGCCGAGGGTGAAGAACGACGGCTGCTCGAACGACGCCGAGCTGAACGACAGCGTGCGGTTCGACGAGGTCGGATCGGTGTCGGGGGGCCGCAGGTTGACGTTGAAGTCGTCCCCGTGGAAGTCCATCGACGGCCCGAAGTTCTTCATCGCCATGCCGAGGCGCAACCCGCGGTAGCCGGTCACGTACTGCACGCCGAAGTCGAATGAGACCCCGGTGGCGCCGGCGCTGCGGATCTTCTCGTTGACGAAGTTCGTCGTCAGGCCGAACAACACCCGGTCGGTGAACTGGCGGGCGTACGACATGCCGAGCACGCTGAACGTGGGGCTCAGGATCTCCCCGGTTCCGTCCGGCGCGTCCTCGGTGGTCACGATCACGTCGCCGACCGACAGCACCTTGGCGTTGAACGCCAGCGTGCCGATGCCGAGGTGCGTGCCCACTGCCGCGTAGTTGAGCTTCATGTCCGCGAAGTACTGCGTGTGGCTGAACGTGGCCTGGGTGCGCTCGATCGTGGCGAGCCCCGCGGGATTCCAGAACAGCGCATCGATCCCGGAGGCGTCGCCGACCACCGAGCTGCCGAGCGCGGTGCCACGCGGGCCCACCGGCAGCCGGAGCTCGAGCGCCCCGCCCGTCCCCTTGCGTTCATCGGACCCGGCAAACGCCGGGGCGGTCGCACAGACCATCAGGGCCAGCACGACCATTGCGCGAACCACGAGATGCCTCATGTTCCGGACCTCCCGGTCATGTGCAATTTGGGTCAGCATCGTCGGCCCCTCCTAGTAGTTGTTCAGCCGTTCCTTTTCCATGAACACGACCACGCGACCGAAGGTGGAACCCGACGCGCCGGCATCCACGTGATAGACGTAGACGCCGCTCGCGACCGGCAACTGCCGTTCGGTCTGCAGGTCCCAGGTCAGGATCGAGCTGGTGGGATCCGACTTCGAGAGTGTCCGCACCAATTCGCCCGCCAGGTTGAAGATCCGGATCGTGCAGGTCTCGGGCAGGTTCATGAAGCGGATCTGGCGATTGAACTGGTTGAGCTCGTAGCGCGACCGGTTGTAGTACGGATTCGGAACCGCCCGGATCCGTTCGAGATTGCCCTTGGCGAGCGCCGCGTTGCCGTGCACCAGGGCCGACGTGTTGAACACGTACACGTCGTTCGGAATGGCCGGGTTCGCCCACAGGAACCGGAAGATGTCACCGTCGTCGATCACATCCGACGGATCCCGGAGCTGTGCGGTGAGCGCGTAGAGGCAGGGATAGTTACCCGCCGCGATGTCGCCGTCGGTCCGGAACTCGTCCTTGGGCGTGCTGCTGTAGGGACGGTTCAGGATGAAGAAGTACTCGCGGATCTCGCCCGCGAGCGGCAGGTACGTGCGGTCAAAGCCGGTCACGGTGCTCGTATCCGGTTGCAGCACCCCGGCCCCGTCGGTCTTGCCCCGCTCCACGAACGCGGCGTCCAGCTGGACGTTGTTCGTCGCGTCCCACACTTGAAGGTTGCAGTCGTAGAAGCCGGAGTAGATGTAGCCACGACCGATCGATGGCGCGGCACCCGTCGCGTCCTCGAGCCGCAGGTAGCGGTAACACTTCTGCGTGGCGGTCGAGCTGAACCGGATCTCCACCGTCTTGAACGAGTCGGAATTGGCGGCCCCGTTGATGGTGCTCCCGAAGAAATCGTTCATCTCGCCGGCGCCACCGCCGAAGTACGGGAGCCCGAAGTTCACGCCCTGGAGCGCCCGGCGATGGGCGGTGTTGGCGTTGACGTAGATCCCGTCCTGGAGCTTCGGGAAGTACTTGCCGTTGACCGTCACGCGCAGACCGTCGACCACCCGGTAGTCCAGGTCACCGCGGCGGTTGACCTGTCCGCCGAGGACGACCGTGTTGCCGTTGGTCGAATCGACCAGGCTCCACGCATTGACCACCGTGGCGGTGTCGTTGCCGACGATGCCCGAGAACGGCGGCACCATCGGGTTGAACACGACCTTGTAGATGTGTCCGGTCACGAGGTTCGGATCGACGACTTCGACCGTGACCACGTCCGTCGCGGGCGGCTTGCTCGTGTCCTTCTCGAGATAGGTCACCGGGGTCGCCGATGCGGTCCCGTAGTCCGTGCCGGCCGCGCCGCGCTGCGGGATGACCGAGATCACGGCCTGCGGGTTCTCGAGCACCTTCGGCTTGCCTACGGCATTGAACGAGTAGGACGTCACCGCGAAGTAGTACTGGGTGCCGTCCTTCAGGTTGCCACCCCGGATCGCGTCCTGAGTCTGGGTGTGCGTGAAGCGCACGCCGAGGTTCGAGCCCAGCTCCACGGGGAAGAGCGGAACGATCTGGCCGGTCTCGATGTCGAAGACCTCGTCGAAGATGACGGCCGGAGGCGTCAGCTCGTCGTACGTGGCGAGCAGCTTCCATGGGCCTGCGACCGAGGCGCCCTGGTAGACGTTGTAGCCTTCGAACTTGTAGCCGGGCTGATTGTAGTTGTTGCGCGAGTTGGCATCCCAGCTCAGCACCACCTTGCCGTGGTCGGTCGCCACATCGACCACCGGTTGGGCGGGCGGACTCGGCAGGTTGAACGCGCTGTCGAATGCCGCCTGCGCGAACGTGTCGAAGAACTTGAGCGACGCGATCGACGACAGCCGGTTCTTGCCCTGCCCGACGATGATCGCCCCCACGACGTTCTGCGTGTCGCCCGGCGCCATGACGAAAGGCCCGGAGTTGAGGAGGAATCGCCGGTCCGCGGGGTTGGCGTCGAGCCAGCCGGTCCCGGTGACCGGATCGCCCGGATGGAAGAACTTCGTCACCAGTCCGGTCGTGGGATCGACGAGGTCGCTCCCGTCCGGCAGGAAGCCCTGCATGTAGTTGTAAGTTTCGTCGGACGACCCGGGATCGGTGCCGTTGATGTACTTGTTGAACGACGTCAGCGGCAGCGTGTCCCCCACGGCGTTGATCGGGCCGAGGAAGAAGTCGTAGCCGACGGCGGGAGGCGCGTCGCCGTAGAGCTGATCGGCGTTGGTCGCGTTGTAGACGTAGCCCAGCGACAACGTGGTGTCGCAGCCCACCAGGTCGTCCGTGGCGCCGCCCAGGTCCGGATCGGACCACAGCGAGGCAAACATGTTCTTCAGCGTATTCGAGCCGGCGTTGATGATCTTGAACTTCACGAAGATGGTGTTGCCGAGCGCGCCCTGGCGGTTGAAGGCGAACGTCGTCTGCTGCACCTCGACGCCGAGCGGGTTGGTCTGGCCGGCGTTGTTGGTGTGCAGCGTCCCATCGGCGTCGTTGTAGACGCACCACAGCATCTGGTCGCCGAGCACGTCGGGCCCGGGAACGTCCACCGAATCGTCCGGCGCCGGCGTGGAGGTGTCCGGCAGCCGGTAGAGCTTCCACGGCGCACCGTAGGGCACCGCGCCGAACATGTACTCGCTCCACGAGTGGTGGACGAGCGGATCCTCGGGATACTCCGAGGTGCGTTCGACGTGGCCGGTGTCGGCCGGATCGCCCGTGAATCGGATGACCTTGTACACCTTGTAGTCGGACCGATTGGGATTGTCGAAGGTTCCCCCGACCATCTTGCCGGGCCCGTACTCCTGCGAGTACTCGGCCAGAGCGATCCGCACCTGCGCCCCGGGGTCGACTTGCGCG
>Ga0070695_100001037_pt1 | contig 15205 bp, 12 predicted proteins | sample KBSK1252metaG_FD_65471 | JGI IMG/M metagenome (GOLD analysis project Ga0070695, IMG submission 65471) | Corn, switchgrass and miscanthus rhizosphere microbial communities from Kellogg Biological Station, Michigan, USA - KBS K1-25-2 metaG | ecosystem: Host-associated > Plants > Roots >...
GGCAACAAGACCGGCGCCATCCGCAAGACGCCGCTGATGCGCGTCAAAGACGGCGACGGCTACGTCCTCGTCGGCTCCCAGGGTGGCGCACCAAACGACCCGGTCTGGGTGCACAATCTGCGCGCCAACCCGACTATCGAGCTCCGCGACGAGACGGTCGTGCGGACGATGCGCGTGCGCGAGGTTACCGACGCAAGCGAACGCGCGCGGCTATGGAATCTCGCCGTGGCGGCCTTTCCGCCGTACGCGGAGTATCAGACCAAGACGGCGCGGCAAATCCCGCTGTTCCTCGCCACGCCCTAGTGCCAGAGGATCGCCACCGCCGCACGGCTTGAAGTTCGGCGGCGGCGACAGCGAGTGGGACGTTGGCGGCCGCGGCCGGCAGCGCGTATCGCCTATTGCACGATCCTCAAAAGGGGATCGGATCCGGGAAGGGGGACGATCTTGACCGAGACACTGGATGGGGCGTTCGACGTCGTGGTGGCGGGTGGGGGCTCGGCGGGCTGCGTGCTGGCAACGCGGCTGACCGAGAACCCAGCCATCAGCGTCTGCCTGATCGAGGCGGGCAAGCGCGATCGCAATCCTTGGATCCATATTCCCTTGGGCTTCGGCAAGCTGGTGCCCAACGCATCCGTCAATTGGGGTTACGAGACCGAGCCCGAGCCCCATCTCAACGGTCGCCGCCTCAGCTGGCCGCGCGGCAAGGTGCTCGGCGGCTCGGGCTCGATCAACGGCCTCGTCTTCCTGCGCGGAGCGCCCAGCGACTATGACGCCTGGGAGGCACTGGGTGCCACGGGCTGGGGCTACCAGGACGTACTGCCCTACTTCAAGCGCATGGAGCACAACGTCGCCGGCGCCGACGCCTGCCGCGGCCAGGGCGGCCCCATGACCATCTCCAACATCAAAAACCCCTCGGCCAATGCCCGCGCCTTTGTCGAGGCCTGCACCCGCCTGCAGTATCCCTATAACCGCGACTTTAATGGGGAGCGCATCGATGGGGTCGGCATCGTGCAGCTCAACGTGCGCAACGGCTGGCGCTGCTCGACGGCGGCGGGTTACCTCAAGCCCAACCTTAAGCGCAAGAACCTCAAGCTCATCACCCAGAGTTTGGTGCGGCGCATCCTGTTCGAAGGCCGGCGCGCCGTCGGTGTCGAGGTCGAGATCAACGGCGTCACCAAGCAGATTAAAGCCCGGCGCGAGGTGATCGTCTCGGCCGGGGCCATCAATTCCCCGCTGCTGCTGATGAATTCGGGCGTCGGGCCGGCCGCCGAACTGCGCCAGTTCGGCATCGACATGATCCATGATCTACCCGGGGTGGGCAAAAACTTGCAAGACCACGTGCAGGCCCGTTTCACCTTCCTGACCCGGACGCCGGGCACGCTCAACGAGATCTTGACCTCGCGGCAGCAGCAGGCGCGCATGGCTTGGGAGTGGCTGACGGCGTCCTCGGGCCAGCTCGCGGTCGGCGCCACCGAGGCGACGCTGTTTGCCAAATCAAGTCCGAGCGAGCCGGTGCCGGACCTGCAGTTCCAGAGCACCAACTTTTCGACCGAACACTTGACGCTGGGCTTGGACCGCTGGCCCGGCTTCGGCTTTAACTTTTGCGTCTGCCGGCCCAAGAGCCGCGGCGAGATCAAGCTCGCCGACGGCACGCGCCGCTCCAAGCCCAAAATCTTTGCCAACTACTTCTCCGATCCCGAGGAGGACGACATGCGCCGCTCGGTGGCCGCCTTCCACATGGGCCGGCAGATCATCGCCACCGAACCCTACCGGTCCCTGATCTTCTGCGAGGTGCGGCCGGGCGCGCAGGTGGTCGACGATGAGGAGATCCGCGCCTTTATCCGGCAGGTCGCAGGCACGGTCTACCATCCCTGCGGCACCTGCCGCATGGGCGAGGATGAAACGGCGGTGGTCGATAGCGCGCTCAAGGTGCACGGCCTCGACGGCCTGCGCGTGGTCGATGCCTCGGTGATGCCGGCGATCCCCTCGCCCAACATCCACCCGGCCACCATCATGATCGCGGAAAAGGGCTCCGACACCATCGCCCGATCGCTGGCGGCCTGAGACGGCGCTTTGGAAAAGGGCTTTTTCTCAGCCGGCAAAGGCGGCCTTTAGACCTCGAGCCAGTCGTGGCGCACCTTGTGATTGGCCTTGAGATCGGCCGGGGTGCCCTCGAACACAATGCGCCCGTGCCCCATGACATAGACCCGCTGGGAAATGTCGAGCGCAATCGACAGCTTCTGCTCCACCAGTAATATCGCCAGGCCGCGGCGGGCGATTTCCGAGATCAGCGCGCCCACCTGCTTGACGATCAGCGGCGCCAAGCCCTCGGTCGGCTCATCGATCATAATGAGTTCGGGGTCGCCCATCAGCGTGCGGCACATGGTCAGCATCTGCTTCTCGCCGCCCGAGAGCACACCCGCCGGCGTGTCGACGCGGGCCTGCAAATTGGGAAACATGTCGAGCATGTCGCCCAAACGCCAGCGGCCCTGGCGGCGCGGGTCCTTCTGGCCCAGCAGCAGGTTCTGCTCGACGGTGAGGCTTGGAAAGATGTCGCGGTTCTCCGGCACATAGCCAAGCCCCAGGCGGGCGATGCGGTAGCTGGGCAGCCCGGCGATGTCGCGCCCCTTGAAGCGGATGCTGCCGGCGGGGGCAACTTCCCCCATGATGGCCTTGACCGTGGTCGAGCGGCCGACGCCGTTGCGGCCGAGCAAACTCACCACCTCACCCGCGGCAACGTCGAGGTTGACGCCCTGCAGGATGTGGCTCTTGCCGTAGTAGGCGTTGAGGTCGCGCACCTCCAGCATCAGTGCGCCTCCTCGCCGAGATAGGCTTCCTTGACCTTGGCGTTGCCGCGGATCTCGGCCGGGGTGCCGCTGGCGATGATCTCGCCGTAGACCAGCACCGAAATGCGGTCGGCCAGGCCGAACACGACGCTCATATCGTGCTCGACGATCAGGAGCGTGCGCCCTTCGCTGATGCGTCGGATCAAATCGACGGCGCGCTCGGTCTCGGCGTGGCTCATGCCGGCGGTCGGCTCGTCGAGCAGAATGACGTTGGCACCGCCCGCCATGGTGATGCCGATCTCGAGCGCGCGCTGCTCGGCATAGGTGAGCACGCCCGCCGGCAGATCCTTGCGCGTGCTCAGATTGATTTCGCTCAGCACTTGCTGGGTGCGCGCGGCGATCTCGGGGTTGGCGTCCACCGAGCGCCAGAAGGTGTATTTCTCGCCCTTCGACCACAGCACGGCGCAGCGCACGTTCTCCCAGACGCTAAGCTTGGGGAAAATGTTGGTGACCTGGAAGGAGCGCGACAACCCGCGGCGATTGATTTTGTAGGCCGGCAGCCCGCCGACCGGCACCCCGTCCAAGCGGATGTCGCCGGCGCTCGGCAGCAACAGTCCGCTGATCAGGTTAAACAAGGTCGATTTGCCCGCGCCGTTGGGGCCGATCACGGCATGGCGCTCGCCCCGGGCAATCGTCAGGTCGACGCCGCGAATGATCTCGGCCGGACCGAAATTCTTGCGCAGCGCGCGCGTTTCCAAGGCGGGCACCCGGACGCTGGCAAGCTGTTGGGCCGCAGTCATTGCGTCAGCCCCTTGTCGCGCGCGATGCCCTGGGCGCGATCCCAGGCGGCGGCAAGGTAGCCCCAGCCGAGCCGCGCCAGGGCGCCGCCGCCAGCCAAGAGCGCCAGCGCCAGCAGCCACGGCAGCCCGCTCTTGGCGTCAAAGCTGATGCCGCCCATTTTCATGATGGTGCCTTCCGCCGCCTTGACGCCCAGATGCGTCATCATCTCGATCACCAGGATCGCTCCCACCGCCACGGCGGCGAGCGGCAGCAGCATCAGGGCGTAGGCCGCCAGCAACCCCGCCAGCGCACCGGCGCGCCAGATCGGCCCGTGCATCATGATGAGGCCGGCAAGACCGCCGGGTGCGTACATCACCGTGGCGATGAACAGCAAGCCGAAATAGAGCTGCCAGACCTCGGTCACGTCGCTCAGCATGTTTTGCAGGTAGGTGACGAGCACGGCGCCGAGTATAGGGCCGACGAAGTGGCCGGCGCCGCCGATGAAGGTGGCGAGCAGCACGTTGCCGGATTGCACGGCACTGAACAGCGCCGAATTGGCGAGCTCGAAATTGATCGAGGCCAGGCCGCCGGCGATGCCGGCGAACAGGCCGGAGAGACAAAAGGCCAGGAAGCGCACCACCTGCGGATTGTAGCCGACGAACTGCGCGCGCTCGGAATTGTCGCGCACGGCATTGCACATGCGGCCAAAGGGCGTCCGCGTCAGCGCGTACATCAGGGCCATGCACAACAAGCACCAGGCGGCGATCAGATAGTAAACCTGGATCTGCGGCCCGAAATTCCAGTCGAACAGGCGCAGCAGCTTGGTGCGGTTGGTGCTGACGCCTTCCTCCCCGCCAAAGAACGAGCGCAGGATCAGCGAGCTCGAGCCGACCAACTCGGCGAGCCCCAGCGAGATCATGGCGAACGCCGTGCCGCTGCGCTTGGTCGACACCCAGCCAAAAATGATGGCAAACAGCAGCCCGGCGAAGCCGCCGACCACGGGCATGGCGATCAGGGGGATCGGCAGGGCGGCGGCGATGGCCCAATTGATGGCGTGCACCGTGAAGTAGGCGCCAAGCCCGTAGTAAACGGCATGCCCAAACGAGAGCATGCCGGTCTGGCCCAGCAGCATGTTGTAGGAGAGGGCAAAGATGATGGCGATGCCCATCAGGCTCAGCACGGTGAGCGCCGTGCCGGAGCGGAAGATGAGGGGCAAGAGAGCAAACAGCAGCGCCGTGGCCATCCACAGGCCTAGGGGTGCCAGGCGGCCGATGCCGCCTTGCGCCGCCGCCGTCGAGGCGCGCCTCAGGATCGCATCGCTCATGTCTCTCGGTTCCCGAACAAGCCGGTGGGCTTGAAGATCAAGACGAGAACGAGCAGCACGTAGGGCAGGATCGGTGCGATCTGGGCCACCGTGACGCGCCACAAATCGCCCAACAGCGTGTTGGGCTGGGGGAGGAAGCCGGAGCCGGCAAAGATGTCGGACAGCGACAGATTGACGGAGATGGCAAAGGTCTGCAGCAGCCCGATCAGCAGGGAGGCGAACAAGGCTCCCTGCAGGGAGCCGAGGCCGCCGACCACCACCACCACGAACAGGATCGGCCCCAGCAGCGCCGCCATGCTCGACTGGGTCACCAGGTACGGTCCGGCGATGACGCCGGCGATGCCGGCGAGCGCCGCCCCAACGCCGAACACCGACATGAAGACGAAGGGAACGTTGTGGCCGAGATGGGCGACCATGTGCGGATGGGAGAGCGCGGCCTGCACGATCAGGCCGATGCGCGTATGCGTCAGCATCACGAACAGGCCGACAAAGATGGCGATCGAGATCACCAGCATGAAGAGCTTGTAGGCGGGGTAGTTGGTGGCAAACACCGTGAAGGCTGGAAAGTCGAGCAGTGCCGGGGTGCGAAAATCGACCGGCGACTTGCCCCAGACGATTTGCACCAGCTCTTCGATGACGAAGGCGAGGCCGAAGGTGAAGAGCAGCTCGGCCACGTGGCCGTGCTTGTGCACGTTGCGCAAACCGAAGCGTTCCACCATGGCGCCGGCCAGGCCGACCAGCACGGGCGCCAGGATCAAGGCCGGCCAGAAGCCGGCCCAGCGGCTGATCTGAAAGCCGAGGAAGGCCCCCAGCATGTAGAAGCTGGCATGGGCGAAGTTGAGCACGCCCATCATGGAAAAGATCAAAGTGAGGCCGCTCGCCATCAAAAACAGCAAGAGGCCGTAGAGCACGCCGTTGAGGGTCGAGATCAGGATCAGTTCCGCCACTGGGCGCCCTCCCGGAGCGTTCAGGCCGCCGACTTCTAGCCGTTCGGCGGCCCGGCGGTCATGGCCGTCAGCTCGGGCGGTTCATTTTGCAGCTGGTTGGCAACACCGTATCCTTGGCATCGAGCCGGGCGATGGTGCGCCAACCCCAGCCGGTCTTCTCCTCGTCGAAGGGCTCCTTCGGGCCAAGGTCGCCCAGCGACACGATGTACATGGGCTGGAAGAACTGGTGGTCGTCCTTGCGCATGAAGCCGTCGCCGCCGTTGAAGACATCAAATTTCATGTCCTCGAGCGCCAGCGCGATCTTGGTGGGATCGGTGGAGTTTGCCTTGTTGATGGCGGTGGCAAGCATCCGCATCTGGTTGAAGGCGCGCGGATAGAAAATCGACACGCCGAACTTTTCGCGGAAGGCCTTCTCGGTCGCCTGCGAGGCGGCGTGGTCGACGTTGGCCGACCCTTCCTGGATGGCAAAGACGCGATGGTTGAGGCCCGTCTGCTTGACCGAGGTCGGACCACCGGTGCCGCCGGCATAGTAGGTGTACCAGTTCACCTGCAGGCCGGCGTCGGCCGCCGCCTTCAGCAACAGGGCGAAGTCCTGGCTCCAATTGCCGGTAATCACCGTGTCGGCGCCGGAGGCCTTGATCTTGGCGATGTAGGGGGCGAAGTCGGTCACCTTGAGCAGCGGGTGCAGCTCGTCGCCGACCACCTGGATGTCGGGCCGCTTGGCCTTGAGCATCTCGATCGCGGTCTTGCGCACGGCCTGACCGAAGGAATAGTCCTGATTGATCAGGTAGAGCTTTTTGATGTCCTTCTGGCCCTTCATGTAGTTGGTGAGGGCCTCCATCTTGATGTCGGAGTTGGCATCCCAGCGGAAATGCGAAAACGTGCACTTCTCGTTGGTGAGCACCGGATCGACCGCGGCATAGTTGAGATAGATCAGCTCCTTGCCGGGGTTGCGCTCATTGTATTTGGCGACCCAATCCGACAGCGCGGCGGCAACCGAGGAGCCGTTGCCCTGGGTGATGATGCGCGCGCCTTGGTCGACAGCCTTTTGCACCTGCACCAGGCTTTCCTGCGGATTGGTCTTGTTGTCGAAGGGGAGGATCTCGAACTTCTTGCCGGCGGCGCCGCCCTTGGCGTTGAGTTCGTCGGCCAGGAACTGGAAGGTCTTAAGGCCGACCTCGCCGACGGTGGCGCCCGGACCCGACAGCGGGTCGATGTAGGCGATCTTGATGGTGTCCTGCGCCACGGCAGATGAGCCGGCGAGCACGCCTGTTGCAACAAACGCCGCAACGAACGAACGGGATATCATGAAGCCTCCGAAAACCTATCCAAGCGGTTATTCTGCTCCGCACGAGGGAGTTTGCCCTTACCGGCCGCGCAGCGCGGCTCGCTGCTTGAGGAGCACCCCGCACGAAACCCGGTTTGAGACGCCTTCTTATGGCAAACCGGGGCGCTGCTCCAGACTTTAGATGCGTGAGATGCCTGGCATACCAGCCCGGCAACCTTCCGGGACACCACCGGCTGCGCCAACGCTGCATAGGGGGCGGGGGCTAGGCGGCGGCCGTGATCGGAACAAACGCCTTTTTAACTGCCGCGCCAACAGGAGCCAACCTGGCGCCGCCGGCAGCCTAAAGCGTGAGGCGACCCTCCAGCACGATCACGGCATTGCCGGAAAGTTCAACGCGCGCCCCCAAGTCCGCGCAATGAACGAGGCCGCCGCGCGGAGAGAGCTGGCGCCCCGTGAGTTTGCGTTTTCCCAGCCGTTCGCTCCAGTAGGGCGCGAGGCACAAATGCGCGACGCCGGAAACGGGATCCTCCGGCACCCCATTGGCGGGGGCAAAAAAGCGGGAGACGAAATCGACCTCAGCGGCGGCCGGCGCGGTCACAATCACCGCCGGCAAGTCGAGCCCGGCAAGGCGGGCCATGTCGGGCCGCAAGCCCTTGACCTCCTCGGCATTCTCAAACACGCAAAGATAGTGCTTGGCGGCCAAGACTTGGGCGGGCGCTCGACCCAAGGCGGGGGCGAGCGCCGGCGGCGCCGCCGTCGGCCGCGGCCTGAGCGCCGGCATCTCCAGCGCCAGCGCCGCGCCCTTGCCGGCGTCCTGGCCGGCGTCCTGGCCGGCGTCCTGGCCGGCGTCCTGGCCGGCGTCCTGGCAGGCGTCCTGGCGGGTGACGATCAACTCGGCGCCCGCGCTCAGAAAGCGCACGCTGCCGCTGGTGGGCTCGAGCCGCTGCAAGACCAGGTGGCCCGCGGCAAGCGTGGCGTGTCCGATCAGATCAACCTCGCGGCTCGGCGTAAACCAGCGAATGCCAAAGGCGCCGTCCGCTTCGGGGGCAAAAAAAGCGGTCTCAGAAAGGTTCATCTCGGCGGCGATCGCCTGCATCGTTGCCGTCGGCAACCAGCCCTTAAGCGGACACACCGCCGCCGGATTGCCCGTCAGCGGCCGCTCGGCAAAGGCATCGATAATAAAAATTGGCAGATCGATTGCGCCAGCCCTCGCCTTTGCTAACCCTCACCTTGCCGGGATTTGCCAGGCTTCACCTCGCCAAGCACCCGCGCCACCCAAAAGCCAGCCGATGCCGGCCTAACGCAAATGCACGCCGAGCGGCATGCCGCCCGCCGGGCGCAGCGTGACACGGCTGATGGGCTCGGGGTCCTGTTCCGATGTGACCGTGAAGCGTGCCGCCCGCACCAGGGTTGCAAGAATGGCAATGCCCTCGATCAGGGCAAAGGCCATACCGATGCAAATGCGCGGTCCCGCACCAAACGGCATGTAGTGATAGCGCGGGATGTGCGCCTCGAGCTCCGGCGCAAATCGGCCTGGCTCGAAGTGGTCGGGATTGGTCCAGCGCCGCCGGTGGCGCTGAATGGCGTAGATCGGGATGATGACCTGGGTGCCCGCCGTGATGGGCACGCCGCCAAGCTCGCTATCGACGCGCGCCTGCCGCGACATGATCGGTGCCGGTGGATAAAGCCGCATGCTCTCCTTCAGCACCTGGGTCGTGAGCACGAGTTTGTCGATATGCTCGGGTTTCAGCGGGCCGTCGCCGGCAACTTGGCGCACTTCCTCGGCGATGCGCTCGCCCCAATGGGGGGCACGTGCCAGCAAAAGCAGGGTCCAGGTCAACGCCTTTGCCGTGGTCTCGTGACCGGCCATGAAAAAGGTGAGCAGGTTGTCGATCAACAGCGCGTCCGGCATTTGCGCGCCGGTCTCCGGGTTCTTGGCATTGGCCAGGCGTTGCAGAAGATCGTCTTTGCCGGTCGGATGGGCGCGGCGCTCGGCAACCAGGGAGGCCACCGCCGATCGCAGCTGTCGGCGCGCCACCTGCATGGTGACCCAGCCCGGGTGCGGCACCCAGGCCGGGATGTTGAAGTTGGCGTAGGCCATCTGCCAGCCGAGCGGCTTTTGATAATCGACGTTGGCGCGGCCGATGAGCGGCGCCACGTGCGCTTCCCCGCCCGGCAGCAGGGTGTGGGAGATCACATCGAAGGTGACGAGCGTCATGTCCCGATCGATGTTGCGGGTGGCACCGTCGTCGTGGCGCCATTGGCCCAGCAAGCGCTCGGCGGCCTCGGCGATGACGGGGACGAAGCTCAAGAGATCGTGGTGGCGAAACACCGGCGCCGCCGTCTGGCGCTGCCATTTCCAATCCGCCCCATCGGCGGTCAAGACGCCGTTGCCGAGCAGCGGACCCAGCAGGCGCTGGGTCACGGAGGTGCGCTCAAAGACGTCGCGCTTGTCGAGCAGCACGGTCTTGATGTGGGCCGGGTCGGTGATCCATGAGACCCGGCGTCCCGCCCGCTCGGCCCAAACGATGTCCTCCTCATAGGCCGCCGCCGGCAGAATGCGCAGCGGGTTCTTGAGCAGCCTGGTAAAAAAGGAAAGCCTTCCGAGCGCGCGATCCATCGGTTCAACGCGCGGCACATAGAGCGCCCCGGACGTCTCGGCGGCGCGATTGGGCGAGGCAAACGATCTATCACGCGAGCCGACCGCGGTCATGTCCGATCCTCCTTGCCGGGCGCGGGCAATCGTTTTTTCAAGTCCTGCGCGCCACTAGTCTACCACAGGCGCGGGCAGGCGATCACGAGCCAAACGCCCGTCTCCGCCACGCCCCGGCGACGACGTGCCGGCGTGTTCCGAGCCCGCCCAGATCTAGGTTGAACGCTCCTGCAAAAGCGCGCAGTGTTCCCGCTACCCCGCCGCCACCGGATTGCGCCATGGCCGAAGAACCGCTGATCCCGCTCAGCGCCGTGACCTGGATCGGCGAGGGGCTGAAGCGCCCCGAATGCGTGCTCACCACCGCCAAGGGCGAGGTCTTTGCCGGGGACCACCACGCCGGCATCGCCGAAATCGGCAAACCCAGGCGCCAAATTGTGGGGGCGCCACCGGACTTTCTGCCCAATGGCGTCGCCATGCTGCCGACGCGCGAATTCCTGCTCGCCAATTTGGGGCCGGGCGGCGGAGTGTGGCAGCTCGACCGCGACTGGCGGCTCTTGCCGCACCTGTTCGAGGCCGATGGCGAGCTGCTGCGGGTGTGCAATTTCGTCGGCATCGATGCTGAGGGCACCGAATGGATCTCGGTGTCGACGCGCAGCTATCCCCGCGAACGCTCGTTCCGCCCGCACCATGCCGATGGCTTTATCGTGCGGCACGATCGCGGTGGCGCGCACATTGTCGCCGACGGCATCGGCTTTACCAACGAATGCCGCGTCGATCCGACGGGCGCTTGGCTCTACGTGAACGAGACCTGCGCCAAGCGCATGTCGCGCTTTCCCATCACCGGCGACACGCTTGGTCGGCGCGAGACCGTGCACGCCTTTGGTCCCGGCGAATTTCCGGACGGTTTCGCCTTCGACTGCGAAGGCGGCGTTTGGGTCGCCTGCGTCAATGCCAATCGCGTCATCCGCATCGAGAGGAGCGGGCGGCGTAGTCTGATCCTCGACGGCTCGGTTCCCGAGCTGATCGCCGAAGGCGAGGCCTTCTTTGGCGCCGACCAGGGTGGCCGGCACCACGTCGAGCTGGGGGCAAAGTCACCCTTAAAGAACATCGCCAGCGTCGCCTTCGGCGGCGCCGACCTCAAGACCGTTTATCTCGGCAATTTGGCCGGCGACCGCATCCCGTCTTTCCGCTCACCGATCGCCGGCGCCGAACCGGTGCAGTGGCGCTTTTAGATAAAGCCAAAATTGCGACCTCGGCGGCACGGCCTTCGCGCAGCAAAGCCTTAGGCGCTTTTGACCGCCGGGTCGCCGAGCCAGCGCAGGCCGAGGGAGAGCATCGGCACCACCAACATGCAGGCGGCGATAAACCAAGCCTGCCACATGCCGAAACTCGACGCGCACATGGCACTGACGCAAACAAAGGCCGCTGCCGCGTAGTCCTCGCCGGGGCGCGCCAAGGTCCACAGCCAACTGAGGATCATGATGCCCATGCCGAGCAGGAGGCCCGCGCCGACGATGCCGAGCTCGTACCAGGTCTGCAAAAAGATATTGTGCCCGTGCGAGCCGGTCCATTGCGGGAAGACTTGACCGGGAAGCACTTCGGCGCGGCGGCCGGACTCGCTTTCGGCGCGCGTGGTCTGGGCGCCGACCCCGAGAACGGGCGCCTTCGACATTTGCCGCACCGTGTAGGCCCACAGCGTAATGCGGGCGCGGGCGCTTTCTTGCAGCCAGCCGGCCGACTGCAGATCGTTGTTGTAGGCGATCTGCACCGCCGGGCGCACCAGCACGACGGCGGTGATCCAGCCGAGCATAACGAGGACGCGCGCCGTGCGCGGGGAAAGGCGATAGAGAACAAAGGTCAGGGCGCCCGCGAGCAGCGCTACCATCGAGGTCTGGTGATCGGAGCCGAAGGTGGTGACCGCGACCAGCACAAGGAGGCCGATCGGCGCCAGCGCCGTGCGCCAATCGACCACGCGTTTCGCCAGCACCAGCAGGGCGGGCCACAACAGCAAATTGAGCAGTGCGACGTTGCGGTTGAAGTAGGGGAGCCCGACAAATTCCAGGCCAGCGCTGTCGAGCCTGACCCAGTCCCTGTCGGTGGGCGCCAGCGCCGGGAAAACGGCACAAATCGCCTTGTGCAGGGCGCCGTGGGAGTAAAGCGTGATCGCGAGCAGCACCGCGCCGGTGGCGACCGCGACCACAAAGTAGCTGCAAAGCCGCTCGATGACGCTGGCTTCGGCCTCGAGCGTGCCGACAAAGGCAATGCGCGTCGCCATCAAGAACAGGCCAAACAGCGTGCCCGCCACCAGGGCCGAGCGCGGATCGCTGCCCCACAGCGCGCTCAGCATGACGTACAGGGCGAAGATGCTTGGCAGCACCCAGACGGCGCGCCAGGAAAACGGCCAGCGCCGGGTTTGCGGGCGCAGGCTCAAGGCCGCGTAGAGCGCAACCGCCGGCAACAGCGCCGCGGTCAGGTGTGGCTGGAAGACGATGGCGACGACGAGCGCGGCAAAAACCGCGCATCCCCCGGCGGCCATCAGCGGCGTCCACTGCATCGGACCGTCTACCCCGGCGCCTGCGTCCGAGAGCCTACCTGCCAGCCTTGCCATAAGTGTCGATGCCCGCACTGGAGGCCGCGGCTTTGGGATCGAAAACGCTTCCGGTTTCTAACGCGCGCATCCCGCGCAACCCGTCGCCGTTTTCCCCACTTTGTCCGGCCGTGACGAAGAAAGAATGACAACAAGAAAGCCTTGGAGGTCCCTGCAAAAAACACGGGGCCCCCTTGCGCCCAATCGCGCCTCACCCGAAGGGTTCGACGCGACCCACGCCGCCACATTTGATCATGATCACGATTCCGCCGATAGTACATGCATCTTTGCGCTCTCCACACATTTCATTTTCGGGTGCATGTTCCCGTCATTTTGCCGTCATTTTTCCGGGCGCACCGCGCGACGGTCAGGCCCTGCGCGCAAGAAGAAAGGCTTGGCGCTCGGGGCTGGCGGCCGATTGTCGCGGCCGACGCGATCGGGTGAGGAAACTCAGCGTTGACAAAACACCGCCCGCACCCGTGACTGCGCCGACACGTTTGCGCCCCGACGCCCCACCCAACCCGAGCGAGCAGCGCCCGTGAGCACGCGCGCCAATTGCGGCAAGATTGCCCTCCTCATTACCGAGGACTGGTTTGCGCTGTCGCATTTTCGGCCGCTGATTTCGCTGCTGACCGAGATCGCAAAGTCGGTCGTGGTCATCACGCGCTCTTCCGGTCGGCTGCACGAGATCGAGGCCCTCGGTGCGCGCACGGTAGCGTTCGATTTTCGCCGCGGTTCCAACAACCAGGCGCTGGCGGCGCAGGTAACCTTCAGGCTGGCGCGCCTCATCAGACGCGAGCGGCCCGATGTCGTGCACCTGATCGCCATGAAGCCGATTGTCCTCGGCGGCTTGGCGCTCAGCCTCGTCTCCGTGCCGCACGTGGTCGTCCACATCACGGGACAGGGTCTGGCGGGAATTGCGACCGAACCGCTGCTGCGCTTGTACCGCTTCGCCATGCTGCGGGTGCTCGCGTCCCTGGTGAAGAAGCCAAACGCGCGGCTTTTGGTGGAAAACCCGGACGACCTGGCCATGGTGCGCAAAATTGCGCCCAACCTCGGCGCCCGCTTTGCCGTTCTCGGCGGCGCCGGTGTCGACCCCGACGCCTTCCCGGCGCTGCCACCGCCCCACCACGCCGTGCCCGTCGCCGCTCACGTCGGCCGCATGATCCGGTCAAAGGGGATCGAGCTTCTCATGCAGGCCTACGAACGGCTGCTGGCCGACGGTGTGCGCCTGCGCCTCGACCTTTATGGCAGCAGCGATGCCGATAATCCCGAGGCCGTCCCGCCGCAAGAGATCCTGGCCTGGTGCCAACGGACGGGCGCCCACTGGCATGGCGCCGTGGCCGACGTCGCCGCCGTGTGGAAGGGCGCGGATATGTTCGTGCTGGCCTCGCGCGGCGGCGAAGGCCTGCCGCGGGCACTGCTGGAGGCGGCGTCCTCGGCCCGACCCCTCATTGTCACCGACGTGCCGGGCAATCGCCACTTCGTCCGCGACGGCATCGAGGGGCTGCTCGTTCCACCCGATGACGTCGGCGCGCTGAGCTCGGCGCTGGCAAGCTTGGCGGGCGATCCCGACCGGCGCTGCCAGATGGGTCAGGCGGCGCGGCGGCGCCTGCTCGAGGGCTTTACCGAGCAGCACGTGCGGAGCACCTTGCGCGCCAGCTACGCGGCCATGTTGGCGGGCGATGGTGAGGGTTGAGGCGATCGGCCCCACACGCGCCGCAAACCGTCCGCTATAGTCGCGGGCGCCGCGACTCTTCTAAACTTGGGGCTGGCTGGTCTTGGGTTGGACGGCCTTGGCTGCCCTAAGGGGCGGCCCAATGAGAGCTGGCCGATGAAAGTTGGCCACTGAGACATCGCCAACGAGAAATGGCTGGCGAGAAAATGGCCAGCGCGTCATAGCCAGTGACAGACGGCCAACGAGCATTGGCCGACCAGAGGGAGACACCGGAGCGGGGTCCGACGGGGGTGGCAGTGGCAATGGCAATAAAGCGCGCCTTCGATCTTGCCGCGGCGGCCATCGGCCTCGTGCTGCTGGCGCCCGTCGTTGCCGTCTGCGCCCTTTTCATTCGACTGTCCTCCCAAGGGCCGGTCCTCTTTCGCCAGACCCGCATCGGCAAACATGAGCGCCCCTTCACCTGCTACAAACTGCGCACGATGCTGACCGAGACGGCCCACGTCCCCACGCATCAAATGGTGTCGTCCGCCGTCACCCCGATCGGCCGGCACCTGCGGCGGCTCAAGCTCGACGAGCTGCCGCAACTTTGGAACGTGCTCAAAGGCGAGATGAGCCTGGTTGGGCCACGCCCCTGCCTGCCAACGCAAGTGGAGCTGATTTTGGCGCGCCGCCGGTTGGGATTGGCGGGACTGACGCCGGGCATTACCGGCATCTCGCAGGTTGCCGGTATCGACATGTCCGATCCGGAACGCTTGGCCGCCAGCGATGCGCGCTATGTCAAAGCCATGTCCTTGACGACCGACCTGTCGCTGATTTGGCAGGCCGTGGCCGGCGCGGGCCGCGGCGATCGCGTGCGGGCCTGAGCCTCAGCCGTCGCGCCAGCCGCTAATCGCCGCGCGAGGGCGTCGTGTGCTGAGAGCGGCGGCGACCAATCGAGCCGCGCGCAGGTTGGCTTGATGTCGCGTGGTAGCGAGCCCAACAGCTTGTGATCGCCGCGGTGTGCACGACCGCGTCGGCGTCGGCGAACACGCCAGCGGGCCAGGCAGCGTCGCTGAGGTCGCCAACGGCAACCGAGCGCACCCGGCGTGAGGGGTGGTGCCAGGCACCCCGGGTGAGCGCGGCAACCTCGCAGCCGGCCTTTTCCGCCAAGTGGGAAACGAGG
>Ga0070695_100001038_pt1 | contig 15188 bp, 13 predicted proteins | sample KBSK1252metaG_FD_65471 | JGI IMG/M metagenome (GOLD analysis project Ga0070695, IMG submission 65471) | Corn, switchgrass and miscanthus rhizosphere microbial communities from Kellogg Biological Station, Michigan, USA - KBS K1-25-2 metaG | ecosystem: Host-associated > Plants > Roots >...
GCCGCGGACGCCGGCGAGCAGGTTCGCGGCCGCCATCTCGGCCATCTTCGAGCGGGTCGCCCGCGAGGCCGAGGCGATATGCGGCACGACCAGGCAGTTGTCGAGGGAGAGCAGCGGGTCGTCGGTGGGAATCGGCTCGGGATCGGTGACGTCGAGCGCCGCCGCGAAGATCGCGCCGTCGCGCAGCGCATCGGCAAGCGCGCGCTGGTCGACGACCGGACCGCGCGAGGTGTTGACGAGGACGGCGCTCTTCTTCATCCAGGAAAGCTTCTCGGCGTTGATCAGGCCCTTCGTCTGCGGCGTGAGGTTCACGTGGAGCGAGACGAAATCGGCCCGTGGCAGAAGTTCCTCGAGCGGCAGGAACGTCGCGCCGTAGGCGGCCTCGACGGCGGCTTCGGCCCGATGGACGTCGTGGTAGACGACGGTCATCCCGAAGCCCATCGCGCGGCGCGCCATCGCCTGGCCGATCCGCCCGAAGCCGACGATCCCGATCGTGGCGCCGTGGACGTCAGGCCCCAGAAGCAGAAGCGGGCCCCAGGTCTTCCACTTCCCAGCCCGGACGTAGCGATCGCCTTCGGGGAGCCGACGGGCAGCCGCCATGAGCAGCGCGAACGCGAGATCGGCGGTGGTCTCGGTCAGGACGCCCGGGGTGTTGCCGACGGCGACGCCGCGGGCCGTGCACGCTGGCACGTCGACATTGTCGAAGCCGACGGCATAGTTCGAAACGACCTTCAGCTGCGGCCCGGCCGCGTCGAGGAACTCGTCGTCGACGCGATCGGTCAGGAGGGTCACGACGCCGTCGCAGCCGGCAACCGCCTTGAGCAGGTCGGCGCGGGGTGGGGGAAGGTCGTCCACCCAGATCTCGGCCTCCGTCGCCTCCTTGATCGGCTGGATGCCGTCCTCCGGGATGCGGCGAGAGACGAAGACCTTTGGCTTGGCGCCCATCAGCGGGCGGTGCCGGCGATCGCCGCCTCGGCCGGCAGGTCCTCGACGAACCCGCGGATCCGCTCGAGCGCCTTCGACAGGTTCTCCCGCGAGTTCGCATACGAGATCCGGATGTGGTTCGTCGCGATCCCACCGAAGGCTGTCCCGGCGAGGACGCAAACATCGGACTCGAGCAGCAACCGATCCGCGAGCTCCTTGCCGCTCAGACCCGTCCCGGAGATGTCCGGGAAGGCGTAGAACGCGCCCTTCGGTGAGAGACACCGGATGCCGGGAATGCCGTTCAGGCCGTCGACGACGAGATCGCGCCGCGCCCGGAACTCGGAGACCATGTCGTCCATCGGGCCCTGCGGCCCGCGGAGCGCCTCGACCGCCCCGATCTGGGCGAACGTCGGGGCGCAGCTGATCGTGTTGATCACGAGCTGGCCGTACATCTGGATCAGCGACGGCGGCACGATCGCGTAGCCGAGCCGCCAGCCGGTCATCGCGAACGTCTTCGAGAAGCCGTCGAGGACGATCGTCCGCTCGGCCATTCCCGGCAACGACGCGATCGAGACGTGCTCCTCGCCGTCGTACAGGATCCGGCCGTAGATCTCATCGGCGAGGACCACGAGGTCGTGGCGGATCGCGAGCTCAGCGATCGCCTCCAGGTCCGCTCGCGTGAGGACGCCGCCGGTCGGGTTCGCCGGGGAGTTGATCACGAGCATCCGGGTCCGCGGCGTGACGAGCGAGGCGAGCTCGTCGAGATCGATCCGGAAGTCGTGCTCCATCCGGATCGGAACCGGGATCGGCGTGCCGCCGACGAACCGGGTCAGCGACTCGTAGATCGGGTAGCCCGGGTCCGGGACGAGGACCTCGTCGCCCGGGTCGACCAGCCCCAGGATCGCGTAGAGCATCACGCCCTTGCCGCCGACCGTGACGAAGACGCGGTCCGGCGTCACGTCAAAGCCCTTGCGGGCGGTCGCGTCCTCGGCGATCGCCTCGCGGAGCTGGGGGATGCCGGGGTACGGCGCGTAGTGGGTCGCCCCCTCGTCGAGGGCACGCTTCGCGGCCTCGCGGGCGTTGGTCGGCGTGTCGAAGTCCGGCTCGCCGATCTGGAGATGGATGATGTCGCGGCCGCTGGCTTCGAGGGCGCGAGCCCGCGCGGATACCTCGAACGCGGTCTCGGTCCCGATCACGCTCATCCGCTGAGCGACCCGCATGTCGAGCTCCTTTCCGGTGGTCCGCGCAGTCTAGCGCGGGGCCGTCCGCCGCCGACACGTGTCCGTCGCCAGATTCCCGCCGCGTGGGACGCAACCGTGGACCTGGCCCGAATTGGTGACAGATTCCCACCAGGTGGGAGGTGGGCCGGGAAGCGAGCCGAAATCCGACCGTCGACGGCCACTCCACGCTCGGCCGCCGGCCCAGGACCGCCGAAGCCGATGCGCGACGTAGCCTTGCTCCCGCGGCGTGGGAATCTGGCCTGGATTCGCGTGCCGTGGGTCGGCAGCTCCCGCTGGCTGGGGATCTGACGCAAAGCCGGAGAGCCCGGCCGTCGGGTACGAGCGTTCGAGGCTAGACTCTCCGCGTGACTCGATTCTTCGACCTCGACGAGGCCAACGCCACGCTGCCGGAAGTCCGGAAGATCCTGGAGTCCCTGCGCGACGAACGCGCCGAGCTGATCCGCCTGCGCGACCAGGTCGTCGAGCAACAGGACCCGGACGAGACGCCGACGGAGGCACCCGCCAAGGCGAAGGTTCCCGGCGAGGGTCGCCCGGTCGAGCCCGCTCGGCAAGAGGGCCGGTCGGCCGACGCCGAGCTCCGCGTCCTCCGCCTCCGCATGCAGGGCGTCATCGACCAGATGCAGGCCGGCGTCGCCCGCATCGACGAGCTCGGGATCACCCTTCGGGAGATCGAGACCGGGCTGATCGACTTTCCGGCGCTCGCCAGCGGGCGCCAGATCTGGCTCTGCTGGCGACTCGGCGAGGACGACGTCGGGTGGTGGCACGAGCTGGCCGAAGGCTTCGGGAATCGCCACGCGCTGGCCGACCTGACATGACGGCCCGGCCCGGCACGATCCTCCAGGGCGGTCGAGCCAAGGCCTACCGGCCGATCCCGGCCGCGGATCGCCGGCGCGCGTTCGAGCAGGGCGTCGCCGCGTACGATCGGGGCGACTTCTTCGAGGCCCACGAGCTCCTGGAACCGGCCTGGATGGGTACCGCCGACATCCCGGAGCGCGACCTGCTCCAGGGGCTGATCAAGCTCGCGGCGGCCTTCGTCCACGGCGTCCGCGGCAACCCGATGGGGATCGCCCGAAATCTCACCGGTGCCCGCGAGCGGCTCGACGCCGCGATCGGCAGTCCCGCGGCCGCGGCCTCGGGGATCGACGTCCCAGCGCTCGTGGCCGCGATCGACGATCGGCTGGAGCGCCTCGCCTGCAACCCGGACGACGCGACCGTCGACGCTCCGGCGCTCCCGAGGATCCGCTGATGCGCCCCGGCGGCATCCCACAGATCTCGCCCCGCGACGCCGCGGCGGCCACGGACCCGGCGAAGACCGGTGACGCCGCCACGCGGCCGCTGATCGTCGACGTTCGCGAGGTCAACGAGTTCGCGTCCGAGCGGATTGCGGGCTCCGTCCTGATCCCACTCTCGCAGTTCCCCGACCGCCACGCGGAGCTGCCGAAGGATCGGCCGCTCGTGATGCAGTGCCACTCGGGCAGCCGCTCGTCGTCGGCGACGATGTTCCTGCTCCAGCGTGGCTGGACGGACGTCCGCAACCTCGAGGGCGGCATCGCCGCGTGGATGCGCGATGGGCTCCCGGTGCGGACGGGGCCGCCGGAACCCGGCGAGGGCGACCTCTAGGCGAAAACCGGGGGCAACCCCGTGAACGCGCTCAGGCCCGGGCCCGAAGCTCCCGCTCGCGCCGGCGCCGCTCGCGCCACTCCTTGATCTGCTCGCGATGGGCGAACGCCCAGCCGATGATCAGGAAGATCACGAAGTTCACGATGCCGATCGTGTTCGCGTTCAGGTAGCCGAGCTGCTGGCCGACCTCGCCGTCGATCTTCAGCGCCGGGACCGTGGCACCGACGAGCCCCACCTGGAAGAACGGCGCCTCGGGCGCGATGTTCGCGCGGGCGGCGCCCGCGATCGGACCGTCCGATGTGGTCCCGCCGACGACGATCGCGTCCGGCCCGACGATGATCGGCGCCGCGCCGGCCAGCCCGGTGGCCGGCAGGTCGCTCGCCTCGAGGTGCTTCCACTCGGGGATGTCGCCGACGCCGTTCGGGGTCGTCCAGTACAGCGTCCCCTTCGGCGTCGAACCGTCGGAGCCGCCGACCGCGTAGAGCGCGCCGTTCGCGGCGAAGCCCGCGAGGTTCGTCCGCGGCTCGGGCAGGTCGGTCGTCCCGCCCTTGACGCCGAACCGGACGAGCTTGCCCGCATCGGCGCCGGTCCCGAACTCGCCGCGCTGGACCGTCTTCGTCGCCTTGCCGTCCGCCGTCGTCCCGCCGTAGACCCACAGGTAGTCGCCGACGATCGCTCCGGACGCATCAGTGACCGCGGTGAACAGCTTGCCTGGCTGGGCGGCCCACTTGCCCGGGGCGCCGGTCTTGACGTCGAACGTCGACTTCAGGACGGTGTCGACCGGCGCCGTCCCATTCGTGCCGCCGATCAGGAGCAGGCCGTCGGTCCCGACCACGATCACCGCCCCGGAGCGTGGCTCGGGGAGGGCCATGTCGAGCTTCGCGTCCTTGTCGGTCTGCCACTCGCCGAGTGCCCCGGTCTGCGCATCCGGGGTCAGGACGTAGACCGTCGAGGTCGGCTTGCCGTCGGCCCCCAAGCCACCGATCGCATAGATCTTGCCGCCGGCGAAGACCACAGACGCGTCGCTGCGCGGTTGCGGCAGCTTCGGGCCGGCGGCCCAGGCGGCCTCCTGGCCGCCCTTCGTGTCGAGGTTCCCGACGCCGGCCGTCTTCGCGACGAACGTCGTGTCGGTCGCGGCCTTCCCGTCCGATCCGCCGACGAACAGGATCGAGGTCCCGGATTGAGCGAGGGATCCGTCCGTCCGCGGCGCCGGCAGGGAGATCAACGGCGGCGCCGGCTTCCACGGCACCACGGCCCCGGGCGGCGGCGGGCAGGGAAGCGTCTCGTTGCCCGGCGGGCAGAAGTTGACCGGGCTGAAGGCGAGGATCCCGAGGTCGATCGTCTTGTTGACCGTGAAGTAGTAGGCCCGATCCGGGACGTACCCGAGCATGAAGATGAGGAGGATGAACCAGAAGACCGCCTTCAGCGACGCCCACGCCCAGCCGCTCGCGTCGAGCAGGCCGAACAGGGCCCGGCCGCGCGTCTGTGTGGTGCCCGCGTGGAGCGCTCGCTGCGCCATCGTCCTCCCTATCAGAACCGGTGCTACTTGATCTCGAGGGTGCCCTTCATCGTCGACGGATGGACCTGGCACGTGAAGATGTACGAGCCCGCCTTCAGGGCGGGGACGGCGTACGACTTCTTGGCGGGTCCGGTGAAGAACGTCGTGTCGCCCATCGCGACGGCGGTCTTGTTGGCGTCCTCGATCACGACGTTGTGCGGCGCCTGGTTGTCCTGGTTGTCGAAGATGAGCGTGAAGGCCGTGTCGGCCTTGGCGGTGAGCGTGGTCGGCTGGAAGCCGGCCGTCGCCGCCCCGACCGGAGCCGTGACCGTGACGGTCGGCGCGTTCGGGTCGATCGATGCGGTCGGGGCGCCCGAGGCGCCGGCCCCGCCGGTCAGCGCGTTCAGGTAGCAGTCCGGGTACGGCGTCGCGCCGGCCGCGGGCTTGTAGTTCGGGTCGCGCCAGCCCTTGAACGTCTTCACCTTGCCGGTGGCCGGGTCGATGATCGGCTCGTTCGTGGAGGCGTCGCGGACCTCGTACTCCTTGTCGTTGGTCGCCCGGAGGAACGCGATCAGCTCGTCGATCTGGCGGTAGTTCAGCGGACCCGGCGGGTTGCCCTTGTCCGACCAGACCGGCATCGCCGAGTTCGGGTTGCCGCAGACATAGCGGCCGCCGACCGTGAGCACGTTCCGCAGATATGCCTCGCTCAAGTGGACGAAGAGCTTCGCCTGGTCGTTGAGCTGCGGCCCGATATAGGCCTTGGTCGCGGCGTCGGCCTCGTTCGGGCCCATGCCGTTCGGGCCATGGCAGCGAGCGCAGTTCGCCTCGAACAGGTTGTATCCGCGCTCCACGTCGGTGACCTGCTGCTGCTCGGCCTCGGTCGCGAGACGCGGCTTCGAGATCCCGAGCGGCGCACCCAGCTCGTAGAACCAGTACCCGACGATGAACAGGCTCACGAAGATCACCGTCAGGAAGCCCACCCAGCGGGCCGAACCCGACTGGCGGACGATCGACGCCGAGCGCGCCGGCGTCAGCCCGGCCGTCGCCTTGACCGGCGGCGGCGCGTTGAACCGCTCGACGGACACGCTCTCCGGTGGCCGCGTGGCCGGGAGCCGCTCCTCAGGAGCCGGCTCGGGCAGCTGCTCGGGGGGCCCGGGCTGGTCGGTCATCTAGATGCAGCCGGTCGGCGTTCGGGGCGGGATGATCCCCGGCTGGCCGACGGCGATCGGCAGCGGCCCCAGGGTGATCTTGCCGGTGTCGAGCGTCAGGACGCCCGCGCTGTCGACGCTCGCCGAGAAGCGATCCATGCTCCGGGCCGCCGGGCCGTACTGCGGACCGGCCGCCTTGATGCCGAGCCGGTCGTAGCGCGAGCCGTGGCACGGGCACTCGAACCAGAAGTTCTTGAGACACGGGTTCGGCTTGCAGCCGAGATGCGGGCAGCGCTGATAGAGGCCGCGGACGTTGAGCGCGGAGCCATCGCCGGAGGTGTCGTCGCCGGCGATGAACTGCTGCTTGCCGGTGTCCATGAGGATGATGTAGGCCCGCGCGTCGGGGACGTAGGCCGGGAACCCGTCCGCGATCGGCAGGTTGCTGTTGGCGAGCTTGATGTCGTCCAGCGTCCCGATCTTCACCTTGCCCCCGAAGCCACCCGACAGGTTCGGCCAGAGGAACCCGATTGTCCCGGCGAGGACCTCGGTGAACCAGAGCAGGACGCCGAGACCGAGCGAGTAGCGCAGGAGCTGCCGCCGCGACAGGCCCTTGACCTGGTGCCGCCGGAGCGACTTGATCGCCTCGGGCGCGAGCGCCTGGGGTCGGTCGATCGGCTCGACGTGGTAGTTGCTCATGGGCGCTCGGTCGAAGGCGACATCGGCTTCCTCAGTCGGTCGTCAGAGGGAGAAGTGAAGGCCGGGCGACGTGTTCTCGAAGAAGGGCAGGTACGGGATCACGAAGCTGTAGCCGGGTCCCCGGAAGAAGATCCCGACGAACGTCAGGATCAGCCCGAGGGCGCAGAACAGGGTGAACAGGACGACCGCGGTCTTCCGCTCGGATGGGCGGGTCGTCGTGATGCTGCCGCGGTCGACGTACGGAATCAGGGCGGCGCCGACGAGGACGAGGAGCGGTGTCAGGACCCCGGCCACGGTCGGGTGGAAGTAGGCCAGCAGCTCCTGCAGGCCGAGGAAGTACCACGGCGCCTTGGCCACGGCCGGCGTGACATTGCCGTTGGCCAGCTCCTCGAGCGGAGCGTTGATGAACAGGCCCATGAGGAGCAGGAAGATGCTCATCATCCCGGCCGCGAGAAACTCGATCGAGAGGAGGTGCGGCCACACCATCACCGTGTCGTCGGGTTCCTTCTGAACCCGGACGACGGCGTCCTGCTTGACGAGCGCGAGCAGCCGATAGGGCCGGGCGGACATCGGCACCCGCTGCTTGTCGATCTCCGTCCTGCGTGTAGGGTCGACCGGCAGGACGACCCTGGTATCGCCGGGCGTCTTCGTGTCAGTCATGGCGCAACCTCACCGAGGTCCGAGGCGAAGCTCCGCGACGCCATCGGCCCGAGGTTTCGACGGGGAGAACCACGCGGGTCTCGGGCGGCGCCTTCTGATCGGTCATCGGTCGGTGCTCACAGCGGCCCGCTGATCCCGCCGTCTTTCCTGATCCGCCAGAAATGGACGGCCAGGAAGATCGCGGCGATGAGGGGCAAGAAGATCACGTGGAGCACGTAGAACCGGAGCAGCGTGTTCTGGCCGACCTCCAGCCCGCCCAGCAGCAGCCGGTTGAACGGCGTGTTGATCAGGGGCGCGTAGCCGCCCATGTTCGTGCCGATCGTGATCGCCCAGAACGCGATCTGGTCCCATGGCAGCAGGTATCCGCTGAAGCTCAGCATGATCGTCAGGAACAGCAGGACCACCCCGACGACCCAGTTGAACTCACGCGGCGGCTTGTAGGCCCCGTGGTAGAAGACCCGCATCATGTGGAGGAAGACGAAGAACACCATCAGGTGGGCAGCCCACCGATGGATGTTCCGGGTCAGCAACCCGAAGGTCACCTGGCTCTGGATGTCGAGGATGTTCGTATACGCGAGCGTCGCCGACGGCACGTAGAAGAACATCAGGTAGACGCCGGTAATCGTCAGGACGAGGAACAGGAAGAACGACAGGCCACCCAGGCAGAACGTGTAGGCGAACTTCACGGCGTGCTGCCGGACGCGGACCGGGTGGATGTGCAGGAAGACGTTGTTCATGACCGCGTACGCCCGCGACCGCTCGTCGTTGGGGTACGGCTGCCGGAAGATCGAGCGCCAGACCGGGCTTCGGCGGATGCTCTGGTCCACCCGCTCGAGGAAACTCACCGGGCTCCTCCTGCGACGCCGGGGGTCCCGGCGAGTTGCGCGTCCCGGTACGACTCCTTGTAGAGCCGCCCGTCGGTCGAGATCTCCTGCAGCTCGAACCGCTCCATCGTAATGGCGTCGAACGGGCAACGCTTGACGCAGAGCGCGCAGCGGATGCAGCGCTCCTCGTCGAGGATCATCGCCCCGCCGTTCTCCCAGCCGTACGACTCCTCGATCTCCGGGAGGAGCCCCTCGGTCTTGAGCTGGTTGACGTCGACCATGTGGATGACGCCCTCGGGGCAGACGTCGGCGCAGGCGCCACACAGGACGCAGCGGAACGGGTCGAACCAGATGTTGTAGTTGCACATCAGGCAGCGCGTCGACTCGGCGACCGCGCCGGACGCGTCGTAGCCGTGCTCGACCGGGATGTTGAAGTTGACCTGCGGGTCGGTCGAGGGCATCCGGGCGGCGAGCGGCGCCATCGGGATGTGCTGGCGCGGCAGGACGTCGTAGAACTCGGGCATGTCGTGGCGCCACGAGCTCGTGATCTTGACGTTCGGCGTCACCGTCACGTCGGTCCGGCCGGCGAGGTACCGATCGATCGCGTAGGCGCACTTCTTGCCGTGACCGGCGGCCTCGATCAGCGTCGTGGGGCCGGTCACGAAGTCGCCGCAGGCGAACACGCCGCGGACGTTCGTCGCGTAGGTCGCGGGATCGACCTTGACCCGGCCGCGGTTGATCTCGAAGCTCGCCTCGACGGGCAGGAACGTCAGGTCTGCGGCCTGTGACACGGCCGGGATCACGACGTCGGCCGGGATCTCGAACTCGCTCCCCTCGATCGGCACCGGGGAACGGCGGCCGGATGCGTCGGGCTCACCGAGGCGGTTGCGGATGAACCGCACGCCGGTCACGTGGCCGTCCTCGCCGAGGACTTCGATCGGGCTGGCGAGGAACTCCATCCGAACGCCCTCGCGCTCCGTCTCGCCGAGCTCCTCCTCGTCGACGACCAGCTCGGACCGCGTCCGGCGGTAGACGATCGAGACCCGCTCGGCGCCGTGGCGAAGGCTCGTCCGCGAGCAGTCCATCGCGGTGTAGCCGCCGCCGATGACGACGACGTCCTTCCCGACGTACAGCTCCTGGCCGAGGTTCGCCTTCTTCATGAAGTCGACCCCGTAGTCGACGCCCTCGAGGTCGCCGCCGGGGATGTCGAGCGCGACCGGGTCCATCGCCCCGGCCGTCAGCGCGATCGCGTCGTAGTCGCGCTGCAGGTCGGCCATCGGGATGTCCTTGCCGATCGTCGTGTTGAAGCGGAACGTGACCCCCAGCCGCTCCACGAGACGGACGTCCATCTCGATGGCCTCGCGCGGCAGGCGGAAGGCGGGGACGCCGATCAGCATCGTGCCGCCGCCGTAGGGCAGGCTGTCGAAGACGGTGACCTGGACGCCCTTCATCGCCAGCTCGCGGGCGACCGCGATCCCGGCCGGTCCGGCGCCGATGACCGCGACCCGCTCGGCGCGCGGCGTGATCTGGGGCATGACGTCCGGGATCCCCGAGGCCTCGTGCCACTCCACGAGGAACCGCTTCATCGCCCGGATCGCGAGCGGCCGGTCGATGTCGCCGCGGCGGCACGCGCGCTCGCACGGGGCCGAGCAGACGTACGAGCACATCGCCGCGACCGGGTTCGGTTCGCGCGACAGGATGTAGCCCTCCTCGAACCGGCCCTCGGCGGCGAGGTTGAGGTAGCCGCGGCAGTTCGTCCCCACCGGACAGGCTTCCTGGCACTCGATGTTGCACTGGAGCCAGGAGGCGTCGACGGGCTGGACGAGGAATTCCTGAAGGGGGTCGATCGCCAAGGTCGAGGACGTGCCTTTCGATGCGGGCGGGTCCGGGGAATTTCGGCGCGTCCGAGCACGACGCGGAGCGCCGCGGCCGGAGGCCTCAATCTACCACCCGCACGTGGGCCTTCGCAAAGACGGCAGGCCCGCCGCGAGCCCCGCCGGACGGGCTTCGGCCGGCTCATCGGGCTGCCTGGACGGGCGTCGGGCGTGCTGGCGCGATTTGACCGCGACCGGAACCGCAGCTACGCTCCCTGCGAGATCGACCACAGGCCGGACCGGCCGGCCGAGGAGGGCAGCGCAGCGTGACCGCGAGCGAGTTCGCCTTTCTGGCGCTCGGACTGGTCCTCGGCGTCGCCAGCGGCGCGGCGCTGGTGGAGGTCCTCCGGGCCCGGCCGCCGGCGGCTCGCGAGATCCGAATCACGGTCGCTCCGAACAGCATTCACGCTCGCCGATCGACCACGCTGGCCGAAGACCGGGTCGCAAGTGGCCAGGCGGGACCGGCCGCCTTCGGGCCGGGCGATCGACGCGAAGTCGACGCCGAGCCCCCGATGGACGATCTCGCGGCCGTCGGGCGGCGGTCGGACGATGCATTCGGCGACGCGACGGCCGACGCGATTCCGGGGCCGCCGATCCGAACGCCTGTTCAGTCGACGTCCGGCAGCCGGCCACCGCCCGGCTCGTCGACGGACCACTTCGCGGGGATGCCGGAGCCGCCGCTGTTCTGGCTGACCCAGGGCGCGGCGGGCGCCTCGTCGCGAATGGTGGCGGTCCCGATGTCCCTCGAACCCGATCCCATCACCCAGGCCCTCCGGGCGACCGCCGCGAAGGTGGCCGAAGCGGCGATGATTGCCGGATCGCGGTGGCCGACCGCCACCGCACGAAACGAGGCGATCACGATGGCCAGCCCTCCACCCAGCCGGCGCGGCGAGATCGAGACGGCTGCGGATGACGCGCCCGGCTCAGGCTCAGGCTCGGGCGCCGGCGGCTCGGGAGCCGGTTCTGCCCCGCGCGCGTCCTCGGGTGCGCGGGCGGCTGCCTCTTCCTCGACGGCGCCCGCGCCGACCACGAAGGGCCCCGCGCCGGTCTCGGGTGGCACGCCGGGCGGCGGAGCCACGCCGGACGGCGGGCCGTGCGCCGAAGAGCGGCGCGTGGCCGAGGAGCGGTGCGCGGTCGCCAGCCGGGCGCGCGACGGCGCCGCCGGTGCCGCGGAGGCGCTGCGGGTCGCGCAGCGGGCCTACGACGCGCACGTGGGGAACGCCGAAAACGCGGCGGCAGCAACCGACCCGCGGGCCGTGCGGACTGCCAAGGAAGCGGCCCAGCAGCGGTTCCGTGCCGCGCGGAGCAGCGCGGGGACGCGGGAGGACGTCGAAGCGGCGGCCCGGACCTGGCTCAGCGAGATCAACAAGATCAACAAGGACACCCGCGAGGCCGGTGTCCGGATCGAGCGAGACCGGGCGGCGGCCGCCGCCCTCGCCCCGGTCGTGGAACGCCTCGCCGTCGAGGCGGATGCCGCCCGGATCTCTGCCGAGCGTGCGGACGAGGCGTGCGTCGCGGCCCGCGAGGCGGTCGCCGCATGCGACGAGGCCCGGACGCTCGAGGCGGCCGCTGCGGCCGCGGTCCCGGCCCAGGCACCTGCTGCGGATCGAATCGCCGCGGCGATGCCGGCGCCGGAGGACGAGTTCGACTTCGCGACGCCAATGGGCTCGCGCGCCGGCGAGGACGCCGTCCTGATCCGGATCCTGCGCGGCGATCGCGACGCGATGCTGACGGCCGTCGCCCGGCTGGGCGGCGACGACCCCGAGGCGCGTCGGCGCTGGCAGGCCTGGCTGACCGGTCTGGCGGAGGCGCTGATCGCCCGCTCCATCGAAGCGTCGTCCTTCGACTTCCCGCTCGATCACTTCTTCTGGGGCCCGTTCAGCCAGACGACGAACCGGGATATCGCCGCCGCGCTCTCGTCGATCGGCTTCCGGTTCGACGGCTTCGGCGGCTGGGCCGACGAGCGCGTCCCGAGCCAGCGCGACCTGTCGATGGCGGTCGGCTATGCCGGTGAGGATCCGATGCGGATCCGGCGCTGGCCGACGGAGCCCGAGATGCAGGAGCTCTTCCGCGAGGTCCGCGTGGCGGCCGACGAGTACGTCGCGGGCGCCGCAGGCGGCCTGACCCTCGGCGAGATGGTTACGGTGTTAGGCCGTCGCGCCGACGCGCTGACCGAGCTCTGGAACGAGTGGGGCATCGCCCGGCCGATCCTGCTCGAGGTGATCTGAGCGTCCCTCGGCGCGGCAACGTCCCGGTCAGCTCTCGGCCAGCGCCTCTTCGGGGACGGCTTCCGCCTCCGACTCACCGACGGCCTCGGCCTCCGCGTGGGGGCCCTCGTCCTCGTCGTCGTCGATGACGACGAGCCGGAGCGCCTCGGCCGCGGCGACGCCGATCGGCTCGCCCTCCTCGGCCGCCCAGGACCGGATCCGCTCCGCCAGCTTGTCCGGCTCGTGGATCTGGCTGGCGTGGGCCGCGAGGGCGGCGATCTTCCGGTCGAGCGTCGCGGTGACGTCGACGCGCGTGTTCGGCTCGTTCGGCCAGAACAGGTACAGCCGTCGCACGCGATGTGCGGCCAGGCCGGCGCGGGCGAGACCCGGGAACGCCATTGGGTTGCGGGCGGCGGGGTAGACGGCGTCGACGGCGGCGAGCCCCGCCTCGCGATGATCGGTGTGGTTCACCCCGCCGAACTTGTAGAAGAGGACGGTCGGGTCCGTCGCGAGGACGGCGTCGGGCCGGAAGGTCCGGATCTCCCGGACGAGGTGCTCGCGCAGGGCGAGGTCATTCACGAGCGCGCCGTCGGGCATGTGCAGGAACGAGACACCGGCATAGCCGACGATGGCGGCCGCATCCTGCTGCTCCTTCTCGCGGAGGGCCGCCAGGACGAGCGGATCGGCCTCGGGGTCCTCGCCACCGGCGTCGCCGCTGGTGCAGCAGACGAGCCAACCCACGGAGCCCTCGTCGATCCAGCGGGAGGCCGTTCCCGCGGGCCCGAAATCGGCGTCGTCGGGGTGTCCGGCGATCACCATGAACCGGTCCGGCCGCCACGTGTGGGGAGCGTCGTTCATCGGGGTCGTTGCGCCTCGTGATCCGATTGTTCCGGCGTTCGGAACGGGACTATCATTCCGGCCGAGGCTTCGCTCGTCTCCCCCCACGAGCGAAGCCTCAACTCGTGCCCCGGCTGGTCAGCCGGCGACCGGCGCGCCTCGCGCCGCCTGGGCCGCATCGAGGGTCGCCAGCACGTCGGCCGCGTGGCCTTCCGGCTTGACCTTCGGCCAGGCGTGGGCGATCCGTCCGTCCGGGTCGACGAGGAAGGTGGTGCGGGCGGTGCCCCAGTACGTCTTGCCGTAGTTCTGCTTCTCGACCCACGAGCCGTAGGCCTCCGCGACCTCGTGCTTCTCGTCGGCCAGGAGGACGAACGGCAGGTGGAACTTCTCACGGAACGACTTCTTGCTCGTGGCGCCCTGCGGGCTGATCCCCCAGACGTCGGCGCCACGCTCGACGATCGTGTCGTTCGCGTCGCGGAACTCGCAGGCCTCCACGGTGCAGCCCGGCGTGTCGTCCTTCGGGTAGAAGTAGACGATCGTCCAGCGGCCGCGCTGGTCGGCCAGTCGATGGGTGGTGCCGGTCTCGTCGGGGAGGGCGATCTCGGGGGCGAGGTCGCCCGCTTGGGGCGTGCTCATCGTCAGAGGGTAGCAGCGATCTCCACAACGAGGACCATGCCCGTCCGGACGTCGATTCCGGCGTCGATCGCCTCGCGGACGTTGGACAGCCCGCGGCTCGATCCGGTCCGAAGCGGCTCGTCGCGGAGCGGGTAGCGCAGCCCGCGGGTCGTGAGGCCATCGGCCTCGCCGGCGAACGGCAGGAGCGACACCAGGTCGCCGATCCGGCCCCCGACATCGTGGCGGCCGGCCGGCAGCAGACGGATGCGAGCCCGGTCGTCGAGGAGGCAGACCGCGCGGCCGCCGAGCGCCGGGTGGGCGAGCAGCCAGACGTTGGCGAGACCGTGGTCCGCCCGCGTCCCGCCGAGGGCGCCGAGGATCGTGACCCGGCCCCCGTCGGCCGTCGCGGCGGCGACGATCGCCAGCTCGGTGTCGCTCTCGTCCTTGTCGACCGGTGCCAGCTCGATCGGTACGCCGGCCGCGCGGAGGGCCTCGATCCCGTTCGCGCCGAGCGAGTCACCGTCGCCGACCCAGAGATCGATCGTCCGGCCGAGCACCGCGGCGTGTCGCGCCCCGCCATCGGCGGCGATGACCAGATCGATGCCCTCGTCCCAGCCCGGCCACGCGCGGTCGAGCGCCGCGGGACTCGGAGCGTCGCCGTCGGCGAGGATCAGGGCGTGCCGGACGGTCGTCACGCGACGTCGCCGGCCGCGGCGAGGTGTCGCTCGACCCAGGCCGCCACGGACGGAGCCACCTCGCTGGCGCCCGCCGCCCGGAGCTCGTCGGGATCGCCGAGGACCGATTCGATCCCGACGCCGCGCGCGCCGGCCGAGACGGCCATCTGCATGTCCGTCGGCGCGTCGCCGACATAGATCGAGGTCGCCGGACGGTGGCCGCGGCCGGCCAGCTCCAGCGCCCGACGGAGCGGCGCCGGGTCGGGCTTATGGACCGGCAGGTCGTCGCCGTAGACGCGGACCGGCAGGAGCCGCGCCAACCCGGTTCGCTCGAGCTGCGGCTCGACGACCTCGCGGTGGCCGGCGGTGA